>Ga0255058_10000274_pt1 | contig 30924 bp, 26 predicted proteins | sample Cases_109_9_MG_FD_188637 | JGI IMG/M metagenome (GOLD analysis project Ga0255058, IMG submission 188637) | Seawater microbial communities from Amundsen Gulf, Northwest Territories, Canada - Cases_109_9 | ecosystem: Environmental > Aquatic > Marine > Gulf | place: Canada: Northwest Territories... | reverse complement strand
GCACTCCGGAACGCCTGACGGCGCTGGAGGAACGCGGCCGCGACCTCGGCCTGCGTTACATCGGGCTGGATGGCAGCATCGGCGTGCTCGCCAACGGTGCCGGTCTCACCATGACCACCATGGACGTCATCGCCCATCATGGCGGCGAGCCCGCCAATTTCCTGGAGATCGGCGGCGAGGCATACACCAAGGCAAAGCCCGCCCTCGAGCTGGTGCTCGACAATCCCGATGTGAAGAGTCTCGTCGTGAATTTCTGCGGCGCTTTCGCCCGCACCGATGTGATGACGGAGGGCGTAATCGACGCCTGGCAGGCGCTGGCACCGGAAGTACCGGTGTTCTTCAGCGTTCACGGTACCGGTGCCGAGGAAGCCATCGCCATGCTGGAAAGCCGCTTGCGCGTGACACCTTATCCGAACATGGACGAGGCAATCGTCGCCGCTATTGCCGCCGCGGCCGGGGACGGGTCGTGATCGTCCGCGGCAATGAGCGCGTTCTGGTGCAGGGAATTACCGGACGCCAGGGAACGTTCTGGAGCGAGCGCATGCAGGAATGCGGGACCCGCATCGTCGCCGGCGTGAACCCCAGAAAGGCCGGCGAAACCCATTGCGGCGTCCCCGTTTACGCAAGCGCAGCCGCGGCCGCCAAGGACGATGCCATCGACGTGTCGGTTCTCTTCATTCCGCCATTGGCGGTGCGTGACGCCGCCCTCGATGCCATCGAGGCTGGTGTAAAGAAGCTGGTAATTCTCACCGAGCACATTCCGGTGCAGGACGTGATGTTTCTCCTGTCCGCCGCCCGCGCCAACGGCGCCAGCGTTCTCGGTCCGAACACCGCCGGACTCGTGACTCCCGGTGAGTGTTTCGTCGGCTTCATGCCGGCGTTCAGCGCCGGTATTTTTCGCCCCGGATCGGTCGGCGTGATATCGCGTAGCGGCAGCCTCGGCACACTCATCTGTCTCAATCTCGTCCAGGCGGGCCATGGTGAATCTGCTTTCGTCGGCATCGGCGGTGACCCCATTATCGGCACCACCACCCGGGACGCGCTGGAAGCGCTGGACACCGACGAGCAGACCCGGGCGGTGGTCATGGTCGGCGAGATCGGTGGCGCCATGGAAGAGGAGGCCGCCGAATATGCCGCCGGCATGAGCAAGCCGGTCGTGGCCTTCATCGCCGGACGTGCGTCGCCGCCGGGCAAGAAAATGGGCCATGCCGGCGCTATCGTGATGGGTGATCAGGGCACCTATGCATCCAAACGCGATGCCCTGGAGCGCGCCGGCGTTGCCGTGCTGGACACACCATCGGATGTGGGTGGCGCGATCAGCGAACTGATGTAGGAGCGCGCCGGGGCGTGGCGGAGGCGATGAGCCGAATATGAGAGCCATTCAGGTCAGGCGTTACGGCGGTCCCGAGGAGCTGGTGGAGTGGGAGCTCGGCACACCCGAGCCTGGCCCCGGCGAAGCCCTGGTGCGCATCAGCCACGCCGGCGTCAACTTTACCGATATTTACACCAGACAGGGTGTTTATCGCCACTCCCAGACCTATCGCAACCAACCGCCCTTCATTCCCGGCATGGAGGCCATCGGTGTCGTCGAAACCGTCGGCGACGGTGTGGAGAATATCGCGCCGGAAGACCATGTTGCTTACTGCTTGAGTCTGGGCGCCTATGCCGAGTATGCAGTCGTGCCGGCGTGGCGATTGGTGCGCGTGCCCGAGGGGTTGGACCCGACCGTTGCCGTCAGTCTCATGCTGCAGGGATGCACCGCGCACTATCTCACCCATTCACTTTTCGTCCTCGAGAGCGGCCAGGTGTGCCTCGTGCATGCCGCCGCCGGCGGGGTAGGCCAGTTACTGTTGCAGCTCGCGCGCCTGCGCGGCGCACGTGCCATCGCGACGGTGGGAAACGAGGAGAAGGCAGCTATCGCGAAAGACCTCGGCGCCGATCCTGTCATCCGTTACCACGAGGAAAAATTTGACGACGTCGTCCTCGAAGCAACAGATGGGCGCGGCGTCGACGTCGTCTACGACGGCGTCGGCAAGTCCACGTTTTCCGGCAGCCTTCGCAGCCTGCGGACCCGCGGAACCCTCGCCTTGTTCGGTGGCGCCTCGGGAGCCGTGGAGTCGGTGACGCCCCTGGACCTCGCCGAAGCCGGCTCGTTGTTCTTCACTCGCCCGCACATGGCGGACTACATGGCGAGCAGCGACGAGATCGCCTGGCGGGCGGGCGACATGTTCCGTTTCGCCGCCCAGGGCGATATCAAGGTACGCATCGATGGTCAGTACCCACTATCTCGAGCCAGCGAGGCACACCGACTCATGGAGCAAGGCGGTACCCGCGGCAAGCTGTTACTTCGCGTGACCGACGGCGAGTGATCCTCATCTCTCGTAGTTGCCCAACCTACCCGCATTCCTGTCGAGGGAGCGCTTCCAGCTCGCGCAGCTTCACGTCAATGGAAAAGTCACCGTAGTCATAGATCATGTCGCCGGCGACGCCGTTCTCATAGAGAATCGCGCTCATCTCGAATTCCGGCGATGGTTGAATCGCCGCGTGCTTGAAGTAGGCGAGGCGGAAGGACCACGAGCGTTTCTCCGATACGCCCTGCGGCACGTTCTCGTCTCCGGGTGCGCGCTCTCCACCGATGAATGCCGTGATTTCGTAAGGCGAGTCCGATGTGCTGCCGTCGAAAACCGTGCGCGCGAGATGCTGCTTGCCAGCTCGCGCCGCCTCTATCAATTCCGCCAGGTGCCGCGCGGGGAAAATCGTGCCTGCCGGCAGGGGTTTCAGCTCCTTCGCGGGTTTCGCAAACCGGGTTTCGCCGCTTCCACCGGGCCGGTCGATCCGCGCAACGCCGCCAAGCTCTTCGAGTAACTCCCGATCCTGGTAGCTGCGCGTGCTGAACCAGTAGTCGGCGCCGTCCGTCGATTCCCAGCCCGAGAGCCGCGCCACGTGCTCGAGTCCGGCGCCCTCGGCATGGTAAAGCCGGAAGCCGATGTACTGCTCCATGCGCCAGCCGTCACAGGCGACTTCGAAAGTGATCTCGAGGCGCCCCTTGACGCCGGTAATATCGCTGGCCGTCGACCCGATATGTCGCGACAGGCTGTATACCGCGCGGTGGGAGAGCAAGCCGGGAGCGCCGCTCTGGGCCGCCGGGGCGCCGGGAACGGTGCCGGCCAGAACCAGGATGGTGGCAAGGACGGCCAGGAGTCGGGATGGCTGGAGAAGACGGGGCGCCGACATGTCGTCATTGTAGCCGCAACAGTCCTCTACGCCGCGACTTCTCCCGGGGCTGCATCGTAGCCGAGCACCGGAGCCAGCCAGCGCTCCACCTCGGCGACACTGATGTTCTTGCGTGTGGCGTAGTCGCGCACCTGGTCCCTTTCGACCTTGCTGACTCCGAAATAGCGGCTCTCGGGGTGCGCGAAATAGAATCCACTGACCGATGCTGCCGGTAGCATCGCGAAGCTCTCCGTCAGTCGAATACCCGCCGCCGACGGCGCGTCTAGAAGCTCGAACAGCGTGCGCTTCTCGGTGTGGTCTGGACAGGCAGGATAGCCTGGTGCCGGACGGATGCCCCGGTACTGCTCCTGAATGAGCGCCTCCTTAGCGAGTAATTCTTCCCTCGCGTACCCCCAGAACTGCGTGCGCACGCGTTGGTGCATGCATTCCGCGAAGGCCTCAGCCAGTCGGTCGGCGAGGGCTTTCGCCATGATTGCGCTGTAGTCGTCGTGGGCGGACTCGAAACCAGCGACGACTTCGTCCAGACCGAAGCCGGTGCTGACTGCGAAGGCACCCAGATAATCCTTCAGGCCGGCTTCCCGGGGCGCGATGAAGTCGGCGAGTGCCAGGTTGGCACGCCCGGCACCACGATCCATCTGCTGTCTCAGCGTGTGAAGGGTGGCAAGCGGCTCCCGCATATCGTCGTCGGCATAGACGACGATATCGTCCGTAACGCTGGCCGCCGGCCAGAAACCGATGACGGCCCGCGCCCGCAGCCAACGCTCATCGACGATGCGGCGGAGCATCTCCTTGGCATCGGCAAATAGATCCCGCGCTGCGGCGCCGACGGTTTCGTCGTCGAGAATGCGCGGGAAGCTTCCCGCCAGGTCCCAGCTACGAAAGAACGGTCCCCAGTCGATGAACTCTACGAGTTCAGCCAGGGGGTAGTCGTCGAATTGTTTCCGTCCGGTGAAGGACGGTGGCGGCGGCGTGTAGATCTGCCAGTCGATGGGGCAACGGTTGGCCCGTGCTTCGATGAGGGTCGCGCGTCGGGCGTTGCGACGTTGCGCGGCCCGCTGCTCTCTGATGGCCGCGTACTCCGCCGCGACTTGCGAAACGAATTCCTGACGACCCGTTCCGATGAGCTTGCTGACAACACCAACGGCGCGTGACGCATCCGGCACGTACACTGTCGGCCCCCGATAGTTCGGCGAGATCTTGACCGCCGTGTGCACGCGACTGGTGGTGGCGCCGCCGATGAGAAGCGGCAGCTCGAAATTCTCCCGTTCCATCTCGCTGGCCACATGACACATCTCGTCCAGGCTCGGCGTGATGAGGCCCGAGACCCCGACGATGTCGGCGCCCTCGGCGCGGGCGGCCTCGAGTATTCGATTCGCTGACACCATGACGCCCAGATCGACGACCTCGTAGTTGTTGCAGGAGAGCACCACGCCGACGATGTTCTTGCCGATGTCGTGCACATCACCTTTGGCGGTGGCGAGCACCACCTTAGCGGCCGCGCGCGGGCCGTCCTCGCTGGACTTCTCTGACTCCATGTACGGCTCCAGATGGGCCACCGCCTTCTTCATCACCCGCGCGCTTTTTACCACCTGCGGCAGGAACATCTTGCCCGCGCCGAACAAGTCGCCGACCGTGTTCATGCCGTCCATGAGCGGGCCTTCGATGACTTCCAGGGAGCGCGCGGCCAGTCGCCGCGCCTCTTCGGCGTCGTCGACCACGAAATCGTCGATGCCGTGCACCAGCGCATACACCAGGCGGTCGTGGACATCGGTTTCCCGCCAGCTCAGATCCTCGGCCTTCTGCCTGGCTTGGCCCTTCACAGAAGACGCGACATCGAGCAAGCGCTCGGTGGCATCCTCGCGCCGGTTGAAAAGCACGTCTTCGATACGCTCCAAGAGGTCCTCGGGGATGTCCTCGTAGACGGGTAGCTTGCCGGCATTGACGATGGCCATGTCGAGCCCCGCCTCGATGGCGTGGTAGAGAAAGGCCGAGTGCATGGCCTCACGCAGCGGGTCGTTGCCCCTGAACGAAAAGGACAGATTGGAAACGCCGCCGGAGACTTTTGCCTGGGGGAGGCGCTCCTTGATGAGCCGGGTTGCCTCGATGAACGCCCGCGCGTAGTCATTGTGTTCCTCGATCCCGGTGGCGACGGCGAAGATATTCGGATCGAATACGATGTCCTCGGGAGAAAATCCGACCTCATCGACGAGAATCCGGTATGCCCTTTCACATACCGCGACTTTCTGCTCCACGGTCGCCGCTTGACCCTTCTCATCGAAGGCCATGACGACCACGCCGGCCCCGTAGCGCTGCACCAGGCGCGCGTGCTCGATGAACGGCCCTTCACCCTCCTTGAGGCTGATGGAGTTGACGAAGCCCTTGCCCTGGACGCATTGGAGGCCGGCCTCGATGATCGACCACTTGGAAGAATCGATCATCACCGGGACACGGCTGATATCGGGCTCGGCGGCCATCAGGCAAAGGAATTTGCGCATGGCGGCTTCGGAATCCAGCATGCCCTCGTCCATGTTGACGTCGATGATCTGGGCGCCGTTCTCCACCTGCTCGCGCGCGATCCCGATGGCGGTATCGTAGTCGCCCTTGATGATGAGCCGCGCGAACTTTTTCGAGCCGGTGACGTTGGTGCGTTCGCCGACGTTGACGAACAAGGTGTCGGGACCGATGTCGACCGGTTCGAGGCCGGACAGGCGGCACACCCGCGGCGAGTCGGGGACACTTCGCGGCTTCGTCCCGGCGACCGCGTCGGCAATGGCGCGGATGTGCTCGGGCGTGGTTCCGCAGCATCCGCCCACCAGGTTCAGAAATCCCGCCGACGCGAACTCCCCCAGCACCTCTGCCATGTGCTCGGGCGTGTCGTCGTAACCCCCGAACTCGTTGGGCAGCCCAGCATTGGGGTGGCAACTGACATGGGTCTCGGCGATCCGGGCGAGATCATCCACATAGGGCCGAAGCTCGGTGGCGCCCAGTGCGCAATTGAGGCCGATGGCCACGGGCCGCGCGTGGCGTACCGAGTACCAGAATGCTTCCGCGGTCTGCCCGGAAAGAGTGCGACCGCTGAGATCCGTGATGGTTCCCGAGATCATAAGTGGTAAACGCGTTCCGGATTGCTCGAAGTACTCATCGATGGCGAACAACGCGGCCTTCGCGTTGAGCGTATCGAAGACCGTTTCCACCAGGATCAGATCGACGCCACCTTCCAGCAACCCGCGCAAGGATTCCGTGTATGCCACGCGAAGATCATCGAAGCTCACATTGCGATAGCCGGGGTCGTTGACATCCGGCGAAATGGACGCGGTCCGATTGGTCGGACCCAGCACTCCCGCCACCCAACGAGGACGATCGGGATTGGCGGCAATGGCTGCGTCGGCAGCGACCCGGGCGACGCGGGCGGCGGCGAGATTGAGCTCGAAGATCCGGTCCTCGAGGCCATAGTCTGCCTGTGCGATGGCGGTGCCGTTGAAGGTGTTGGTTTCGATGATGTCCGCGCCGGCGGTCAGGAAGTCCGCGTGGATGTCGCGGATGAGACTCGGCTGGGTGATGCTCAGGAGATCGTTGTTGCCGCGCAGATCGTGGGTGTGGTCGGCGAACTGACGTCCACGGAAGTCGGCCTCCGACAGCGCATGCGCCTGGATCATGGTGCCCATGGCGCCGTCGAGAATCAGAATGCGCTCTCCCAGGGCCTGCACGAGAGTGTCCGCGGACTTCCTCGACCAGGCTGTCACATCAGGCTCCCGACGCAGAGCTTTGCGCACCGCTACGGGTCGCGCCACCCTTCAATCCCAGCCTGTGACAGATGGCCACGGTCAATTCGGCTCGGTTGAGGGTATAAAAATGAAACTCTGTCACTCCCTGGCGCGCGAGCGCCAAGCACTGCTCAGCGGCCACGGTGGCTGCCACCAGCTGGCGGGTGTCGGGGGAGTCGTCGAGGCCCTGGAACAGCTCCGCCATCCAGCCGGGAACGGAAGCGCCGCAGATGGCGGCGAAGCGTTGCACGGCGGCGAAGTTGGTCACCGGCAGGATGCCGGGAATGATCGGCGCGCTGATGCCGGCGGCGCGCGCCCGCTCCAGGAATCGGAAGTAGACGCCGGTGTCGAAAAAGAACTGGGTGATGGCCCGGGACGCGCCAGCGTCCAGCTTGGCCTTGAGATTGTCCAGATCGGCCTCGGCCGAGCGGGCGTCCGGGTGCACCTCCGGGTGAGCGCCGACGGTGAGCTCGAAGTCGGCCACCCGCTTGAGGCCGGATACCAGCTCGGCGGCGTTCTGATAACCGTCGGGATGCGCCGTGAAGCGCGACTTGGCGTCCGGAGGATCGCCTCGCAACGCCACGATATGTCGGATCCCGGCATCGTGATAGCGCCGCGCCACGGCATCCACGTGTTGGCGGGTCGCGTCCACACAGGTGAGGTGGGCGGCCGGCGTCAGCGGGGTTTCGTCCAGCACACGCTTGACCGTTGCGTGGGTGCGTTCGCGGGTGCTGCCGCCTGCGCCATAGGTCACCGATACGAAGCGCGGTCCGATGGGAGCCAGGCGCTCGATGGACGCCCAGAGGGTTTCCTCCATGGCCGCGGTCTTCGGTGGAAAGAACTCGAAGGACACGGACAGCCCGGACTTGATGGGTGTCAGTTGCAGCGATTCGTCTGTTGATTCGGTCATGATTTCAGGCCACGTCGAGCTGGTAGTGGGCGGGTGCGTCGGCGCGTTGACGGCTTGTCCACAGTGACACGGTGAGTTTTTCTGCATCGCTCGCGCCGGTAACGGTCAGATGCTCCACACGCAGATCTTCGAGTCCTGCCGCCAGGCACCAGGCGGTGATCTCGGCATCATCGAATCCCAGGCGCCGGTGGGCGTAGTCGCTGCGCAGCATCTCCAGCGTGTGCGGGGCGAAATCGACGATCAGGAGCTTGCCCCGCGGGCGCAGCGCTTCGGCGGCCTGGGCGATGGCGGTGGCGGGATCGTCGAGAAAGTGCAGCACGTGGTGAATGGTGACCACGTCCATGCTGCCGGCGGACACCGAGAGGTTGTAAATGTCGCCGTGACGCACCTGACAGTGGCCGAAGTGATGCTTCGCCAGGTTGGCGCGCGCCACCGACAGCATCTCGCGGCTGGCGTCGATCCCTAAGCCGCGGCCGATGCGTTCGGCGAAGACCTCCAGGATGCGGCCGGTGCCGGTACCCAGATCCAGCAAAGTGCCGATGGCGCGATCGCCGGCCGCCGCCAGCATCGCCTGCTCCACGTCGGACTCGGCCACATAGAGGTCGCGTATGCGGTCCCACCTCTCGGCAATCTCGCCAAAATACGCCGAGGCAGCCTCGGCCCGATGACGTTTGACGGCTTCGAGACGCTGGTAGTCGCGGTTGAGGTCCGAGTCGTCCCCGGGAAGCAGCGCCACCAGGGCGGCGAGGATTTTCGTCCTGGGGCCGCGATCGGCGAGGCGGTAGAAGGCCCAGGCACCTTCCTGAATGCGATCCACCAGGTGCGCCTCCGAGAGCAGCTTCAAATGCCGGCTCACCCGGGGCTGGCTCTGGCCCAGTATCCAGGTCAGCTCGGAGACCGTCAGCTCGTTTCTGGACAGAAGGGCCAGCAGGCGCAGGCGGGTGTGTTCCCCCGCGGCGCGCAGGCTGCTCAGCAGCGTTTCCATGGCCGTGGATCCTCAAGGAAAAATGAGAGAAGGATATAAGCATATCTTTATGTCACTTGCAACCCCCGGATCCAGCCAGGGAGGTAGGGCACTCGCTGCCGGCCTCACCCTGGACCCGCGCTCTCGGATATCATTGGCCGGCCATCATGAACGCCTCGACGATTTCCGACTGCACCCTCGACCGTCTCAAAGCCATCGTCGGACCACCGGGTTATATCGACGACGAGGCGGGCATGGCCGCCTACCTGAACGACGAGCGGGATCTCTTCCACGGCGCATCACCCCTGGTTCTGCGGCCGGCCAGCACCCGGGAGGTGGCGGCCATCGTGGCGCTGGCGAACGAGGCCCGCGTCGGCGTCGTGCCTCAGGGCGGCAATACGGGTCTCGTGGGCGGAAGCGTGCCCGCCGAGTCCGGTGGCGAGGTGGTGATTTCCCTTTCGCGCATGAACAAAGTGCGCGATGTGGACGCAATCAACTACACCTTGACCGTGGAGGCGGGCTGCGTGCTGGCGGAGGTGCAGAATGCGGCCCGCGAAGCCGGCCGACTGTTTCCCCTGAGCCTCGCGGCCGAAGGCAGCTGTCAGATTGGCGGCAACCTTTCCACCAACGCAGGCGGCACCGCGGTGCTGCGTTACGGCAGCGCCAGGCAGCTGGTGCTGGGGCTCGAAGTCGTGCTGCCTGGCGGTGAGGTCTGGAATGGATTGCGGCGTCTGCGCAAAGACAATACGGGTTACGATCTGAAGCAGCTTTTCCTCGGCGCCGAAGGCAGTCTCGGTGTGATCACCGCCGCGGTGCTGAAGCTGTTCCCGCTCCCCACCGACAGCGCCACGGCGCTGGTGGCGATGCCGGACGTGGAGGCTGCGCCAAGATTGCTGGCGACCTTGCGCGAAGCGAGCGGCGATACCATTACGGCATTCGAGTACATGCACCGGGCATGCCTGGACATCCTCGTCGCATACACCGATCTCGGCGATCCTTTCGAGGAAGCTTATGCGCATTATGCGCTGGTGGAGCTGACATCCAGCCGCCGCGACTCAGGCCTTCGCCCGCTGCTGGAACGCGCCCTGGAAACTGCTTTCGACGACGGCGTTGCCGTCAATGCGGTCATTGCTTCCAGTGGTGCTCAGGCCGAGCGACTATGGTGCATGCGGGAAACGCTGCCGGAGGCGCAGAAAAATCTGGGCGTCGGCATCAAGTTCGACGTGTCTGTGCCGGTTTCACGGGTGCCGGAATTCATCGTCCGGGCGACCAGGTACTGCGAGGACGCAATCCCGGGCGCACGGGTCGTGACCTTCGGGCACATCGGAGACGGTAACGTTCACTTCAATCTGATGCAACCGGAGGGCGCCGACGTGGCCGCGTTCCTGGCCCGCGGCACCGAGATCACCACTCGCGTCTACGATATCGCCGCCGAGCTCGACGGCAGCTTCAGCGCCGAGCACGGGATCGGCGTGCTCAAAAAGCACGAGTTGGAACGCTACAAATCCCCGCTAGAGCTGAACCTGATGCGCGCCCTCAAACGCACCCTGGATCCCAACAACATCATGAATCCCGGCAAAGTGGTGTAGGCAGTGCGTAGGTTCTAGTCGTAAATCGCTTCGAGCGGATCGCTGAAGTCATACCCCAGGTCGTGCGCCACCTCTTTCTGCGTCACCTGGCCCTTGTGGACGTTTAAACCTGCGCGCAGGTGCGGATCGTCCTCCAGCGCTTTCTTGTAACCCTTCTCGGCGAGCGTGAGCACAAAGGGCAAGGTCACATTGTTGAGCGCGTAGGTGGAGGTGCGCGGAACGGCGCCCGGCATGTTCGCGACGCAGTAATGGACGACATCGTCGACGATGTACGTGGGGTCGTCGTGGGTGGTTGCATGAGAGGTCTCGAAGCAGCCACCTTGATCGATGGCTACGTCAACCACCACCGAGCCCGGCTTCATGGCTTTGATCATATCGGCAGTGACCAGCTTCGGCGCGGCGGCTCCCGGGATGAGCACGCCGCCAATTACCAGATCCGCCTCCAGAACGTGCTCCTCGATGGCAAAGCGGGTGGAGTACACGGTATCCAGCGGGCGGCCGAACTGGCGCCACAGCGCTCTCAGCACGTCGGTGGAGCGGTCGATGATCCAGGTGTTGGCGCCCATGCCCATGGCGATGTGCGCGGAATGGGTACCGACCACACCGCCGCCGATAATGACGACTTTCGCCGGGTCCACGCCGGGCACGCCGCCGAGCAGGATCCCTTTGCCGCCCTGCACCTTCTCCAGGCAGTGGGCGCCGGCCTGCACGGCGAGACGCCCGGCCACTTCGGACATGGGCGCCAGCAGCGGCAGGCCGCCGAGGGGGGATGTCACGGTCTCGTAAGCGATGCAGATCGCACCGCTTGCCACCAGATCCTTGGTCTGCTCGGGATCCGGGGCCAGGTGCAGGTAGGTGAACAGAATCTGATCCGCCTTCAACATGGCGCGCTCGTTGGCTTGTGGCTCCTTTACCTTGACGATCATTTCCGCCTTGTCGAAGACCTCCGCGGCGTTGGCAGCGATCGCCGCTCCGGCGCGCTGGTAGTCGTCGTCGCTGGCGCCGATGCCGGCGCCGGCATTGCTTTCCACCAGGGCCTGATGACCGTGGTGCGTGACTTCACGAATGCTCTGCGGCGTCAAGCCGACACGGTATTCGTGGTTCTTAATCTCTGCGGGTACACCAATCAACATGATGACAGCTCCCAGGTATTTCGATCGTCAGAGGGAATTGGCCGGCGCCCTTCCGGATGTCGCGCTCGACCGTGCAAACTCTATAACCTAGTGCCAACCCGGGACCCGGCATAGAGCCAGTCGCGGGCCTTGGCCTAGGCCAGGTCATGAACGATCCCGGCGAGGATCTTAATGCCCGGCTCGATGCGATCCACTGGAATCGAGGAGAAGCCGAGCCGGAAGTAGTTTCGCGGTGGACTATCGGAAAGAAAGAACACATCACCGCGTTCGATGAGGATGCCCTGCTCGGCGGCCCGCTCGACCAGAAGCTGCGTATCCAGACCGTCCGGCCCCTCGACCCAGTAAGACGTGCCTCCGAAAGTCGGCATGCGCGCGGACTCCGGAAGATGCCGGGCGAGCGCCTGCCCCACGACCTGCCAGCGCTCCTTGTAGGCATGACTCAGGCGCCGCACCAGGGAGTCGTGGTGCCCGAGGGAAAGAAACAGCGCCACCGCGCGCTCGTTGTTTGCCGGCGGGTGTCGCAGCATCAATCGCCGCAGCGCCCTCGCTTCCTTAATGAGCTCCTTCGGGCCCACCATGTAGCCGAGCCGCAGCCCCGGCGCGAGGGTTTTCGACAGGCTGCCGACGTAGATCACGCGATCGCTGTGATCGAGGCTCTTGAGTGCAGGTGTCGGCTGGCCCAGGTAGTTGAATTCGCTTTCGTAATCGTCCTCGATGATGACGAAGTCCGAGTCTGTCGAGCGGCTGAGTAACTCGTGGCGACGTTCCAGGGGCATGGTCACGGTGGTCGGTGACTGATGGCTGGGTGTGACGTAGATGTAGTCGCACTGATGCAACTTCTCGTCGGGCATCAACCCCGATTCGTCCACCGGCAATCCGATCAGGCGCGCCGCCGTCATTCGGAATATGCTGCGGGCATCCACGTATCCGGGATCCTCGATCCCGACGACGGTTTCTTCTCCGAAAAACAGGTTCGCTATCAGGTAGAGCGCATGCTGGGCGCCGACGGTGATCAGAATCTCATCGGGGGATGCCCACACGCCGCGACGGGGCAACAGACGGGTGTGAATCTGTTCCAGGAGCTGCGGGTCATCGCTGTCGACGCTGTCTCTCGCCCATCCCCGAATGGCGCCGACGCTGAGTGCCCTGCGCGAGCATTCCCGCCAGTCCGCAACCGGAAACAGCGCGAGGTCGCACTGGCCGTAAATGAATGGATAGGGATACTCGAGCCAGTCCTTCGGCTTGACGATCTGACGCCAGCGACTGGGCGTGGTGCGAAAGCGCCCGCTCCAGTCGGGTCCGAACATGTCGCCACTGTGGGGCTCAGCGGGTTCGCTGTTGACACGGCCCGCGAGAATGTCCTGATTGACGTAGTAGCCGCTGCGTTCACGGGCGACCAGATAGCCTTCGTCCACCAGATGCTGGTAGGCGAGAACCACGGTGTTGCGGGCCACGCCCAGCTGCTTCGCGAGCTGTCGGCACGAGGGCACCGCGCTTCCCGGAACGATGTGGCCACCGAGTATGGCGCGCACCATCATCTCCCGGAGCTGGCTTTGGAGACTAGCGCCGCTTTTCGGAGGCAGGTGGAAAAGATGTTCGCGCATGGGCTGGTCTCATCCGATCGGCCCATCTGGCACTATCAGACGGTGGCAACGGCAGTCTATTGTCTGCCATCAACCTGTACAAGCTGGACGGCCGGGGGCTGAGACACGCCGCGGGCCGCAATTCGACGGTGGTACGAGCAATGAAATACGAGAGCAATTCACTCGAGCAGTACTGGATGCCATTCACCTCCAATCGCGACTTCAAGGCGCAACCGAGGATCTTCGTGCGTGGTGAGGGAATGCACTACTGGAATCACCATGGTGAGCAGATCATCGACGGCTCATCGGGGTTGTTCTGCTGCGCCGCCGGCCACGGTCGCCGGGAGATCGCCGATGCGGTTGCCAACCAGTTGATGGAGCTCGATTACGGCCCTCCCTTTCAGGGCGGGCATCCGGCCCAGTTCGAGCTGGCCCGGCGGGTGGCGGCGCTCACGCCGGAAGGCATCGACAAGGTGTTCTTCACCAATTCCGGCTCGGAGTCCGTCGACACCGCCATCAAGATCAGTCTCGCCTATCATCGCGCCCGGGGTGAGGGCCAGCGCATGCGCATGGTGTCCCGGGAGCGTGCCTACCACGGAGTCAACATCGGCGGCACCAGTCTCAGCGGTCTGGTGAAGAACCGCGATGCCTTCGGTGTCGGCATGGCCGGCGTTGCGCACATGCGTCACACCTGGCTCGCGGAGAACCGTTTCACCAAGGGGCAGCCGGAGCGTGGCGCGGAGCTTGCCGACGATCTCGAGCGAATCGCCACCATGTACGGCCCGGATACCATAGCTGCCGTATTCATCGAGCCCATCGCCGGTTCCACGGGCACCTTGGTGCCCCCGGTTGGTTACCTGGAGCGGGTGCGCGAAATATGCGACAAGTTCGGGATTCTGCTGGTATTCGATGAGGTCATCACCGGATTCGGCCGCACCGGCAACGCCTTCGCGGCACAGAGCTTCAATGTCAGGCCCGACATCATGACCATGGCCAAGGCTTTGACCAACGGCAATCAGCCCATGGGCGCGGTCGCCGTCGACGACAAGATCTACGATCAAATCTGCGACGCGGCGCCGGCCGGGAGCATCGAGTTCTTTCACGGCTACACCTACTCGGGTCATCCGGCGGCCTGTGCGGCCGGCATCGCCACCATGGACATCTACGAGCGGGAAGGTCTCTTTGAGCGGGCCGCCGAGTTGGCACCTTACTTTCTCGACGCGGTCTTCTCACTCGGCGACGTCGCATCTATCACCGATGTGCGTGGTTACGGCTTACTGGCGGGATTCGATCTCTCTCCCGGCGACAGTCCGCCCGGCGTGAGGGGGCTGGAGGCCCAGAAGAAGCTCTTCGAGGCGGGACTGCACATCAAGATGACGGGAGACTCGGGTCTTGTCGCGCCTCCGTTGATTGCGCAACGGGAGCACGTGGATCAAATCTGCGACATCCTGCGCAGCGTACTGAGCAAGTTCTGAGGTCCGATCGGGGACAGATTTCAAATCTGTCCCCAGGTTGGCAATATAAGAATCCAGCATAAGCCTATCGCGTTTGGTTCTTTCCCCTCGGCCCGAGCCGCGGCCTATAGTCAGTCCTCGTTTCCAGGGGACCGAGAGCCATGTACCGGTACGACAGCTACGACCAGCGGCTGGTAGAGGAGCGTGCCCGGCAGTTCGCCGGCCAGGTGCGCCGGTATCGCCGTGGCGAAATCGGCGAGGACGAGTTCAAGCAGCTCAGGCTTCGCAACGGCCTCTATCTTCAACGTCACGCCTATATGCTCAGGGTGGCGATTCCCTACGGGCTCCTGTCTTCAGACCAGATGCGCAAGCTCGCGCACATTGCCCGGCGTTACGACCGCGGCTACGGACACTTCACGACACGCCAGAACATCCAGTACAACTGGCTCGAGCTCGATGACGTCCCAGACATACTGCGGGCGTTGGCGGAGGTCGAGATGCACGCCATTCAGACCAGCGGCAATGTCGTTCGGAATATCACCGCGGATCATCTGGCGGGAGCCGCCGGTGACGAACTCGAGGATCCACGTCCTTACTGCGAGTTGCTGCGCCAATGGTCGACTCTGCATCCGGAGTTCTCATGGTTGCCGCGCAAGTTCAAGATCGCGATAACCGGTGCTACGACCGACCGCGCCGCCATCCAGCTCCACGACATCGGTCTGCAGCTGGTGGAAGACGAGGCTGGCCGGCGTGGGTTCAAAGTATGGGTTGGCGGCGGCATGGGCCGCATGCCTGTCATCGCCAAGGTTCTGCGCGAGTTTCTGCCGCGCGAGCACATTCTTTCCTACGTGGAATCGATTCTGCGTGTGTACAATCTTCTGGGCCGCAGGGACAACATTCACCGGGCGCGTATAAAGATCCTGATCAACTCACTCGGTATCGACCGCTTTCGCGAGCTGGTGGAAACGGAGTGGCGACTGATTCGCGCGTCGGCGCTGGAATCCGGCGAATCCGAGCTCGAGCGCATGCAGGCATTTTTCGCGCCGCCGGACTATCAGCACGGAAGATCGACGGATGATTTCCAGAAACGTCTCGCCAGCGACCCGTTTTTCGCCGACTGGTTTCGACACAACACCCGCGATCACAAGATCCCCGGTTACCGTATCGTCACGGTTTCGCTGAAGGCGCCCGGGGTGCCGCCGGGAGACATTTCCAACGAGCAGATGGACGGTCTCGCCGATCTCGCCGATCGATACAGCTTCGGGTTCATCCGTGCATCGCACGATCAGAATCTGGTGCTTGCGGACGTCAATGTTGCGGATTTGCCCGCTCTGTGGCAGGCGCTCTCGCGATTGAAGCTCGCGACCGCCAACATCGGCACTCTCAACGACATGATCTGCTGCCCGGGTCTCGATTTCTGCTCTCTGGCAAACGCGGGCTCAATCGACGTGGCCGCGCAGGTCAACGAAAAGTTCGACGAGCTTGACTATCTCTATGACCTCGGCGAAGTGCAGTTGAAGATGTCGGGTTGCATGAATGCCTGTGGTCACCATCACGTAGGACACATTGGTATTCTCGGCGTCGATAAGCGCGGCGAGGAGTGGTATCAAATCACTCTGGGCGGATCGGCAGGAAATGACGCCGTGCTCGGTGAACGACTGGGCGCAGCTATCGCAAAGAGTCGCGTTGCCGAGGCTATCGGGGACATTCTCGAGGTCTATCTGGCCCGTCGAGACGAGGATGAGAAGTTTGTCGAAACGGTTCATCGTTTGGGAATCACACCGTTCAAGGAGCGGGTTTATGCAAATCATTCACGATCGGCGTATCAGCGAGAGCCAATGGCGGCATGCGCCTGACGGCGAGCTCGCCGATGCACAGAGCACGAAGCCATCCGGCGCCATCATCGTCACGCTCGCGGCTTGGCGGCGTCGCAAGGCCGAGTTCCTGCGTCGAGCTGAACCGGTGGGTGTGCGGCTGGGTGCCGATGACGATCTCGATGAGATCGTCGACGATCTGGATTCCATCGCACTCGTCGCCCTGGAGTTCGGAAGCTTTACCGAGGGACGCGCTTACACTTACGCGCGCAAGCTGCGCCAGAGACATGGGTATCGGGGGGAGATCCGCGCCGTCGGCGACGTCTCCAGGGACCGCCTCGCATTCATGGAGCGCTGCGGTTTCAATGCCTACGAGCTGCGTTCGGATGACGAGCTGCAGGACGCCCTGGGTGCCTTCGCTGAGATCTCGGATGTCTACCAGCCGTGCGCCGACGCGCGGCCCGTGATCGCTTCCCGCCGCGCCTGACGCCCGGCGGCCCTGGATGGCCCCTCCGGGGCTTTAGGCGCCCGAGGCGGCCGTCAGCGCCTGTCCACCTTCTGGACAAGGTCCGGGGGCACCGATCCGTGACACCGTGGGCAGAAGCTCCCCGGGAGGGCCGATAATATTGCCCGTCCTGAAATCACCCGCTCCGTGAGAAATGCCAAAGCGCCCCCCGTTGCTGGATCGAGAGCTGTTTCGCACCGCTCGTCGCGAGGCGCTGTCCTTCAGCTTCTGGACCGACGGCGTTGTCTATTCGTTGCTGTTAGGAGCCATCGGAATTAGTTCGGCGGTGGTCGCCGGCATCGACGCCATCGCCATCACCATGGCAACAGTGGGGATCCTGCTCGGCCTTTCCCTTTGGGGTTGGGGTTATGTGCGCCGCCGCGACCAGCATGCCGCCGTCATCATGAAGGAACGCGCTACCTATCTGGTGCAAAAGCGCGATCAGGAGCTGGTGCGCCTGGATGCCAGACTTCAGGCCGATGGCATGATCGAGGCTTCGGAGCAGATCCGCGCGTTGCGGATGGGCTTTGATGGATTCAAGAAGGTGCTCGAGAAGAAGCTCAGCAGCGGTGAGCTCGGCTACCAGAGATTCCGGGTCGTCCTGGAGGAGCTGTTCTTGTCTGCACTCGACAATCTCGAGCATGCCGTGGAGCGATTGCATGCGGCGCTGGAGATCGGGATCGACACGGTCGATGAAAGAATCCGCCGCATCGAGGCGCTCGGAGACGATCCGAACAGCATGGAGATCGTCGAACTGCGGCGCACCCGCACCCGCTACGAGGCGCTGACGGAATCGGCAAGAGAACTGTTCCAACAGAACCAAACCGTCCTGGCTACGCTGCAGCATTCCTGCGCGAGAGTAACCAGCGTGCAGGCACACCGGGCAAAGGCGCGCAGGGAGCTGGATGCGGTCTTGGTCGAAGTATCGTCCTTGGCGCGTGGGGTTAGCCTGGCAGGAACGTAGATCCGCCTTCTAAGCCCAACGGTTCTGTTATCTTCACCCCACCCACCCTGTTCGGTTGGCGTCGCGTGGGACCAGCATCTAGACTTTGCATGTCGATCGTCGACCGATTCAGCTTTAGAGGAGGCTCGGGCGCAATGTCCGTACGATCACGAGACTTTTTCCTTTGCGCGGCCCTGTTGTTCGTGCCCCTGGCAGTCGCGGATTCGCCGAAGCCGGGTATCGATCCACGCGTGGACACGCTCCTGCGTGATATGAGTGACTATCTCAAGGGTGCCAGCGAATTCAGCTTCCACACCGAGGTCAACTACGATCAGGTATTGGGGGACGGCCAGAAAATTCTCTATGGCCGTCAGGCCGAAGTTTCCATGCGGCGTCCCGATCGGCTGCACATTCTCGTCAATGGCGACCTGGTCCACGAACGTATCTGGTATGACGGCAAAACATTTATCTTGATGGATCTGTGGGACCAAGAATACGTAAAAGTGGAAGCGCCACCGAGGATCGACGAGGCCTTGGACTTCATGGCGCGCAAGTACGGCATCTCGAGCCCCGTCTCCGATGTTCTCTACAGCGACCCTCACGCAATTCTCGTGGAGAATGTGGAGACCGGAACCTATGTCGGCCAGCCCGTGGTACGCGGTGTGCCGACGCATCATCTTGCATTCACTCAGAAGAACATCGACTGGCAAATCTGGATCGAAGACGGCGCAAATCCGGTTCCCCGGAAGGCCGTCATCACATACAAGAACGTCACCAGCTCTCCGCAATTCACCGTGTGGTTGTCGAATTGGAATTTTGCGCCACGGTTGGCTGACAGTTTGTTCGAGTTCCTGCCCCCGGACGGAGCCCACCAGGTCGAGATTGAGCCCGTCCAGCAATGACCATGCGTCTTTCTATCAAGTGCCTCTGTGCCCTTGCAGTATTGGTGCTCTCGGCAGCGGCACCGCTCGCGCAGAATCGCCTGGTCATCGACGTGTCCAAAGCGAAGCGCCCGCAGTCCACGTCAGGGGCTGTTCACTACCAGGGAACGGGAAGCGTGCGCCACAGTCAGCAGCGCACCTACGAAGCAGCGCAGGACCGCCACACGGTGCAGGCGGCGGAGAATCGGAAGGAAGAACAGGGGGCGCAAGCGCGGCGTACGGCCGATGCGCATGCCAGGCGAGAAGTCCAGCGGGCGGAAGGTAGGACCTACGGCAAGGCCACTGACAGGCACGGGAGCGTGCGCCTGGATACGATACGGTAGCGAATTATCGGTTCGTGTCTCTGTGCCCCACGGAAGTGTGACAGGTCACGCACTTGTTCTGAGTCTCCCCGAGAAAATACGGTTTGTGTGCCGCGAACGCATCTGCGTTTCTCGGAAAAGCATCCAGCAGGTTAGCGTGGCAGCTCAGACAACCGGAGTCGTAGACGTACGACTCGCGGTCGTCGGCCAGGCCTTCCCAATCCGTCAGATCCGGGCCGTGGATGACCTCCACCCACGTGTCGCCCACCAGCCTTCTCCAATATGCCCACATGAAACTCGGCGGGCTATCGTGGGGAAGGTGGCAGTCTGAGCAGCTCGCCTGCACACCGTGAACGGATCGGCCCCCATGCACGTCAAATCTGTAAGACTCGCCCACAGCATCCATACTGTGGCAAGTGGTACAGAATTCCACGCCGGAGGTGCGCTCGATGGCGTATTGCGCGAGCACCCACCCGATGGATAGCAGCAGGGGCAACACGATCACCACCGCGACGATGGCAAAGAGCAGCGGGCCCATCAGCCGCTTCGGCGGTGCGAACAATCTCAGGGTTCGTGCCATCGTGTCGCTGCGGTAAGAACTGTTGACAGTTGCTCGATCCAGAGACACAGTTACCTTCCTGGTGCCGGGCGATCGAGCAGTTACAGTTTAGATCCTCGTCAGAGGATTTCACAGTATCTGGCGGGTAGCTTTACCACCCGGGTCGTCAACCGTCGCGAAAGGCAGACAGGTTCTGGCGGGCGTTTCCCCACAGGCGGGGCAAGATTCCTCGAAGCGCGGGAAACCCCCGCTTGCGTTCACAATTCAGCAGATCATTGGCCATCGCGTTTATCTGTCCAGGGTGGCCACGGGAATCTCTGGAGATCCCGTCGATGGCGGCCCGACTGAACGGTCCTCTGCCTTCCACGCCCGCGTGATACAATCTCATATCGATGTAGGAAGCGACTTCGCGCTGATCCAGGGATGGAATACTGACTGCGTATGTCGGCATAGGCGAGCGCGTAGATCCGGGCGCCCCGCTCAACCGTGTCCGAAGCTCGAGATTCCCGGTCATCAGCACACAGTGATTCGTCGCTTTCAGCTCATGCTTCAGTGTTACCAGCCTTGCCAGGCCTTCATCACAGAGATTGTGCGCATTGTCGACCACTACGACGGCGATTTGTCCTCGCGTTGCAATGCGATCGAGCCAGCCATCGAATTCTCTCAGCATATCTCCAGTGGAAACACGAGTGGGCAAGCGCAGCTCCGCATTGAGAAATGTGACGACGTCATTGGCGGAGAACGAAGGCACCGCCGGAATTCTCACGATGCGCCAATTATTATCGGCACGGCACACGAGTTGATTCAACAGCGCCGATTTGCCGGAACCTGGCTCGCCCAGAATCAGCACCGGAGTTTCGTGGCGGCAGACATGCTCTTGCACGACATCCAGCCGTAATCTCAACGCCGGGGTCGCAAAGAAGTAGTTGTCCAGCCCCTGGCTTGGAAACGGATCCCTTTTCGTAGCTCGAGCTTGCATGACGGCACTCCTGAATAGCGGCTTAACGACGTCTCGTATTTATGCGACGACACGCAGGCGCGACCACGCCTTTTTCATGCGGTCCGCGGTGGTCGCGAGGGCGTCGGAAAGGCGCCGCAGCCCCGGCACATCCTCGTACTCGTCCAGCATCACATACGACCATGCGTTCTCGTCGGATATGAACTTGCGTAGCAATGCCTGATTCAAGCTATGACCCGGCTTGTAGCCGTGAAAGTGTCCGATAACAGGCACGCCGGCGAGAGAAAGATCGCCGACGATGTCGAGAATCTTGTGACGTACGAACTCGTCGTGAAATCGCAACCCTTCATCGTTGACGATCCTATCCCCGTCGACGAGGATGGCGTTGTGCGGCGAGCCGCCCAAGGCAAGCTCCCGTTCGTACAAGTCTTCGATTTGGTCGGCGAAACCGAATGTGCGTGCGCGAGCAAGGTCGCGCTTGAACACGGGCTCGGTCATCACCACCGAGAGGCTCTGACTACCTACTGCGGTACCGGGGAAGTCTATCTCCGCGGTAATACGCGTAATCGGGCAGGGCTCGAGCCTGACGAATCTGTCGTCGTCACGGACTTCAATCGTTTCCTGCACGAGCATCGCCCAGCGTTTTGCGTTCTGGTCGACGACGCCGGCGCGTTCGATCATGGCGATGAAAGGTTCCGCGCTGCCGTCCAGGATAGGCACCTCGGGCCCGTCCAGCTCCACCACTGCGTTATCGATGCCACAGCCGTGCAGAGCCGCCATCAGATGCTCGACGGTAGATACCGAAATACCGAATTCGTTCCCGATGATAGTGCCGAGCCGTGTATCGACCACGTGGTGCCACAAGCCCGGAATAACACCGCGGCCCATGGGTACATCGTTGCGAACGAATCGCACACCGGTATTCATCTCACCCGGCCGCACCAGCATGCCGACGCGGCAGCCGCTGTGCAGGCCGGTACCCACATAGGGGATGCAGGTCTTGAGGGTACGCTGAACAATGGACGCCATGTGCCGTTCCTCCGTTACACTCGCTACCGTCCGCCGTAAGCGCCGGTCCGAGCTCAATGACCGTCCCCCGGACACCGGGGTGCACGGCTGATAACATAGGGGTTATCGGCGCCAAGGCCGTAATCACGGGCCGCCAAGTTCTTATCCCTGAATCCGGAGGTTGACGGTGGGTTCCATGCGCGGTAGCAGCATCTCTTCCTGGGCACTGCTGGTGGCCAAGGCGCTGGAGGCAGACGGCCAGGACAGTGAAGCTCTGTTCCGTCGTGCTGGACTCGATCCCGCAAAGCTCAAGGACGCGGATGCGCGTTATCCCGTCGAAGGCATGTGCAGGCTGTGGCGACTGGCGACGCAGGTCACCGGCGACCCTTATTTCGGCCTCGAGGCCGCCGGTTTCTGGCATCCGACCACGATGAATGCCCTTGGTTACTCCTGGATGGCCAGCGACAGCCTACGCGACGCGCTCACCCGCATGGCGCGTTACGGGCGCCTCGTTACCACGGTCGCGGAAATGAAGCTGGAGGAATTCGACGATCATTTTTCTTTCGAGATTCATCCACGGATCGGGAGGCCAGACGTTCCGAACGAAGCCATCGACGCGGCCCTCGCCACCTTCGTTTACATGTGCCGCGTGAGCTACGGTGATGACTTTCACCCATTGCGTGTCGCGACACAACGTCCCGAATTTGACGATCCCACACGCTATCTCGAGTACTTCCACGCGCCGGTCGAGTTTTCGGCTCCTGTCAACATTCTGTGCTTCAGTAAGGAATCGCTGGAAGCCCATCTCCGGACTGCCAACCCGCGTCTCGCGCGCATCAACGATCGGGTCGTCACCCAGTACCTGGCACAGTTCGACAAGGGAAGCATGACGATGCGCGTGCGGGCCAAGCTGATCGATCTGTTGTCAGCAGGGAATGTGACCCAGCAGGAGGTGGCGGACAGTCTGCATATGAGCCTGCGCACCCTGCAACGCAAGCTCAGCGAAGAGAACACGAGCTACAAGGATCTTCTGGATGAGACCCGCAGGGAGCTGGCCAACCAGTATTTGCGCCAGGCCACGCTCTCCGTGAGCGAAGTGACTTATCTGCTGGGATTCTCGGAGCCCAGCAATTTTTCGCGCGCCTTCAAACGGTGGACGGGTCGTACGCCGAGCGAGTTCCGGGCCGCGGCGTAGACCAGCAGGTACCCGCTACTCGACTATTTCTTCGGGGTGTGCTCCGCTACGTTCCTGATCAACTCGCTCGCGTGGGTATTGTAAACCTTGTGACGTATGAGGATGTCCGAGGGGCTCGCCGCCTCTAAGTAGTATGCCGTGTTGCGCGCCCTGTCCGGGTTTATGATGGATCCTTCCACCGTCAATCCAGCGAAGGCCCCCTTGGAGCGGGCGAAGGAGAGCACATCGGTGGTAGCGGCCCGGGTACCTGTGCCCACCGGCCCCGCGGCAACGCTCATGTCGGCGCCCAGCTGCGCCTTGGTGGACAGCATGGCGTCCAGGCCTCTGTTACTCATGATCACGAAAATCACTTCCGACTGCTCCCCGCCGATTTGCAGGCCAATGCTGGCGGTGCCAATGGTGTAGAAAGCCGGTTGACTCCAGTTGCCCGTTTCACTGTCCCGGCCGAGCAGCAATCCGCGGCCACCGGAGCCACCGATAATGAACCCGCCCCGGCCGAGCTTCGGCACGATCAGCAGCGCGCGCGCTCTGTCCAGGTTGTTGCGAAACCAGACCATGTTCGGGTCCATGATGAAGTGCGTGAACGTCCGGTTCGCGTCTTCGACGACCACCTGAGCCGCCGCTGCTTCATCGGCGCGGCTGTCGGGGGCCAGCGACGCGAGGCCGACGAATGCGAGCCAGATGGGAATTCTCAGTGAATGCATGGGGACGGTCTCCTGGAAACGTTCGATCCGGTGGTCAGGCAGGCAGGTTGTCAGGGTCCGTCGTCGCCGAACAGGCGCCGATTGCCGAATATGCGATGATTTCCTGGGGCGCCGTAGATTTGCGCACCGCCCCTGCCGTCCCCGATGGCCCGTGCGCTGCGCCCGTCTGGGAGCAGAATCCTTTGCGACACCCGTGGCTGGCCGATCACCCGCGTCACGCCGCGCTGGCTGTAGATGCTGAAGCCGGTGCCCCCATGGGTGATGATCGATGAGCCTCGAGGCAGGCCGCCGATGCCGCCGGAATAGCCGCCCACCCCGCTTATGCGCGCTCCACCGAAGCTGCTCGTGCCGATGGCGCCGCCGGCCTGAGCGCCGGCACACAATATCCACGAGCCCATCGTCAATATGGTGATGATCACCAGCCGTTGTCGGTATGCTCGGAGAAAGATCATCGGTCCAGCGCCACGGTGTCGTCAGTCTATGCTACTGCGACTGCGCTTCCAAGGCGACCGCTTTGTTGTCGCTGAGATTGTTGAGCAGCGTATAAGCCAGATAGTACTTGTAGATATTGGCGACGTAGCGGGTGGTTTCCGAGCCCACCATCTGCTGGGCTGCGAGTTCTACATTTCGGAACCAGATATCCGGGTCGAGCCCCATCTTTTTCGCTTTAGCGCGCATCTTGCGAACCTTGGCGGGGCCGGCGTTGTAGGCCGCGAGCGAAAAATGGACGCTGGCGCCATACTCGAAATCGGGAGAGGTGAAATAGCGATCTCTCAGAAAGGCTAGATACTTCACGCCGGCGTGCACGTTGTTCTCGAGCTTGTAAACATCGTCTATTCGGACGTGCTTGTCCTTTGCCGTTGCGGGCTTGATCTGCATTATTCCAACGGCCCCGCGGTGGCTTTTCTTTTTGGGGTTCAATCGCGATTCCTGGAAAGCGAGTGCGGCGATCAGCAGCCAATCGAAATCATACTCGCTGGCGTATTTCTGGAACAGGGCGTTATACTTTTCGAGCTTGTCCTGGGAAGATTTGGACAGCGGATTCTGAATCCAGCGGGTGTTTTCGTAGTAACGCTTGAACAACACGTTGCCGAGTTTCGTGCCTTTCCGATGACTGCGTAGGAATTCGTCGAGGTTCGCTAGAAGATCCGGATTGTTCTTGCGCACGGCCCAGGCGATCTGCCCGGACGTGTTCACCGCAATATCCTCGTGCACAGTGATATCCGGAAGGACGTTGGACCAAAGTTTGGCGATGTGATCGTCGGCAACGGTTACTTCCACGATGCCCGCGTTGACCAGCTCGAGAATGTCCTCGGTGGCCAGGTAAGAGTCCGCCTCGACGATATACACTGGACGTCGGCCATCCTTCTTGAACTTCTCGTTGAGCTTGGCGAGGTGTTGCACATAGCTACTCCCGTTCAGCACATACACCACACGACCCGACAAATCCTCTGTTGAGCGAATACTCTGATCGGACTTGGCGGTCACGACGACTTCACTGATGTTTCGTACATATGGCGTGCTGAACGCCACCTGCTTCCGGCGTTCCGGCGTGATCGTCAGACCGGCAGCCGCGATGTCTCCGCGGCCCTTCACGAGATTGGCGATCAAGCTATCGAAGGGCACCGGAATGTAGACAACGTTGAAGTGCAACTGACCCTTCTTGTCTCCCTTGTTGATGGATCGCTCGAATTGCTCCATGAGCTCGTATTCGAAACCCCGTTGCTGACCGTTGACGACGAAATAGTCGGTCCTCTTGTACGTGACAAGCACCCGGATAGCGCCCCGCTTTCGCATGGCTCCAAGATCGGCGGTGGATTCGGCCGAGAGCAGAGGCGCGATGCGCTTCAAATCCGCGGCAAGACCCTGTTGGGGAAAGAGTATGAGCCACAGGAATGCCCAGAGAATGGAGTGGCGATGCGCCGCGGCCGAGCGTGTCGGCGCCGACCGGTATCGGGTCGACCGCGTGAGCAGGCAGAAGCGGCAGGAGATCATGCCCGTCGATACTCCTCGGCGTGGCCATCGATAATAGGCAACAATGGCGTGAAAGTGTAGCCAGCGCGCTATTTCTCTGATTTTATTGGATCATCTGTCATTCACATGCCACGCGAGGTGGTCGAAAAAATGGATTACCGCATCGAGACCGACAGCATGGGCGAATTGCGCGTACCAGCGGATCGCTACTATGGGGCACAGACGGCCCGATCCCTCATCAACTTCAAGATCGGCGGCGATCGTTTTCCGCGCGAAATGATTCGGGCTCTCGGCATACTGAAGAAGGCGGCTGCAGAGACCAACGAGGGTCTTGGCTTGCTCCCGTCAGAAAAAGCCGCCCTGATCAAGCAGGCCGCGGATGAGGTGATAGACGGCAAGCTCGATGAGGATTTTCCGCTGGTCGTGTGGCAAACCGGTAGCGGAACGCAGACCAACATGAATTGCAACGAGGTCATTGCCAACCGCGCAATCGAACTCTTTGGTGGCGAGAAAGGATCGAAACATCCCGTGCACCCGAACGACGATGTGAACATGGGGCAATCGTCAAATGATACTTTTCCGACCGCCATGCATATCGCGGCGGGCGAACAGCTCAATCGGCGATTGATACCGGCGGTGACGAAGCTCAAACGTACTTTGCGCAGTAAATCCGATAACTACCAGGACATCGTAAAAATCGGCCGCACCCATCTCATGGACGCGGTGCCCTTGACGTTGGGCCAGGAGTTTTCCGGCTATGTGCAGCAGCTGGAAAATGGCCTGGGCCGCATCGCCGATTCGCTGGGCGGGATCTACGAGCTGGCCCTGGGCGGCACCGCCGTCGGCACTGGTCTCAACACCCACCCCGAGTTCGCCGACAGGGCCGCGCTCGCCATAGCGAGTCTTACCGACTTGCCCTTCCGCAGCGCTCCAAACAAGTTCGAGGCTCTGGCTGCCCATGATGCAATCGTGTTCGCAAGCGGCGCGCTCAAGACATTGGCGGCGTCGCTCATGAAAATCGGCAATGACATTCGCTGGCTCGCTTCCGGTCCGCGCTGCGGTATCGGTGAGCTGTCTTTACCCGCGAACGAGCCGGGCAGCTCCATCATGCCCGGCAAGGTCAACCCCACGCAGTCGGAAGCCCTGACCATGGTGTGTGCGCAGGTCATGGGCAACGACGCGGCCATCAACATCGGCGGCGCGTCGGGTCATTTCGAGCTCAACGTTTTCAAGCCGATGATTATTTTTAATCTGTTGAACTCCATCCGACTGTTGTCCGACGCGTGCGACTCCTTCGAGGAGCATTGCGCCAGGGGAATCGAGCCCAACGTACCGGCAATCGAAGCTTACCTGCATAACTCTCTGATGCTGGTGACGGCCTTGAATCCGCACATCGGCTACGACAACGCGGCCAGGGTGGCGAAGAAGGCCTTTGCCGAAAACATCAGCCTGCGCGCGGCGGCCATCGATCTGGACCTGTTGACCGGTGAGCAGTTCGACGAGCTGGTGAAGCCGGAGGAGATGACCGGTCCCGGAAACTAGGAGCGTGTACGCCCGCCAATGCCGTACTCGCTCCTAACCTCCGCTTGCCTACCAATCCGGCCAACGATAGCTGTCGTCGGGCCTGGTGGTCGGCGGTATCAAGGTCTCCTCCTCATCAGGCGTGAGAAGTTCGCCCCAGTTGGTGCGCTCCGCCATCGTATCCTTGGTGGCGTCGGGCACGAAGTCCCTGCCTGCCCGCAATTGCCATCCGCCGCCCAGCGCCCTGTACATGTCGGTTAGATTTCGCGCGATATCGCCGCGCGCGACCGTGGCCTGGTCCTGCTGGAGGATGAGGGATTGCTGGGTGTTCAACACTCGGGTGTAGTCCACTGCGCCGTCTCGATACTGAATGACGGCCAGATCCACCGAGCGCAACGCCGCGGTGACGGCGTCGGTGAGGTACCGGACTTGCTCCTGGGCGCGTACGAAGCCGACGGTGGAGTCCTCGACCTCCCGCGCGGCCTGCAGCACGACATTCTGATAGTTCACCAGCAATTGTTGAAGGCGCGCGTCCTGGGTGCGCACGTTGTTGGAAATCTGGCCGTAGTTGAAGATATTCCAGGTCACGGAGGGCCCGCCCGTGAACGTCAGACTGTCGCCGGTAAACCACTCACCAATACCGCTCTTGCCGCTGGCGGTGGTGTTCGAGCTCTGCGTGGCCGACAGCCCGATGGACCCCAACAGAGCAACACTGGGATAGAAGTCGGCCTTGGCCACGCCGATGAGTGCGCTCTGGGCGGCCGCCTGCAGCTCCGCCCCGCGAACGTCGGGCCGGCGCCGGAGCAGATCCGCCGGGATGCCGACAGCGATTTCGGTGGGCGGTGACGGGATCTTTCCTTCCTTGCCCATGATCTGCTGGATGTGCCCTGGTGGTTTTCCCAGCAGAATGCTGAGCGCATTCTCCGCCTGACGCAGCCCTGCCTCCAGGGCCGGGATCGTCGACAGGGTACCGAACAGCAGGGTCTTGGCCTGCTGCACGTCGAGCTCGGTGGTGGCGCCGTTGCGGAAGCGAACGTCCGCGATTTGGAGGCTGCGCTCCTGGATCTTGACGTTCTCCCTGGCGATGGCCAGCCGCTCCTCGAACGTGCGGATGACCACGTACAGGTTCGCTGCGTCGGCGGTCAGGGTGACCAGGATGGTGTCGTAATCGGCGATGGATGCCAGCAGAGCGGCGTCGGCGGACTCGATACCGCGCCGAAACTTGCCCCAGAAGTCGATCTCCCAGCCGATCTGAACCCCTGTGTTGTAATTCCAGGTGTCCTGGAGAAAGGCGCTGCCGGCGGTATTGTCGCTGGGGCTCGAGTAGGCGGCGTCAAGGATGGCCTGCTGCTGCTGGGGCCAGGCGCTGCCGACGGCGAGACCCAGCTGGGCCCGGGCTTCGAGAATGCGCAGGCCCGCGACCTGCAGTGTCAGATTCTGGTTGTAGGCTTCGTTGATGATCTTGTCGAGCACCGGATCATCGAAGGCCTCCCACCACTCGGCATGATCGGTTTGCGTGGCGTTGAGCTGCAGCTCACCGACCTCCGTCCAGCCGTCGGCAATCGGGGCATCGGGCTTGACGAAGTCCGGACCTACCTTGGTGCACCCGGCAACGAGCAGCAGGATGCCCAGGGCGCCCACCGCGAGGGTCCGCCGCCCGTGGCGGGAAAAACCAACCGGTCCTCTGCCGACATCCACCGCCACCGGCGCAGCAGTACCCGCACAACCTGTTTCAGACATCGAACCCCCTCCAGTGCAGAACGCTCCCCGAGCCCCGACCCCTGGGGCAGGCGCCGGCGCCATGATAGCGCGTCCAACCGCCCGGCCAAAGGCATCGCAAGCCACGGATTCACGGGTTGCCCGCCGCCGCCTTTGGTGTGAGTATCGAGCGCCGACTGGCGATGTGTATGCCTACCAGGGACGCCACCAGAACCGTGAGATACAGCTGGCCGAGCACCGCCTCCAGGTAGTTGAGCGTGCGCGCCACCGGCGCCGCCGGCGTGATGTCTCCATAGCCGAGCGTGGTCAGGGTCACGAAGCTGTGGTAGGTGAACTCGTTGAGTTGCTCGCTCCATGTCTCACCGGTGATTCCGACGAAGGACGCTGGAGAGATAACGCTCAGAAGAAAATAGACGATTCCCCACATTGACCCGCTGAGGAGATAAATACAGGCGGCGCCGACCAGTCGGTTGATGTCGATAACGCCACCGAACAGCACGTCGTATACAGCGATGATGCAGCTGAGAAAGAAGAATACCAGGACTGCCGTCAGTGCCAGATACTGCAGTAGCAGGGTTTCGGTGACATAAGCGCTAATCGTCAGCGAGAAGGTGAGCCCGGCCAGGACCCAACCGGTAATGAACGCTGCCTTCGAGCGTACCAGTGACCACACACCGAGAATGAACACGCCGAACAGCGTGATATCCACAGCAACGCGTGTGCTTACCTGTGGATTCTCGCTGCCGACTGACCCGCCCAGCAGCATGAACAACAGGCCACCGAGCAATAACAAATAGTTGTACCGTTTAACCATCAGCCCACCCCTCGCTCGTGTTTCGCGCAAGACGCTCCGCGCCAGGAAGTTCCCACCCGCCTGGCAATCCGCCCGAATCGATTTGCCTGGCCGCGGAAAAGAACCGCTGGATTCTCCCCCAACGTGGGTGGAAAATAAATCTGCCTCTACATTTCCCCTGGTCCTGGTCTATCTTTATCCGTTGGAGGTCGGGTTCGCGTGCCGGCACCCAAGCCGCTGCCAACGATTACGGAGAGCTTCCTGTTCATGACTGGATTCACACATCGCCTCGGTTCGATAGCTTCCCTGGCTTGTGCGCTGATTCTCGCGGGCTGTGGCGGTAGCAGCCCCATAGACAGTGGCGATGCCCCGCTCAACGCCGAAGAGATTAAGATGGCGCTGGTGGGCAACTCCATCGTGGGCGACAACTGGGACGGTCCCTATACCGTCTATTTCCCCGTTTATGGCGAGATGCGCGGTCTGCGTGCTTCGCACTACACGGACATCGGTACCTGGCGGGCGGAGGAAGACTCCATCTGCGGAATCTGGGACAACTGGTGGGGCTCGGTAGAGCGCTGCTGGGGACTTTATATCGACGGCGATACCATCAGCTGGCCGAGTTCGACTTCCGACACCCCGGGGCAGTCCAAGATCATCGAAGGCAATCCTTACGGACTCTAGTAGACGCCGGTGGCCGTAGCGCTCAAGCGCCGGCCACGGTCATCGTGTCGATGAGCACCGAGCCGGTGCGAATGTTCCCGCGGCGATCCTGATCGGCGCCGATTGCCTGAATCCCCAAAAACATGTCGCGCAGATTTCCGGCGATGGTGATCTCTTCCACTGGATACTGGAGAGTGCCCGCTTCGACCCAGAATCCCGCGGCACCGCGCGAGTAGTCGCCGGTCACCGTGTTGACTCCCATGCCCATCAGCTCGGTGACATAGAGCCCGGTTCCCATGCGTGCCAACAGCTCATCCAGATCGGCCTCCCCGGCACTCGGATCCGCCGTGAGATTGTGCACGCCACCTGCGTTTGCCGTCGTTTGCATTCCCAGCTTGCGCGCGGAATAGCTGCTGAGCACGTAGCCCTGCAATACTCCGTCGTCGATCAATTTCCGACCCTTGGTCGCGACGCCCTCGCTGTCGTACGCAGCGCTGCCAATCGCTCCCGATAAATGCGGTTGCTCGTGTATGGTCACATGACCGGGAAACACAGATTTTCCCAAGGCGTCGACGAGAAAACTCGCCTTGCGGTACAGATTTCCGCCGCGCACCGCGTTGACGAAGTGGCCCAACAGACCGGTAGCAGTCTGCGCCGTGAACAGCACGGGCACGCTGCGTGTGGATAGGCGACGCGC
>Ga0255058_10000273_pt1 | contig 31041 bp, 26 predicted proteins | sample Cases_109_9_MG_FD_188637 | JGI IMG/M metagenome (GOLD analysis project Ga0255058, IMG submission 188637) | Seawater microbial communities from Amundsen Gulf, Northwest Territories, Canada - Cases_109_9 | ecosystem: Environmental > Aquatic > Marine > Gulf | place: Canada: Northwest Territories... | reverse complement strand
TGCACGCAGAGACGAATCCGCGCTATCACGCGCTCATCTCAGCTTTTAAGGAACGCACGGGTTGCTCTGTTCTCGTCAATACGAGCTTCAATGTGCGCGGCGAACCGATTGTGTGCACGCCCGAAGACGCCTTTCGCTGCTTTATGGGGACCGAAATGGAGACGCTCGTCATAGGTAATTGCATCTTGCACAAGGATGAGCAGGATCAGTCTTTGGCCAAAAAATACGAGGACAGGTTCGAGTTGGATTGAACAACAGACAATACAATCGTGAACTCAATTCCGCGTGGCTGGGCATCCATATTTTTTGCATTGCTTGCGGCGCCATCTGGAATTCGATATGAGTTGGAATATGGATAGAAAGCAGTTTTTTGGCAACTTAGCTCTGAGTTTTGCAGCCGTCATAGTAGCATTGGTCATCGGCGAGGTCTTGCTACGTTTTTTTTATAAAGAGGACATTCTCATATTCCCGCGTTACATAACCGATGTGCAATACGGGGAATTTAGGATTAGACGTCTGCGGCCAAACACCGTATTTTGGCAGACGAGTGTCGATGGGTCATGGGAGTTTGTCACTAACGCGCAAGGGTTCCGTAATAAAACAGATTTTACCTACGAGAAGTCTCCAGGTGTACTGCGCATTCTAAGTTTGGGTGATTCACATACGCAAGGGATGGAAGTTCGGCAAGAACAAACGTTCTCTGCTGTCACAGAGCGCTATTTGCGAGGGGAGGGCACCGATGCCGAGGTGATAAATGCAGGTGTTTCTGGCTTCAGCACGGCAGAAGCGCTTGTGTTCCTGGAAAATGAGGGCGTCAAGTATCATCCGGATGTGGTTCTCCTCGGCTTCTATGGGAATGATCTGGTAGACAATATCAAGGCCGGGATCTTTGCCCTTACTGAAGATGGATTAGTCGTCAAAAAAAAGGAGCATGTCCCGGGCGCCGACATTCTTAATGTCATCAACCAGATTAGCCTGCTGAGGTGGCTGAGCGAGAATTCATACATATACTCGTTCGCCTTCAATAGGGTCTGGTACTATGCAAAGAAACTGTTGCGCGGACGGGAGATGGCAAGGCTTACGACAGAGTATGCAATTCCTGTGGATCAAGTGGACGAATACCAATTAGAGCTTATGGCGAAACTGATCGAACGCATGTACATAATTTGTCGGCAACATAACATACGGCTGCTGATTCTAGATATTCCCGTAGTTTCGAAGGTAGGAGAAATTCGGAGTTCAGTCCCGGCTGGCCTGTATGAAACGCTGAAATCCAATAGCGATTTTTTTATTTATAGTAGAGATTTGCTTAATGAATATAGGAATGTCGCAGAACTTCACGTACCTAACGGGGATAAACATATTTCTGAATTCACTCATTTGGTATATGGTATGGAGGTGGCTCGCGCCGTGTTGGGCGCGCATGCCATTCAAACAAAGGGACGCGCCCATCGATGTCATCCGTCGTCGCACTGTTAACCTATGTGAAGGTTGATCGCTTGCTGCCGGCGAGTCGGCTGTATATTGGTGCGGTGCAAAAGGCGTGACGTCGAACGGAATGCCGAAGCGCAGTCGGCGAAGGCTTCGCGACGCCAACCAAGCGAGAACCCCGCCGGCCCTGGCCCCGCTTTTGCAAGACCCAGTCAAGTAGCCGCCAGCGTCTGCGCACGACCATCGGTCGCTCTGGCGGTGTCGGTCGTGCGCCAGAGCCGGGGCGGCGCAGGCGGGGCCGGCCGCTGCCGGGCCACCGATCAGGGAGTGAAGGCACTGCGGCACACTATGGTGAACACTGTGGACGAATACGAGCCCAGCGAGCGCGTACGGCCCAGCAACGTCGCTCCGCACGAGCCGTTTCCGAGCCCGCAGAAGGAGTATTTCCAAATCGGGCGCGTGCTGGGTACCCTCATGCGCGAGAAGTGGCTCGTGCTGACGCCGGTTCTGCTCGCGTTCGGCCTCACCGTCGCCTATTCAATTGTCGCGGAGCGGCAATATACGGCCCGCGCTCAGCTGCTGATCGATACCCAGAAGCCAAAAATCATCGCGGGCGATGCCATCGTGCCAGGCCTCGACATGAGCCGCTTCATGATCGATCCGGTGATCCAAAGCGAGGTCGAGATCCTGAGGTCGCCGGAGTTTGCCGCGCGCGTCATCCGGGCGCTCGAGCTCAATAAGTCGGAGACCTTCGGCGGCGGTTTCAGCCTGCGCGGCTATGCGACGCGTGCGATCAATTCCGTGTTCAGCCAGCTTGGGGAGCTGCTCGGCTTGTCGGAGCCGCGGCCCTCCCCGACGAGCGAAAGTGACGAGCCGCTGCTGTCGCCCGCCCTCATCGAGACGTTTCAGCACAATCTCGACGTGCGCCGACTGGGCCTGACCCTGATCCTCTCGGTGCAGTACACCGACACGGACCCTGAGCAGGCAGCCCGGCTGGCCAATGCCGCGGTCAACGAGTATCTCGCCGAAAAGCGCCAGTCCAAGTTCGACATCGCCACTAAGGCCTTCAACCGCCTTAACAAGCAGGTCGTAGAGTTGAACGAAGCGGCGCTCTTGGGCCGGCAGCGCATTCAAGACTATGCCGAGGCCAACAATCTGGCTTCCATCGGCGGCCTGACCATAAGCGAACGCGAGATCAGCGCTACCCTGATCGATCTCGTGGCCGCTCGGGGAGTAGCTGCCGGCAAGCTCGCCGAGCTGCAGCGTGTGGAGGGGCTGGCCTCGGATCGCGACCAATTCAGCAGCGTCAATCGCGTGCTGCTGTCCACCGTAATCAGTAGCCTTCGCCAGCAGGAGGCGCAGCTCGAGCGGCAGCTCGCAACGCTCATCAGCCAGTTCGGCGAACGCCATTTCGAGGTTGACCAGAAACGGGCCGAGCTCGCCGGTATCAGCAAGGAGATCAACAAAGAGGTCCAGCGATCTCAGGCTCAGCTTCATGAAGTTGTGCCTGAGATCGCTGATCTGGTGCGCCGCCGCGACTATGCGAACGCCGTCGTGCGGGTGAAGCTGACCGAGCGCGCTCTGACCGATCTCAAGCGCGAGCATGCGAGGCGCACGCGGCTGCGTATCGGGCTGTTCGAGTTGGAACAGGATTCCCAGACGACGAACGCGGTCTACAAGTCGCTGCTAGCGCGACTGAAAGAGGCGCACGCCCAGTTGAGCCTGCTTGTCCCAGACGCCCGCAGCATCTCGAACGCCGCCCGGCCGCAGCACCCGTCGTCTCCCAAGATAATGATTCTGCTCGTGTTCGGCCTCGTTGGTGGCCTGGGTGTGGGCATAACGCTGGCGCTGATACGCGACCACACGAACGATGCCGTGCACGGTCCCGACGACGTAGAGGCGGCGACCGGTCTTAGCCTCATCACGTCGGTCCCGGCTCTGACGCGCTCTACCGACATGTTGCGCGTCGTAATCCATGACACCACGAGCCAGATGTCGCAGGCGATGTTCAAGATCAAGCACGCCATCTTGCTCGATCCCGCCCTGCGCGCGTCCCCCATCGTCGCCATCGTCTCGCCCAACGACGGGGAAGGAAAATCGACGATCGCGGCCAACCTTGCACACTACATGGCGCTGTCCGGAACGCGCACTCTGCTGATCGACTGCGACCTGCGGACACCGGATCTGACCGGTCAGATCCTGCCCAATCCGTCCGGTTCCGTCGTCGACATCCTGAGCGGTAAATGCACGCCCGGCGACGTCATCGTCCCACAGATTGAAAGCGGCTTCTTCTTCTGCCCCGGACCGCACGGCGACATAGCGAAGAATCCGATGGAGCTCCTGGCGTCGCCCGAGATGTCGGGCTTTTTGTCCCGCATGGCGCAGGAGTACGAGATCGTGATCCTCGACACCTCCTCGATGCTGCGGGTGGTCGATGCACGTGCGCTGGTCGATTCTGTCGATACCGCGGTTCTCGTAGTCGAGGAACACCGGACGACGCGCAGCGATCTACGGCGGCTCATCTCCCTTACGCCGGCGCTCATTGATAAGGCGGTGGGTGCGGTGACGAACAAATCGCGGATCGAAGCCTGATCGCTGGAGCCGCCATGTTGCTCTATCTCCAGGTGCTCTATATTCTCACGGTGTTCCTGTTCACCTTCTTCATCAAGCTGTCGGTGGGACAGCCGGTGAAGGATTTGCTCATGGTTGCCCTGTTCGGGCTGCTGTTCATCACCTATCACCGCACGGTCCTCGGGTTCCTCAATCGCCATATGTCCGTCGTGGCGGTGTTTGCAGTCTTCGCGATCGTCGGAGCTCTGGTGACGATATTGAGTGGACGTCCGGCCGCAGATCTCGTCAATTCCTTCCTGCGCATCATCGTTCAGCCGTTCCTTATTCTAAGCTGTACCTACGTCTTGACGCGGCTGTCCGGCGTCCGCTTCACGGCGGGCGTCTTCATCGGGATGGCCTTGTTGACCAGTGCCTTCGCGGTCCTGCAGTTCGCCGGCATCGAGCCTGCCTGGGCAATCAAGGAGGCCATCGCTCGCATCCAGAACGAGCCGAGGAACCTCCAAGACATTATCGAGGCGCAGGGGCGGCCGATGGGGCTGTCGCTGACGCCGATCGTCTTCTCCTATCACATCGCCAGCGCCTATGTGATTGCGAGCTTGCTCTACCGCTTCGGCTATTTGCGCGGCGGGCTCTACCTAGTGCTCGCGCTGGTTCTGCTCGTTGCGGCGGTGGCCAACGGCACGCGCTCGCTGGTGATCGGCATCATCCTTTACGAGCTGCTGCACAACTTCATGAAGCTGAGCCTGAGATCGCTGATCAGTTGCGCCGCCATCGTCGTCGTCGCGGTGATCGGCTACTTCTATCTGGAGGGCTCCGGTTCGCGCGTCGCGAGCCTCAACGACGCTTCCGCCATGGGGCGCTTCGTGCTCTATGAATACGGCCTTCGTCTTGCCGGTGACCATCCGTTGGGGTTCGGCTGGGATTTCAAGCCCTATGAGAACGCCTGGCTCTACTGGGAGCACTTGTCCGACTCGGCCAAGTCGATGTCGATCTTTCACCTCAAGATCCACAATGCGTTCATCAATTTCTTCCTGACCTACGGCGTCCTGGGGCTCGTCGCCGTGGGCTTTGCCTTCTATATCAACCCGAAAAGGTTCATGCTGATCGTCACGACGTTTACGGTTTATTTCGTCCACTCGGCGTTCCATAACGATGGCGTGTTTCTCGGCGAGAACTATTTCTGGTACGCCTTCGCGGTGCTGCTCTTTGTCTGCGACGAGCGGGAGGGGGTGCGCGATCGAATGCCCGTGCCGGTGGGCCCGGCGACAGGTGCGGTTGCCGCAGGCGTTCGGGCCTCGGCGCGGCCGCCGCGGCGCAGCAGGCGCTGAACGCAGCCATCATGGGCACCGCGGACGGCCGAGCGGCTCGGCCAAGCCATGAGTGGCCCTCTTCACAAAGCCATCATCTGCCGGCGCTATCGATCGAGACATGCGCAGCGAATTCGCGGGCGGTTGGAGTTGCAGTCAACAACGTGATGAAATAGAAGTGCTTTATTGGCTTCGTGCGGCGGCGCCTCAGAGGGTGGTCGCGCAGGCGATGCGCCGCTTTCTCGCAGGCTCTCGGCTGAGCTACCGATATGGGTATCGCCCGACCTGGCCGCCGCGCGGCTGCCTGTCCCTCGACCATATCATGACCGGCGGCGGGCTCACTGTGAGGGTCGTCGAGGTTCCATCCGATCCGATCAGCTCGAACCACCTTCCGGTGATCGCATTGATCGATTGGCCGGCGGACTGAGTCGGGCGGATGAAAAGTCGTTGTGTCTTACAATACTCACCGCATCTCGCCGGCGGCCCTAGCGGCTGTGCTTTGCCGCCTGCTCGAGGGCGGCAAGGCCGGCACCCCTGCGGCGTTCGCCTCCCGCCAGGCCGAGTTTTCGGGCCAGCCGCGAGGTATAAGTGCAACCGTCCGCGACGAGCACGCCGTCTGCGTAAGCGATGTGTTGTTGTTTCGTGAAGTCGTTGCCGGCGAAGGCGGCCAGTTTGCCAGCCGGGCGCTCGGCATAGGTCGTCTCGTTCAGTGTTTCAATGCGATTGAGCGCAAAGGCCTCGCCGTACGACGGGCCCTGGACCTGGCTGCAGCGCAAGCTGCGCCCCTCTGTGTCGCGCAGGAAGCCGCCCGCCATTCGGGCGCGCCGCGAGTCGACTAGGAGCGGATTGTCCTGATGCGGCGCCCAATCGCTGCCGAGCGATCATCGGCATGGAAGATATGCAACTCATTGCGATGATCGCACATTCCGCTGCGGTCGAGGTTTGTGAACAGCCACCAGTGCCCTTCGTGCTGGAGCAGCGTGCTGTTGGCCGCGCTCAAACCCTCGATGAGGATCTTTTCCCGCCGCCACGTATTAGGGAAGTTGACGCATCGCCAGACCTCGATGGTCTTGATGGCAATCGTCTCGGGCAGCATGAAGAGTGCGCCATTGTGCCGGAAGAGGAAAGGGTAGGACATGTGGTATCGCTGATCGATGCCGGGCCGCGCCTCCAGATGGCACAACGGCGAGTCGAGCAGGCTTCGTCAATTTCCATGCAAGAGATAATGCCGCGGCTTTCGGCATAAAGATATTCCTCGAAGAATGCGACCAGGCGGCCATCCTGGCGGATGGCGAAGGGATCCGCCCAGTAGCTGTGCGCCGGCGATTCTATAAGGAGCGGCGGCGCAGTGTCGGGATCGCGTTCGTCGCCATGCATAAGGAGAATGTGCCAGCTCTCTTCAAGCAGCGCGCGAGCCAAGCCCTCGCGCAGCGTGCGCTAGCCGCGTCTGGTCAGGTTTAGAACCGCGGCGGCTGCGCCAGGGACTGAACTCTGGCTTGGCTGGCAGCGGGTGTTGTGCCAACCTCGCAGGTTTTTGCAACGGGCCGTCCCGCCGCCAAATCGCGAAGAGCGTCGAGCATCATTAGCGCGCTCTGGTGCTGAAGCAGCAGGGCATTTTGCGTCCACGACCACCGGAAGGTGCCATAGCAGCCAGCGCGCAGCGCGCGGCGGTGCACGTCGTGTTCGCCAGCAATTTCTTCCAGGCGAACGGTGCAGTTGGCCGCATTTGCCGCAATCGCAGTAAAGCCGAGTGGATGGGTGCGTGCGCCGCCATTGGCCTCATCGCGCAAGGCCCAAATCCCGTGCCGCGTCGAAGCCGAGAGTTCGCCGAGTGCATCGGCGCCCGCAAGATCAAGAACCACTTCGAGCTGCGCGGACTTCAAGCTTGCGCGCTGCCCGGCCGGCAGGCGCCTCCCTTCGATGCGCAAGCGCGCGACCTCAGGCGCCAAGTCCGCTGCGGAGCTGGTCGCGAAGCGGGCGAGGTGTATTCCCCCTTAGCCTTGTGGACGCGGCTGAAAAGGCGCACAGAAAGCAGCGCCTCCATACGGTCTAGGACAGACCACACGGGGTCACCACTCGGCGTATCGCAACTCGTGCAAAGCTCGATGACGAGGGCGATCTCCACCTCGCCGCCTGCAATAATCTCCTCGACGATGAAGCGTTGCCAGCCCATCACGTCGACTTCGGGGATCAGAACCGCGATCCTGGGTTTATCCGGCATTCCTTGTCGACTTCCGTGTGGTTCGATTGTCTCCCATTCCGCGTCGGCTCTGCCTGCGGACGCCCGGGCGTCTGGGGTCCGCCCGCACGCCGCCGCTTATTCGCATGCAGGTTGCCGGCCCTTTTAGGCTACCGATATTAACGTATTTTATACGAGCAAATTTCGCTGAATTATGAGCCGTGTAGGATGATGGGCCAATAGCCTGGGCACTGTCCCCTGCGGTCGGGGCTAGCGCTCAGCTTAGGGGTAAAACGAGACAACGCGGGTGGCAAAATGTCGGATATCTTGGTTATCGGAGCGCGCGGCATCCCCGATGCGGAGGGCGGCGCGGAGAAGCATGCTGAACGGCTGTTCCCGATCTTCGTCGAACGCGGCTACAGTGTCACCATGCTCGGCATCTCTCGTTTCATCCGTGCGCGAGGCTATCGTGGCGTTCGCCTGCGCCGCATACCGACGGTCCCGGTCGCGGGGACGGACAAGCTGGTGTACCACTTTCTCGCGTTCCTCTATGCGGCCGTCACGCGATCGCGGCTCGTACATCTGCAGGGACTCAATTCGGCTATTTTCCTGCTCCTCTATAAGCTGTGCGGCCTCAAGGTCGTCCTCCGCTACGGTTCAGCCGATCACGAATATTCCAAGTGGGGGATTGTCGGCCGCCTGGGCTTCCGCCTTTGCGAGTTGCAGATCCGCTTTTCCGACCACGTCATTGCCGTCTCGCAGAAGTACAAGGAAACGCTGCAGCAGCGCTATGGCCTGGAACGGATATCCGTCATACCGAACGGGCTCGATCGCAACGAACTCAGCGAGGAGTCGCTCGCATTCTGGCGGGGCCTCGGCTTGGAGGGTGTCCGCTACGTACTCGCCGTCGGCCGCGTCACCATAGACAAGGACTACGATACGCTGGTCGAGGCGGTCAAAGGTCTCGCGGATCAAAGGGTGATCCTGGTGGTCGCGGGAGGTCCCGACGAGAAGGGCTATGCGGATCGTTTCTTCGATCATCCCAACAAGCGCATTCGCTTCGTTGGCTGTGTCGATCGCTCGCTGTTGCCCGTCCTATATATCAATTGTGCTGTATATGTTAACTGCTCACGCCACGAAGGCCTTTCGAATGCGATTCTCGAGGCGATCGCCTATGAGAGGCCCGTCATCGCCGGCGATATTCCGGCCAACACGGAGATGGAGCTCAGTGCGTGTTCCTATTTCCGCACAGGGGACGTTGCCGCGTTGCGCGAGCTTATCGAGCAGGCGCTAGCTGAGCCGGCGACGTTCATCGCCGACAAGGAGCATTTCCAAAGTTGGGAGGAGGTCTGCATGCAGACCGAACGCGTCTATCACGCCGTGTTGCCAGATTTCCTCGCGCGGCGGCCCGTTGTCACGGCCGGGCAAGGCTGAGTGACACCAATGGCCGCAGGTTACCGGCAGCGACGGCTCGTCTCCATTAGCTCAAGCAGGACAAGCCATGCTCGTCTGCGAGCCGCGCACCGGATGCAACATTTGAAGAAGGCGCGGACGAATTGCGATCCTCGATCCACAATGACAACCAGTATCATGACTGCGTTGTTTAGCTCAGGAAGATTGTTGCGCGCCCGGCCGGGCCGTTTTGCGCTCGCCTTCTGCCTGCTAACGTCGCTTACAGGGCTCGCTTTCGCCCCGAGTGCCAGCCAGAAGCCCGCTGAGCCAGTCGTTCCCGCGGGCGCGGTGACGCGAGGCGGAGTGGCCGAAGGGGCGAAAATCATTCATGTCACGAGTCTCGCCGATTCCGGTCCCGGCTCGCTGCGCGAGGCAATCTCCCACGCTGGTCCGCGCGTGATCATCTTCGACGTCGCCGGCGCGATCGAACTCACGGACGATCTGGTGATCTCTAAGCCGTTCGTTACCATCGCAGGCCAGACCGCGCCCTCGCCTGGGGTCGAGCTGCGTGGCGCGACGTTGCGCATCCGCGCCGGTGGTGTGGTCGTCCAGCATCTGAGCGTGCGCCCGCGCATCTCCGACAATCCGGAGGTCAGCAGCAATCGCGATGCGATAACGGTCGTTGCCTGCGACAGTTGCAAGCGGCGGATACGCCACGTCCGCATCGAGAACGTCAGCGCGAGCTGGGCAAGCGACGAGATCATTGGCCTGTGGGGCAAGAAGCTCTCGCACCTGACGGTCCGCAGCTCGCTGCTCGCCGAGGCGCTCGAAAAGGCCGGACACAAGAAGGGTAACCACTCTATGGGGCTGCTGATCGGAGGCGGCGTCCAGGCCGTCGAGGTGGTCGGCAATCTGTTCGCCCACAACCGCTATCGCAACCCGGTGGTCGGTTCCGGCGCCAGCGCCTATGTGGCCAACAATTTCGTCTACGATCCAGGGCGCAACTCGGTCCACGTCCGTGGCAATCGTACGGACCCTGTCACGCGTGCGAGCCTGATCGGCAATGTGACGGTCGCGGGACCGAGCACCCGTGCCCAGATGACGGCGGTGCAAATCCCCGGGCCCGACCGCGATCCCTCGCCCAAGGCGATCATTTTCGTCCGCGACAATGTTTTCTGCCCGGCCGGAGCTGTTTCAGACCTTTGTGCGGGTGCAGGCGGCCTTGCCGGGACCGGCTTGGCGGTGGCCGTTCCCGAGGCGCTCGCGAGCGGAGGTTCAATGCCTGTCGTTCCGGCCACCTGGCAGGTCATGCCCGCACGCTACGTCTGGACCTTCGTCAAGGCGCATGTCGGGTCGCGCCCGGCGGAGCGGAATCCGACCGACCGTCGCATCTTCGCGGAAATTGCCGCCCGCTCCGGACGGATCATCGATACACCGGATCAGGTTGGCGGCTATCCGAGCTTTCCCGTCGCCGTGCGCCCAGCCGGCGTTCCGAGCGAGCCCTTCGCGTATTTGACAGGGCGGAACATGACCCGCCTCGAGGCTTGGCTCTGTCTGAAGCATCGCGAGCTCGGCGGGGCAGCGACACCGGAGTGTGCCGAGAGCCGGGACGACTTCGAGCGCCTGCTGTCGCAGCCGGTCAAGTAAGTCTCGCGGCTGCTCGTGAGCGCCGCTTCGACCGCCCCGGCCGCGGGGACAATACCGCCCGGCCGAGGCGCGCGGGGATTAGCCCCTCCGGACCACGATCGTCGAATACGGAGCGAACGCCACGGGCCCTGGTGTTCTGTGGCGTCCTGGCATGTGGGGCGGTGAGCACGCGGCGATGCTTCATACCATGCCTTCCAGGCCGAGCCGCATCATTGCCGGACGAGCCGCGCGCCGCGCGTTGCGGCGATCGCCTTTGCGCCCAGGATGTCGGGCCTGTTCCCCGAGCGCGCCGCTCGCCTTACCTATGCCACTGCCGGCGGCCATGGAGAAAACGCCCCAGGCACGCGGCCTGGGGCGGCTGTTCGGTCCGGCTGCGAGCAAGCGGGGGTGGCGATGCGGCGGGCGCTGGGGTTCTGGCCGCTGCTCAGCTGTCCTCGATCTCGGTCTTCACCCGCAGGATGTCGCCGGGAAGAAGCTCAGTTAGCTCTTCAGCCGCAATCACCCGATTGCGCCCGCCCTCGCGGCGGACGATCTCGTAGCTGACGGAGACGCTGAGCGGGGACTGGCCTGCACTCGAGACGGAAAGCCCGGTCATTTCCTGCAGTAGGCGCTTTGACTTGCGTATCAACAGCTCCTCCTGGGCGATCTGTGCGTCGATCTGTATAAGCTGCTCTTCGATCTGGATCTTCCGCTCGTTGCGTGCCGCCGTCTTGCGGGCACTCGCGTTCTCGATCGTCTGGCGCGTCTGAACAATTCGGGACTTGATCAGGCGGGCCTCGGCTTCATAGTCGGCGGCCCTCGTTCTGATCCCGAAGATGCGGGTGCTGGTGACGAGCCCCTTCCCCTTGAGTTTTAACACATTTTCGAGTTCGCCGCGTGTAAAATCAGCCTGCTTGCTCACCTGTTGGTACTGCCCCCACAACTCGGCGCCCTGCTCCTTCGACAGAGCGATCAGGGCCTCCTGCCCGGCAATCGTGTCCTCTAGGGTGCGGGCGCGCTCGCGCATCAGCTGCTTCTCGGCGAGCGGCAACCGCGCGACCAATTCAGGCCTGGCGATATTATTGAGCCGCTTGGGCGCAACGATCGTGTCGCGCCCGTCCCGTTCCGCCTCGAGCCGTGCCTTGCGCGCCAGCGCGCGCGCCAGCGTCTCCTGGGCCCGCGCCAATTCGGCGATCTCGCGTGCCGTATTGACGGCGCCGCCCTCCGCCGGCGCGCGGAAGTGGCCGCCGGCCATGGCAACCGCATGCAGTACGGTGGCGCCGAACTGGAACGGAAAAGAACCCGGATTGTTGACATAGCCGAGCACGTAGAAGGGACGGCGCTGGGAAATCTCGAGGCTGACCTGGGCATCGTGACCCGAAACCTCGATGAGCTTCTCGCTCATGGCCTTCTCAATGCGGGCGATGTCCATGCCTCCGGCGCGGAAGTGCCCGAGGAGCGGCATCGAGATGATGCCGTCCTCGCGGACCTGATATTCGCCGTTGAGATCCGGGCGGCCGTAGAAGACGGCCTTGATGCGATCGCCCGGACCGAGCGGGTAGCCGGCGACCGTTTGGCCGCCTTCATCGGCGGTGTGCTCAGGTATCGACACGTGGTCTGTTCGGATGGCGGCGGCCACCTTGGGCCGTGCCGTGTCGCGTCCGCGCGCATCGGAGGGCTCCGCCGTGCCGGCCTGGGCGCTGGCGGCGATGCAGGATCCGGCCTGCAAGGCGCATGCTACCAGGATGACGGCGGCCGGCCAGGCCGCGCTCAGTGGTGTGGTCCTGGCAGCACGTGCCTTTGGGTTCGGCAGCATCATGGACTTGACTCCGGTTCTCGAGCGGGGCCGCGAGCGTCTTGCCGCGGTGGGGTTACATCGGGTCTCGCATTTTGTCGTCGTTGAGCCAACGCGACCGGGCGCGGTGTGCTCGCCATGCGCCCGTTTCATCCAGAAACAAGCGAAAACTATGCCAAGTCCGGCTCGATATGCAGGCGCTGCTGGCACGGGCCTCGCCCGCGGGTTCTCGGCGCGAGGGCTCCGCGCTCATGATTGGCTACCGACCGGGTTTCGGCCGGGCCCGGCTTCGCGGCTCAAGTCCGCAATTCCTCTCAGTACGCCTGCGGATTGACGAAACCGACCAGCAGCGTGCGCAACATAATCTCGAAGTCGAGACGCAGCGACCAGTTCTTGATGTACCAGAGGTCGTGCTCGACGCGCTTGCGCATCAGCTCCGCATCGGCCGTCTCGCCCCGATAGCCGTTGACCTGGGCCCAGCCGGTGATGCCCGGCTTGACGCGGTGTCGGCTGGCGTAGCGCTTGACCTGTTTACTGTAGAACTCGTTGTGGGCGAGGGCGTGAGGCCGCGGGCCGACGAGCGACATTTCGCCCTTCAAGACATTGATGAGCTGCGGCAGCTCGTCCAAGCTCGTCCTGCGCAGGAACCTGCCGATGCGGGTCACGCGCTTGTCGTATTTCTTGGTCTGCGCGATCGGGCCGACGTCCTCACACACCGTCATCGTGCGGAACTTGAAGACGCGGACAAGACGGTGGTTGTAGCCGTGCCGGGACTGGATGAAGAACACCGGACCCTTGCTGTCGTACTTGATCGCGATGGCGATGATCGCAAAGAGCGGCAGCAGGGCCACGAAGCCGATCGTGGCGAGCACGTAGTCGACCAGGGTCTTGATGAGGTCGTCCCAATCGCTGCGCGGCGTGCGCAGCACCTCGAACAGCCGCAGGGGTCCGATGTTGTACGTGGTATAGCTCACGCAGGGCGGTGTCGGGAACTCCGGGCAGAGATCGATGTCGTTGGGCAGCACGCTGAGTTCGTCCAGCGTGCGGTGGATGCGCTGCTCATCGTCGACGGGCAGGGCGACGATCACCCGGTCGATAAGGTTGTGCTGTCCAAGGGCGATCAGATTCTCGAGCCCGCCATCGATCTTTCCGTCGCCCCGGCACACCGGTTCGCGACGATCGTCGAAGAGGCCGACGACGCGCACGCTCGGATTGCTGGCGAGATAGTCGCGCACGCGCTCGCTGATCGGGCCTTTTCCGCAGATCGCAATGCGCTGGGCGAGGCGCCCCTTGGCGGCAAGGCCCCGCGTATAGAGCTGCACGATCATGCGCTCGGCCAAGAGGAACAGGTAGGCCAGCGCGAACCAGGTCAGCATCCAGCCCCGCGAATACTGATCCGAGACCTTCAGCAGATAGAGCGCCAAGAGAAGGATCAGCATGGTGAAGCAAAGGCCGCTGAAGAGCTGCCGGGTCTCGATCTGGTGCCGCAGCAGACGTTGGGGGTCGTGAGTGCCGGACCGGCGGAACACGATCAGCGCCGTGAAGGCGCCGATGATGCCGATGCCCGCATACGGCACCGTGGTCTGCGTGGACTGAAGAAATCCGTTGATATACGCAGCCTTGGCTGCGATCGCTGCGAGAAAAATGATCAACGTCTCGACGACGGGAATTATTTCTGAAAGAAGCGAAAGGGAGAGTGTCGCGGTATCCGTGGGGGGCGTGATTCCGTGATCGGCTTCGCTGCCACCCGCATGGCGGACCAGCAACCTCGTATGAAATTCGTAGCCAACCGTCATGCTCGTGCACTGAACGCTAAACGACAGGTTAAGATCGGTTCGTCATTTAGCGCCGTATATGCCTGGCGGCAGAAAGATTTCCAGACATATCGTTAATTCGGATTCCGCTTACCGAATAGTGCGGGATTGTCGCAATCGGGCAGTGTTCGATGGTCTGGCGGGGGGCTTGGTGCCGCCTGCTGCAGTGGCGGCTGGCGAAGGCGGCGCAGGGTTTGTTCCGAGTATGCCGAAACGCGACAAAAATGCCCAAAAATTAAACGTCTTGCGACTCCTCCTGCCAGATTTTGTTGAGTTAGTCAGTTGGGGTCGGCCGCGAACCGTGTTTCCATTTTTCTTAGATGAGAAGTTTCTTAGATGAGAAGCGGCGAGGACGGCTCGATGATGGGAATGCGGAGGGCACCTTAGCAGTTGTTTTATGATTTCCGCCTGGAAGATCACGTTCTGCAGGATCACTTACTGCGCCGCATCGATGCCTTTCTTGACTTCGATGACCTTCGCTTGACGCTCAAGCCGGTCTATTTGCACATTGGCCGACCGTCCGTTGATCCGGAACTGATGATCCGGATGCTCATCATCGGATATTGCCTGGGGGTCCGTTCAGAACGGCGGCTGCGCGAAGAGGGTCATCTGAACCTGGCTTGGTTGGTCAAGGAAAAGGGCATAGCGCCTCATATCCCAGTTAACGACGGATCAAAAAGTGAGGATGGCAGCCTGAGCCGGCAAGACTTTACCTTTGATCCACAAGACTTTACCTTTGATCCAGAGGCTGACGCCTATACGTGTCCGCGTGGCAAGAAGCTGACGACGACAGGTCGGGTGCATGATGGCAGGACGGTGCTCTACCGAGCCAACAAACGGGCCTGCGATGCCTGTTCGCTGAAGCCCAAATGCTGTCCTAAGACGCCTTCGCGAAAATTTCCACGCGATGTGAACAAGGATGCGCGCGACGTTGCGTGAGCCCTAGTCGCAACAGAAGCGTTTAAGCAATCGCGGCATGAACGCAAGCGGGCTGAAATGCTGATTGCCCAATTAAAGCACATTTTGAAGCTTGGCCGACTGCAATTCCGCGGGCCAAGGGGTGCCAAGGATGAGTTCCTGCTCGCAGCCACCGCTCAGAACTTGCGCAAGCTTGCCAAGCTGGCCGCTAAACCACCCCAAGAGATACAGCCGGCATGAGAAAACACCGGATGGAAGTCGGCAGACATCTCTGATCGAAACCAACCCCGTCAAGGCTCAGCAGAAGGCGGAAGCAGAAATGGTTGCTCCTGATAGAAACGGACCCCAAAGCATCAAAACCGACTAAATAAACAAAATCGACGAATTAAGGATAACTAAACAAAGCGTTCAGGTTTTGCTACGGCGCTGCATTACCGTGAACGGAATATCTTTAGGCGCGGCCGATCCTCTGGCGCGACCACAACCGCCAAGGAAGAGTTGAATCCATGGCCCGGTTTCCCGAGATTAACGAGATCCGCATCAGCGTCGTCGGACTTGGCTATGTCGGCCTGCCGCTGGCGGTCTACATGGTACGCGCGTTTCCCACGATCGGCTTCGACATCAACGCCAAACGGATCGCCGAGCTGCGTCACGGGCATGACCGGACGGGCGAGGTGACCGACGAGGAGTTCGCGCAGGCTGCTCAACTCAGCTTCACCAGCGATCCGGGCGAACTGACAAGCTGCAACTTCCACATCGTCACTGTACCGACGCCGATCGACGAGGCCAAGCGCCCGGACCTCACCGCAATGAAGCGCGCCAGCGAGATGGTGGGCAGCCAGCTCAACCCCGGCGCCGTCGTCGTCTATGAATCAACCGTCTATCCCGGCGCAACGGAGGAAGTCTGCGTGCCGATCCTGGAAGCCGTCTCGGGCCTAAAGCTAAACGAGGACTTCTTCGTCGGCTATTCGCCCGAGCGTATCAACCCCGGCGATCACGAGCACCGGCTACCGTCGGTCGTCAAGATCACCTCGGGCTCGACGCCGGCGGTCGCCGAGCTGATCAACGCCGTCTATTCGCGCATCATCACCGCCGGCACCCACAAGACGAGTTCGATCCGCGTCGCCGAGGCGGCGAAGGTCATCGAGAACATCCAGCGCGACACCAATATCGCGCTCATCAACGAGCTGGCCATGCTATTTAAGCAGCTTGGCATCAATACGTCGGAAGTTCTCGTCGCGGCCGACACCAAGTGGAACTTCCACGGCTACAAGCCGGGCCTAGTCGGCGGCCACTGCATCGGCGTGGATCCCTACTATCTGACCTACAAGGCGCAGTCGATTGGCTTCCATCCGGAAATGATCCTGGCTGGCCGGCGTATCAATGACAACATGGCCAGCTTCGTCGCCCATGACATCATCAAGACGATGCTGCAGCGGAAGCAGGCGGTTGTCAGCTCGGAGATCCTGGTGATGGGCTTCACCTTCAAGGAGAACTGCCCGGACCTGCGCAACACCAAGGTTGTCGATCTGGTGCAGGAATTGCGCAGCGTCGCCGGCGAGGTCGAGGTCTACGATCCCCTCGCCGATCCGGAAGAGGCGGAAGAGGTGTACGGGATCAAGACGCAGCGCGAGTTGCCGAACCGCGCGTTCGACACGCTGGTGCTGGCCGTGCGGCACGATGAGATCGTGAATTGCAAACGCGACCGTCTTTGGGCGCTGTTGAAGCCCGACGGGCTCATCTACGACATCAAGAACCTGCTGCTGACCGGCGAAGCTCACGCGACCATCTGAGCAGGGCGCATTGGCCCTGTGCTTGCATATGTGGCGGGGCGACCAATTGGGCGATCGAATTCGGCCATGTCCGGGATCTAAAGCGTTCTTTCGCCGAATTGGTGCAAATGCCGCTGTTTCGCGAACCGCAGGGCGGGACAAGAACTATGAAAGTACTCGTTACGGGGGCCGCCGGCTTCATCGGTTTCCACACCGCCAAGCGGCTTCTCGATCGAGGCGACCAGGTAGTCGGTCTCGACAATCTCAACGCCTACTACGATGTCCGCCTGAAACAGGCCAGGCTCGATCAGCTCGAGGGCCGCAACGGCTTTGGTTTCCTCAAAGCCGATCTCCGCGATCGGGAGACGATCGCTGAGCTTTTTGCCGCGGAACGCTTTGACCGGGTGATCAATCTGGCCGCCCAGGCGGGCGTGCGCTACGCATTTGAGAACCCGCACGCCTATGTCGACTCCAACATCGCCGGCTTCCTCAACATTCTGGAAGGCTGCCGGCACCATGACGTTAAGCACCTCGTTTTCGCATCGACCAGCTCGGTCTATGGCGCCAACACAGCAATGCCGTTTAGCGTGCACCAGAACGTAGACCATCCGGTCAGCTTCTACGCCGCCACCAAGAGGGCCAATGAGCTGATGGCGCATTCCTATGCGCATCTCTACCACCTCCCGATGACCGGCCTGCGGTTCTTTACCGTCTACGGCCCATGGGGCCGACCGGACATGTCGTTGTTCCTGTTCACCCGCAATATATTGGCCGGCCAGCCGATCGACGTGTTCAACCACGGCGACCATTCGCGCGACTTTACCTTCATCGACGACATCGTCGAGGGCGTCGTGCGCACCCTCGAAAGGGTGCCAGAGCCCGACCCTGCCTGGTCTGGCGACAATCCTGATCCGGCCTCGTCCTCGGCCCCGTATCGGCTCTACAACATCGGCAATAACAAGCCGACGGAGCTCATGTACTTCGTTGAATGCATCGAGCGTTCCATCGGCAAGACGGCACAAAAAAATTTTCTACCGTTGCAGCCGGGCGACGTTCCCCACACCTACGCCGATATCGATACCCTGAGCGAGGCGGTCGGCTTCCGGCCCGTCACGCCAATCGAGGTTGGCATCGACCGTTTCGTGGACTGGTATCGCAGCTACTACAACGCCTAACGGACTGAGAGACAATGTCGATTACTGCCGAAGCCGGGGGTAAGTTGCAGTGGATCAGGTACACCCTGTCGCACGCACCCTGGGCCATCATCGCAACGCTTTCGGCCGGGCTGTCGAAATACGTCATTGTCATCCTAGTCGCGAAGTTCTACGGCCTGGCAACCGGCGGACAGTTTCGCCTGCTCCTTTCGATTTTCGGCATTCTGGCACTTTTTACGCTAGTTGATAGCGGTAAGGTCGCCATCAAATATCTCGTGCAAAACGAAAGCGGTGTCATTCGCACGCTTTACCTGCAGCGTCTGCGCTGGTCTCTCTTGGGCTTGGCGACTGGGCTCGGACTCGCGGCTTGGAACTACACGAAGGGAAACGAGGTGTGGCTGCCGATTTTGGTTGCGGCTTTTTGCTTACCCCTCGCGGGCCCTGCTTCGCTGTTCATTCAAATAAACCAAGCGCATAAACAGTTTCGACTGAATGCGTTCTACTTCGTCTTGAAATGGGGCACAATAACGCTGGCGATGTTCGCACTCGCTTTCTTGCAGGTCAACCCCGTTTGGTTGATGAGTGCATACTTCGTCCTGGGTGCCTCTTTTAATTTGCTGTATTTCTCCCGCCAAGACGAGGTTTACCAACCGGAAAACGACAACAAGCCAGTCTATCGCCGAGCGAGCTTACAGCTCAGCGGATCTGGAGTTTTTCCAGTCTTACTCGACAACGCGGACAAGTTCCTTGTCTCCTATTTCTTTGGACTGGAGGTTCTCGGCCTCTATGTGATCGGCGTTTCGACGGGCCGGCTCTTTCTTAACTTCGTCAAGCCCACGTTAACCATTTATTTCCCGTTGCTGGTCAAGCACCGCTTTGCGCCATCGCTATTGATCGGTGGATTTGCAGGCCTGAGTGTTGTTGGTATCGTGGCAGCGCTGCTCATGCCCTACTATTTCGAGTATGTGTTGGGTAGTGAATATCTCGTTGCCTATCCGTTCGCTTCGGTGATCGTGTCCGGTCTTGGCATCTATTTCGTTGGCGTCATCTTCTATTATTCGGCCGTCTACCATAAGGACAGCTCGGCTGAGATCCCCGCGATCACCAACGTCGTCACAGCTATTCTCATTATCGCATACATGTTGGCCGCACTTAAGTTTGGTGGAGAGTATGCGTTGCTTCTCTGTGCAGCCTCTTATCCGCTGCGCGAACTCGTCAAAATTGTCATGATTAGGTTTCTTGCTGCGAGGATAAACAAAGGTGCAAACGCTGGCGTTGTTCAATGAGTTATATTCCTCCCTCGCAAAGGGAGAGCGTCATGGACTGCTTGTCCGCAACATAGTTCAGTATACCAAGTTTATCGAGAGACAAGCATTCGAGAAGATCTATTTTTTTACCTACGATGCCAACGACTATTCAATCGAGCTGCGGCCTCTTTCTGCGATCTAGGACACCCTCGCCGCCAGCTTAGGACACTCAAGGCCTACTTAGGCCAGTACCAGAATTCCGAAGAAATGAAGTAACCATTTGACCACGACTGCCTTGCGCCTCAATTTTCTTTGTTCAATATGTCAAAAACACTTGTACCGTCGAGGTTTTGGATGTCGCAATTCAGAAGCCTCGTAGGTTTTACCGTGTAAGAAACGTCGTCGCTTGCATCTCCGCACGCCAACTGGTCACGTCAACTAACCACTGCAACGCTATGAAGCCGACTGTTGTTACGTCGACCGAACCAACCTCTCCAACTGTTACGCTTTCAAGTAGTCTTGGAGTTGTGTCGATCCCATGCACGATGATCCGCGGGGGAACGTCGCGTGGAGTTTTTTTCAATGCGGCAGACATGCCCAGTGAGGTTGCAGATCGCGACCGCGTGCTACTCGCTGCTATGGGCTCGCCGCATCCGCTCCAAGTCGACGGTATCGGAGGGGGCAATCCACTGACCTCGAAGGTGGCGATCGTCGGACGGTCAACTGACCCCCGAGCCGATGTGGATTATTTGTTTGCCCAGGTCACGCCTGAGCGAGCTACTGTTGATACCAATGCGACATGCGGCAATATCTTGAGCGCCGTGGGGCCGTTCGCTGCGGAAGAGGGCCTGATTGCCCTAGACTCGCCCACAACACAAATCCGCATTCGCAATACCAACAGTGAGACGATTACACTTGCCACCCTTGAGACACCAGGCGGCCGATTGCGCTATGACGGCAACGAGGAGATGACAGGCTCCATCCGTCCTGCTGCCCCAATTCGACTTTCTTTTGTCGATGCGTCTGGGGCCCTGACAGGTCGCCTTCTGCCGACTGGAAAGGTACAGGAGGAAATTAACGGAGTGGCAGTTTCCTTGGTGGATTACGCCATTCCCGTGATGATTGTCGAGGCTAGCCAGTTTGGCCTAACGGGTCAGGAGACCGCTGCGCAGATTGACGCCGATCGCAATCTGTTTGATGTGGTCGAAGCGATAAGGCTGGAGGCCGGGCAACGAATGGGCCTTGGCGATGTGTCGAAATCTGTTGTGCCTAAAGTGGCGCTGATTTCGCCGCCCTGCCATGGGGGAACGATCACCTCGCGCTACCTCACGCCTTGGCGCTGCCATCTCACTCATGCCGTTACCGGTGCCCTCTGCTTGACTGCAGCAATCTGCATCGAAGGGACAGTTGCAAACGCAATCGTTACCTTGTCGGACGATGCGGACCGACAGGTCAACGTCGAACACCCATCTGGAACATTGCGCGTCGGACTCGAAGGCAACGGCACGGAACTCATCACCTCGGTCGTTAGGACGGCTCGCATGTTGTTCCGTGGTCATGTCTATGTGCCGGCGGCAGCATTCCAATCCGACGAGGTGACAGGACGGTGCATTGCGTGAACTTCCGCAAAGAGTGCCCGATTAATACCTACATTGGCCCAATGGCATGAACATCGTATCACGGCACATGTTAAGTCCTCAACAACCGACAAGAAGTGCCTCTGATCAATCGACCAGACAGACCGTCTTAATGATCGGCAACTATCGGCCCTCCTTGGCTGCGGCGCGCGCCCTTGGACGTATGGGTTATCGTGTCGTGCTTGGTGCTGAGCCTGGATCTTCTGGGGCAGAGCGATCTCACTTTGTGGATGAGATTTGGCGGCTTCCTGACCCTCAACTCGGTGTGGCAGCGTTTCGCGCGGCATTGGATTCGCGACTGCAATCCGACCCAAGCATCACCTTTGTTCTTCCGATGAGGGAGAGCATTATTGAGTTGGTCGATGCCTCACGAGATGTCGTTCCCCATGGCGTGCTGGTCGCCACCCCACAACATAACGCGCTCCGCATCTGTCTGGACAAAATGGCGTGGCTCCGCTTTTGCCGCGACGTCGGAATTCCTTGCCCCTCATTCGATGCAGCCTCGTCATTAGCGGAACTTCGTCAAACCGTGAACGGTATCGGTTGCCCGGTCGTCATTCGACCTGTGGAGGCCGGCAAGAGGATTTGGCATCGAAAGGCGATCACACTCGAGCGGATGGATAATTTTGATCTGCAGTTTCCGGAATGGCCGGCTGACCTCAGTGAACTGCTGGTTCAGAAACGCTTCGTTGGTGATCGCTACAATGTATACTTCGGGGCTCGAGACGGTAAGATCGTTCGCGAGCTGCATTCGTACAGCCTGCGCACCGATCGCATTGACGGGAGCGGGCAAACGATCGAAGGCGTGGTTGTGCCACCCATCTCCACTCATAGCGCCATGCTGGCAACGGTCGTAGGCGCCATGAAATATACCGGCATCGGTAACGCGCAATTTCTCCATGACCGGTCTAGTCGCGAGTCCTGCTTCCTGGAGATAAATCCACGCTTCGGCGGCAGCCACTCATTCGTCGAACGTTCGGGCTTTGAGCAGACGAGGCTTGCACTTGACCTTGCCCGGCCTGATTACAAGTCATCTCCACCAAAGACCGTCCGGACGGTTCGATTCGTTTGGACGTACGGCGATCTCCAGGGGCTCTTATTCAGCTTACGAGCAGGCGATCTGACCGCGAAGCAGGCATTGGCGTGGGCCCTGGCCTGTGGACGTGCTGCTCTCACCTCTGACGTTCACGTCACATGGTCCTGGACCGATCCATCGCAGACAATTGGTATCTATTTGAGCCGCTTTGGAAGGGTCATTCGTCGACGTAAGGAACTGACGAAAAGCAAAAAGGACGGATCCCTGTTTAAGCCCAGAGTGTCGCGCATGACGATCGCGCTGGCAGCGAAAGGTCGATACGGGCTTAGGCTGATCACCCGACGATAATTCATTTTAAACAGACCAGGTTTGTGGGTTGTCATGCTGACCTTTGAAAAAAAGCGCTTTGGTATTTCCTATGACTATGTGTGGTTTGCAAAACGACCAGGTGCAAGAAATATCGCGAGACGCGTCGTCTATATGCAGTGTCTTGAGTCTGGGTCAGCGCCCGGTTACCTAAGTCAAGCCTTTTACACCAAGATCATTGACCTGAGAGAAGATCCCGAAGCGCTCTTAAGCGCCACCTCCCGCAGCACGTCCTATCAAATAAAGCGGGCGATCCGGGAAGGCGTGACGCTTGAACCAATAACAGAATTGGCAGACTTCGTTTCATTCTACAATGAATTTGCGCGAACCAAGCGGCGAAGCAACCTCTCCGCGGGTGATTTATTTGGGTGGGGCCAAGACATCATTGCCTTTGCGGCCATGAGCAATGGAAGGGCACTGGCCATGCACAGCTACGTTGTAGACGCCGAAATTGGTCGCGCACGATTATTGCACTCGGCATCACACTTTCGTCGTTCCGACGATCCTAGCCAACGCAATGCCGTCGGCCGGGCCAACAGATTCCTGCACTATGCAGCTATGCTACATTTCAAGGATCAAGGCCTCGTGCAGTATGATATGGGTGGCTATGCCAAGGGAAGCGCAGATCCGACGCTGCAAAGTATCGCTCACTTTAAGGACGGATTTGGCGGAGAGCTCGTACGCGAGGATCGCTATGTTTCGCTACCTATGCATATCCTGCAGTTGTTCGGACGCGCCGCCCGTCGCGTGAGCAAGCCTTTTCAGCTAAGGCACTTGACCCCAGCAAGGAGTGAATCCTAGGCCCAGCCGGCGGTCGGAAATGGTATTCGCATTCCGTGTATGGACGAAATAAAGCAGGCGCCAAATGCCATTATCCGGCATCTTGCGGGAAACTACTTTGTGCCCGGCGAGCTGGAATAACAGATCAAGGCTTCTGTGCGGCGCCAGAACAACTAGCGCTACCAAGAAGACCTAAGCATTCTGGCGTCGTACTATGTCTGCCTTGGATGGGATGGGGGCAATCCTCCGTTACGAGAGGGTTCAGCAGTCCAATTCGATTTGAAGATGGACGTCCGCCTGAATCGATCCACGTTTTTGAGGATCAACATTGGAAGCGTGGAAACCTTGTAAGAGTATTCCAGCGTGCCGCCAAAGCTGTCTTTGAAACGGTTCACCTGAGCCAAATTCTCATCCCTGGTATCACGCTCGTACTCACCAAAATCATAGATCCGAATACCCATGTTCTTGAAGCGAAGCATAGCCTCGAAATGGAGCATGCGGTTCGCCCGCCCCATCATGTTTCGCGACAAACTTGTGTCGCTCTTGCGAAAGTGGGATGCGCTACGCAGCATGCGCGCCCGTGAAGCCGATCTGTCGATTATGTAGTGGTTCATCACAAGCGGTATTCCGTTGTGCACCGCCTTAAGCGCGGTTGTTTCAGTGCCCCACTCAATTTTATCATCGAGTACGGGCACGCTTCCGCGCTTCGAGTCCGCAAAGCCGTTATAGAACGACAAGAATTCGTCTTTATTGTCGCAGATTTGTATCTCAACGCCGTCCCTTCTTGCTCGACGAATTTGGCTGCGAGTGCGAGGCTTCATATCCTCAAGAATGGTCTCTTCAGGCTGCTCAAGATCGACAATCCTCAGGCAGATCCGGCGGTTGACAAAACCAAACAGAGGCAGACCGGGTTGACGACATTGGATGTAGTCGACAGGCATAAAGCTTCTGACAATACTTGGCTTCTCAGCAAACCAGACCCGCGAAAAAGGAATGCCGAAGCGCTTCTTCTTGAGCTCTAGCAATCAATCCTCCGCAGCTGGCACGAGTTGAGCTTCGAATGACGTGGGCCGATCCCCATAGAATCGCTCAACTGATGCCCACAAGCAAAGAGAATATAAGTCTGAACATTAGATGGAGCGGGCAAGAAGAATCGAACTTCTATCTGTGACCGGGTTGGTTACCGCTCTACCACTGAGCTATACCCGCAATGATGCTAAACCTATGCAATCATGCAAAATCAGGAACACCAGTTTGCTGCTCCGGACTATGTTTTCTTTGAGAAACTGGCATGAGAACCCTACCCCCGCCCTTTGGACCGTTCGATGAGGCGACCCATTGCTCGGATTAAGCCGAATAAAATTGAAAAAGAGTAGTTAAAGCAAATACTGCGGTTAATTCTCGTGATTCGAATCTAACGCTAAACTTATCTTCGAACAGCCAAATGTGCCTGATTACCCATGGACGTCCACTGCGTGCCACAACTCACTGAAATTATTGCGTGATTCGTTAACACGTGGAGGCAAACGGTGGCACGCAATCCGATCCAATTCCAGAAGGGCTTGAGCCTTTCCGAGTTCCAGAAACGGTATGGCTGCGAAGCCCAATGTGAGGAGGCGCTACGGATGTGGCGCTGGCCGAACGGCTTTGTGTGTCCAAAGTGCGGGAGTAGAAACCACGCGATCGTGGGTAAACGCCGGCTGCATCACTGCCGCGACTGCCGGCGCCAAACCTCGCTCAAGGCCGGTACGATCTTCGCCAAGACGCTGCTGCCACTGACCAAGTGGTTCCAGGCCATGTTTCTCATCACGCAGTCCAAGAACTCGATCTCCAGGCTCGAGCTGTCGCGTCAGCTCGGCGTCAAATACGACAGCGCCTGGCTCATGCGCCACAAGCTGAACGCCGTCATGCGGGCCGATGAGGAAAGCCGTAAATTCGATGGCCGCGTCGAGATGGACGATGCCATGATGGGCGGCGAGGTGAGCGAGCTCGACGGCGGAAAGCGTGGGCGCGGAGGGCCCAACAAGGTCCCTTCCGTCGTGACCAGCGATGAGGGACGACCTCAACGCATTGCGTTTATGCCCGTCGCCCGCCACGACAGGTACGAGATTGAGCGCGTGGCCAAAGTGCATCTGGCGCCGAGCGCCCGCGTCGTGTGGGACGGGCTCGCCTATTTCCGCGCCGTCACAAAGGCCGGCTGCACGCATCACCCGATCATCGCCGTGCGGGCGCCGCAGCAGCCGGAAAAGATTCCGGCCTTCCGATAGATGAATACCGTGCTCGGCAATCTAAAGACTGCAATCCGCGGAACCCATCATGCCATAAGGCGGCATTACGTTCCGCGGGCACTCGCGGAGTTCCAGTGGCGCTTCAATCGACGGTTCGATCTCGCCAGCATGATCGACAAACTCACAACCGCTGCCGTTCAACACCCGCCGATGCCCCTCGCCACTCTCAGCCTTGAGCACGTCGATGGGTAATCAGCCTTATGTTTGAATTAACGATCCTTCGTTAGAACCATTTCGGCATACTAGATCAGTCTCGCTCGAACAATTCGAGGAGAAAAGATTTATTTCGTTGGACATACACAGTGACATCATCAACTCGGCATATTGGCTTAAAGGCCAATTGCGTGATCGCTTCTTCAAGATTTGACGTTCGATTACGACTTAGGCAAGTACCGCGGACGCTTAGATAGAAACGTTGCAATCTTGAGCCAAATTGAGCCGATATCATTTACCAGTCTCTATAAAGAGCATATGGGTTTGAGAGAACTTACAGTAGAGGTACAGAAAAGTGTTGGCTCTCAGTGAGGTAGTTCACGTTGCTTCGACCCGCTGGTCGAACTGCAGAAATTCTTGCGCTACTAGCTGCAGAATATACGATGAAGGGATTGTTAGGTCTAAGTTCTGTTCGTATTAAGTCTAGGGCGAACTTATGTACGCCTTGCGCTCGCGCTTCATTTAGATCGATATTTACGTTCGACATTGACATGGAGCTGCGACGAGTATTTGCATGATTTTAACTATAACTATGGGCTTAGCAGCCGGTCACGCAGAAAAGCGCCCCGAGCCACCTTGCGGTAGCAAAAGCTTGAGGCGCATCGATCATATAATAGTTGACCTCAGAAATACATACTTTCAAGGCTTGTAACCATGTCTGAAAGGTCGGAAACAGCGGGGCGAGGACACGATCGCATGGTCGTTTTCCTCGAGTTCGGTAGTTCACTCATTAGGACGGAGCAGTTCGGACTATTGAGGCGCAATCTGATTTTATACGAGCGCTTTCTTGAGATGGGCGCGTTTGAGACCGTCAGCTTCGTAAGCTACGCGATACGCGACAAAGAAAAACTCGCCGCACTCAAGAAATGCGAAGGTCTGCAAAATGGAATTGAGGTTCTGACGCCACCGGCAGGCTTCGACTCGCGACTTGGAATGATCGCCTATTCACTTCTGGCTCCAATTATTCATCGCAAAGCAATCCGCACAGCTAAGGTTTTGAAGACACAGCAAGTGACCGGATCCTGGACCGCTCTGATCGCCAAGCTTCTGTATCGCAAGCCTTTACTGTTCCGTCTCGGTTATCCACTGTCGATTCGGTTTCGTGTTGAGGGCAAGCGCCTAAAGTATTGTCTTGCGCGGATCATCGAGTTTTGCCTTGCGCGAGGTGCCGAGCACATTGCCGTTTCCTCACACACTATGCGCGACTATTACGGCGGGCTTACTAGCCCAAACAAGATTACAATGTTGCCGAGCTATGTGGACTTGTCGGCATTCATGCCGATTGCGGATTATTCGCCTCGGCAACCAATCCTGTTCGTGGGCCGCCTAGATGAAGTTAAGAATCTTGAAAGCTTGATATCGGCTTGCGGAAAGATCGACATACCACTTCATATCTACGGCGGCGGGCCGCAGGAGAGTTTTCTACGTGTGCATGCCCAACATTGCGGTGCAAAGGTCGCGTTCAAGGGAGTTGTGCCCAATGCGCTGCTGGCCGAGATACATCGTGAACATTCGATTTTCGTGCTTTGCTCAACGCGGGAGGGAATGCCAAAGGCGCTGATCGAGGCGATGGCGTCGGGATTGATCTGCGTCGTCACACGGACGGAAGGCGGTCTCGAAATGATCCGAGACGGCGAGACGGGTTACCTAATTCCTGGATTCTCAGCTGATTCTATCGAGTTAACACTTCGGAAGGTTCTCGAGAACATACGACCCGAAGTCGGACGCCGGGCGAGCGCTTTCGCGCGTCGCAACAACTCTCTGGAGCACGTGGTGGAAATGGAGCTTGAGATTATCGAGACGATTTTGTGTGCAAAGGTGGGTTTTGCAGCAAGCCCACGCATAGAAGATGAAACAGTGAAGTATAGCCTGACCAGCATAGACAACCATGTTGGTCTGAAGAAGGGCAACAGGATTGAAAATGCAAGGAGAGATGAATGTTGAAAAATCGGGAAACTCCAACCAGCGAAGGTTACAGCCAGTCTTCTAAAAAGCCGAAGTCCGCGGAGATAACGCCAGGTCCCGGATTTCGCGTAAGGAAGAATATTTCCCGACCGTCTAAGGATTTAATTGCGAAATTCAGCGATTTCAATACCGCTGACATTTCCGACAAGCTCAACCGTATGTACACCATGTGCGCGGAAATTCGGAGCATGACGGACGTCAAGAGGGTCGTCGGACCGGCGTGCACCGTAAAGGTTTTTCCAGGTGACAACCTTATGGTTCACAAGGCACTGGATATTGCGCAGCCGGGGGATGTGGTCGTCATCGACACGACCGGCAGCCGCAATCATGCTGTGCTAGGTGATCTTATCACAACCAAAGCGAAGCATCGTGGAATCGCTGGATTTGTCATCGACGGCCTCATCCGCGACGTTGAGGATGTTGGTGAGGTCGGCCTGCCCGTGTTTGCTCGAGGCGTGACGGCTTTCGGCCCCCTCCACCGCGGGCCAGGCGAGATCAACTATTCTGTGAGCTGCGGCGGAATCGTTGTTGAACCTGGAGACATTGTCGCTGCCGACTCGGACGGCGTTGTCGTCGTCCGAAAGGAGTTTGCGGAAACTACGATAAAGATGCTCCAAAACCACCGGGAAAGCATGTCGGCCTACGTCGCCGACGTGAGAAAAGGTATCTTTTCGAACGATTGGGTCGACGACCAGCTCGAACGCGACGGGTGCGACTTCCATGATCTCTAATCTGTACCTCTCTGCGGGATCGGAGTCGTATCAACAACTTCAAAAATTTTACTACCACTACGCTGATCTGCGCACGCTCAATATTCGTCTCAAATTCCGCGAGCTTCGCCGAGCTTACTACACGGAGCTTTGGCGGCAGGCTGCCCTCAATGTTGGCGCGCACTTCAGCGAATGGCGGAACGGCTATTCTCAAATTTCGCGGGACGGCCAAACAACGATGGTCTACCAGATGCGAGTTATGCTCAATTCGAACCTCGCTGAGCGTATTTTAATCCACAAGTCACTTACCCAAGAACTTCTTGATAGGATGCATCATCCAATCCCGAGATTCGTGCTCTTTACGTCCGGTACGATTGACGTGGCCAAGGAGTTTTTGGATCGCAACGGCCGCATCGTTGTCAAACCCGCTGGCGGCACGTCAGGTGGACGTGGAATCACGACGTCGATAGACGACAATGATAAGCTTGCCAAAGCTGCTCGGATGGCGGCGCGCTATGATTCCAAACTTATTGCCGAAGAGCATATTCAGGGTGACAGTTACAGACTGCTCTATTTAGGCGGCCGTTTTCTCGATGCTATCCGGCGACTTCCACCCATTGTTTCTGGAGATGGAAAAAATACGATTCGAGCGCTAGTGAAAAAAGAAAATATCGATCGCCTGACCAGCAGACCGCCTCGCGCATTGACGCCACTGCTTATCGATCAGGATTGTAACACAAGGCTGCGCGACCTGGGATTGACGGCGAATTCAGTCCTCGATCAGGGCCGCTCCGTACGCATAAAAAACGTGGCGAACGAGAACGACGCTGCTCAGAACGAGAACGTACGGGAAATTGTGCACCCCGAAGTAATCGAATCAGGTCGCCGCATCGTTTGTGATATGGGTCTTACGTTGGCAGGCATAGACCTACAATGCGCGGACATTTCGCGGCCGCTGGTTGAAACCGGCGGCAGATTTATCGAGGTCAACGCGCCGGTAGGTATCCACTACCATTACCTAATAGCGAACCCGCAACATGGCGTACGCGTCGCCGAGATACTGCTCGATTACATGTTCACGCATCGCGAAGGTGTAATGGTCCTATAGTTAAGGCAGGTTGGGGGCAGGGTCATGACACAGCATTTCTTCTCAGGATAACAGGAGGTGCTCTCGATGAGTGGATTTGTTGCGGCATTCGAAAATTCTCTGCCGTCTGACATTCACTCGTTGGTCGATGCCATGTCGGCGTTCATCGAACACCGTGGTGAGACTGACGAAACCGACAATATACATAAGGATACCGCGATTAGTACGCGGAGTTACACCAGGGGTGTGTATCGTGCCATTGCGTCGTCCACCGAAGAACGCACGGTTATTTTTGATGGAATGCTTTTCAACGAAGTAGAGATCTGCAGGACAGCGAAAGTCGATACGGTTGCCGACGCCATTTGGGAAGGATTTCAACGCTACGGAGATGACTGGTTCGCTCGCTTAGACGGCGCTTTCGCAATCGTTATTCACGATCGGCGTCGCAATGCGTTTCATTTGGCGCGCGATCTATTTGGGCACCGTCCACTCGTGTTTGCCACGTTGAAAGACACATTCCTCTGCGGTTCGGAAATCAAACCTTTTTTCGCCCACGAGAGATTTAACGCCGCCGTCAACGAAGATATGTTGCTGAATTTCCTGCACCTTGGCTTGGTGCCTGGTCCGCAAACACTGATCAAGGATGTTTACAAGTGTCTTCCGGGGCAAGTTTGCCATGTTCGCGATGGAAGGATGTTTACGCACTCTCTTTTCTACCGTCCATCCCCAACCATTGACCACGGCCGCACTCTTGAGGATGTGGAGGCCTTTGCTAGCGAGAGTCTAACAAACACCATTCGCGGCTACCGCCGCCGCCGTGAAAATATCGGTGTGTTGCTGTCTGGCGGAATTGATTCGACACTGCTTGCCGGCAAACTAGCGGCGGAAAATCGTTCCAGCGCGTATGCCGTTAGCTTCGGAGCAAGCAATTGGGCCGACGACGAATCGCGTTTTGCTGAGGAGGCTGCCCAACAACTAGGCATTCGGTTTGACCGTGCGCAGGTGGACGAGTCATTTGACGTCCTTTGTCATCTCCAACGCGCAGTTTGGCATATCGAAGAGCCCACTCGATTCGAAAATGCAATTGCTCTAGAAGTTGCTCTGTCCTCAGCTTCCGGCAAGACCGATGGAATTCTCACGGGTGAAGGTGGAGATGCGTTTTTTGGCGATTCCATGCACCAGATGTCTCGACGGTTTCGAGCGGCAACCAAATTACCCAGGCCGGTCCGCAGGCTGGTTGGTCGACTCTGTGGTTTGATGCAGGATCAAAATTTTGCCTCCGTACGTCAGTACACAAAAAAGCTCCAAAAATACGCTCAAAATGATACGATGGGTCAGCTTGTATGCGGTGTGTATTCTTGGGCGCCAAGCCTTACTGGAATCTACAATCCTTATTCGTCATTTGAGCACCTCCGTGTGCTTGATTCTTCGTTTCGGGATTTGACATCGGTACAAGCCATAAATCTAATCGACTTGCTAGGTTTTTCGCATTGCTGGATCGAACGTATGGAGAAGATAGGCGCAGCACACGGAGTCGACGTACTTCATCCGTTTTCACGAAACGAAGTCTTTGAGTTTTCGCTAACAACACCTTACCACCTGATGGTCCAAAACCGAGGAAAATTGATGAAGCCAGCACTCCGGCGAATGGCCGCCAAGGAGTTCGGTCGTGAAGTGGCGTATCGGCCTAAAAAACAACTTGCCGCTCCGATGAAAATCTGGTTGGACACATCCGACGACTTGAGACGGTCTG
>Ga0255058_10000272_pt1 | contig 31077 bp, 27 predicted proteins | sample Cases_109_9_MG_FD_188637 | JGI IMG/M metagenome (GOLD analysis project Ga0255058, IMG submission 188637) | Seawater microbial communities from Amundsen Gulf, Northwest Territories, Canada - Cases_109_9 | ecosystem: Environmental > Aquatic > Marine > Gulf | place: Canada: Northwest Territories... | reverse complement strand
CGTCGACGCTTGCCGCGAGATCCGCGACCAGCGTCCCGAGACGAAGGTGATCATGCTCACGTCGTACGCCGATGACGAGGCGATCTACGGATCGATCATGGCCGGCGCTGCCGGTTACCTGCTCAAGCAGACCCGGGGCCAGGACCTCGCCTCCGCGATCGGGCGCGTCGCCGCCGGCGAGTCTCTGCTCGACCCCGGGATCACCGAAAAGGTGCTCAAGCGCATGCGTGAACTCGCAGAAGGTGTGTCAGACGACCTTGCCGCACTAACGCCGCAGGAGCGCAAGATCATCGGCTTCATTGCGGAGGGCAAGACGAACAAGGAGATCGCCGAAGTGGTGTTCCTCAGCGACAAGACCGTGAAGAACTACGTTTCCAGTATCCTCAGCAAGCTCAACCTTCGCCGTCGCTCGGAGGCCGCTGCCTTCATCGCCGAGCGGCGCGCTCGCGCCAAAGACGCCGACTAGGCGCCGGCGTAGAGCCGAACCTCCCGCCGCTTACGTGCCGCTGGTGGCAGCCAGTGCAATTTCACCATAGACCTGGCGACCCGGCGCGTTGACACGGCCCACCCATTGTGAATCTAATAAGCTGCCCAACAGGCATCTGTCCGCGCGCCCCTCAACCGCGGTCCGACGCCCCTACATCTGACTGGAGGTTCCTCAATGAGCGACGTACGTTTTGACGACCGGGTGGCGGTCGTCACAGGCGCCGGTGGCGGCCTCGGCCGCGCACATGCGCTACTCCTGGCATCTCGCGGCGCGAAAGTCGTCGTCAACGACCTCGGTGGCGCCCGCGATGGCGACGGCGCCGGTGGCTCGAGCATGGCCGACAAGGTCGTCGACGAGATCAAGGCGGCCGGCGGCGAAGCTGTCGCCAACTACGACGGCGTGGACACATACGCCGGCGGCGAGAACATCATCAAGACCGCGGTCGACGCCTTCGGCAAGGTCGACATCGTCATCGCCAACGCCGGCATCCTGCGCGACCGCGCCTTCCACAACCTCGAAGAAGCGGACTGGGACAAGATCTTCGCCGTGCACGTCAAGGGCTCGTTCGACGTCATCCAGCCTGCCTTCCGCCTCATGCGCCAGCAGAGCTACGGCCGCATCATCGTCACAACCTCGAACGCTGGCCTCTACGGCAACTTCGGCCAGGCCAACTACTCCTCAGCCAAGACGGCGCTCCTCGGCCTCGCCAGCACGTTGGAGCTGGAGGGCGCCAAGTACAACATCAAAGCCAACGTCATCGCGCCCGTCGCCGCCTCACGGCTGACCGAGGACGTGATGCCCCCGGCCGTGCTCGAGAAGCTCCTCCCGGAGTTCGTTTCGCCGGTCGTCGCCTACCTGTGCTCCGAAGAGTGTCAGGTGTCGGGCAACATCATCACCGCTGGCGGCGGCTACGTCGGCCGCGCGGCGATCGTCGAGAGCAAGGGCGCAGTGCTGCCCAGCATGTCGATTGAGGCCGTGCGCGACAACTTCGACAAGATCAGCGACATGACCGGCGCCGAAGAGTTCAGCAACGCCTTCGAAGAGGTCTCGAAGCGCCTCTCGGCGGCCACGGCGGCGAGCTAAGCCATGGCCACCGAGCGCAAGGCCCTCTCGCCAGATGTCGTCGGCCTGGAGCTGCCGCCGTCCACCTTCGACTACCAGGAGCGCGACGTCATGCTCTACGCGCTCGGCATCGGCGCCAAGGAACTACCGTTCATCTTTGAACGCAACCTCAAGGTAATACCGACGTTCGCCGTCATCCCGGCATTCCCGGCGCTGATGGGCCTGGCCCAGAACGTCGAGATCAACCCCGTGATGCTCCTGCACGGCGAGCAGGGCTTCCGCATCGCTAAGACGATCCCGACGAGCGGCTCGCTGACAACAAGCGGGACAGTGACGGGCGTCTACGACAAGGGCAAGGGCGCACTCGTCACGATCGACTCCTCGACCACAGACGCCTCCGGGGAGACCGTCTTCACGAACACGTCCGGCGTATTCATCCGTGGCGCCGGAGGCTTCGGCGGCGACCGCGGGCCGAGCGCTGGCAACGAGGCGCCGGAGCGCGCGCCGGACAAGTCGGTCGACGACACGACGCTCGACATCCAGGCCGCCATCTACCGCCTCTCCGGCGACCGCAACCCCCTGCACATCGACCCCGACTTCGCGAAGATGGCGGGCTACGACCGGCCGATCCTGCACGGCCTGTGCAGCTTCGGGTACGCCGGCCGCGCCGTCCTCGCCGAGTACTGCGACAACGATCCGGTCCGCCTCGTCGGCCTGTCCGTCCGCTTCTCGGGAGTCGTCTATCCGGGCGACACGATCACGACCGAGATGTGGGACGAGGGCAACGGCAAGATCATCGTCCAGGCCAAGACGCAGGAAGGCCGCGTCGTCATCAGCAACGCAGCCGCCGAGGTCAAGTCCTAGGCGTCCCGGACGAAGGCAGCGATCAAAGGCCCGTGACGCTCGTCACGGGCCTTTTGTCTGCCCGTAGCAGCGCCGGTTGCCAGCCTTCGCAGGCGGCGATAGCATGGATTCTGTAGGGATGCCGACCGCCCTGAGGCATCCTCCGCCCCGCAGAACGTAGTGAAGGAGTGCCATGCGTATCGTCGTCGGAGCCGATCACCGCGGCTTTCAGATGAAGAACACCATCGCCGATTCTCTGCGCGCGGCCGGCCACGACGTCACGAACGTCGGCACCGATTCCGAGGAGTCCGTCGACTACCCGGACATCGCCGTTGCCCTCGCGGCCGAGATCCAGTCCGGCAACGCCGAGCGGGGCGTCCTCGTCTGTGGCAGCGGCGTCGGCGCCTGCGTCGCCGCCAACAAGCTCACCGGCATCCGCGCCGCAATCACGCACGACGCCTACTCCGCGCACCAGGGTGTCGAGCACGACGATATGAACGTCATCTGCCTCGGCTCGCACGTCATCGGCATCGACCTCGCGCTTGAAGTGACGAAGGCGTTCATCGGAGCAACCTTCGACGCCCAGGAGCGCTACGTACGACGCCTCGACAAGGTGCGCGCCATCGAAGCCGGCAACAAGCAAGAGATTTCGGGATAGGAGCGACTGCTATGGCGAATCCGCTACTGGAACTGAAGAGCCAGCGTCAGAGCGTCTGGTACGACAACCTCAACCGCGAGCTGCTCAAGATCGGCGTGCTCAAGCGCATGGTCGAAGACGACGGCGTCAGCGGCGGCACCTCTAACCCGTCGATCTTCGAGAAAGCCGTCGGCTCCAGCGACTCCTACGACGAACACCTCGCGGAGATCGTCCGCCCCGACGTCTCGCTCGACGAGACCTACGACGCGCTTACAGTGACCGACGTCGGCCTCTCGGCGGACGTCTTCCGCGGCGTCTACGAAGAGACCGAAGGCGCGGACGGCTACGCCTCGCTGGAGGTGTCGCCACTGATCGCCGCTGACACCGAGACCACGACGAGCGAGGCGAAGCGCCTGTTCGCCGCCCTCGGCCGCCCGAACGCGATGATCAAGATCCCGGGAACGCCGGAAGGCCTGCCGGCGGTCGAGCGCTCCCTCGCCGCAGGGATCAACGTGAACATCACGCTACTCTTCGGCGTCGACAGCTATGAGCAGGTCGCGCTGACATACCTCGCGGCGCTGGAGCAGCGCGCGAAGGCGGGCCTGCCGCTCGACCGCATCAGCTCCGTCGCCAGCTTCTTCATCAGCCGCGTCGACTCGCTGGTGGACGGCCGGCTTGAAGATAAGATCAAGGCCGCCGAGAGCGACCTCGAGCGCCGGCGTTTGAGTGCGCTGCTGGGCAAGGCCGGCGTCGCCAACGCGAAGATCGCCTACGTGAAATTCCAGGAGATCTTCTCGGGCGACCGCTGGGAAGCACTCGCCACCAAAGGTGCGCGCGTTCAGCGCTGCCTCTGGGCCAGCACAAGCACGAAAAACCCCGACTACCGCGATGTGCTTTACGTTGAGGAGCTGATCGGCCCCGACACGATCAATACGATGCCCCAGAACACCCTCGACGCCTTCCGCGACCACGGCGTTGTCGCCGCTACCCTGACGAACGGTGTCGACGACGCCCGCTCACACGTTCGCGAGCTCGAAGCTGCTGGTATCGACTTCCGGGCAGTGACGGACGAGCTGCAGGTGCAGGGCGTAAAGCTCTTCGTCGACTCCTTCACGAAGGCCCGCGCCACGGTCGAGGAGAAGCGCGACCGCATCCTCGCCGGCACGAAGGGAATCGGCGCTGCATCACGGGGAGACTAACGGGTGACTTCGCCCCCCACCTTCTTTGAGCGCCTCCAGTCGCGCGACGCCTCACTCTGGGCCACTGAGCCCGCCATCCAGGAAAAGATCAGCCAGCGCCTCGGCTGGGTGAGCCTACACGAGTCAATGCGCGCCAGCCTCGACGAGCTGCGCGCTTTCGCGGACTGGGTCCGCGAACTTGGCTTCCACGACGCCGTCGTCCTCGGGATGGGCGGCAGCTCGCTCGCCCCGGAGGTCTTTCAGCGCACGCTAGGCGCGGCGCCCGGTTTCCCTGCGTTGCAGGTCCTGGACACGACCGACCCGCTGACGATCGTTAGCGTCGAAAACAGCATCGACATACTGTCGACGCTCTTCATCGTCTCCAGCAAGTCGGGCACGACAGTGGAGACGACGTCTCTGGAGCGCTACTTCGCCGAACGCACACTCGACGCGACGGGCGACACGGGGACGTTCGACAACTTCATCGCCGTCACCGATCCTGACACACCGCTCCATCACCGGGCGCGCGAATCGGGGTTCCACCGCGTCTTCGTCAACCCACCGGACATCGGCGGGCGCTTCTCCGCGCTCTCGTTCTTCGGCCTCGTTCCCGCTGCCGCCATCGGCGTCGACATCGAGAGGCTGCTGGCCTCCGCAGCCACGGTTGACGGCGCGGACGCCGCCGCCCTCGGCGAGCGGTTGGCCGCGCTTGCGCGGGAGGGACGCGACAAGCTGACGTTCCTCTCCGCGCCCGGTCTGGAGAGCTTTGGCGCCTGGGCGGAGCAGCTAATCGCCGAAAGCACGGGCAAGGGCGGCCAGGGCATCGTCCCCATCGACGGCGAGCCGCCCGGAGATCCGCAGTCGTACGGCAACGATCGCGTCTTCGTCTCGATGCAGCTGAAAGAGCGCGACGAAGAGACCGCCGCGGCAATCGACCAGATCGAAGCGGTAGGACATCCCGTCGTCCGTATCGAGGTCGCCGGACAGTACGGGATCGGTGCTGAGTTCCTGCGCTGGGAGATCGCCACCGCGGCCGCCGGCGCGGCGCTCGGCCTCAATCCGTTCGACGAGCCAAACGTGGCCGAGAGCAAGGACAACACCCGCGGCGTCATCGAGCAGTACGAAGCTACCGGCATGCTGCCCGACCCGGTTCCAGTCGTCGAAGAAGACGGCCTCACCCTCGCCGCCGACGACTCGACGCTGGCTCGCCTGGAGAACGCACCGGAGCGCACGATCGGCGCGCTCGTAGCGGAGCACTTCCTGCGCGCGCCGGAGGGCTCGTACCTGGCGATCATGGCCTACATCCCGCAAACGGAAGAGCACGAGCGCCTGCTGACGCGCCTGCGCGCCGCCCTTCGCGACGGGACCCGTAGGGCGACGACAGCCGGCTACGGCCCGCGCTTTCTGCACTCGACCGGCCAGCTACACAAGGGAGGACCGGCCACAGGCGTCTTCCTGCAACTCGTGATGAACGACGAAATCGACCTTGACGTTCCCGGAGAGCAGTCGTTCACCTTCAGCGTCCTCAAGCGGGCGCAGGCGCTGGGCGACCTGGCGGCGCTCCTCGGGCGCAGGCTGCCGGTCCTGCGCGTCTCTCTGGGAGACGAGCCGACGTCCAACCTGCTGCTCCTCGTGGACAGCGTTGAGGCGGCGCTGCGCGAGACCGCAGGCGGAAAACGATAGCTCGCAGGGCTGCGATTACTTCCCGGGCTATCTGGTGGGTCAGCCGATGCCAGCCGTCGAGTTCGAGGCTCTGCTAGAAGCCGGCGCGAGCGTCGACATTCCGCAGCGCAACACGATGCTCGACATCCGCAACGTCCGCCGGCCCGCCTGACCGTTCGGCGGCTCCAATCACCTCCGGCAGCTCGCGCAGCGAACCGATCACCGTCTCCGCCCCACGACCGGCCAGGTAGCGTCCCGAACGCACGCCGTACGAAACGCAGATCGCCTGCCGACCCGTCTCCGACGCCAGCTCGATGTCGGCCTCGGTGTCGCCGACGGCGTATCCTCCGGGCGTTAGCTCCGCCACTCCCCGTAGCAGATGCTTGCCGCTGATCAGTTCAGGCCCCTGGCAGATGACGCTGGTGAAAAACGTTCTCATCCGCAACGCATCCAGCTGATCCATCAACGCGACGCGATCGCGGCGGAGCGTGATCAGCACCAGCTCGCACTCTGGCCGTAGCGCCTCAATGATCTGGATCGCTCCCTCGTAGGGCTCGTCCAGCGCGAGCCAGTCCGGTCGCTCAATCTGCTCCATCCACGCCGCCGTGAAGCGCTCGACGTCCACACCCGGCGTCGCAGCCAGCAGGTCGATCGTCGATTCGCCGGCGCGGCGGTGCCGCCAGTAGTCGCCCGGCGACAGCGTCTCAACGGCCTGCTCGGAGATCACATTCCTGTAAAGGGAATAGTGGCGCGCGCTGACATCGATCAGCGTACCGTCAAGGTCAAAGAGGATCGCCGTCAATCCGCTACCGCCGCTGACTCTTCGCGGAAGCGCGTCCGGCGTTCCGTCAACTCAGCGGCGGCGCTCTCCAACCTGCCGGGGCAAACCAGCCTCGGCTCTCGGTCCATGCCACGCACCCAGAGCAGTCCCGGAGGCAGCGGGTTGATCTTGCGCTCGATCGGCGGTGGCTCCTCTCCCAGCGCCAGCCGGGTGAAGATGTGCGGCATGTTCAGCCCTGCTTCGGCGAAGAACAGCGACGTCGTGAAGAATCGTCCGATGTTGATCTCGGTCGGATTCGGCACGCCCTCGGCGTCGTTCGTCATGTCGACCGAGAAGATGCCGTGGGGCCGCGCATCCACCGCGCGGACTGCCGCCAGGGCGACGGAGTCGATCAACGGATCGCTTACGGTCATGCCAACGCCGGTAACGCCGGTAACGCCAGTGGGCGAGCGGTCGGCCAGCTCCCACTTCAGCCGTTTCCGTCCCTGTGCTACCACCAGCTCGCCATCGAGCCAGATTGATTGCCAGGTTACCGAATCCGGACCCAGATAGGCGGCCGCCGTGTAGCTCCCCCAGCCGTCGTGCGAATCGAGCCACATCCTCGCGTGCCGTAGATCGCTCGTGTGATACGAGCCGTTGCCTGCTGAGCCGGTCGTCGGCCGCAGCCACGTCTGGCCAAACTGACCAAGCGCGGCTTCCAGGTCGGCCGGCCCGTCGATGCTACGCGTCGGCGGCACTTTGATCCCCGCGTCACGCCAGGCGCTGTAGCTCGCGAACTTGTCGAGGCAGCGCTCGATCGTCTCCTTGGCGGGCAGAAACATCGGGGCAGCCAGATCATCGCGGCGCGCCGAAAGCACGCCGACCTCGATGTCCGGCTGCGCAAAGATCAGCTCGGCGCCGGTCTCGCGCGCGATCTCATTGAGTACTGATATGTAGTCCGGGTCGTCGGCGCGCGGCACGAGGTGCGTCTCGTCCGTCTCTGCCAGCGGCAGATGGTACGGGCTGCAGTCGACACCGACGAGATAGAACGGCTCTGGGGCCAGCCGCAACGAGCGTACGTAGTTCGTTGCCGGGGCGCCTCCGGCGCCTGTAACGAGGACGCGATGAGGGATTGCCATCGTCAACTTGTTGAACCGGCGCGAGCGACTGCCGTCGAGCCGGTGAACGCCGGCGCCACTTCTGTCGCGAACTGCTTCATCGAGCGCCGCACCATCATCTCGGGCATCCCGCCGAAGCCGAACGAGAGAATGATGTTGCGTATTCCCACGGCTTCGAACTCCTCTATCTTCTTCGCCACGTCATCGGGCGTGCCAAAGAGGCCGAACCCCGTCAGGTCGTCAGCGGTTACATCCGTCCAGTGCTTCTTCGCCGGGTCTGAGACCAGCACCTTTGCGCCCGGCGCACGCTTCGCGACTCTTGAGACCAGCGCCGGCGAGGCCACGACGGGCTCTAGCTCATGAACCTTTGTGTTGCGCCAGAGCGCATACGGACCGGCCATCCTTCGCGCCTCCTTCCGAGACTCTGCCATGTGTATCTTCAGCATCAACCAGGAGTCGCCGACGAGAACGCCCGCGCCGTCCGGCGATAGGCCCGCCTCGGAGGCTCCAGCACGGTAGGCATCGATTCGTTTCGCAACGGCCTCCGACGTGAGGAAGTCGTCGCCGAACATCAACGGCAGGCCGCGCCCGGCCACGCGCGCTAGCGTCTCCGGTGATCCAGAGCTAGCCACGATGACCTGCGGGTGCGGCGTCTGCAGCGGCCGCGGGGTGAGCGCCACGTCCTTCAGAGTCCAGAACTCACCTTCGTGGTCGAAGCGCTCGTTCGTCCAGGCCTTGAGCACGATGTCCAGCGACTCTTCGAAGCGGTCACGCCTGCCCTTCAGGTCGAGCCCAAGCGCTCTGAACTCCGTCGCGGAGTAGCCTCGGCCGACGCCCAGAATCAGGCGGCCGTTGCTGAGCACATCCACGAGCGTCGCGCGCTCGGCAACCTCCACCGGATGGTGCAGCGGAAGCACGCTTACAGCAGTACCGATGCGCACGTTCGATGTGATCGCGGCGACGTGCGAGGCAAAGCTAAGGGCGTCGTTGACCACGCAGTAAGACGTGAAGTGGTGCTCCGCCAACCATACGGAATCGAAGCCGAGGTCTTCGGCGAGCACTACCTGCCGCAGTTCAGCGGAAATCGCCTCTCCCGGGGAGAGGACTTCGGGCGCTTCTGCGAGGTGAAACGTGCCGAATCTCATAGACGAACCTAATAGACTTACCGAGGTTTCGTTAAGGTTTAGTTTAGGCGCCCGTACGTTGGAAGCAGGTTCGATTCCCGTTGGAATTCCGTCAGGATGCCCACAAACCCCTTGCGCGCGTCTTAACCGCCACGTAACTGTTATGTCACATGGCTAATCTCGCGTTCCGGTCGTTCACCACGCTCGGCTACCTCGGTGCCGCGCTTCTCATCGCCATCGTGGCCGTATTAGCGCTCACCTCCTTCGGCGACGACACGAGCGGCCAGCAAGCGTTGGATACAGCCACTCCCGTACCGACGCGCGTCAGCGTCGGCCCCGGCGGCGACGTCAGCTCGATCAGCGAGGGTATCGAGGCGGCCGGCGCCGGAGGCGTCGTCGAAGTTCACGCCGGCGCCTACGATGAGTTCGTTCGCATCACCCAGGCTGTCACGATCCGCCCGGCCGGTGACGGCGACGTCTGGATCGACCGCGATTGTGCTGAAGGCTCAGCGATCCACGTATACAGCGGCTCGGGCGTCACTATCCAGGGCATCGGCATCCGCAACACGGGCGGCGCCAGCGTGCTCGTCGGCGATAGTGGCGACGCCTCACCACCGAACCACGTGACGCTCGACGGCCTCACGATCGAGCATTTCAACTGCACCAACGCCCGGTTCCAGGCCAACGCGGGCATCGCCGTCTGGCAGGCCGCCTGCTGCCAAACGATCACCAACAACACGATCACCTACCGCACCTCAGGCGAGCCACGCGGCCACGGGGACGGCATCTGGTTCAAGAGCACTGACGAATATCCCAGCGGCGGCGGCCATTACATCGCCGGTAACACGGTCAGCGGTGGCTGGGACGGCATCGGCGGCGAGTCGGAGTGGGATGAGCACGGCTCCTTCGACCGCGCGACCGTCATTGAGAACAACACCGTCGTGGACTGCTGGGACGACGGCATCCAGGTGGAAGGCGGCAACGTCGACCTTCGCGTGACCGGCAACACGATCAGCGGCTGTGGCACGGGCGTCGCCTTCGCGCCAACGCTGACCGGCCCGCTCCACATCACTCGCAACGTCATCCGCGACCTGCAAACAGGCCTCTACGACAACCTCTTCTGCTTCAAGGCGGGCCACGACTACCCGGGCGCGGTCTTCCTCACCGAGAACGTCTGCGACAGCGACGGTGACGGCCTCATGCAAACAAACGGCGGCCTGCCCACGATCGTCTCCCGCGACAACTGCTTCCGAGTGAGCCGGAACGTCATCAGGCTCGGCGGCACCGTTCCGGACGGCACATCCTTTGAAGGCGACAAGCTATGGACGAGCGACCCGCAGCGCTTCGTCACCTGGGAGAGCCAACGGTACGAAGACCTCGCCACGTTGCAGGCGGCGACCGGCCAGGAGACCGCCGGGAACGAGACGCCGAACTGCCCGTTGACGCTCGACTGAGCGCCGCATTCACCAATTCTTAACCCTTTCTCGGAGCCGGTTCACCGCGCCCGTAACCCGCGCGTGTGACGGTAGAAGCAACGCCGGTCCGGGAGTACCGAGGGATAACATGACGCAAACACCAGCACAGGCATCGACAGAGTACGAAGAGAAGTTTGAATACGGGCGCCTCGCCATCGACTGGCCCGAGATGCTCGTCTCGATCGACGGCAAGCCGGTCCACCTCACACCGCTGGAGTTCCGCTTGCTGGCGATGCTCGTCCGCAGACGCGGCTGGGTCGTCACATACGAGCAGGCGCTAACCGAAGTCTGGGGCCCGTCCTACGTCACCGACCGCGCAAACCTGAAGCTCTACATCTGGTACCTGCGCCACAAGATCGAGCGCGATCCAAGCCATCCCGAGCTAATCACAACTCGTCGCGGCATGGGCTACATCTTCGGCTCCCGCACCGCCGCCGCAGCCTGAACCGCATCTTGACTTACGCACTCCCGTAATCGGTAACGCCGACCCGTTATCGAGCCTCCCTTCTTTCGAAGGGATGAGTTACTCACGGGGATCACTTTCAACACTCGCACTGGCCACGGCCATGGCCATCGCTGCCGTTTTCGTGATCGCAAGTGAGCCAGCGCGTGCCGTCGGCAACTCCTACTACGTCTCGACCTCCGGCAACGATGGCGCGCCCGGCTCCCAGTCGCAGCCGCTGCGCACAATTCAGGCGGCGGCTGACCGCGCCGGCCCCGGCGATACCGTCAGCATCGCGCCCGGCGTCTACGCTCCATTCTCCGCCGAGACCTCCGGTACGGCGGGCTCGCCCATCACGTTCCGGGGCAGCACAGGCGCCTGGATTGACGGCGGCTGCAGCGACCACGCCATCGAGATCAGTGGCGATCACATCACGATCGAAGACCTGGGCGCGCGACGCGCCAACACCGAAGTCATCCACCTCTTCGCCGCAAGCAACGTCACGCTCGATCGTCTCACCGTCACGGACTGGAACTGCGGCGGAGGCGCCGACCAGTACCGCGGTGGCATCTCCTCCTGGGGCGGCGGCAGCGCCCTGACCGTCCGCGACTCATACCTCGAGCGCCGTGTCGTCGAAGCCGGCAACGACGTCGGCCCCGGAAACGGCATCTGGGTCAAGAACACCGGCCCCGGCGCCGGCGGCGGTCACACCTTCACCGGCAACACGATCATCGGCGGTCACGACGGGATCGGCGGCGAGCCGGAGGACGTCTCCTGGGGCGTCTTCAACGGCGACACTCTCATCGAAGGCAACACTGTTCGTGACTGCGACGACGACGGCATCCAGGTCGAGGGTGGCACGCACAACATCACGGTCTCCGGGAACACGATCAGCGGCTGCCTTATCGGCGTCGCCTTTGCGCCCGCCCTGGGTGGCCCGCTGACGATCGTCCGCAACGTGATCACCGATCCACAGCCGCGTCGCGGCGAGGGGCCGGCGGCGTTCAAAGCCGGCGACAACTCCACCGGCGAGATCCGCATCTACCACAACAGCTTCTTCGCCGGCTCGACGCCCGCGGACGGCTTCAAGCAGACGAACGCCAATCTGCGAAACGTCCACCTGCTCAACAACGCCATCTACGCCGGGCGCTACATCTGGGAGACGTACACCCACACCGGCACCGTCACCGCCGATTACGACGCCATCCATACAACCGATAGCGACCGCTTCGTGAAGTGGGAAAACAACTGGCATAGCTCACTCGCTAACCTGCGCTCCAGCACGGGACAGGAAACGCACGGCCTCACCGCCTCCGACTTCGGTTGGGACGCAGGGCTGCGCCCGCTGACCGGAAGCCCCCTGATCGACGCCGGAGTCGTAATCCCGGGCGTCAACAACGGCTACAGCGGATCGGCACCTGACATCGGCGCGTTTGAGGTCGGCGCGGCTGCGCCACCGCCTACCACGCCGGCACCAACGCCTGCGCCAACGCCCCCGCCGACAGACACACCAGCACCTACCGTCGCACCGACCGAGCCGCCGTCAGGCACGTCTGAGCCGACACCGACGCCGCCTCCGCCCGCAACGCCGACAGCAACGCCGCCGTCGCCTTCAGAACCGCTTCAGCCGCCTCCACAGGCACCTACGGCAACGCCTACGCCAACCGCAACGTCGATTACGCCAACCGCAACGCCTACGCCGACCGCAACAGCGACACAGCCGCCTGTTGCTACGACGACGCCAACGTCTACGGCTGCGCCGACGACTCCACCAGCGCATACGCCTACACCAACAGCGACAGCGACACCAGCACCTACGCCAGACGTCACGCCCACGCCAACGGCCACTCCCCGGGTGACCGACGAACCAGACCCAGCGGCCTCTGCCGCGGCAGCCCAGCTACGGCAGGGCGACGTGGACTGCGACGGCGCTATTACGCCTGTCGACGTATTGCTCTTGCTTCAAGCGGCCGCTGGCCTGCCTCCAACCGGCTGCGCGCATCTCACCGACCTCGATTGCGACGGCGCCCTGACAGCCGGCGACGCGCGCGCGATCCTGACGCACCTGGTTGAGATCGTTCCGCTGCCAGCGACTTGCCCACAGTCGGGCACCGGCTAACCGAAGTTGTGGTAGATCGCGGAACCCATTCCGCGCAGCGCGTATCCCGGTGCCAGCTTGACGAAGTACGTCAGAAACGACTGACCCAGGGGGCTCGACACGAGGCTCCCATTCGTCGCGCCTGCAGAAGCGTAACTATAGTAGCGAAGCGTCTTCTCATCGCTGCCCCACAACCGCTTGAAGCGCCGCAGTCCCTCGTTATCCGTGTCGCAGCGCCCCAGGTCCAGGGAGCGGCAGCCCAGCGACGCCGAGAGCTGGATCGCCTGCCATAGCAGGACGTTGTTCGGCCTCAGGTTCAGATACCGCGGGTCGGAGGCGTTGAACTTGTACACCATCTGATCGCGGAACCGCAGCAGCAGATCTCCCGCGATCGGCCGTCCCTCGAAGTAGGCGAGCAGCAGGTGGCCGGCGTCAGTCTCGATCATGTGCTTGTGGATGTTCGCGAAGAACCGCCACGGCTGCGGCAGTAAGCCGTGCTTTTTGCGCGTTAGCACCGTCAGCCGGTAGAACTCGCGCATGTCGTCGAGGCTGTTCGCCTCGCGCACCGACAAACCTTCTCGCTCGGCCTTGCGGATCGCCCGCCGCGCCGACGAGTGAAACCCCTTCGCCGTCTCCTCCGCGCTGGCCGCGATCGGGATGATGTGCTGGTAGAACTCTTGGCCGCCGCTGAACCCGGCCGAGTCGAGGGGTACAGCGCCCGGGCCGCGCAGCTCAACGTGTGATGCACCGGCTTCCGCGACCGCGCTACTCACCGCCAGGACCAGCTCGGCGCCTTCAGCCGTCGAATCAAGGAGCGGAGGGCAGAGGTCGCTGAACGGCAGGCCCACGAGCCGCCGCTTCGTCAGGCGGCCGTCCACCTGCATCAGCGCCACCGCGCTCCGGATCGCGCCCGACTCATCCCGGCTAATGTGGTAGAGCGGCCGGTACTTGTAGGTGTCCAGCAGGACGCGCCCCCAATTGCTCGTGTGAAAAGCGGTGGCGTCCGTGTGCGAATCGACGAAGGCGTCCCAGTCCGGGCACGTTCGCGGGTCGACGACGCTGATCTCGCCGGCCATTACGCCTCCACCGCCAGCGTCTCACCGCGTCCTCTAGCGAGCACTTCGTCGTGGATACTGATGTAGACCTCTTTCATGACGTCCCAGGTGTATTTCTTGAACGTCTCCTGCGCCCGGGCGGCCATCGCTCGGGCCGCATCGTAGTCGTGGTAGACCGCGAGCACGCGGTCGGCAAGCTCGTCGGCGTCGCCCGTGCGATAGTACTGCACCGTCTCGGGACCGAACGCCGTGCGTATCGATGGCACGTCGCCGACGACGACCGGCAGGCCCATCGCCACATACTCGAAGAGCTTGTTCGGCAGCTGGTTGTAGAGCATCGGCACAATGCCGATGCGGCAGCGCCCGATGTAGTCGGAGACCGCTTCGTGCTTCACCCAGCCCGTGAACTCGACGGCTTTGGTCATACCGAGGCGCATCGTCAGGTCCTCCAGCGCCTGCCGGTGCTCGCCGTCGCCGACGACCCAGAGCTTGAGTCCGGAAATCTCGTCGCACAGGCGCGGCATCGCCCTGATCAACGTCTGCACGCCGTAGCGCTTCAGCATACTTCCGTGCGTGATAATGTCGCACCCAACTGAGCCGTAAGAGGTTCCGTTGACCTCTCCTTGAGCACGCGGCTGAAAAAGGTGACCTTCCGGCACGTTCATCACAACGCCGATCCGGTCTACGTCAACGCCGCGCCGGCCACGCATCTCGCGCTCGTACGGCCCCTCGACGATCGACTTGTGAGCAAAGCGGACGCTAATGCGCTCCATCCAGCGCAGAGCTCTCTCGACAAGGCCGCCGGGCTTGAGGTCGAAACGGTCGGCGTACATCTCCGGCGTCGCCTCGAACATGTAGTGCACGAGCTTGGCGCCGAGTAGCCTCGGCACCAGCGCCACGAAGACGATCACGTCCGGAACGTTGTACGTCTCTATGATCTGATATCGCTTCCGCAGGTGGAGGAACGACACCAGCCAGAAGGCCATCGTGAAGAAGGCAGCGTACTCGAAAAGATAACGCAGCGCGCCCGAGCGCTTGTGGGACAGCGGCAGCCGATAGATGCGCCCGCCGCCACGATCCACGCTCGCCTTCTCACCCCTCTGGCGCAGGCAGATGATGTCGACGTCGTACCCGGCTTCGGTCAGCGCCTCGGCGTTCTTGCGGACGTGCGCCTCCTCCGGAAAGTAGTTCATTCGGATGAAGCAGACGCGTTCGCGACGGGCCTGTTGGCTCATGCGCCCCCTCCCGCTCCCACGGAGCCGTCTGACGGCGTCGCCACCTCGCGCCCGCGCTCACGGACCGCGTCCTCGTAGACCTCGACGATGCGGCGGCTGATCTCGTCCAGCTCCATCCGCTTCGCGGCCTCGCGGCCGTTTGTCCGCCGGCCGAAAGCCAGCGCGGCCTTGAGCTTATCGACGACCTCGGCTGGGTCCTGGCTCGTGATGTGGCAGCCGTCCGTGCCGCCGATCACTTCCGCCACGTCTCCAACAGCCGTCGAGACGACCGGCACGTTGCAGGCCATCGCTTCCTTCACCACCATGGGTGAACCCTCGGCGTCCGACGTTAGCAGGAGGACGTCGGCGGCGTTCATGTACGTCGGCACGACCGTGTGCGGCCGGCCCGAAAGCGTCACCAGCTCCACGTCCGGATCCTCGGCCGTGAGCGTCGCCATCGCCGCTTCGACGATCTCGTATCGCTTCTCCGGCCGGAAGAACTCGCCCGCCCAGAGCACAAGCTTCTTGTCCGGCGGCAGCCCGACCTGGCGGCGCGCATCGAGCTTGTCGATCGGGCTGAAGCGCTCGAGGTCGACGCCACAGGGGATGACGGTCGCATCTTCGTAACCCAGGCGCTCCTTCATCTCTTCCGAGACGACGATCACCTTGTGAAACCAGCCCGTTGCCGCGCTGCAGACGTGCCGCTCCCAGGTCATGAAGACTTCCGGCCCGTGGTGCGTCAGCACGACCGGCGCTTGCCACTGCGCGCGCGCCACGAGCCCTGAGAATATGTAGTGCGCGTGCACGATGTCGTATCGGTTCTTGCGCAGGTGGCTCCAGAGCCGCGCGTAGGCAGCCAGGTAGTTGAGCTTGTTCTTGCGGCCGTTCATGAAGAAGACGTCGACCTCGACGCCGATCCGCCGCAGAGACTTCACCTGGTCTTCGACGAAGACCCCGAACGCAGGTGTTTCTGGTTGCGGGTACATGTTCGTCACCACCAACACCTTCATCGCGTCGCCTCCCTATCCGAGCGGTTCAACTGGCTCGGGTTCGACAGCAGCAGCCCGTTCACGACCGTCCTGTGGTTGTCTTCGAAATCAGTGAGCACTTCGCGCACGATGACGTCCGACGCCTCGGCCAGCTCTGCTGAGGCGTCGACGACCCGCAGTCCGCGCTCCGCCGCAACCTCGCGGTAGAGTTGGCGCTGAGCCGCCAACTGCCCGGCGTCCTCCGGGTCGAGCGAGCGTTCCGCCGCGACGTCGGCCGGTGCGTCCAGCAGGTAGGCGAAGCGCGGTCGCGGCGAAAGCGCGTACAGCAGCTTGACCGGCAACCCGTCCAGGGCGGCCGGGCCGAGACGTTCGGCGATCTCCACCGCCGCGTCATCGGTGTAGCGGTCGCAGACCACGACGCGGCCCATCATCAGCGGAAGGCGCACCCGCCACTGGTACGCCAGCGCCAGGTCGAGCACGTTGGCGGTCGCCCAGGCGAAGCCGAGCGCTCGCCGCAGGGCGCCGGGGTCTCCGGTTGACGCCGACACGCTCTTCTTCGATGCGCTCGTCGTTCGCTGCGCCGTCTGGCTCGCCCGCCGGTAAAGCGGCGTCGTGCCGATTCGGTTCCAGACCACGTTGTTGTAGGCCTCGGACGTGGTCAGCGCCCGGCTGAGCGCCCGTGCCTGGGCTGTCTTGCCCGCACCGTCTGTACCACTGATCGAGATCAACATGCCCCGTTGCGGGCGCATCCCCGACTTCTGCTTGATTCCCCAGGCCAGGGTGTGGACCAGGTTCAACAGGCGCTGGCCGATCGCGTCGTGCGAGTCGCGCAGGATCTTCTTGTAGTAAAGCGCCTTGCTCATCGCGAAGGAGACGGGGAAAGGCAGATCGAACTCCTGCTTGCGCACCTTGCGCCAGTAGCGCCACTGCAGCGGATAGCGCTTCAACCCATCGTGCCAGCGACGTCGCACGTTCGCCGGTACTGTGTTGTAGCCGTATATTGCGCGCTCCAGCTTCGCGCAGACCAGCAGGCCGAAGTAGAGCCCGTCCAGCCAGCCGCGTCGGCGCGCGACTCCTTCGACGTACTCCCAGTGCAGGCCGCCACCCCACTGGCTTCGCACCTTCTCCAGATCATAGAGGCGGATCTCTTTGTTCTCGTAGAGCGCGTGTGAGACGTTGACCAGCACGGCGTCCTCGGCCGAAGGCACCATCACTTCCGCATCGTCGCCCGACTGGCGCACGCCGTCCCAGATCGCGTCCTCATGGAACTCGACGTCCCAGCCCACCCACGTATGCACGTGGATCGCCGAGACGGATCTGCCAGCACGGAATTTGCGGAAGAGAAACTTCTGCGTCTCGTCGATGTTACGCAGCCAGACGTAGCCGAGCTGCCTGACGAGGATGCGCCGCGCCTCATCCAGCCGATTGCGGGGGACAAGGATGTCGAGGTTGTCGCTCGTGTACGGGAACGACGGATACTCGCCCGCGGACTTGAACATCACGCACGGTATCCCGGCATCGGACCAGGCGCGCTTGACGGCGAGGTACTCGCGCCGCTGCGCCTCCAGTTCCGCTCGGTCCGCCGCCAGCTCGGTGCGCCAGGTCTCTGACTCAGACAGGAGTGGGTGATCTTTGGCAGCGGCGTCCAGGGCCAGCAACGGATACTTGTTCCGGCGCAGACGCTCCACCAACCCCGCGACTGCACCCTCGCCGTGAGCGAACGGCGCGACCAGCGCGTCCAGCAGCCGCGTCGCCTCGTCAGACGGCACGGACGTAAGTTTCTGCATCATCTGCTCCTTGCATCGTCTCCAGAAAACGGCCGGCCACGTGCTCCCAGGCGTACGGCTCAGCCTTCTTGCGTGTGGCGACGGGGATCCGCTTCACGCTCTCTATCGCGCTCAGCATCGCCTCGTCGCTTTCGACGAAGACCAAACCTTCGCCGGACTCGAGCGCCATCGGCAGGCCGCCGTATGGGTACGCCACGACTGGCAGGTTGCAGCCCATCGCTTCGAGCACGCTGAGGGGGAAGTCCATCGCAGAGTCCTCTTCTCGTACGGGAAATAGGTACGCATCACACGCCTGGTACGCGACCTCTACGTCGCGCAAGTACCGGTCAATAAGAATGACGCCAGACTCGGTCAGCCGTTGCCGAAGCGCCTTGTCCTGCCCCATGCTCTTCCCGGCCACGACAACGGGCGTTCCGACAGCGCCGAGACGCGTTATCAGTTCAACGTTGCGCCCAGGCTTCAGGTGTCCGACGTGGAGCACGAGGTATGCGTCCTGCGGCAGGCCGAGCCCCTCTCGCAGGGCCGCCTTGCGCTCCGCTGTGACCGGGCAGAAGCGCTGCAGGTCAACGCCGCCGGGCAGGAACTGCGGTGTCATTCCCAGCCACTCCAGGTAGCGGATCGTCTCACGTGACTGCGCGAAGACTTTGTCCGGCGCCATCTCGCTGGCCGCCAGCCGGCCGAGCGCCGTGTGATACCGCGGCTGTGTCGCCACTAGCGCCACCTGTCCACCCGGCGCGTAGCGCTTGAGCATCCGCGCGCGCCAGAAGGCGAACGACGTCGCCGACGCCGAGGGCACGTAGACCACCAGCTCCGGCCGCAGCGATTCAATCTCTCTGCGCAGCGGTCGGCCGGTGTAAAGTCTGCTGCCCGAAACACTCTTCACCAGCGGGTGCGATGATTCGCCACCGCTGGTCGCCACTCCAGACGCCTCCGCGTGAAAGCGGAAGCCATCGAGTAGCCCCGTCGCGAACTTTCGTATGCCTTCGTCCAGAACACCGCCCATGTTCTCCGAGACGACAGTGACGCGCCGGATCGGCCTCATCGCCACTCACCTGCCGTCACCGGCTCATCGCCGGTCTCGGCGCGGTCCGTCCTGCCCGCCCAGAGCTCCGTGTACAGGTCTTCATAGGCCTTGATCATCGTCGGCAGCGTGAAGCGCCGCTCGAAGGCCGCACGGCCGCGATCTCCTAACTCGCCCGCCAGCAGCGGTGCGGTCAGTATGCGCAGCGTCGCTGAAGCCATCGCCGCAGCGTCTCCTGGCTCAACGAACAGCCCAGCCTCCCCCGAGGCGAACAGCTCGCGGTTGCCCCCGATATCGGTCGCCACGATCGGCCGCGCGAGCCCCATCGCTTCGAGCAGGAAGTTTGAGCAGCCCTCGTGGTCACAGGACGACAGGACGGCCGCGTCCATCGTCCCGATAAAGGGGGCGATCTGCGCCCGGTGGCCGGCAAAGACAACCGCATCGCTTAGGCCGAGCTCCTGCGCCCGCGCCTCGAGCTGCGGTCGCAGTGGGCCGTCGCCGACGATCAGAAAGCGCGTGCTCGGCACGTGCGTCCGGATGATCGAGGCGGCTTGCAGGAACGTCTCGTGGTCCTTCGCAGGCGTCAGGCTGGCGACGATGCCGACGACCGGCTCGTCCGGCCGGATGCCGAACGATGCGCGCACCGCGGCCCGGTCGTCCGGCAGACAGGTCGTGCGCTCCGGGGCGACGCCGTTGTAGATCACTCGCACCTTGTCCTCGCTGATTCCACGCGAGAGCACGTAATCGCGGCCAGCTTCGCTGTTCGGAACGACAGCGTCCGCGAAGCGCGTCAGCCGGTCCTCCACGAAGCGGTATATCTTATTGCCAACACTCGTGTTCAGGCGCACGCCGCAGCGCTCGGTCGCGATCTTGACCGGCGTTCGCGCCATGATCGCCGCGCTCAGGCCGAACGCCGTCGACGGCGTCAGGAACGGCTGGATGATGTGCACGTCCTTGCTCCGCAACAGCCTCGACAGCCGCCGCAGCGCCCCAACATCCCACTTCCCTTTGCGCTCGAGCGATACCAACTCAACGCCGGAAGCGTGGCGTAGCTCTCGTTCCAGCGGCTCGCCCGGGTAAAGCGTCACGACGAGCGGGTTGAAGCGATCCCTGTCCAGGCCGCGCGCCAGCTCGACGAGTTGACGCTCGGCACCGCCGTAGCGCAGGTCGTTGACGAGCAGGCAAACGTTGAGCTTCCAGGGGATCATTGGGGAGCCTTCTCCGGCTTTCGCCACTTGAGGTCCCGAGTGCTCCGCATGAGCCTGGAAAACGGCCCGCCGGTCGTGAACGGCAGTCTGTCGACCTTTGGTAGTACGAGCGAGAAGCCGGCGATGATCCAGAAGACCAGCGAACTCTCGATGAAGTTATGAAACATCGAGTTCGTCTCATAGGCGACAAGCGCTGCCAGGCCTCCCATCGCCAGGCCGCGAATCACCTGATCCACGGCGTTTCGGTAGACGTAGATGAAGTTGAGCCCGACCACCACACCAAGCGCGACGTAGATCATCATCGCGAAGAAGCCCCAGGACACCCAGACGCTCAGCACGTCGTTGTGAGGTTTCTCTTTTCCGATCACCTCGATGGAGTTCTGCCGATCGAGGGCGGTCTGAGAGACCGTCGATGTGTACTCGGGCGAAACCTCGCGGAACTGGTCGTAGCCGATGCCGAACCAGAGGTTGTCGGTCGCTATGTTCAGACTCAGCTCCCAGAGGACGGGCCTCGCCGCGGCGCTGTCGTCGTCGGCGATCGACTGCGAGTATCGCGAGTCCTGCACGTCGCTCACGTACCAGAAAGCAGCCGCACCCATCACAACCACGATGAGAAGCTCCCGCCAGTACTTCCCGCGATAGAAGCTGGCCAGCACGACCAGCGCGACGCCGGCGGAGAGGACCCACGACCGCGTGAACGTCAGGTAGGACGCCGCGGCCATGAGGAGAATCAGCAGCATCACGAGTCGCTTCGTCTGCGGTGCTATCGGCGCCAGCAACACGATGCCGAGGGCGAAGAGACCAACGATCATCTGCACGTTGCTGGCGAGGATCGGGTTCTCGGAGAGGGCCAGCGCCCGGTTTTCCCAGGACGCCAGGTCGCCTCTGGCACCGGCGTGCGGGATAACCTCGTAAAGCGGCGTACCCAGCGCGCCAGAGGCATTTTGAAAGATGGCGATCACCGCCGCCACAGCGGCGACGACGAGCAGGACCTTGCCTAGGTCCAGCACATCGTCCTTGTCCCGGATCGCGATCGGGATCAGCACCATCAAGAAGATGCCGGTGGCGAAGAAGCGCAGGAACTCCAGCGTCGCGCCGTAGTCCACCAGCACCATGTTCACGAACGTGGCCAGCAGCAGGAGTGCACAGGCGAGTCCGATCGTCAGGGCGCCCCGCTTGCCGACTTCGACTCGCCGCCTAAGGTACGGCATGACGACGAGGAACGCGAGAACGCTCAGGAGTAGCCGGTTGCTGACTTCCAGGTCGCCGATTACGTGAATGTAGTTGGAAGATGTCATCTCGGAGACGATCAGCGCCGCGGGAATCCAGACGGCGCGGCGCGTTCCTGCCGCCAGAAGGAGCAGCTCGACGGCGAAGAGGATGTTGTTCAGAGCACCTGGCGAGCCGCCGATGACCGGGATCAGCAGCAGTGGCGCCAGCGCGTACCACGGCACTTCCCACTCGGGCAGCCGCAGCCGCGGGAACGGCAGGGGAACCGCCGGTGAAGTCACCTGCGCGCCCGTTCGCCGATCTGTGTGTCAGACGGCGCGTCCTGCGGCGTTGAGGTCAGGGCCTCGCGCAGCCGGTCCGGATCGTCCGCCACTTCCGGTGGGAAGTAGCGGCAGCGCGGCGCCGTACGCTGCACGTACTCGTCGTACGTACAGATCGTTCGCGCCGGTGCGCCCGCCACGACGGTGTTGGCCGGCACCGACCGCGTCACCACGGATCCGGCCCCGACGACGCAGTTGTCGCCGATGCGCACGCCCGGCAGGATGACCGAGCGCGTGCCGATGAAGCAGTTGTCTCCGATTTCGATCGGCCCGAAGCGCTGCAGACCCAGGTACTCGGGCTGGTCGCGGAAGACCCACGTCGCACCGTCGTGCGTGACGAACTCAACGTGCGTGGAGACGGTGACGTGGTCGCCGATCGTGATCAGGTATGGCTCGTTGCCAAAGTCCGGCCTGCCCACAATTCGCACGTCGCGGCCCATCTTCAGCCCGCGACGCACAAACGAACGCAGCAGCCAACGGTTGCGGAAGTCGCTGGCGAACGACAGGACTCCCATCGCTACTCCGGTAGCCCTTTCATCGTCACGCCAGATGTCGTCAGCTTGCCTGTGCGCTTCTCGCGGCGCCGGCGAACGAAGTTCACGAACGACATCGGCACGAGAGTCCGCGCAAACAGCCGCATGGCGACCGGTACGGCGGAGGGGTGCGAAACGGCAGCCTTTGCCGCTGACCGCCTCGCGTACCACATCTCGCCGGTCTCGCACGCGCGCTTTCCGACTACCATGTGGTGAAGAGCCAGCGCCTTGCGCTTGACGCCCGCGTAGACGTCGCGCAGCGAGGGATCGTTGAGCACCTCATCCAGATGCATCCGGCGGTAGAGGTCGATGTCGTGCGTAGACGCCGTGTGGAAGATGCTCCCGGACGGCCCGCCGTGCACGCGATAGTTGACCAGGGGCTCGTGGCTATAGGCGATGTTGTGCTTCTTGGCGATTCGCGTCCAGAGGTTCCAGTCCTCGTACAGGCCGAAGCGGGCGTCGAAGAGGCCCGTCTCCAGCATCACGTCGCGCCGCACCATAACCGTCGGCGCCACGATGTGGTTGGAGAAGAGCAGGTCGCGGATCTCCTCGTGTCCGGAGCGGATGTAGTCACCCGTCGCGAAGTCCGGCCGCGAGATCGACAGACGCTCGCTGGCCTCGTCGATGAGCCAGGCAGCGCCGTGCACCATCGCCACGTCCGGATGCGCGTCGAGGAGCGCCACTGAGCGGGCCAGCGTATCTTCGATCAGCACGTCGTCCGATCCCAGGTGCTGGATGTACTCGCCGCGCGCCTCCCGTATACAAACGTTCAGAACCTCGGGGATGCCCGTGTTTTCCTGGTAGATATAGCGAGCCTGAGGCGCGACCTTCGCCACGACGAAGCGTGTGTCGTCGGTCGACCCGTCGTCAACGACCACGATCTCGTAGTCGCCAAAGGTCTGCGCCAGCACGCTCTCAAGCGTCTCGCCGATCAGATGCGCCCGGTTGTACGTGGGGATGACCACGCTCACCTTCGGAGCGCTCATAGCGAGACCATCCTCGTCGCGATTCCACCGCGCAGGCGCCGTCCGGCCCTGATCACCGGCGCCGGCACCATCGACTTCAACCCGTCGACGACAGTCGCCACTGTCGCCCCTTCGAGCGCGATCGAGGGCTGCCGCACGAAAGCGTTTCGCAGCTCACTCATGAAGCGCCTCGGCTCCCCTGCCCGGGCGGCGACCCGCGCGATCGTTCGGTCGAGGCACGCGTAGGCGTAGTCGCGCAGTTGCGCGTATCGGAACGTCGGGTTCCCGAAGATCGTGTCCAGCGTATACAGATGCGAGCGCATCACGCGCTCGACCGTGTAGGCCGATGTGATGCTGGCATCGTGAACGCGGTAGTAGCAGGCCGAGATCGGCAGATGCGCCACGTCGTACTCAGCCGACACGCGCAGCCACATGTCCCAGTCTTCTCCGGGAACGGACTTCTGCCGGAAGGGCGTAACCGTGTCGAGGACAGACCTGCGGAGCATCACCGCGCTGTTCGTGATGAAGCAGCCACGCAGCAGCTCCTTGAAAGCCTCGGCGGACGGGATAAGCCTGCGACCGTCGAACGAGGCCGGAGCGACCCTCGCCCCGTAGACTTCACCGCCGGCGTCCATCACCAGCGCGTCGCCATGGGCGAGACCAGCGCTCGGCGACTCGTCAAGAAGAGCAGCCAGCCGGCCGACGGTGCTCAACGTCAGAACGTCGTCGGCGTCGAGGAAATGTACGTATTTCCCCTTCGCCAGCTCCAGCGCCCGGTTGTACGCATTCGCAACCCCGGCGTTCTCCTGGTAGTGGCAACGCACCTTTCGTCCGTAGCGGCTCACCACCTCGCGCGTGTTATCTGTCGACCCATCGTCGACGACCACGATCTCGACGTCGTCGTGGTCCTGCGCGAGCACAGAGCCGATCGCTGCCGGCAGGTAGTTCGCCATGTTATATGAGGCGATGGCCACGGTAACTTTCGTCATGAGAGGTCCTCTTCTTTCCTGCCGTCGCCCTTTCGCAGACGGTCCAGCACCTTCGACTGCAGGTTGTCGCGCGCCGCCCTGAAGTCCGACCCGTTGAAGAGCAAGATCTTCCGGAGCGGCAGCTTTGAGGCGCGCACGAACAACACCAGAATCACAGCCGCGTTCACGGCGTAAGCAATGTCCGATGCGATCGCCGCGCCCGTGATTCCCCAGCGCGGGATCATCAGCACGTTCAGGCCCACCGTCAACGGCAGCGAGGCCAGCCCGGCGAACAGCGTCGCCTGCGGCATCCCGTGCGCGGAGAGCGACGAGCCTAGAACCTTGTGGATGGTGTAAAGGAGCCCGGAAGGCAACAGGATCAAGAACACGGTCACGCTCGGCACGAAGTTCCCGCCGTAGACGAGCGGGATCGCCGTCGGTGCGACGGCCAGCAGCCCAAGGCCTGCCAGCATCGTCACGACGAGCGTCCGGCGGCAGGCCACGGCCGACATCTCGAAGTTGCTCTCGGAGTCCATCGCCGAGGCCTTCGGAAAGAGCACGGTTCCCAGCGCCAGCGGCACCCACCACGTAAGCTCGGCCAGGTTCACGCCGACCAGGTAATGGCCGACGCCACCGGTGCCGACCATGGCGGCGATCATGAAGACATCAAGGCGATGGTTTAGCGCTTGCAGGATCCAGCCGAAGTGGCTCCGGCTGCCGAACGACACCTGTGCCCTCATCGCCTTCCAGTTCACGCTCGGACGGAAGTGTACGTGCCGCCCCATGATGGCCATCGTGAACAGCAGCAACGCCGCGAATGAGATCAGCCAGATTGCCGCGACCCGGTCAACCGTCAGCCCCACGGCCAGCACGACAACGAGTACTCCGGCAAAGCGGAGAATCGGTGGAATGAGCGTCAGTCCCGTGTATGCCAGCGGCCGGTTAAGAGGCAGCAGATACTCGCGCGAACCGTCGCCGATCGTGATCATCGCCGCGCCCGTAAGCGCGATCGAGATCTCCAAGGTCGACATTCCGAAGACCGTCTGACCCGAGAGCAAAATCACTGGTATGAGCAGCAGGCAGATCCCGGCGACCACAAGGGCCCAGCTGAACGAGTTCGAGAAGACGGTCTGCAAGCTGTACCGACGCTGGCCGATCATATAGATGCCAGCGAGTTCCAGCGCCGCGCCCGGGAAAGCCGCCACTACGAGCGCCATTTCGTTGATCAGGCCATAAACGCCACGACCGTCAGGGCCGAGCCCGCGCGCGAGGATGACTCCCGTGATGCCGATGATCACGTACTGAAGCGCATTCGCGCCGAAGAGCAGCGCCGCCGTCGAAGTTAGCTCCAGCTTGGCGGCCGGCGCCTCTTCGACGCGCTCAGCGACTGCCGATACGGTCACGGTTCATCTCCCGGTACCACTGGGTGTACAGGCGCACGCCGTCGTCGGCCGAAACACTCGGCTCGTAGCCAAGCACCGCCCTTGCGCGGCTGATGTTTGCGCACGTGCTCGGCGGATCGCCCGGCTGCTCTGGCAAGTGCCGCAGTCGCGCCTCCCGCCCGATCTCGTCTTCGAGGTTCTTTAGCAGGTCGCGCAGGACGACCGGCTCGCCGCGGCCCAGGTTGAGCACCCGGTAGCCGCGTAGAGGCGTGTCGATCGCGGCCACTACGCCGTCGATAACGTCCGAAACGTAGGTGTAGTCGCGTTGACTGGCCCCGTCGCCGTAAACAGGCACCTCCTCGCCGTCGGCGATCATCTGCGTGAAGCGGCTGATCGCCATATCTGGCCGCTGACGCGGTCCGTAGACGGTGAAAAAACGCAGGGCCACAACGTTCAGCCCATCGCTCGCCGCGAACGACGAGCACAGCGCCTCGCCCGCCACTTTGCTCGCCGCGTATGGAGAGAGCGGACGGCAGGGCGTCGTCTCTTCGTCGGCCGGCCGGCTCGTGCCGCCATAGACCGAAGACGACGAGGCGAATACGACCTTGCTCACGCCGTAATCGCGACAGGCCGTGAGCAGGTTGAGCGTCCCGCCAACGTTGATGTCCAGATAGGGCTCGGGAGTCTTCAATGAAGGCCGTACGCCTGGCCGCGCTGCCAGATGGACCACGCGGCTCACGCCGTGGACTGTGATGGCATCACGCAGCGTCTCGGAGTCACGAACGTCACCCGTTACCAGCGTCACGAAGCCACTCGCCAACGAGCGTTCGATGTTGGAGCGCTTCGCAGCCTCCGCGTAGTACGGATCGAAGTTGTCCAGCAGCACCACCCGCTCGCCACGCTCCACTAGCCGCTCCACGAGGTGCGAGCCGATGAAGCCGGCGCCACCGGTCACGAGGACGGTCTCAGTCATCGCTGAAGAGACTCCCGGCGCCGGTGAGGCTCGTGTCCCATTCTTCCTCACGGTATTTCTTCATTCGCAGGTTCATCTGCATCGACTCGGCCATGTTGGCTGCGATCCAGCCGAGGACCAGGCCGACGAGCAGCCCCATCACAGCGCTGTCTCGCGCCGAGAGCGCCGACGCCGGCGCAAACGGCACGGTCTCCGCCGGGGTCACAATCGACACCGGGTCGCCTTGCAGCAGTTCAATTGAGAAGTCGCGCCTCGCGGCCGAGATCTCCGACAGCTGCGATTCCAGCGCCTCCGCTTCCGTGTTGAGGACGGCCAGCTGCGTATCAGCCGATAGCCGCGCCAGGTCTTCCAGGAGCTGGACGTAGTCCGCAGCCAGTGATGCGCCCACGCCCCGGCTCACCAGTACGTCCAACGCCTCGCGCGCTGCCGGTTCACCCAGCGCGAGCAGCCGGTCGAACCGGTCCTGGTAGACGACGGAGAGCCTTGCCAGGAGTTCTGTTTCCTGCTGGTCGTTCGTCGATGCCAGTGACAGCGCAATGCGACCTTCCTCGGCCGCCGTGTCGGCGATCAGCTGCTCGGCGGCAGTGTCGACTACCACCCGCGCGTCGGTCGGCGCGCTGGCCGTCGCCTCGATCGTGATGCGGAACAGGCCCTCGTTGGCGGTGAAGCTCGGATCGTCCGTCAGGGTCACGCCCTTCGCTTTGAGCGCGTCCTTGAGAGTCGAGAGGAACTGCGGCGAAGAGCCGCGCTCTGCGATGCTGATCGTGTAGCTGGCCATCGCCTCGTCGTCGCCCTCTCCGGCGACCGTTGTGCCGCTGAACGAAACCATGCGCGTGACGCCGAGCGTTACCGAGGAGCTGTTCCCGCTGTCGTCGCCGTTGAGCAGCGCCGGCAGCGCCGCCGCCGTGATCATCGCGCAGACCACGGCAGCCCCGCCGATGAGCCAGTACCAGTTCTTGAGGATGCGCCAGTAGTGCTCTGGAATCACTTCCTCGTCCCTCCTTCGGACACCGCCGCCGCGCGCGGCCGCTCGGCCCGCTTGTCACTAAAGAAATCGCTAATCGTTTGGCAGATATAGTCAACGTCGTCGATCGTCAGTTCCGGGTAGATCGGCAGCGAGATGATCTCGTTCGTCACAAGCTCCGCTACCGGAAAGTCTCCGCTTTCGTATCCCAGGTCGCTGCAGGCTTCCTGCAAGTGGATCGGTACCGGGTAGTGGATGCCGGCGTGTACGCCGTGTTCCTTGAGCCAGCCCAGCAGCTCGTCGCGCTCCTGGGCGCGGATGACGTACAGGTGGTACACATGCTTCGCGTCCGGCGCTTCCACTGGCGTGACCACGCCGCGCAAGCTTCCCAGGCGCCTGTTGTACTCGTCTGCCAGCGCCCGCCGTGCGTCGTTCCACTGCTCCAGGTGGCGCAGCTTGATCCTCAGCACCGCCGCCTGTATCTCGTCCAGCCGCGAGTTGATGCCGAGGACGGAGTGGTAGTAGCGCGTCGATGAGCCATGGTTGCGCAACAGTTGGAGCTGTGTCGCGATGTCGCGGCTGTCCGTGACGGCCATGCCTGCCTCACCGTATGCGCCAAGGTTCTTCGAATAGTAGAAGGAGTAGGCCGCAGCGTCGCCCAGCGTGCCGGTACGAGCGCCGCGATACTCCGCGCCGTGTGCCTGGCAGGCGTCCTCAAGGACACCGAGCCCGTGTTCCTTCGCCAGCTTGCGCACCTCGTCCATCGCCACGGGCTGTCCGTAGAGATGAACGGGAAGCAGTACCTTCGTCCGCTCGGTGATCGCCTCCCGGACCTTCGACGTGTCCATGAGATACGTGTCGGGATCGATGTCGACGAAGACCGGCTTCGCGCCCGCCATGCTGATCGCTGACACCGTCGCGATGAACGTGTTGGGGACCGTGATCACTTCATCCCCCGGCCGGACACCAAGCGCTCGGAGGCCAAGGTAGAGAGCGTCTGTCCCGGAGCCCACGCCGACGGCGTGCTTAGCGTTGCAGAACTCGGCGAAGTCGCTCTCCAGCTGGAACACGTTCTCGCCCAGGAACAGGTTCATCCCGCCCAGAACGTCGGATATAGCTTCCTTGACCTCGTCCTGAAGCGGCGCGTACTGGCCGCGGAGGTCCACCAGCGGAATATTCTTCATTTTCGAACCTGACCCTTCATCGGTGTCTGACTGCCGTTGGCGCGGCCGTGCCGGCCACGGCTGTTCGCGCGCCTGGCCGTGCCGTTGACGTGGCCATTGGTTTTCGTGTGACCGTTGGATTCATCTTCTGTGGCACCGTTGTTCGTTTGGAAGTAGTAGCGCGGCGTAAGGTCCTCCAGCGAGCCGCTGTTGTAGAGCGACCTGGAAGCGGACTCCAGAATGTTCACGACTTTGAGTCCGTGCCACCCATCGCTGCGCGGCCTGGCGCCCGTTCGGATGCAGTCCATGAAGTGCGCGTCTTCCAGCTTCAAAGGCTCGTCCTGCTTCACGAACGGCACCGTGATGTCGCCGTTGTTATAGGTTGGCGGCGCGAAACCGCTTTCGCCTGTGCTCTCGCCAAGCGTGATCGACTTGTTGTAGATGCGAATCATCTCGCCCTGTGACACATCGTCGTAGACGACCGTCTTCTCGGAGCCGATAAGCGTGATTCGCCGTACCTTCACCGGCTCAAGCCAACTAACGTGAATGTGCGCAAAAAGCCCGTCCATGAATTCGAGGTCAAGATGGGCAACCTCGGCGAGGTTCGGGTTGATCCGAGCCGCGCCTCGCGCACTCGCGACCATCGGCTCTTCGTCCAGGAGGTAGGCGAGAATCGAAAGATCGTGTGGTGCGAGATCCCAGAGCACATCGACGTCCGGCTGCAATAGACCGAAGTTCAGCCGCGCTGTGTGCACGTAGAGCAGGTCTCCCAGCTCGCCGCTCTTCACCAGCTCCTTGAGGTACTGCACCGCCGGGTGGTAGAGGTAGGTGTGTCCCACCATCACCGCCAGTCCACGCGACCGCGCCAGCTCGGCGAGCTCCAGCGCGTGCTCGCTCGTCGTCGCGAACGGCTTCTCCGTCAGCACGTGCTTGCCCTTGAGAAGCGCGGCCTTCGCCAGCGGGTGGTGCAGCCGCGCCGGCGCTGCGATCACGACGGCGTCGATGTCGGTCCCCAGCATCTCGTCGAAGTCACCCGTGATGAACTCCGGCAGTAAGGCCTCTGAGACCTTGTCCAGGTTCTTCGTCGACGGTTCGCACATCGCGGTCAGCTCGCAGTCCGGCAGCTCATTCAGCACGCGCAGGTGCTTGCTTCCCCAGTAACCACAGCCGGCCAGGCCAACCTTGATCCTCTTTCCCACTCCCATCAAAACGTCCCCTTCTCCCTGATGATTGACGGTATCGTTTGCGCGATCAGTTTGAGATCCAGCCAGACGCTCATCCGCTCCGTGTAATCCACGTCCATGCGGATCATCTCGTCGAAGTCCTCAGCGTCGGCGCGCTTCACCTGCCAGAGCCCCGTGAGGCCCGGACGCACGGAGAAACGCTGGAAGAACCAGTCCTTGTAGTACGGCAGCTCGTAGTCCAACGCCGGCCGCGGGCCGACGATGCTCATCTCGCCGCGCAGAATGTTCAGCAGGTTCGGCAGTTCGTCCAGGTTCCAGGTCCGAATAAACCGACCGACCCCCGTCACCCGCGGGTCCTCCAGCGACTTGAAGACGCCGATCTCGCGGCGCTTCTTCTCAGCCGTCCGTTTCACGGCCTCGCGGTGCGGCGCGTCGCCGGAGTCCACGTCCATGCTGCGGAACTTGTACATCGTGAACGGCTTCCGCCCTCGGCCCAACCGCTCCTGCTTGAACAGCACCGGGCCGGAAGAGTCGATCTTGACCGCGACCGCGATCACCGCCAGCAGTGGCAAAAGCGCAACGAGCGCGACCAGCGACAGCACGATGTCCATCGCCCGTTTGGGAGCCGAACCTGTTTCGACCGAGAGATTAGCTCCTTGCTCTTCCGTGCGGGAGTAGTCCACTATGCGGTCCTCGTCCTGGCTCGGCGCCTGGCAGGCCGCAGGTGTGGAAGGACATCACGGTTACCAGGCTCGAAATCCGGTCCGGTGACGGCGCGGCCGATGCCGACGTAGATGAAGCCGGCCTTCGTCGCTGCCTCTCCGTCCAGGAAGTTGCGTCCGTCCAGGATCAGCGGCCGCTGCACGAGCGTGCGCAAGCGGTCGAAGTCCAGCGATCCGAACTGGCTCCAGGCAGTCGCCAGCACGATCGCGTCGGCGCCGGTGGCGGCCTCGTAAGGGCCAGCGCAGTACTCGACCTCGGGGAAGAGCTTCTCGGAGGCGTCCATCGCCACCGGGTCGTAGGCGCGGATCTTGCAACCATAAGCGGCTAGCTGGCGGATCAGCGCCAGCGCCGGTGATTCGCGGATGTCGTCACAGTTCGCCTTGAAAGCGAGGCCCCAAACAGCGATCGTCTTGCCGTTGAGATCGCCGATCAGTGATTCCAGTCTCGCGGCTGCCAGTCGCACCTGGCGCTTGTTTATCTTGACGGCCGCCGAAAGGACCGGCGTGTGCACG
>Ga0255058_10000271_pt1 | contig 31148 bp, 24 predicted proteins | sample Cases_109_9_MG_FD_188637 | JGI IMG/M metagenome (GOLD analysis project Ga0255058, IMG submission 188637) | Seawater microbial communities from Amundsen Gulf, Northwest Territories, Canada - Cases_109_9 | ecosystem: Environmental > Aquatic > Marine > Gulf | place: Canada: Northwest Territories... | reverse complement strand
ACTATGGTAAATGAAACGAACGACTCCATTCTAACATCGAGAAAATGCATAGCAAAAATAACCACCTCGCCTACTTTCTATTTTATTACCATTAAAACCTGCGGGCCAGTGAAAACTATAGAAGCCATTTGAGAACTCCACGGAATTTACTAGTAGTTCCGTCGAGCATAATGTTCACAAGGCGGTTGAACTTCGCCCCATCGAATATAGATCCCTTTATTTCAAACTTTCCAGCCAAAAAGGCTGAATCTGAATTTAACCTGCCAGTTATCAAATCTGACATGATCAGTTTGGTAGTCTTTACAGTTGCGGAAGGGTTCTCGTTTTCTCCGTTTCTCATAAAAAGTTTTCCATCTTTGGTTTCAAGGAAGAACTTCTCTTCTCCGTCCAGATCGATTTGGAAGATGTGGTTCCCACTAGCGATGAGTTTCTTCGCTTCAGAGTTCTTGTTAGCCAAAAAGACGAAAACTTTGAAAGCCGTTGTGAGTTTCATTGTTCTTATCTTTCTACTGTAGTGCTTCTATATCTTGTCCAAGGCCTTCAAAATACGCTCTGGCGTTATTGGAAGTTCATAAATTCTCACCCCAATGGCATTGTATACAGCATTCGCCACAGCTGCAAGGGTTGGGACCATAGGTGCTTCTCCCACTGACTTTGCGCCATACGGGCCGTGAGGATCCAAAGTCTCAACGTAGATAACTTTCAATTCGAGGGGGATGTCCGTACTTCTGGGAACATGGTAGTTCAGAAAATCTGTCGACATGTACTTTCCAGTATCCTTATCAATCTTTAACTCCTCCATCAATGTCTGTCCAAGTCCTTGTATAATCCCCCCTTCAATTTGTCCCTCAACGATGGTTGGGTTGATAGCCTTCCCGACATCATGAACGGCCACAAACTTGGGAATCCTTATCTCTCCGGTGTCAGTATTCACCTCGACTTCGACGAACTGAGCGGCGTAAACCATCGGGTTTTCGGTCGGAACAAAATTATAAAATCCCAATATCTGCCCGGGTTGTTGGGACGTCTCGTTTGCGAAGTGGACCAACTCAGCGAAACTAACACAGTTATGTGAATTCGCTTTGTCGTAGACATTGCCATCCTTAAACTCCAGATGGAGGGCGCTCGGGTCTGAGTTAAGCTTAACGGACGCAAAAGGGAGCAACTTATTCTTAGCATCCTGGCATGCAAGCTTGGTCGACGTGCCCACCATGTACATAGACCTGCTGCCGAAGTTTCCCCAATCCCACGGTTGAGTTTCTGTATCGGTGTACTTTTGTGAATATATGACTTTCTCCATGGGCAAACCAAACTCCTCAGCTACCACCTGGCTAAGAGTCGTAAAAATTCCCTGTCCATTGTCACTCGCACCCGTCACCAGGGTGACAGTTCCATCAGAGTTTAGCTTTATGATCGATGCACTCGATTCATTCCACCCTTCACTCAGCAAAGCACAACTTGTAACATGTGCCATGCATGCCATTCCAATGCCCCTTTTGGTCACACCTTTTGAGGTCGATAAATCTCTCCTTCTACTCCAACCAATGCGTTCTCGCCCAATCTCAATGCACTCTATCAACCCTGTCGTTGAGCATTTCTTAGCAGTCCATGGTATAATATCACCCGCCCGAATCATATTTTTGATGGTGATTTCAGGTCTGTCGATACCCAATTCCTCCGCCAACTCATCGACGAGTTGCTCAAGAGCAAACTTTCCTTGGGGGTTCCCGAACCCGCGGAAAGGGGTATTGGGAATGCCGTTTGTATATACCCCTATCGCTTCAAATTTGTAATTTTCGAATCGATAAAGACTGAGCATCATGTCAAACGGAATCGCCATATTGGCAAGCGTATTGATCGCGTATGCACCAGCATTCGCAATTAGCTTGCCTTCACATGCTACGAAGGTCCCATCCCTCTTTGCCCCTAACTTTAGATCAATCTTGGCACCGTATCTTTTATTTATCGTAAAACTTTCCTCTCTTGTTAGAAAGCATCGTACAGGTTTACCTGTTTTTATCGAGAGTAAACAAGCCGCTGCATCATGCTGAAAGAGCTCATGTTTCCCCCCAAACGCCCCTCCTAAAGGAAACGCGATAACACGAATAGGGAAATCAAACTCCAACACGTGACTTATCCTTGACATCAGAGGAAAGGCATTCTGAGTAGTCGAGTAAACCGTCATTTTTTTGGAAAACGGGTCATACGTTGCCAAGGTGCCGTATCTCTCCATGGGCACATGTTGTATATCCTGCGTCTCGTATGTCCCGCTTACGACAACATCGGCCTCTTCGAAACCCTCACTGACATCTCCCTTCACCCAGCTTTGATTGACACCAACTATGTTGTTCTCCGCTTTCCTGTGAAGAAGCGGGGCGCCCTCCTTCACAGCTTCCTCGACATCATATACCGCTGAAAGTTTCTCAAATTCCACTCTGATCAAATCTAAAGCTTTTGTTGCTGTATTTTCGTCGATGGCTGCTACAGCAGCTATCCCGTCCCCGACGTACCTTGGGTGGCCAGTTAGGACCTCCCTGTCCCTCGGTTCCACCCAGTGCGGACAATCGAGCCATGGATTATATTTGTTTTTGGGAACGTCATTAAAAGTAATAACAGCTTTGACTCCTGGCATCGCCTCAGCCTTACTAGTATCTATTTTTCGCACTTTCGCGTGTGGGTAAGGGCTGCGGAATATCTTGGCATGGAGCATCCCAGGCTGACTCAAATCAAATGCATACTGCTGCCTGCCGAGTACTTTATCGAGTCCATCTACCCTGACCACACGTGACCCAACGACTCCCAAACACTCGTGGTCTTCCTTCATCTCCTTGAGCCTCCCTTCGAATAATCAAGCACGGCTTCTATTATCTTCACATATCCAGTACATCTGCATATGTTGCCTCTAATTGCATCTTTGATTTGATTCTCGCTGGTATCTTTTCTACCATTCAGACTCCCATAAAGTGTCATTATCATACCTGGCGTGCAAAAGCCACACTGATACGCACCGTTATCCAGAAAAGCTCTTTGCAGTGGGTGAAGCTCACCATTTTTCGAAAGTCCTTCAATGGTAATGATCTTCTTACCTTCCGCAGAAGCGGCGAATGTTGCACAGCCATACACGCTTTTTCCATCCACGACAACGGTGCAAGCTCCGCATCCTCCATAATCGCAGCCTCTTTTGGTTCCCTTGAGATTTAATTCTTCTCTAAGTACATCTGCTAGGTTATCTTGAGGCCTAATGTCTATCTTATGAATCTCGTCGTTGACATTAAGAGTTATTTTCATTCCAATTCCTCCAATACTTTTTGAACTAAAATCTTGCAGATATGTTTCCGGTAAGTTTCCGTCGCCAGCATGTCGTTGATCGGCTTGATCTTGGACAAAACCGCCTCAACAACGTCATCAAAAAGTTGCTTTGGTTCCAATACCTTGCCCTTCAATCGTTCTTCAGCTTTTTCAGCCCTCATCACAACCCTGCCTGCAGAACCAATAGCGATCCTCGCATCGGTGCACATATTTTTTGCATCCTTCACAACTGTCACCGCAACACTCACTATTGGTACACCAACTGTGGTTATCCTATGACTAATATGCTTTGAAATTGTTCCGTCAACAGGCTTAGGTATTCGGATCTCGGTCAGAAATTCCATCGGTTGCAAGGTTGTGTATAAGTAGTCCAGATAGAACTCATTCAGATTTATCAACCTCTCACCTTCGGTTCCCTGAACAACCAGCTTTGAGTCATAACTTAACAGGGCAACTGGCAGTTCCAACCATGGTATACCAGGACAGACACATCCACCAATTGTCGCAGCATTTCTTATTTGCGGGATTAAGTTGGCAGCCTCAGCTAAAGCACCGTACCTCGGTTCATCCTTGTAGTGTTCGTGGATTTTGGAATGAGTGGTCATAGCACCAATTCGTATCAGATCATCTTCTTCTTTTACATAGTTGAGCCCTAGCCTCTGAAGATCGATAAGTACCTTAACATTGTCAAGCATTCCTCGACCAGCCAGTTCATGAATCAGAGTTCCGCCCGAAACAATTTTCGCAGCTCCTTTGTTTTCCTTCATAATAGATATGACTTCGTCGATCGAATTTGCCTTTACATATTCGTCGAGTTCAAACATTTCTTCCCTCCTTTTCGACACCAACTCTTCCCGGTCTTTTTCTACGGATTCTACGGAAAAATGATGTGAAGGTTATTTTCAAATGCTTCCAAGGTCTCTGCAACGCTTGGTTTAAAATAAGCTCTAATTCCAAGGGCAATTCAATCATTAACTAAGTCTGATTTGTGCGATCTTTTTTCTCTGCACAAATCTCAATGATCCCTTCAACGGTTTCTTCTTTTTGTTAGGAACATTCAGTCCAAAAAGGTGTCTAATGAAGAGTTTAAACTGAGGAGCTGTCATGAATTGCCGAAATAGATTAAATAGCCGCCTATATTCTCCCGAAGCTCCAGAGTCTTCATAGGTTTGCACCCATTATTGAAGATTCTGGAATATAATTATGCAATAGCGATAATATTTAATATAATAATTCCATAGCAGAAGTCCGTTTTCGTATAAGCTCAGAAAACTATCGCCGTGAGGCAGGTCAAAATCACAGTTCGAAAATGTCATTGGACCCATAGAGAAGCTCCCATTTAGATTTGGGTGAATTGCGTGCATAATCGCACCACTGGGAAATCGCGCAGCAGCATGGAGCTAATCTTGCAAAATAAATACAGTCTTATAGGGGTCTTGTAAATAGGACAATTGCCTCATTTTCTAAAAAAGTTTCGCATTTATTCTCACAGCACCGTGATTGATCCTTTCCGGTGATCAGGTTCATCTACCTGTACTCAGACGAAAAATTCTATGGACTGTTGAAAGGAGCTAAAGTCGAGTATTAAATTATCTCATTGTCAAATACAACCTATTTATGACATTTGATCAAGTTGTCATATTTGGCATAGCCCTCTGTGCAAATGAAAATGAAGCGCCTACTCCTTGAAAAACTAATGTACGGCGGTTAGTAAGGAATAATTATATCCGATTAAAAGGTGGGTCTAATTTTGATACCATCAAAATTAATCTTTTCGTTTAAAAGGAAATGGATCAATGAAACCAAGGGGGAAATATTTCACAAAACCGGACTGTAAAACAGAGAATATTCAATCTGAATTCCTTTGAATTTAAGTGCGTTACCATAAAGTACAAAAGTTTTCTGCAGGTGATGTGAGGATTCACAAGAAAATGGCGCTTCTTCTGGAACGATGAAAAGGAGTGCCACTGGATGTACAATCAGTAATTTATCTGTAAGTCCTATTTTGAAGACCTTGATGCCAAACATTATCCGTGCTCCAACTCGTTTGTTGAACCGGAAAGACAGCGGGTGCAGGATATCTACACTATGATAGAGGGGCAGTGAACCTAAAAATCGGATTTTTGAAAAAAGAGAATAAACGGTTTCCTTCCAATTTCTTGACTCGTGCCGCTTCATCAGAAAAATATCTGGCCATATTTGCAGGAAACTAAAGCTTGAGTTTCGGATCTGTAAGTTTACCAATCGCTGCGAGCGTGTACCAGGCGGGCGTTTGTGCGAATCAATGAAATTCAGCGTGTGACTACAGGATTTTGGGATATTCAGGGGTATTTTTCGATGGATAGAATCTTCTTAGGTATTGATATCTTTAACTTTTTTAGTATCGACCGGGTGTTGGCGGGGATCTCATTGCGCCGAAAAAAACGGTTTTTAATAGAAAAAAACTCTGTCGCCTGCAACTTCTCCAGCTGATGACGAATGCGAGGCCAGGAAGTATCACAGGCCACTTCAGCAACTCGTTCAATCAGCAGCGCCATCACACAGATGCGCACATGCGCTTCGATTCTGCGTGAGAGCCAATGATACATGGGGGTGAGTTTGATCCGGGTACGTTTTAAAGATCGAAAGCAACGCTCGATGATCATGAGTCCTTTGTACCCACAGGCTGCATCTTCGACGGTGATGGTATCATCATTGGTCTCAATCACCCATTTGCCATCGTATTTTTCAGCTGTGCGGATTTTGCCGCGGTCGATGCGGATCCGTTTGCTCTTTGATATTGTCAAATACCGCTTGTAACGTTTTGAGGCCAGTAGTTCTATCGCCCACCGAGCCGTTGCGGATTTATCCCGATGCCGGTCTAACTCCTTTTCCAAAATAGCGACAATCTTTTTGCGGTGCTTCTTTTGACGTTTGGCCTCTTTGGGGTTGTAACACAGAATGTAACGCCGGCGGCGTTCACCGTCACCAACAATCACCTCTTTGACATGCAAATTATCCTGCAAGACGGTGTTTTTTCCGCGCTTGGTAAGCACCTTTTGTTTGATCTCAGCCACGTTGGCCATACGCGTGGCTAAAAGATATTTACCACATGCGCGGGCCAGTTCTTCTCTGTTATCTTCAGAGTTGACGCCGGCATCAGCAACAAAAAGAGCACGGCCCAGGTCCCAGCCCCGAAGGTCCTTACGCACGATTTCGACTGTTGTGGAATCGGCGGTATTTCCCGGCAGCACCCAGCAGCGTACGGGAAAACCCTCTCGGGTGACGGCCAATGCGACCACGACCTGGGGACCCCACTGACCATTTTTAGCTCTGCCGTATCTCCTGAGGTTATCGTCACTTTGATCGTCGTCTTCTTGATCGATTGAAAATTCCGCGGTGGTAGTGTCGTAAAAAATCAGGTCAACTTTGAGATTGAACAGATTGGCCGTGTTAAAAAAGATGTTCTTTTCAACTTCGACCGCATGCTCATAGAGCAGGTCCATGGCCTCATACATCTGATCAAGCTTTAAATCTTTACAGCCGGGAAGATAAACCTTGTCCAGCCAGCGGTCCCAAACACCGAGTTTTGATTCCGGCTCACACAACCGATTGGCACACATGGCCATCAATGCTTTCTCATAGGGTATTTTGAGCTTGTGTTTTTTACAGATGTCACGAAGCGTTTTACCGATGCCAAGGCGTTCCCATAATGTTTCGATCGCTAACACAGTGCCCAGTGGACGTGTGCGGGCAAGTTTAAGATCACAGGGCCAGTTCTCCGGGTCATTTTCTTTTGTGCTTTCAGAATCGGATAGAGGATCAGTGATGTGAATGCCACATACCCGGGCGATGGAATTACAAAGCCGAACCAACTGTTCTCTGTCTAGTTCATCGGCTCGGCCAAAGCTGTGGATGATTTTAGCAACCGGTTTTCGGGTGACCGGATGGCGTTCATTATGGGCCAGTTGATAGTACTCAACAACGGATCCGTCTTTGTTTTTTCGTTTGGTAGATCGCAGATACATGGTTGCTTACGTATCTACCGTGTATATTCTTAAATGTCAACATAAAAATGTAATATCGTGTGCCTACGTATTTTGAGCTCACGGAGAAGGAGTAAACGCTTTAAGTCGCTGATTTTATTGAATTTAGGGGAAAAACAGGACTGATTTTTGCCCCATTATAGACCTACAAAACCCAAACTAAAGTAAAGGGGGTTAGTTACATCAAATATCAAGAAAAGAAAGAAAAAGAGCTGAAAAGAAACAACGAGAATTATTTGAATAGTTTGTAACAAGGTACCTTCCAGGACGAAAACAACAAGCCACCTCCTTTGAGGGTGGTGATTTGATTTAATCCAGCTTAATTCGCACTGGTTAGCTGCGCTTAAAATTGCTCAAACTTGGCAAAACTGATCCAAATTTTATCGTTGACGGTAAATATCACACATGTTATTAAATTTCGACGATTGTCTCCTTATTTTGATGTTTCCATATACTGGGGATAGCTGGAACCAGGACACAAGGGAACGCTTTCGCTTCATCTGTATCATAAAAGCGATTTCTTAATCAATTTAAGTGAAAAATATTTGCATAAGAACCGAATATAATTAAAAATATCCCTATCCCTATAAACCTATCTGCTAACCAGACGGCATTGCCTTCAAAGATGAGAAATCATGAGACGCATTGTCATCAGATATCACTCGAGAAAAAAAATCTTACTCATAAAATGAGGCATTTGCCCTATTTACATATTACCTTCGAGCAGCCTATGGGTAAGATGCTGAGTTGCTGAGTTGGCAAATTGCGAAAATATTTTCTCAAACCAATGGAACAAGCTCGCTCCGGCGGCCGCGGGAAAAATCAACCCAAGCTCAGAATGAAGTAAACAGTTTCATTTAAGAAACAAATTTGATGTCAAAGGAGGTCACAATGAAAACCGAAAAGAAAGGATTTTTTATGATAGTCAGCTTGTTTTTTATGGTAGGGATAGCCGTGTCTTGGTCTACCCCGGCTCAAGCTCAAAAGTCACTTAAAATAGGTGTTTTGGCACCATTGTCAAGTTTTTTATCCTACTCAGGTGAAAGCCTTGTTAACGGAACTAAGATTGCCAGGGATGAGTACAACGCAAGAGGAGGAGTTTTGGGTCGGCAGATCGAGCTCATCGTCAGGGACACTAAGAGTTCGCCTCAAGCTGGCTCAATGGCGGCCAAGAAGCTTATTTTGGAAGATAAGGTGGATTTCCTGGTTGGAGTCACTGGAAGCTCTGTTGCATTAGCAGTCACCCAGGTATCCGGCGAATATAAGATTCCTTTTGTGAACGCCATCTCTGTCAGTTCGAAGTTAACAGAGGAGAATTTTCAACCCTATTATTTCAGGACATGCCCCAATTCGGTTGCCGAAGGTCGAAAAATGGCTCTTTTCGAGAGGGATACTTCCAATCTTAAATATTACACCATAGGGGCAGACTACGAATTTCCGCATGCGGTTATAGAAAACTTCATTAAACATCTTAAAAAAATCAAGCCACGAGCCCAAATAATTGGACAACTGTGGTACCCTCCTGTTGAAATGGCGATGACCCCATACATAACAAAAATACTGGCGGCTAAGCCGGATATGGTATTATCTATGGTGGAGGGTACGGGTTTCATGGCCTTTGCTAGACAAGCAAAGATTTACAAATTTTACGATAACATCAAGGAAATGAACGCTTCTGAAAACGGAGGAGCAGCGACAACCCGCGCGTTAGGCAAAGATTATCCAACAAATATCTTTGTCAACGTCTCGAACACCGATTACTATCCCGGTACTACTGCACAAAAGGCGTTCAATCAGTCCGTTCACACCATTGCTAAAAGTGACTTTGTCACAGGTCTGGTAATTCAGGGTTACCGAACCGTTAATTTTCTTATGAAAGCCGTGGAAAAAGCAGGCACCTTTAAGGTAGAAGCCGTTGTAAAGGCCGCGGAAGGGTTAACCTGGGAAGACCCGATAGCAGGGATACTGACCATGAGACCTTATGATCATCAAGCAGATACCGGCTTTATTTGGGGCCATATGGGAGTTACTGCAGAGTCTCCTGATAACGCGGTGATGTTGGATCCTAAATATCAGGGTGGTATTCATCTGTACCACAGTGTTGAAGAGATAAGAGCAATTAGGAAGAAAGTAGGGAATCCGTACGCAGATTATTCACCTTGATGATTTAAAATGACCTTTTTACTTTGGCTATGAAGGATGGGATACGGCGGAGAGACATAAAACATTTCTTTTCGCCCATCCTTGCGTAAATCTGCCAGAAAACAAAAATGTCACGTAGCATAGATTTGCAAGAAGGATAGAAACCGAGAACCTAGCTTTGGAGTTTGCTCTTATTACAAACCAGTTGCTTAGCGGTCTCACTACGGGGGCGGCTTATTTCATGCTTGGCGTGGGGCTTAGCTTGGTTTTTGGTGTGTGCCGGGTAGCGAATAATGCCCACGGCTCCTTTTATATTATCGGACTATACCTCAGTTATACTTTCTTTCAGCTGTCAGAAAATACCAATGTGGGATTCTTACTATCGATTACCCTTGGTCCTATCTTGGTAGCAATTGTGGCCGGTTTGATCGAAATTATTGCTATTCGACGTATCTACTTTCGTGAACCCCTAATGCAGTTCATCCTCACATTTGCTTTTCTGTATATCTTTGCTGATGTGGTGAGATTGATATGGGGGTCGCTTCCACTAGGGGTAACGGTTCCGAAAGCTCTCGGGGGGATGCTTTCAGTTTACGGTATTATCTGGCCTCATTACTCGATTTTTTTCTTAATCTTGGCAGTAGTCGTCGGAGTCGGTTTGTGGCTATTGCTAAATCGTACCAAATTTGGTTGGTATGTAAATGCCGCCGCTAGTGATGCAGAGATGACAGCTGCCATCGGGATAAATGTGTCATTGGTGTTGACCGTCGTATTCATGATTGGTGGCTTTTTAGGAGGCCTAGCCGGTGCGGCCTATGCACCGCTGAGTGGCGCAATGCTTGGCCAGGATCTACACATGACAATCTTAGCTTTTATTGTGGTCGTTTGTGCCGGAATAGGAAGCATTGGAGGGACGGCTGTCTTGGGGTTGATTATGGGATTGACCAACGCCATTGGACTGCTAATTTTACCCCAGTATGCGTTGGTTTTCATTTATGCACTGATGCTCATTATCATGCTTTTTCGTCCTAATGGACTTTTTGCTAGAATAATACTATAGATAGTCGATAAGAGATTAAAAATAACCCTTTTACTCAAAGAATGGATATTTTACTCCTAACTATAACTATAGGCAGATTTGTTCTAATTTAAACCCGGGGCCTACTTAATGGAATGAATTCAGCTACTTCAACTTCCTGTGACGCGGATTCTTTGATAGCTAAGAATCTTTCATTCCAATAGATGACCATATAAATTTTATCACATTCTTTACAAAGATAATTGCAATCTTAACTGATAAAATTGATAGAAATATGAATATTATTTTAGGTTAATCCAGTTATGACCGATAAATTTAGCGCAAATGTTGGATTATACTTACTGATTTTATTGCTTTTCCTTTTAATCTTAATACCTTTTATTGCTCCAAAATTTTATCTGGATTTAAGCACCCAAATCTTAATTTTTATTCTATTCTCTGTTGCTTATAATATTTGCATGGGTAACGGGGGGATGCTATCGCTCGGTCATGGTGCTTTCTATGGTATCGGTGCTTATGCCTTCGCCTTGTTGCTCAAGAAAACAGGGGCTCCTATGACAGTTGCTTTTATAGCGGCACCGGTTGTCAGCGGAGTTTTTGGTATGATAATTGGTTTTTTCCTGGTTCGAGTAGGATTTTGGTATTTTGCGACGCTGACTATTGCCTTTGGCCAGTTGATTTGGGTTATTTGTTACAAATGGTACGGGCTTACTGGTGGATCTAACGGAATTATAGGGCTACCTCTGTCTTCCTTTATCATGTCGAAAACGAACTTTTACTTCCTCACTTTGGTTATTGTTGTCACTAGTGTGATAACTATAAAAAGGATTATGAACTCCCCTTTTGGAATTATGCTACGTTCGATTAGAGATAATGCTGAAAGAGCTACGTTTGTTGGTATCAACGTTCCCCGGCATCGACAATTTGCTTTCACATTATCGTCTTTTTTTTCCGGGATTGCAGGCGCCTTAACGACTGTTTTCCATCGTGGCGTTTTCCCTGAATATGTTGCGGTGGAAAAAGGGATAGAACCGCTACTTGCCAGTCTTTTGGGGGGGATGCATGTGTTTTTCGGTCCTATTTTAGGCTCAGCATTAATGCTGAGCCTTGATAATTATGTTACCCGCTATACTAAATATTGGCAGCTCGTAATGGGTGCTTTGTTGCTGATATTAGTATTGTTTTTTCCAGACGGTGTGCTTGGGTACTTGAAGGATAAAAAGTGGAAGGATATGCTTCATAGGTGGAGAGCATGAGCACATGATTCTAGAGATCCAGAACTTAAACTTTGCGTTCGGTGGACTCATAGTGACAAATGGTGTCGACTTGGTGCTTAAAAAAGGTGAAATTAGAGCCATCATTGGTCCCAATGGTGCCGGCAAAACCACATTATTTAATCTTATAAGTGGTTATTATAAACCTGATTCAGGAAGAATTACATTCAAAGGGGAAGATATCACCAACATACCACCACACCAGATCTGCCGCAGGGGACTTGCTCGATCGTTTCAGGTCGTAAATATCTATCCGAGGCTCAGTGTCTTTGAAAACATTCAGGTAGCCGTGTTATCCCATCATGGAAAGCAAGCAGATATCTTTTCACCTGCCTTAAAGATTTTCAAAGAAGATACATTTCAAATCTTAGAAGATGTGGGGCTTATACATTTGCTGAAAGTTCGGGGCGATAATCTTTCGCATGGAGATAAGAAACGGTTAGAGCTAGGGATAGCCTTGGGGAATGAACCTGAGCTTTTGCTTTTGGATGAGCCTACCGCCGGTATGTCACTAGAAGAAACAGTGTCTACAATGACTTTAGTTAAGGATTTAACCGAAAAAAGAGATTTGAATATTATGTTCACGGAACATGACATGACAGTGGTTTTCGGAATTGCAGAAAGCATTACGGTGTTGCATCAGGGAACCATACTCGCAGAGGGCACGCCAGAGGAAGTTAGAAAAAATGAAGAGGTGGTTAGAGTTTATCTGGGAGAAGCAATATGATTCTTGAATTAAGTGGTGTCAACACATACTATGGAACCAGTCATATTCTCTTCGATGTTTCACTGACGATTGCGGAGGGTGAAGCAGTTTGTTTGCTCGGTCGAAACGGTGCGGGAAAAAGTACGACCCTTAAAAGTATAATGGGATTGACCCCTCCGAGTTCAGGAAGAATCTTTTTTAAAGGCGAAAACATCAATAGTAGGAGTGTTTATGCAATTGCTCGGCGCGGTATCGGCTACGTTCCCGATGACAGAAGGATTTTCCCTAATCTAACTGTCCGACAAAATATGGAAATCGCTACTAAGAACTTCAAAAATAAAGGAAACGGGTGGACAGTGGAGAAAGTCTACAATCTTTTCCCTGACCTTGAAAAACTTGACGGCAGCAAAGGAAGTAATCTTAGTGGCGGTGAACAGCAGATGGTGGCCATTGGCCGAAGCCTAATGGGAAATCCCGATTTCCTTCTACTGGATGAACCCGCCGAAGGGCTTTCTCCATTGGTAGTAAAAACAATGATGGAACAAATACAAAAACTTAAGGAGGAGGGGCTTACCATTCTTCTTAGCGAGCAGAACGTAGCATTCGCAATGGAACTAAGTGAAATGGCTTATGTTATTGACAAAGGAAGGATTCGTTATCAGGGTAGCATCGATGAACTGAAAGAAAATGAGGAAGTACGGAAGCAATATTTGCTAATATAAAACCTATTATGGTTTTGTAAAGAATGAAATTTAATGGCATTTGTAAAAAAGACAGTCCATGTGCACGAGAACTTGGAGCATGACAAAATCAACGATGGGGGAAAAGGGCGAATCTTCCTTTAAAGCAGCTAGACTTGATAGTCGCAATTTGGGAGAAAGATTAAATAAATGATTAAAATAAATAGGAGGAGACTATGGGAACAAACAATTCTGACCTGGAAAAGAGGGTTCTAAACAAGATTGAAGAATTGGAATCAGAGCTGATCAAGGTTGCTTTGGATCTTGGGGATATGGATGCCTCCCAGCCTCATGAGAAGGAAGCCAGTGAATATGTTTATGAGTGGTTTAAGGACAACGGTTTTGAGTCTACCAAGCTCGGAACTCAGGAGAGGTTTAATGTGCTCGGCAAATATATCGGAACCGGTAAGGGGCGAAGTTTAATCTTCTGCAGTCACCTCGACAATGAGAGTCGAGAGCGCGTTGAACTGCGTCTGAAAGATTGGAATAAGCCGGTATATACAAAGGCCTGGCAAGAAGGAGACACGCTGGTGGGGCATGGGATAGCCAACGATCGTGGTCCCATGGCCTGCTGGATGGTTGCGATAAAGGCTATAAAGGATTCGAATATACAACTTCCCGGGGACGTCCTTATGTCTGCGGTCATCGGTGAGACCGGTGGTTCACCGGTTGATGAGTTCGAATCACCTAAGTATGACTCCCATGAGTTGGGGGCTAGATATGTTGCTACCCACGGAGGACTCGCCGATTTTGCCATGATTGCTGAGGCCACGGCCAATACAATAGTCCCGGTGGAATGTGGTTTTGCCTATTTTAAGATCACTGTGTGGGCTGAACCTGCCTCATATACACCATTCTTCCCCTACCCAGAACCTGACACGAAAAAAAGCGTGAATTCAATCGTGAGGATGGCGAAATTTATAGAGAGATATCAGGAGTATGCTTATGAATACCAGAAAAAACATACATACTCCTTTGATGGGGGTGAAGTAGTTCCAAAGACCATCATCGGCGCGATTAGGGGAGGACTGCCACACATGCCGCATATCAGTCCAGAAGTTTGCAGCGTGTATGTTGACTTCAGGATTCCTCCGGGTAAAAATCCATTGGAACTTAAACTAGACCTTGAGGGATTACTGGATGAGTTGGGAATGGATGGGAAAGTGGAGAATTACAAGTTTCTTCCAGGCTTTGAAGCTTGGAAGATCGAAGGTTATGATCAAGTCAGAACCGCACTGGTGGAGTCTCACGTAAAAGTATTTGGAGAGTCTCCTCCCAAGAAGGCTGTGACCTATATGCTTAGCATGTGGCGAGACATCAACCCGTATAACGAGCTCGGAGTGCCTGCCATTTGCTATGGATTCCCTACAGGTTATTCAGCAGAGGGTGCGAAATACGATATTGATTTGTTCAGAGTTAAAATAAAAGATATGATAAATGCTACAAAAGTATATGCTTTATTAGCCCTTGATATTTGCAGCCGAAAAACAAACTGAGAGGGAGGTCAAGGATCATGATGATCGATGTTTTTACACATATTGTGCCACCAAAATACTTAAAGGCCCTTAATAAAAAAGCACCTTCAAATATTTTTATTGGTAAAGTGATGGAATCTGCTCCGCCATTAACAGATTTGGATTCCAGGTTTAGGATAATGGATAGATATGAAGGTTTAGTGCAGGTATTAACTATTGGTGCACCTGCCATAGAGACTTTTTTTCAACCAAAGGATACAGTTGAATTAGCCAAGATAGCCAATGATGAGATGGCTGAACTTGTGGCCAAATACCCGGATAAGTTTGTGGCCGGCATAGCGACTTTGCCCCTGAATGACATGGATGCTACATTACAGGAAATTGAACGAACCATAAATGAACTGAGATTCCGTGGAATTTTAATATCCAGTGACTTGAATGGCAAACCATTAGATTCACCGGAATTATCACCGATTTATGAGAAGATGGTTCATTACAACCTTCCCATCTTAATTCACCCCAAAAGACCGATCCAGCAGCCGGACTATCCGAATGAAAATGAGTCAAAATATTCTGTATTTCTGTTATTCGGTTGGCCTTATGATACTACCTTGGCTATGACACGCATAGCATTAGGTGGTATATTTGAGCAATACCCCAACCTAAAGGTTATGACCCATCATTGTGGAGCCATGGTACCCTTCTTTGCTGAAAGAATAGCGGCAGTTTATGACACTCAGGAGATGCGTTGGGGCTATAGATTCGAATCAAATCTTACCCGGCGCCCTGCGGACTATTTCCGAATGTTCTATGCCGATACGGCTGTTTCCGGGTCGACAGCGGCCCTGATGTGCGGCTATGATTTTTTTGGCAGTGAACATTTGCTGTTTGGATCGGATATGCCTTATGACAACCAAATTGGGGAAAGATATACCAGAGATACCATAGCATCGATAGAAAGAATGGATATTCCTGATTCAGATAAAAAGAAGATATTTGAGGGTAACGCGAAAGCACTTTTTCGCCTACCACTATAATCTTTTCTTTGCTAAACACAAACAGGTGAATAGCTTTAGGGAGAATTAATAAAGTGAGTTATTTAAGAAACTTTGAATACTTTGAACCTGAAAGTCTTGAAGAAGCAGTAAAACTGAAACTTAAGTATGATCCAGAGGAGGCGAAAGTGCTTGCCGGCGGTGTGGATTTAGTACCTAGGATGAGGAGGCGCCAAATTCTACCAAAGTGTGTGATCAGCCTACACCGTATCTCCGGATTAGATTACATTGAATCGAACGGAAAAAGTGGTTTAAGGATAGGAGCATTGACAAGTATACGTTCCATTGAACTTTCATCTGCGATCCAACGAGATTATAAGGTCCTATATGAAGCCGTACACCAAATAGCTTCAATTCAAGTAAAGACCATGAGTACTGCTGTTGGTAATCTGTGCGTTGCGAGCCCGGCTTCGGATGTGGCTCTTTCATTGTTTGTTTTAGGCGCTAAGCTTCGATTGATAGGCAGGACATCCGAAAGAGTCATACCTATAGAAGACTTTTATGTCGGATTGAACCAAACCAGTCTACGGCCAGATGAGATAGCTGCCGAAATAATATTGCCTAGCAGTACTGCACAATTGAGTTGCGCATTTTTAAGACTTACAAGGACAGCGACAGATTGTCCAAAAGTCAATGTGGCTGTTACAATGAAGGTTGTAGATAACAGGTGCAAGAATGTTAATATCGCCCTAGGCTGTGTAGCGCCCACGCCGATTAGGGCTCAGAAGGCGGAAGATAAGCTCAGAGGTCAAATACCTGGAGAAAAGTTAATTGAAGCTGCAGCCGATGCAGCCGCCGAAGCGACTAAATCAATAACCGATATCCGATCAACCGCTGAATATAGAAAAGAAATGATCTGTGTGCTAACTAGACGTGCAATAGAAAAGTCGTTAAACATGAAGGGAGAAAGCTATCGTAGAGGAGATATGCAATGAGCAAACAAATTGCAAAGTTTAACATAAACGGCAGACCATATGAGGTATTGATTGAGCCACAAACAATCCTGGTTGATTTACTTAGAGATCAGTTAGACTTAATGGGAACAAGACTTAACTGTGGAGTTGGTGAATGTGGGGCCTGTACTGTACTTATCGATGGAAAACTTAATCTGGCATGTTCACGTCTGGCTATTACCGCCACTGGGAAAGACATACTCACTATTGAGGGGTTGGCCAAAGGCACAACCTTGCATCCAATTCAAAAGGCATTTGCTGAATACGGGGCCATTCAATGCGGTTTTTGCACACCGGGAATGATCCTTTCAGCTAAAGCGCTATTGGATTCCAACCCAAATCCTACTAAAAAAGAGGTTCAGGAGGCTCTGGCCGGTAACTTGTGTCGATGCACAGGCTATTTAAAAATTGTTGATGCCGTTTTGGCGGCTGCGGATGCAATGGGCAAAGGAGGACTTGCATGAGTGCCTTAAAAAAGGAAGTTATCGATCTGAGTGGCATAGAAAATGAGAAAAAGCAATCTATCGTCGGTAAACGGATTCCTCGCTCAGATGCGTTTGAAAAATCAACGGGGCTTGCAAGGTATACAATTGACGTTAAATTACCTGGAATGTTGGTTGGCAAGGTACTTCGAAGCCCTCACGCCCATGCAAATATCTTAAATATTGATAAGTCCAAGGCCGAGAAAATACCTGGCGTTGAAGCTGTTATTACCGCCGAGGATGTCCCAAATAGACTTTTTAACGGTACCTTTACAATTTACAAGGTAAGTCCGGAAAGAGCCAAACATGAAGTTGAGGATAGGTATATTCTCAGCAAGAAAGCAAGGTTTGTCGGCGATGGTATCGCCGCGGTAGCCGCTATTGATGAGGAAACGGCTGAAAATGCTCTTGAACTGATAGATGTCCAATATGAAAAACTTCCCGCAGTTTATGATTGTATAGAAGCAATGAATACCGATGCTCCTAGGATCCATGATTTCGCTAAAAATAATATTGCTAAGCATATTTCATTTCCTTTTGCTGCGGGAGATGTGGAACAAGGTTTTCAACAAGCAGATTATAACATAGAGTCGACATTCAAAACCTCAAAACAAAAACACTGTCAATTAGAACTAGATTCTTGTGTCGCAAAGTTTGATCCACAAGGAAGACTAACAATTTGGTCCCCCTGCTGTCAAATACATCTCTTTCGAAGGAGAATTGCCTGGCTGTTTGGTCTCAAAGAGGGTATGGTACGTGTAATTTCAAATTATGTTGGAGGATCATTTGGGGGTAGGTCTAACTTTAATGCAGAGCCCATTTGTATAGCTTTGGCTCAAAAGTCCGGTAAGCCAGTAAAATTAGAGTATACTAGTGAAGAAGATTTCATTGTACACATGAGCCGACAACCGTTTGTTCAAACCGGGAAAATCGGGGTGAAAAAAGACGGTACGATAACGGCTCTTCAAACCAAGCTCGTTACAAACGGGGGAGCCTATTTTGAAACTAGTGGTGCTACTACAGCCGTGAATATGGTTTTGTTTATGGGATTATATCGGTGCCCCAATATGGCCGGTGAAGGAGACGTTGTGTACACCAATACTCCTGTATCCGGTGGTTTTCGGGGCTATGGCAACCCTCAGGGAACCTTTGTTTTGGAGCAGATAATTGATATGGCTGCGGAAAAAATAGGTATGGATCCAATGGCATTCAGGCTCAAAAATCATCGACGAACCGGTGATCCAAGCTGGTGGCCGTCGATACCTCTCGGGAGCTGCGCCTTGGAAGAATGTATTAGAATAGGGGCTGAAAGAATCGGCTGGGAAGAAAAGAGATCGAGAAAAGACACAGGAACCAAAAAAAAGGGGGTGGGGATGGCAATAATGTCTCATCCTTCAAATGTGTTTCCCTTATTTATTGAACATTCTAATGCCTCCGTCAATCTTAATGAAGATGGTTCAGCCTTTGTGTCGGTGGGAGTCAGCGAAGCTGGACAAGGGTCATTGGTTGTCCTTGCCCAGATTGCGGCTGAAGAATTAGGAATTCATGTTGAAGATGTTCATATGGTCACGGGGGATACGGATATCACGCCTTTTGATATGGGGACCTATGGCAGCCGGACGACTTATGTACTAGGTAATGCGGTTCTCAGCGCGGCTCGAAAGGCCAAGATCCAACTATTGGCACACGCGGGTAAAAAGCTGAAAGTCTCGGCAGATGAGTTGGATATAAAGGATCGACAAATTTTCGTTAAAGGACAACCGAAAAAAACGATCCCTGTTGCCGAGATAGCCAGGGATACCATTTATGATCATCAGGGGAAGGGATCAAACATCATTGGGACATCCTCGTTTAACGCTTCGAACTCTGCACCAACCTTTCAAGCGGCTTTTGTAGATTTGGAAGTAGACACCGATACAGGAGTTGTAAATATATTAAAAATGGTCATGGCTCAAGATATTGGCAAAACCATTAACCCCTTAGGGGCGGAAGGGCAACTTGAAGGTAGTGCTGCCCAGGGTATCGGTTATGCATTATGTGAGGATTTTGTGGTTGACTCAAATTCCGGGCGAACACTGAGTGATAGCCTTCATACATACAGGATTCCTTCGTCATTGGATATTCCGGAATTGGAAATAATACTGGTCGAGGAAAAAGACCCTACTGGTCCTTTTGGAGCAAAGGGTATAGGTGAGGCCGGATCGGTGGCTATAGCACCAGCCATTGCCAACGCAATCTATAACGCCATTGGAGTACGGGTCAAAGAGCTGCCGATGACACCAGAGAAGATTTTCAAAGCAATAAAAATGGCTTCTTCACAAGAAGGCAGATGAATCTAAATTGATTATTCTTAATCTCTACTGGAAGGAGTTGTGTATACTAATTAGCAATATCAAATGATATTTAAAAGAAAATTAAGGATCATGTCTAGCTTAGAACATATCACCGATGAAGAAAAGAATAATCTCAACCATGAAAGGAGAAAAAAATGAGCGATATCTTGGATCTCAAAGACGAGGTTGCAATTGTCACCGGTGGTAGTCAGGGGCTCGGAGAGAGTATGGGCAAAGCTCTGGCTCAAGCAGGCGCAACCGTAGTTTTGGCAAGTAGAAACATACAAAAGCTTGAGACAGTTGCGACTAAAATTCAATCGATGGGGGGAAGTGCAGAAGCAGTTAAATGTGACATTTCAAAATATGAGGACGTTCAAAATATGGTAAAAATAGTCACCAAAACATATTCCAAAATTGACATCTTGATCAATAATGCAGGAATGAATTTACCTCCGAAACCACTTATCGATTTCTCTGTGCCGGAATGGGATACTGTTATTGACGCAAATCTAAAAGGAACATATTTCTGCTGCAAGCTGATTTGCCCTGAAATGATAAAGCGGGGAAAGGGCAAAATAATAAATATATCATCAATCATAGGGTCGGTTGCGTTAGCCGGGATGGGGCCGTATTGTATTGCCAAGGCGGGTATCATTTCACTAACGAAAGTCCTTGCACTGGAACTTGCTGAACATAATATTACTGTTAATGCGATTGCCCCAGGTTTTTTTGATACACCTTTAGGTGATAATATTAGGGATAAGAAAGATGTAATGGACTTCTCTATCGATAGAACCCCCTTAGGTAGGTGGGGACAACCTGAAGAATTATCGGGGTTAGCCGTTCTTTTGTCGTCACAGTCCTCAAGCTATATTACCGGACAAACAATTTTTGTGGATGGGGGGTGGACAATCTGGTAAGTTTTGTTTAGGCAACAACTTTTGGCTAAAAAATAAACACTGTTGAAAGTTTAGATAAAAGAATCAGGCGAATTCATTTTAGGGTAGGAATATCAATAGTTAGTTTCATCATCTACAAAAACATGCGGGGTTTTCAATGACTATCAAGTGCCTAATTGTTGTTGGGAAAACAGAGAGATAGGATTATGACAAAACATGAACAAAAAACAAACGTGGGGGGGAATAAGACCAAGCCGATTTGTCTAAAGGAGACCACGTTTCTCAGCAATTTGTATGAACATTCGAATATACCCGAACAAAAATATAGCGATCTGTACAAAACCATGGTGGAAAATGCAAAGGATCAAATTTTCATTGTTCAAGATGAAATCGTAAAATTTGTAAACAAAAAAGCGTGTGAGTTGCTGGGATACTCAAAAGAAGAATTAGAGGGAAAAGATTTCAGAGAGATCATAGTACCAGAGGATCGAGGAGGTGCTATACGCAGATTTCGCTTGAGAATGTCCGGAAGATCAACTCGTGATATATTTGAGCAAGTTCTTTTGACCCGTGATGGTCGAAAAATTCCCACCGAAATCAATGCCTCCGTTTTTCAGTACCTGGGCCGCCGGGCAGACCTCGCATATGCTCGAGACATAACAGAGAAAAAACGAATTCTTGATGAATTGAAGGAGTCGGAGGGGAAATATAGGGAATTATTTGAAAACGTAAAAGACGTGGTCTACATCAGCAACAAAGAAGGTAAGCTACTAGATATTAATTGCTATGGTGTTGAGTTGTTTGGTTACTCAAATAAAGAAGATATGTTTAAAATTGATATTGGAAAACAATTGTACGTTAATGTATCAAAAAGAGAACAATTCCAAAAGATGATATCAGCAAAGGGGTATATAAAGGATTTTGAAGTGAAGTTGAAAAAGCGAGATGGCTCAAAAATCATAGCCCTCATCACGAGTACGGAAATAAAGGGTAAGGATGGGAATATATTGGGTTATCAGGGAATCCTTCGAGATATAACCAAAAAGAAGAAAAGGGAGGAGGAAGCGAAGAACAGAACAAGAGAACTGGGCATCCTGAACCGTATATCTTCGATTGTAAGTCGCTCTCTCGATCTGAATAAGGTTTTATACAGGGCATTGGAGGAAATGTCAAAGTTGATCCAAGCCGATATGGGCTTTTTTTTCTTAGCAAAAAATGGCAGGAAAGAGTTTTGCTTCGAAGGTTCATATGGATGTCATGACAAATTGGTAGAAAAAATGCAAAAGATGAGTTTGATTCCAGAAAAACTTCCCAAAAAACCGATTTTGTTAAAAAGTGTTTCTGACAATGGAATTTTTTCCGGTGAAAATTTCCTCCAAGAATCGAAACATGGCTCGAAGTTTGTGGTACCGCTCATAGCAAGAGATAAATATCTGGGTATTATCATATTAATTCTAAAAAAGAAAAAGGATATTCCTCCTGAAATAATACGTTTGGTCCAGTTAAGCGCTGATCAAATCGTAGGGGCCCTTGAAAGGGCAAAACTCTATTCTGACATAAAAGAAAAAGAACACAAACTGGAAATGTTGTCGAACACAATAATAAATACGCAGGAAGAGGAAAGAAAAAGAATATCACGGGAACTTCATGATGAGATTGGGCAAGCGCTAACCGCAGTTGAAATTGAAATCGGACTGCTGAAAAATACATTGCCCGAAAAATACCAGATTACAGGAATCTTTGAGAAGATAAAGAAGCTAATCGACAACACGTTGATCAACATTCGAAGAATTTCACTTGATTTACGACCGGTTTTGCTCGACGAGGTAGGGCTTAGGCCTGCGCTTCGTTGGTATATAAATGATTTCAGTCAAAGGACCGGCATAGATGTCACAATAAGGATAAGCGGACTTAAAAGGCGACTAGACCAAAAAAGAGAAATTATGATTTACAGAATTGTTCAAGAATGTTTGACAAATGTGTTCAAGCATTCTCAGGCAACAGAAGCAGAAATGGTGTTATTTGTTGATGGGAATCAAATAAAAATAGACCTGCAGGACAACGGAAAGGGGTTTGATTCAGGGCAGGTGATTAATGCGAAAGATGATGGGGGTCTGGGCCTTTTTGGAATACGTGAGAGGCTTAAAATAATCAATGGGGACTTGGAGATTTCCTCTAATCCGACTCGCGGAACCAAGATTTCGATAAACATTCCATGCCGTACAAATACGGACAATCAGGTTTTATTCAATGACGAACAGAATCAAAGTACTCTTGGTTGAAGACCACACAATTGTAAGAGAAGGCTTGATGGTATTATTGACTTCGCGGAAAGATACGTTTGACATATGCGGTGAGGCTAGAGATGGGCGTGAAGCTGTTATATTGGCCAAGCAGTTAAATCCGGATATAGTGCTGATGGACGTGTCGCTTCCGGTTTTGAATGGAATAAAGGCAACAAGCCTAATAAAGAAAAGTTTACCGAAAACAAAAATAATTGCTTTGACGATGTACATTAATGAGGAGTTCGTTTTACAAATGATAAAAGCTGGAGCATCAGGCTACCTTATAAAGAACGTGGATTGTATTGATTTGATTAATGCAATCGAAATGATTATGAAAAACGATTTTTTCTATTGCCCTTCACTTTCCGAGGAAGTGATGCAAGCCTATATCGAGAAAGCGATGAGCCAAGAAGAGAAAGAACTGACTCGTAGGGAGCGAGAGATATTAAGTCTTATCGCAACTGGCTATACAAGTAAACAAATAGCCGATAAGCTTTTTATAAGTGTAAAGACGGTGCGAAATCATAGAGGTAATATCATGTACAAGCTGGATATCCACAATGTAGTTTCTTTGATTAGGTATGCCGCTCAGCGAAATCTAATCGACATCTTCACACCTGCCGGATCCGAATTGAATGGCGCCACGGGCCTGTGAATGAGACGGCTTTCTGGTCCAGTTGAAGGCGACCCGGTTTAAAATTGTTTTAAATTCTCTCCCAATGAGTACCCTCCGTTCGCCAGTTCCAATACCCTCTTTCAGCCTTTAAAAGTTGTGGCGTTGATAGTTATTCGACTTAAGCCGACGCTGCGCCCCCATCCACAGGAAGAGCGACGCCGGTTATATATGAAGCTTCTGGCGATACCAGAAACAAGGCTGCAGCCGCCACCTCCTCCGGTGTACCAAAGCGCTTCATTGGCCGGGCCTCAATCGTTTTTTTTTCATATTCTTGAGGATTGACAATAGGATTTTGAGAGACAAAGTCTTGAAAAAGGGGTGTTGTGGATACCGGCCCCGGACATACAGCATTTACCCTGATATTATGATCAGCAAGTGCCACCGATAGAACCATGGTTAACATTATTAGACCCGCCTTTGCGACCGAGTAAGTTGGTGATTGCACAGAAGGACGGATTCCAAGTCCAGAGCTGGTAAACAGTATACAGCCACCGTCGGTCTTTTTCATCTGTTGCGCTGAAAATTTTGCACCAAAGAAGCCTGCTTTCAAGTTTACGGCCATTGCTTTGTCATATTGTTCCTCTGTCGTATTTTCAATAAACCCTGGTCCGGCGACACCAGCATTGTTGAAAAAGATATTCAGCTTGCCGTAAGTGGCTACTGTTGTTTTTATCATTTTTTCTATTTCGGCCGTCGAAGCGACATTCGCCTTAATGAACATTGCATCTCCTCCGGCTTGTCTAATTATATTAGCTGTTTCATCCCCCTCTTTCTCGTTGATATCCGCGATGACAACTTTTGCGCCTTCGCGAGCAAACAAAATGGAGGATGCCCTACCGATTCCTGTGGCTGCTCCGGTTATTATAGCCACCTTACTTTCAAGCTTCATTGCATAACCCCAGTCTTTTTTTCTTCACAATCTTCTTATCGTCGCATTCAGACAGTTGAATAATTCCAACCGGCAATTTAAGCGGCTAAATATTTCCTTACACCCAAAGGGCGCTATGACTCCAATATTGCAATCGTGTCGATTTCTACCAAAAGATCGGGATAGAGCAAACCCTTCACTTCAATAAGAGTACTCGCAGGTACTTCATCGAGATCTTCCAAATATTCTTTTCGGATCTCAGCCATAACCGGATAATCATTTGCATCAATAAGATAGTTCGTAAACCTTACAACATTCTTAAAAGTCGCCCCAGCTTCTTCTAGTACAATTTTAATATTTTCATAAGCCTGCCTGCACTGTCCGCCAAATCCCCCTGCAACCACGTTACCATCAGGATCGAAGCCGACTGTACCCGAGATAAAAAGAAAAGTCCCTGCCGCTTTTACAGCAACAGAATAAGGTCCAACTGGTTTTGAAACTTTATCTGTCTTAATAATTTCCTTTAACATGATAACCTTCCCCTCTTTTTGCTACTGCGTTTCTAAACGATGAATTTCCAGCCTAAATGAGCGAGACATAAAAAACGCTCGCAAAACGAATAATAAAATCCAAGTCTTATAGAGACTGAGTAAGTGATATCAATAGTATCAGGTATCACAAAACAATAATTTTCATCACCACCCCGGAGGACGCACCAAAGCGCAGTCTAGTAAAGCTTCCTCTTCGCTTAGTTCGCGGGAAACCTTGAGATTTTTCAATTGGGGATTAATCTCAAAAGCTCCCGTCCCTTCCGGTCTCTGAATTTTCTTCAAAACAGATCTTAGTTCGGCAGTCTCTTCCTCGTCTATCTCAAATTCAAATAAATCTTCGTCAATCACATTGAGGCCAACCCCGTAAATATTCTTCGCAGTCTCCAGGCTTATATAACGGTTTTTCACATCATCAAGAACCAGTTTCGGATCTCTCTCTATGGGTTCCCCATATCCTCCTCCGCCGGACGAGGTAAAGCAGATTTCGTCTTTCTTAGTTATCTGAACGCCAGTGGCATACATCCCCAAGTTTTTTTCTTCCGGAGTTCCAACGTTTAATTTCAAGGTTCCACCTAGACTGTTGAGTCCTCCACATATGCCGTTTGGGGGGAATTTTTCTCGATCGCCATGAATCGTTAAAACAGCATCACCCATTACCTTCATTCTTCTTTCGATTCCAAAGCCACCTCGGTATTTCCCATGTCCGCAAGAATCGGGTAATGCTTCAAATTTAGTATATAAAAGAGGGAACCATCGTTCCTCGAGCTCCATAGGAATAGTATTGGTGAAGGCTACGAATCGCATCGTCGCAAAAGAAGGTCCATCTTTAAATGTCCGTGCAGAGCCGCCACCCATAGCCCAGGTGTAATCAACAAACTCTCTCTTTGTAATAGGAGTCACCCCTCCTATGCACAAGTTGGTGAGACTTACCCACCCTCCGTAAACCCTGTGAGGTTTCACTTTTGAAAGTGGTTGCGCCAAACACCCCGTTACTACACACTCACATTTATCGAAGGAGCCGGAACAGTAGCCTGTTGTTCCGGCTGGTTCCAAAACGTGTACGCACGTCCCCGGCTTCGTGATGATTTTCACTGAATCCAATATTCCGTGATTAATGGGGAATATATCCGGAAAGTGGCACAACATTCCCAGCATGGTACCGGCGATTGTTGTTAGCCTTGGAGCTCCCCAAGAACTCTTTGGAGCAGGGCCCGACTTTGAAAAATCAAATGTAAGGACCCCGGATTTGACTTTGAGCTTACAATGAACTTTGATAGGGGGTTTGCCAGGCGTACCCACATCCATATCCCCAAAATCTTCAAATTCGTATTCTCCCTCAGGTAATTTGGTTACTTCCTCTTTTAACCTAGACTCAGACCAAATAAAAGATTGTTCAAAGAACTCTTTCATCGTTTTGGTCCCATATTTCTCAAACAAAGAAAGAATCCTGTTTTCGATGACTTTAGTGGCCTGTGCCTGAGCGGTGAAGTCCGCCCTTCTTTCATGTGAGCTTCGGATATTTTTTGCAATAATTCTCCATATTGGTTCAACAATTTCACCATTTTCAATAATTTTCGTCGGTGGTATTCGAAGTCCTTCGGCATAGGCCTCAACCGCTTCCGGGTTGAAAGTGCCCGGCATGGGTCCCCCAACGTCCGCCCAATGAAGAACTACCAGGGCAAACGCAACGATTTCCCCATTGTAGAAAATTGGCTTATGCAATCCCACATCATTACAATGTCTGCCAGTTCGATGGGGGTCATTGAAAATAAAAGCGTCTTCTGGTTTCATTTCAGAAAGGGGAATGTCTTTGAGCAATTCTTTGCTATTTTCCTCGAGAGTACCAAAATGAGGAGCACAATCCGAGTGCCCATGTGCCACCAAATGCCCCTCAGGAGTCAATAGGCCACTCGTGCGGTCACGGCCTAAACTGGCGACAGGATGGTAAGCGATTTTCTCCAATAATGTGCTTGATTCATGCACCGCGGCAATAACACCGCTCTTAATAATATCAAATAAAACGATATCAAAATCAAATTTTTTCATGTTATCCTCCTATAAGTTCATCTAAGAATGTTTTATAATCAAGTTCCCATATGTATCTATAGAACAATGAGTGCCCGGGGGCATGACGGTCGTCGAGTCCGGCTGCTCAATTATCGCCGGGCCTTCAATAGTATCGCCGCTGGAAAGGTAGCCTCTTTCATACACTGAAGTTTCGATGTAATTGTCTGTCTCTGAGAAATACACCTTTCTCTTTTCCTTCAGCGCGTTTTTTGCATCTGTGGTTGCACTATCAATTTTACTGAACTCCACCGTCTCAATCTCTCCAATCGCCTGTACCCGTAAATCGGAAACTTCAAGGTCCACAGGGAATCCCGCTGGCAAATCATATCCGTAAGCTGATATCATCGCAGCGTGAAATTTTTCCTTTAGTTCCTCAAAATCAGTAATTTTTTCAGAACCTATTTCTACAGAGGTCGGTCGAAATTGGTCAAAATACTTCATATCAACAAAGGTATTAACCGTCATGCTACCCTGAGGCACCCCACCTTTTCGTAAAATTTTCTTGGCTGTTTCAATCAATTCCGTTAACCGATTATTCAGCTCATCGAGACTCAGTTCACGTTCTGTCTTATTAAAAGGCATGATCAAGTCATGTACCATAGGCACCCTCAAAGAACCCAAAGCCGAAGCATACCCCGGTAAAGGCGGAACGACACAAGCAGAAGCACCAAGCTCCTTGGCCAATTCAGCGCCATTGAGTGCGCCTCCACCACCATAAGCGACGAGGGCGAAATCAGAAGGATCCCAACCCCTGGCCACACTCTGCAGTCTCAACGCGATCATTAAGTTGGAAATTGCTATCTTTAGGATTGAACTAGCGGCCTTCTCGACTGTCCATCCATATCTATCAGCTACTTTTTCCTTTATTGCCTTGCGAGCGGCGTCAAGGTATATGGGTATTTCACCGCCGAGGAAATAATCCGGGTTTAGGCGCCCGAGAACAAGTTGGCAATCGGTACTTGTCGGCTCGGTGCCACCAAGGCCGAAACACGCCGGTCCAGGTTTTGCGCCTGAACTTTGAGGACCCAACTGGAGTCCACCTCCAGAGTCTACCCATGCAATACTCCCACCACCTGCACCGATGTACGTTGTTTCAATGGAAGGCAGGCAACACGGTGTGTTCCATAGAATTCTCCATTCTGTGGTAAAGGTTGGTTTTCCTTGGAAGATCATGGAAACGTCATTTGTAGTGCCCCCTGTTTCAAACGCAATGAGATTGCTATAACCAGTTAATTGGCCAACGTATCCAGCCAGACCTACCACTCCAGAAACGGGAGATGAGTGGCAAGTCCGTACCGGCAATTTGAGCGCTTCCTCAACCGTCATTACGCCCCCTCCACTATGTGTTATCAAAATGTCACCATCATAGCCCCAATCGGACAAACGCTTTCGTAAACCTGACATGTATTGGCTAAGCACTGGTCCTATATATGCATTCAACACTGTAGTACTTGTTCGTTCGAATTCTAACATACGTGGAAGAACTTCATAAGAAATCGTCAAAAACATATTTGGACATTCTTCTTGCAGAATTTCCTTTGTCCGTTTTTCGTGGATGGGATTAACATAGGAATCCATGAAACAGACAGCAATTGATTCCATACCTTTTTTCTTGAAGAGTTCAGCCGCTCTGCGTACGTCCTCCTCGAATAAGGGAGTTACAATTTCACCTCGAGTGTTTATTCTTTCCCTGACGCCGATCACGTTCGTTGGGGTAACCAACGGCTCGGGAGGATCCCAGTTTAATTCAAAAGCCCCAGGTCGTTCAGATCTCTCTCCAGGATATAGTCCCTTGAAGCCCTCCGTTACAATTAGACCTACTTTTGCACCGCGCCTTTCCAAGATAGCATTGGTCGATATGGTTGCACCATGTCTAAACATAACGACGTCTTTGCCGCTAATACCAAGTTTTTCAAGACCATTCATAACCCCGTCGATGAATGTGGGAGGAGTAGAGAGAGTCTTTTTGATGAGTTGATCCCCATTCTCCAAATTTATTGCAACAATATCTGTAAATGTTCCCCCCACGTCACTTCCGATTACATACTTTGCCATGATTTCTCCTTTCCGTTATATGAATTAAACCTGTAGATTTTCGCTCATATTCGCGTAATATCAAAAAATAGTTTGAGTTTGTTTAACGTCAGTTTTATTTCTATAAAAACACTCAATTCGTCCAATTCATTACCCAAAATAACATCATTACTTAGTCTAACGATATTAGATCGGGGTATTCATAAGTTTACATTATTAAATAAATTTAATTATCTCTTCAATTATCTCCTGGGAGACAACTTGTAAATAGGACAATTGCCTCATTTTATAAATAAAATTTTTATTTGGCGTCATTTGATCAAAAAATTAAACGGCCCTTTTGAATTTTGATCTTTTGAAACAACAATTTATTCATAGAGTGATTCATTGGCGGGGTTATTGGTCATTTCGATGACTTTTTTCTGGCATTTTTTATGCGATCGGTTCGGTTAAAAAAACAAAGAATTTAAGCCGAAACAACGGTGTTTTCTAGCACGCATCCGATGTCGAATGATCTTTTTCTGCACCCAGTCTTCGACATACCCAAAGCACTCGCTTGAGTTGCCGACCCAAAAGTAGTTGAACCAGCCATGACGGCTGACCTTTTAGTATGATCGAGTATTTTATCCATCTCATTGAAATAGATGTTGCTGAACAACAGAGAGATACACGGGTATGGCGAGAACGAGTAACGCCGCATGACGGAAAAAGGGCGGTGTTATAGGTGACTATATATGTGACATAGCACACTAAGGAAATGTCGGTGGAAATGGTTGCTGACGCAGACCAAACAGTGCATTGCCGACAATAGCAGCGAGTAGTACAGCGCCCCCGATCAGAGTATGGCTGCTTGCCATTTCGTCAAGAACAAGCCATACCCAGAGCGGTCCAAGCAGGATTTCGCTCATAGAAAGCAGAGCGAGTTCTGCCGCAGGGAGGGCCTTCGAGCCGAGCGTGTAGAAGGCAAGGCCTACACCCAGTTGGAAAATCCCGAGCGTAAATGCGAGGCCGATATCATGAATTGGAAGTTGAAATCCTTGGCCCGTAATCAGACAAATGCTACCGGTAAATATAATGGTAAATATTCCCCCAAAAAACACCGCTGGCAACATATCAGTGTTCTGCCCCCATCTTAAGGCCACGGTGAAAAGCGCGAAGCCCAGAGCGGATAAAATCGCCGCCAGGTTGCCAGAGAGATTACCAACCGATATTGCCTCCAAGACCATGATGCTAATACCGATTCCGGCGAAGCTCATGGTGATCCAGGTAGCGCAACGGATGGACTCGTCTAGAATAAAATAACCGAGGCAGGCGGCGAAAAACGGTGTGGAGAATAAAAGAAACATTGCATTGGCAACCGTTGTCTCCATGATGGCAACTACACCACCAGAAAAGGTCATGACCAGTGCCAGTCCGCCGAGTACCGCAGATAGGCCTGCCTTGCGGAAAACTACTCGGAAATGGCCATTATTGCGCACCGCGATCAAAATCAGGAGAAAAATGCAGAGCGCAATCGAGCGATAAAACAACACTTGCCATGCTTTAGCCTGCTGCATAAGCCGGATAACCAGGCCTATGCTCGACCAGCATACCCCCGCCAGAAGCACCAGAGCGATTCCCCTTCGATAGACTTGTTGGGTCGTCTCCTCTCGTGCAATAACTACCATGGTGCAGGCTCCTTGTCTGCAAGATCTCTAAACTGTTGACGAATCATTCGTTGTTTTTGCGCGCTAATACCTACATTTCGTCCGCGAGAAGTTTAGTCCAAATCCGAAAACAGGGCGATACAGTTGTACAGCACAGTCTTTGTTTGATGAGAAGTTAGTTTTTGGAAACAGATAAATAGAATGCGTTCAACTGTGCCCAGGTTCCAGCTAACTCCAAACATGTGGAAAAATCAAAACAGGGAAAAAACCTAAAATTCAGTAGCATCGCCCACATTCCGAGTCAATATGGAAATATTGCAAACCCGGGGGCCTGATGAGAGATCTGCAGCTAATTTTGACCTGGGCATCCTTTGTGCCCCAAAGCCGTTTTGATTAAAAATATGTTTCTGTGGGATAAGCCAGTTCAGACCGGTAATCCGATAAAGCTATTTTAGATTGAAATTTATTATGTTATTTCAGAACTATTTTGGATGAATGACACTACACACTTCTTGCCCAAGTGCTCGCTTTTACAGATCAGATTTCAATGCACTATTCTAATGGTATTCCTTTCGAAAATGAATAACAC
>Ga0255058_10000270_pt1 | contig 31162 bp, 22 predicted proteins | sample Cases_109_9_MG_FD_188637 | JGI IMG/M metagenome (GOLD analysis project Ga0255058, IMG submission 188637) | Seawater microbial communities from Amundsen Gulf, Northwest Territories, Canada - Cases_109_9 | ecosystem: Environmental > Aquatic > Marine > Gulf | place: Canada: Northwest Territories... | reverse complement strand
GGTCAACATATGGCCCATGCATGCGAAAAAAATGGTCATAGTGTCGGTGGCATGTTGGCGCTGTTTGCGCCACTTGATCGACTCACCCAGCTGGTCCGGGATGTGCCCAATCTCATCCTGTCAAACCATAACAGCCCCAACCAGGGGGTTTTGTCCGGCTTAATAATCGCAATTAAGCAGGCTGAGGCTTGGTGCAAAGAAAAAGGTCTTCAGGCTTTCCGGCTCCCGGTTTCCGGAGCATTTCACAGCAAATGGATGCAGAGCGCTAGGGCCTCTTTTCAAAAGACATTAAAAAAGATCAACATTTTCCCGTCTAATATTCCGGTCTTTTCCAACACGACCGGGAAGCCCTATCCCCATGACATGGACAGCGTAAAGGATCTGCTTTCGAGCCAGCTGTCATGCCCGGTTGATTTTGTCAGTGAAATTGAGAACCTTTTCGATATGGGGATCCGTACATTTGTCGAGGTCGGGCCCCGTTCGGTTTTAACCAAACTTGTCAAATCGATATTAAACGCCCACACTGTCGAGGCCTTCTCCATCGATCATTCTGAAGGGACACAATCCGGTACGGCTGATTTGGCCCGGACCCTTTGTCGTCTCGCATCACTGGGTCATTTCGTCGATTTGGAAAAATGGGAGGACCCGGTCACGGAAATAGAAGCACCTCTTATGTCGATCCCCATTTCAGGGGTTAACTACAAAAATGTCAAAAGAGATGTTAACGCTTATCCGCCTGACGAATCAAAAGAAGAAATTCCAGGGTTTGTCCCAAAAAAGAAAAATCGATCCGCAGTGGCCGAACAGAAACCATTATCCTTAATGCAAAATATGACGCCCATGGAAGAAAAAGAGACAAATAAACCGTCAGATGTAATCAAAGACAGCTTAAGGGTCGTTCAAGAAGGCTTGAAATCGATGCAAGCACTTCATCAGCAGACCGCTGAAGCTCACAAAAAATTTCTTGAAGCTCAAATCGAGACAAGCAGAACTTTGCAGGCCATGATGAAAAAAACCCAACGATTGGCTGAAGCTACCCTTGGGTATAAAATTGTAACCGATCCCGTTGATTCAAGCTTTGAAAAAATATCGGAGCAGGAAACAAGGCCTTCGGAGGACCCCTTCCATCATCGGTCTGTTCCCTTTAACGAACCCAATGACGGACAACCTTTGGAATCAGAACTTGCCATCCAAAATCGAATAGAAATGAATATTGATGGAAATGAACTGGAAGCGATTCTGTTGGGGCTGGTCAGTGAAAAGACCGGGTATCCGATTGAAATGATCGGTCTTGAAATGGACCTTGAGGCAGACCTGGGTATCGATTCCATCAAACGGGTGGAGATTCTTTCAGCCCTTGAGGAAAAAATCCCGGAGCTCCCCGTCATATCGCCTGAAATCATCGGCAGCCTCAAAACCCTCAAGCAGACCGTCGCATACCTTTCCGGAAATACGGAAAATAATGGGCCGGTTGAGATCAAAAAAGATCGACTGAACCGGCCGCTTTCTGAACCGAAACGGGTTGACGTTCCATCATCAGGTATCGATCCAGGTGAACTGACGGACATCATCCTGATGGCGGTCAGTGAAAAGACCGGGTATCCGATTGAAATGATCGGTCTTGAAATGGACCTTGAGGCAGACCTGGGTATCGATTCCATTAAACGGGTGGAGATTCTTTCAGCCCTTGAAGAAAAAATCCCGGAGCTCCCCATCATATCGCCTGAAATCATCGGCAGCCTCAAAACCCTCAAGCAGATTGTTAGCCACCTTTCAGATAATGAAAAAACAGTGACAAGTTGTCGACAAGTTAATTCATGTTTTGATGATATATCTGAAAGTTATGATAATAAACATAATACATCAGTTGAATATTTGTCCGACGATAAATCAGTGGAGAGAAAAGTCATTTCAATCATTGAAACTCAATTCGATCAGAAAAGACGTCTATCGATCCCAAGCGGCAGAACAGTTTTTATCACAGATGACGGAACCGGACTTTCGAAAGCGATCGAATCTGAGTTGGCATCATTTGATATCGAGGTTTTTCACGCTTCAATTGACGGGTTAAAACGTAAAAAAGATATGCCGAAGGCTTTCGGTCTCATTATCCTCCCGGACAAGGAGTTAATCGAAAGAACCAGTTGGAATCGAAATGATGAAACCCAATTAAAAAATGCCTTCCTAATTACCAAGCGATTGGCACCGGATCTTATTGAATCCGCCAAGACGAATGCCGGTTTTTTTGCCACCGTCACCCGCTTGGACGGGGCATTCGGCTTCCAAGGAAAAGGAGTGACCAACCCCTTGCAGGGTGGGCTGGCCGGTCTTGCGAAAACCGTCCGCATGGAGTGGGAGAATGTTTTGTGCCGTGCCTTTGACGTCTCACCCATGTGGAAAAATCCCCGGGAAATTTCAAAGGCGATCGTTTCGGAAATCTTAAACGCAGATCGATTGGGTCCGGTTGAAATCGGTCTTGACCCCCGTTTACCGTCCACCTCACGGTATAGGCTGACACTTAATCCGTCCCCCCTTCCGCCAAACAAAGTGATTAAAACCGATTTGGATGACCACGATGTGTTGATAGTCACCGGAGGTGCCCGGGGAATTACAGCATCGGTGCTTCTTTCCCTCGTTTCGCATGTAAAACCGACCCTCATTCTTCTCGGTCGTTCACCTGCTCCAACCACTGAACCCGATTGGCTGATACATCTAAAAGATGAGTCAGAAATGAAAACCGCCATTTTTGAAAAAGAATTTAACGGCCATATAGTCTCACCCAGAAAGTTAGAAGAAAGATTGAAACGGTTTATGGCCAATCGTGAAATTTCTCATACCCTGAACCAGTTGAAGAAAAAAAACATCACCGTCCGATATTATTCTGTTGATATTCGCAACATCTCAGCAGTTCGTTCCATTCTGAATGAAGTTCGATCTATTGATGGGCCGATAAAGGGCATCATTCACGGCGCAGGAGTGGTAGAAGACCGTTTGATAATCGATAAAACCGCAAAACAGTTTGAAAACGTATTTGATACCAAGGTGAAAGGCATCCGGGGGCTTTTAAAGGCTACCGAACAGGACCATCTGAAATATCTTATCTTTTTTTCATCGATCGTAGCACGAATGGGAAACAAAGGGCAGGCAGATTACGCCATGGCAAATGAAGTGTTGAATAAAGTCGCCTGGCGGGAGTCTTTACTTCGCCCGAAATGCAGCGTTATCTCATTTAACTGGGGGCCATGGGACGGGGGGATGGTGACACCGGGTTTAAAGCGCGAGTTTGCTCGAAAAAAAATAGGGCTGATTCCGGTTGAAGTCGGAGTCGAATGTATGCTTCATGAGATGAGCAAAAATAAAAAGCGCCCTGTAGAGGTCCTTGTGGGATCTTCGATTTCTTCCGAAAAAAGAAAACATAAAAATAAAAAGGAAACCTTTTCTCTCTCCTTCAAACATGAAATCGATGTTGAGCGTTATCCAATTTTATCATCCCACATTCTGGATGGTAAACCGGTAGTCCCTTTTGCTCTAATGACCGAATGGATCGGTCATGGTGCACTTCATGAAAATCCTGGTCTTTTCCTCTTCGGGATTGATAACATGCGGATTTTCAACGGAATTCGGCTTGAGCATAAAAAAATGATGATTCGCCTGCTCTCTGGAAAGGCTCGAAAAAAGGGCTCTGCCTACGAGGTCGATGTCGAGTTGAGGGATGGCCTAAAAGATAAGATAGAAGTGATTCATACAAGCGCAAAAGCCATTTTGGTAGAGGCCTTTCCGAAGCCGCCATTGTTCAATAATTCATTGAGGCGACATTCCAAATCATACCTTAAAAACATCGATGAGGTTTACGAAACCATCCTTTTTCACGGTGATGAACTCCGGGGCATCAAAAAGATCATCAGTTGTACTCCCCAGGGGATAGTGGCCGATCTCTCTTCAGCACCTTCACCCAAAAAATGGATTTCAGATCCGATGAGAAGTAAATGGATTGGTGATCCGCTGGTGCTTGATTCCGCTTTTCAAATGGCAACCATTTGGTGCTTTGAGGAGGTCGGGATGGTATCGCTTCCAACCTATAGTGCCTCCTATCGCCAGTATCGGAACGACTTTCCAGAGACAGGAGTTACCGCAATATTCGAAATCAAACAGGCCACCGATCACAAAATAATTGGGGATTTTACCTTTCTGGATTCAGAGGATGTGGTTGTTGCCCGTCTCCTTGGATATGAAGCAGTGATGTACCCCTCCTTATCCAAAGCATTTCAGGCGAAAAACACTGTCTCTTCTTCGCGCTGATCCGGCTTTCATCCCCCCTCTTATAGCGGGTTTTATCTCATGCGACAACTATCCTAACACAGGGGGGTCTCCATATGTGACCTGTTCCACCGGGTTCTGATGTGGTAGACACCTGCATTAGATCTTCGCCACTGTAAGCCCGTGAAGTTTCGCCCGATAATGCACAAAGCGGTCCCTTCAGGGGTGCCTGCTGGATCATCTGATCTAATAAATAGCTATCGTTTGCATAAGATCCATCATCAGATTCGATCCGTTCTGAATAACTGATCAATTCCCTTTGTGATACATGATCCTGATCCGCGTTCCGGTTTAGCTTTTTTAACCAGTCAAAAAATTCTTTACAGGCTTTCGGTCGGTATGCTCGTTTAGATGGAAACCAGCGAGTATTTAAAAAAAGCTCCCAATCATGCTCAAAAGTGCAACCCCCAACCTTTTTACATTTCAAACACGGTTTAATGGGCGGTTTTAATGTTGTCCCTTTTCCTTTTTTTTCAAGAGACTATCCCTGCTCGCGTCTTTGGTGCCTGAATTCGATCCCTTCCCTCGCCACAAACCACTCAGCAAGTCTACCCTTATCAAATCTAACAGACCGCTTGCCTAAGCGGCTAAAAGGAATCTGACCGGTTTGGGTCAGATAATCGACCGTTCTAAGCGGCATTTTTAAAAATTCGGCAACTTCTTTCCGGGTCATAATATTCGACATTTTTTTTCCTTTCATCTACATGCATAGTACATGCATGTTAAAAAATATAAAAAAAATTAGATTCGCGATAAAGCTAAATCAACTGACTTTTTTATTTCATGCAAGTTTATCAGGCCAATATGTCTCCAGGGACCGGTAATGTTACCTTCTTTAGGTATCTTTAAATCGGTGGAATCCCCTATTTCATTGTACTTCGAGTCGATATCGATAATTCCGAAACTTGCGTCATCAAGATTAAGCGCTAGTTTGAGCTTTTTTTCATCCACACCCTCACCTGCTCGGGTCGTTGGGAGCATCTCTACAGATACTTCGTTTTCGTCGCTTTGGTTTCGCCCATATTTAATTACTAAATAATCGAGATTCTCTTGCACCTCATGGGACAAATCTAAGAAAAGACCTACAAAAGACGCCGCATAGTTCCTCGGGAACTTATAAATCTTAATAAGATCAAGGAATAGACCTATTCCATAAACATCATTGCGAGTATAGGTTCTTATGGTTCGTTTGCCCATTTTTTTCTTGATGCTCGGCTTGATATATTTGCGTAACAACCATTCGTTAAACCTTTCCCTGGGTATCTCAGTGGCCTCTAAAACTTCCTTTAATGTAAATTCGTTTTTCATAGTAATCCGCAAAATTTTTATCAGTATGTAACATACACATAGCAGTTTTTATTTGCCTTGTCAAGCCCTTTTTCGCATCCTCTGCAACTTTCTGTCTTCTTGTCTTTCTTTTGGTAAAATTTTGTTATTCATTACCCCTAAATTTTGTCCCGTTTATGTCCGTTTTATCTTGTTTAATGATAAAAAGGACTTATGATCAATTTTTATAACTGTCTGTAATTACAAGGTAAGTGAGTAACAGCAAAATACAAAAAGTCTTATGAGAAGAATATTTTTATCTTTTCAACCACATAAGCCAGTTGATTTTCTGTAAGTTCCGGGTAGATCGGAAGGGCCAAAGAATGGGATGCAGCATATTCCGTAACCGGGAACGCGCCGCTTGAGTAGTTCAAATATGAAAAGCATTCCTGCAGATGGAGGGGCAGAGGGTAGTAAACCTCGCTCCCGATTTCTTCAGAGAGGAGAAACCGGCGAAGGAGGTCTCTTTTTTCCTTTACCCGTATCACAAACTGATTGTATATGTGACGGTTTTCCTTCTCAACCGGCAGTTCTATCTGCCGTTCCAGCTCCGCCTTCTTAAAGAGTCGCTTATATATTTTAGCGTTTTTCTGCCGCTTTTTTGTCCAGCTGTCAAGGTATTTCAGCTTGACCGACACAATAGCTGCCTGAAGCGCGTCCAACCTGAAATTCCCCCCTATAACACGATGATGATACTTTGGATTAGCCCCGTGAACCCGGAGAATGCGGAGTTTTTCATCAATCGCCTTTGAATTCGTGGTCACCGCCCCGCCATCCCCAAATGCGCCCAGGTTTTTCGAAGGAAAAAAAGAAAAACACCCATAATCACCCATTGAACCGGCACGTCTTCCCCTGTACTCAGCACCGATTGCCTGTGCCGCGTCCTCAATCACCACAAGATTGTTATCCTCGGCCACCTTGAGGATTGGATCCATATCGGCACATTGGCCATAGAGGTGAACGGGGATTATCGCTCTGAGTCTCTCACGTTCCGCTTGATCCATTGCCGTTAAAACCCGAACCAGACCTTCAGGCGACAGATTGAACGTATCTGGATCAATGTCCACAAAAATCGGCTCGGCACCGAGGCGGGTGATAGCGCCAGCTGTCGAAAAAAATGTATACGACGTCGTGATGACGCCGTCTTTAGGGCCGATTCCGGCCGCCATCAATGAAATCAGGATCGCATCGGTTCCGGAAGAAACACCAACCGCATATTTTGACGCACAATAGAGACTGATCTCTTTCTCCAAAGTTTCAACCGATGGTCCTAAAATAAAATATTGCTTCTCAAAAAACTCCTCGGTAACTTTCAGAATCTCTTTTTTGATGCTCTGATACTGCTGTTTTAGATCGAGCAAAGGTACTTTCATCTTTTACAATCCGAATGGCTAAGACCGTTTCTCCCCGACATCGACTTCCACTTGAAGCATGCAAAGGGGTTCATCTCCGACAGTTCCCATATGATGCGATGTAGATCCGGAGACCGCTATTGAGTCTCCTTTTGTAAAAAATCGGGTTTGGTCCCCATCTTTTATTTTTACTCTACCGCTGAGTACAAAAAAATGTTTTATTATCCCCGGATCGACCTCAATCTGACGAATCGACCCCGGATTGATAATTATTCGCGATATTTTGAAATCTTCACTTTGTTCCAACACGGTTTGATGGCCCCAAGACCGGAAGGTTGTTTGGTGTGTTCGATATTCCTTTCTGCCGGATTTTTTCAGCTTCTGGACGATTGACTTGACATCCCGACTGTTATCGAGGTCGGAGACAAATACGGAATCCGGAGTTTCGACGACAACCGTGTTCTTCATCTGATTGGTTGCGACCAATCGATCATGACTAAGGATAAAACTATTCTCGGTGTCTTTTGCAATTACGTCGCCCATAATCACATTCTTGTTTTTATCCTTAGGCAAAAAGTCATAGAGGGATTTCCAGGACCCGATATCACTCCACTGAAAATCCGAGGGAAGCACCACCCCCTTTTTTGTTTTTTCCATGATGGCATAATCAATGGAAATATTCGGCAACCGCTCATATGCTTTTCTGTCCAAAATACCTTTTGGCCCAACCAGTCTCTTCATTGTCATCAGAAGCTGCGCCTGATAGTGTTTAAACTCTTCTGTAATGACAGATGCACTGAAAGCAAATATACCGGAATTCCAAAAAAAATTTCCAGCTTCAATATATTTTTTAGCGGTTTCTCTATTTGGTTTTTCTATAAATTTTTTGATCGACAGGGCACCATCCGATATTTCCTTGTCTCCCTCAATGTAACCATATCCGGTCTCAGGATAATCCGGTTGTATGCCGAAACTTACAATATATCCCCTTGCGGCCAGTCCGATGGCGGATTCAACGTGGTGGTGAAAGGCCTTGATGTTTTCGATAACATGGTCCGCAGGAAAAATGCACAATATGGCTTCCATTTCTTCCTGCTGTATCTTCAGTGCTGCGAGAAGGACAGCGGGTGCCGTATTACGACCACAAGGTTCACAAATTATTTTCCCTTCCGGCTCAATTCCTAGCTCTTTGATCTGCTTTACAATTTCCTGGGAATGTGCTTCCTGGCAGACAATTCGAATCTTTCCTGTATCGATTACCGGCTCCAACCTTTTTATGGTAGCTTGAATCAATGTATTTTTTCCCATAAAACGAACGAGTTGTTTGGGATGGAGATCGCTTGATACCGGCCACAGTCGTGTTCCTGTACCACCGGCCAGCAAAACGGGATAAACTTTTTTCCTCTGCCCGGATAGTGTCATTTTCTCCAGTTGGATCTCCCCTTTGGGACCGGGTTGTTCCGATACGAAACCGAGGAGGCCGTTGAAACGGTTCTAACCGCATTATAACCAAGAAATTCATTTACTTCTCGAATCAATGCGGGTGTCGGTTTTAATTTCATCGACTCCGGAAGGGCGATGACAGTTTCTGATTGGTTGGGTATGCGCAAATGGAGATGTCCTTTGCACTCCCCTAGATGTTCTTTGAGAATCGCATGCAAGCCGACCAAGGTCTTCTTATCCACGCCGATTAGATCCAGATGGAAATGGATACTCACCGTTAATATTTCTTCGGCTTTTTCCAGAGGAATCACGTCATCTGCCAGTATTTTTATCGAGTTTTCATCCTTTTGGAGATGTCCCTGTATGAGGACGAGGTTACCGACTTCTAGAAGGGAATTGACAACGGCGTAAACAGAAGAAAAGGTGATAATTTCAACAACTCCGTACATATCTTCGATGTTCACAAAGGCCATCGGTTCCCCTTTCTTGGTGGTAATGGTTTTTACACTTGAAACGGCTCCCCCCACGACGACAGAGTCGCCATCTTTCTTTTCCCTCAATGTGTTGGTGTTGGCATTGGTAAATTTTTCAAATATATCTTCATACCGTTTTAAAGGATGGCCGGTCATATAAAACCCAAGCGATTCTTTTTCAAAAGACAAAAGCTGCTTTTCATCCCATTCGCTAATATTGGGCATGGTAGGAAAGTATGTTATCCCTGGGTCGGCTTCCAAAGCAAAGAGTCCCAGCTGTGGATCTGATTTTTCCTTTTGAACTCTCTGGCCATATTCTGTGGCATCTTCTAGCGATGCCACCATTTGCGAACGAAATGTGTTGGTTTGGTCAAAAGCACCACACTTGATTAAACTTTCAATGACCCGCCGGTTAACCTTCTTGAGATCAACACGTTCACAAAAATCAAATATGGATGTAAACTTCCCTTCCTTTCTGGTCTCTATGATATTTTCAATTGCACCTTCCCCTACGTTCTTTACAGCACCGAGGCCGAATTTGATCTCGGAACCGGTAACGGTAAATCCTTTGTCACTTTCGTTGATATCCGGCGGGCGAACGGGTATTTCATGATTCCGGCATTCAAAAATATATTTTTCAATATTGTCTGTGGAATTCACCTCACTCGAAAGAAGTGACGCCATCAATTCCAAGGGATAATGGGCCTTGAGGAAGGCTGTCTGAAACGCGATCATTGCATATGCGGCACTATGGGATTTATTAAATCCGTATCCGCCGAATTTTTCCATCAAATCAAATATTTTTTCAGCTTTTAGAGATGGTATCTCTTTTTCCACAGCGCCCTCCATAAAGCGCTTGCGGTGTTTTGCCATAATTTTAGGGATTTTTTTCCCCATTGCCTTTCGAAGGTCATCCGCCTCTGCCATTGAATAGTTGGCTAAACTTCCAGCAATCTTCATCACCTGTTCCTGATAGACAATGACCCCGTAAGTTTCCTTCAAAATCGACGTCAATTCCGGAACCAGGTATTCGACCTTCTTTCGACCATGTTTTCTTTCGACAAAATCATCTACCATCCCGCTGTCAAGGGGACCCGGTCGATATAAGGCGACCAGCGCAATGATATCATCAAAGTTTTCCGGATGTAATCGAACAAGTAAATCCTTCATTCCGGTGCTTTCAAGCTGAAAGACACCGATCGTGTCGCCGGATGAAAGAAGGGCATAAGTATCGGGATCATTCAAATCTGGATTTGAAAGATCCACCGGCGTATTTCCCAACCCAGAGATAAGTGAAAGTGTGTCGGCAATAACGGTCAAGTTGCGCAGCCCTAGGAAATCAAACTTTACCAACCCGATCTTTTCGACGCATTTCATGTCAAACTGAGTGACCACCTCTCCCTTCTTCCCCTTATAGAGAGGCAGATACTCGATTAAAGGCTTGTCAGCAATGACAACACCTGCGGCATGTGTGGATGCATGTCTGGGAAGTCCTTCCAAAACGCGGCAGATATTTAGCAAATCTGAAATTTCAGGTTTTTGTTCTGCCAACGCTACCAACCGGGGTTCCATGTGCAGTGCATTTTCGAGACTGATGTTCAAAACATCCGGGACCATCTTCGCGATCTCATCGACTTCTCGCAATGGAATATCCAATGCCCGTCCTACATCACGAATAACAGCCCGGGGCCTTAATTTACCGAAGGTAATGATCTGGGCAACGTAATCCCCTCCACCGTATCTGTCTGCCACATATTTAAAGACTTTTTCTCTTCCGTTGATACAGAAATCAACATCAATGTCCGGCATACTTTTACGGTCTGGATTGAGGAATCGCTCAAAAATAAGGCCATACTTTATCGGATCCAGGTCTGTAATACCCAGGGCGTAAGCCACCAGGCTCCCGGTGACAGATCCCCTTCCGGGGCCGACCGGAATATTGTTCTCTTTGGCATAGCGTATAAAATCGGCCACAATTAAAAAGTATCCGGAAAAGCCCATGCTGGTGATAACCGAAATCTCATTTTCAATGCGGTCTGTATAGAGTTCTTCATCGATATCCGGATCCGTTTCCTTTAGCCGTTTGAGCGCCTGATCGAATCCTTCTTTCACTCTCCGAACAAATGTATCTTCTTCAGTCCCCCCTTGTTCGCTTTCATATTTCGGAAAATGATAGCTGTTAAAATCAAATTCCACATTGCATCGTTTTGCAATATCGACAGACTGATTAAGGGCATCCGGTTGGTTTCCGAATGAAGCATACATCTCTTCTTTCGATTTAAAATAAAGCTGATCGGTTGTGAACTTTAACCGTCCGGCCTCATTGACGGTCTTCCCTGTCTGAATACACAGAAGCACATCGTGGGCATGCACATCCTCTTGGTCGAGGTAATGGCAGTCATTGGTCGCAACAAGGGGGATTGAGAGTCGTTGGCTCATATCCAAAAGTGCCTGGTTGACTTCTTCCTGTTCCGGAATGCCGTTATTTTGGATTTCAAGGAAGAATTGCCCCTCACCCAAAATCGACCGATATATCTCTGCTGCTTCATCCGCTTTTTCCACCATCCCCTTTCGAAACCATTTAGGAATCTCGCCCTGAAGACACGATGAAAGGCCGATCAGTCCTTTGCCGTGCGCTTTCAGGACCTCTTTATCGATACGGGGCTTGTAGTAAAATCCTTGAAGATGGGAAACCGAACATAATTTGCACAGGTTTCGGTACCCCTCCTGGTTTTCCGCAAGAAGGATCAGATGGGATAAGCCTTTGTGATCCAGAGAGGTTCGATCATTGAGCGTTCTAGGCGCCACATAACATTCACAACCGATCACCGGTTTTATTCCGCTGTCTATCGCCTTTTCATAAAATTCAAGGATCCCGAACATTGTTCCGTGGTCGGTGATGGCAACCGAATCCATCCCCAAACCAAGGCATCGCTTCATCAGGGCATCGATCCGAATCGCACCATCTAACAGGCTGTACTGGGTATGCACATGAAGATGGGCAAAAGGAGACGTCTTATTCATTAAAACTCAATCATCCCTACATTTATTCGAGCCGATAATTCGGGGCTTCTTTTGTGATGATCACATCGTGGACATGGCTCTCACGTAATCCGGCCGGGCTAATTTTCACGAAACGAGCTTTTCCCCTCAGATCTTCCAGGGTTCGGCAACCCACATACCCCATACCGGCTTTGAGGCCGCCCAAAAGCTGAAAAATGTTTGCTGAAAGGGATCCCCTATAAGGAACACGCCCAACGATCCCTTCAGGAACCAGTTTGTCTCCTTCTCCGGTTTCTTCTTGATAGTACCGATCCTTGCTCCCCTTTTTCATCGCTTCGATCGATCCCATCCCTCGATAAACTTTATAGCTGCGGCCCTGATAAAGGATCAGTTCACCTGGGCTTTCTTCTGTCCCGGCGAAGAGTGAGCCGATCATCACACAGTGGGCACCTGCTGCAATTGCTTTTGTAACGTCTCCGGAATATTTGATTCCACCGTCAGCGATGAGCGGCACCCCAGTTTTGCTCGATCCGGACCGACAATTCATTATCGCAGTAATTTGGGGTATCCCGGCGCCTGCGACCATTCGTGTTGTACAGATCGACCCCGGTCCGATACCTATTTTTACACCGTCCACGCCGGCATTCATCAGATCTTCAGCCCCTTTTGACGTCCCGACATTGCCGGCGATAAGGTCGATCTCTTTGAATGCCCTTTTTAACACTTTTATCGAATCGATCACGTTTTTGGAATGACCATGGGATGTATCGATTAAAATTACATCTGCACCTGCTTTTAAAAGAGCTTCCGTGCGCTCTTCCATATCCGAACCGACACCAACGGCGGCCCCCACCCTGAGCCTCCCCATCACATCTTTACAGGCATGTGGATATCTTTCTATTTTTTCAATGTCTTTTTTTGTTATCATACCGACCAACTCCCCTTTTTTGTCTACAACCGGGAGTTTTTCAATTCTGTGTTTGTGCAACAGCTTTTTCGATTCTTCCAGGGTAATCCCCTCTGAAACAGTGATTAAGTTTTCCTTGGTCATTACCTCTGAAACCCTCTTTTCAAGATCGGTTTCAAATCTAAGATCCCGGTTTGTAACAATACCGATCAGCTTTGCGCCCTTTATAACCGGAACACCTGAGATGCGCAGCTGCTCCATCAGCTCTAGGACTTCGTGAGCCCGTTGATCCGGATGAATTGTAACCGGATCGATGATCATACCACTTTCAGACTTCTTTACTTTATTCACTTCCTTGACCTGACTTTTAACACTCATGTTGCGGTGGATAAAACCAATTCCACCTTCGCGTGCCATGCTGATGGAAACACGTGCTTCGGTCACGGTATCCATTGCGGCGCTCACAATTGGAATGTTGAGGGTTAGGTTTCTTGTCAATCGTGTGCTGATATTCACATCATTTGGTAAAACATCCGAGTAGTTCGGTATCAACAGAACATCATCAAAAGAATAGGCTTCTTCCGGTGGTATCTTCATTATAGGTTTCCTCCAAAACGGTCAGATCAAATCTGTTTTATAAGGCTCAATCCGGCTGCCGGTTCACAAAAACGGTGCCGAAAACCGAATAACAAATGGGTCAGTCTTTAGCAATGTTTTATTTGTGAACTTGACAACGGTCCGATATCCATAATAAAAAATGAAAGTTTTATCACTTCACCTTTTTTGGGTCGATAAGGTCTATATGGACCGACTATGCTTATTGAAATAAACCCTAAAAATCCCCAGGGACGACAAATCAAGAGATTGGTCGAAATTCTCCAAAGCGGGGGGACCATCGCCTATCCGACAGATACGTATTATGGTATCGGATGTGATATTCTGAATAAAAAAGCAATCCGGAAAATCTACCAGTTAAAACAGCGAAATAAGAGCAAGCCCTTTAGCTTTATCTGTTCAGACCTCAAGAATATCAGCCATTATGCCAATGTTTCAAATTATGCTTACAAGACCATGAAACGGCTCTTGCCCGGCCCCTATACCTTTATTTTGGAGGGGTCAAGGCTGGTCCCGAAAATCATGCTGACAAAGCGTAAGACAGCCGGCATCCGTGTACCCAATCATATGATTTGTCTTGCCCTGGTGAAAGAGTTGGGGAATCCGATCATTACCACCAGTGCAACAAAGCCGGACGGCACCATTATCAACGAGCCGTCCTTCATTCATGATTTTTTTCGCTCCCGCATCGACATCGTCATAGACGGCGGGCCGGTCCCGGGAAAACCGTCGAGCGTAATCTCATTCATTGATGATGTGCCGGAAGTAATCCGCAGGGGCATAGGAGATGTGAGTATTTTCGAGTAAGTCCTGACCAATAGTTTGAGCGAGCGTTTTAAGAAAAGAGAAAATCGCGCTATTCCTGAAATTGTCAATTATCGATGGTCAATACTAAATTGGATTCCCTGATAAATCGGAATTTTCACTTCGCTACAACCGGTTCGATCGGATTAGGGCCTAAAGAGATACCCACCATAAAAATCGCGATGGATGGTGAGATTGAAGAGAGTATTGAGGGATAAATCGATGATGTACTTTAGAACTGAATACTTTTTTTCGGGCGGATAAACAGTAGAAATTTTCCCCTTTATACCACCGAGGCGACCCGCCCATTCGATTGCATCGTCAAGGTTTCCAAGCCGATCCACCAATCCAAGATCTTTTGCCTCTTCTCCAGAAAATATCCGGCCATCTGCAATCGAATTTACCTTTCCTGCGTCCATTTTCCGCCCCTCTGCTATAGCCTCGACAAACTGCATGTGGATCGTTTGCACAAAATTCTGAAGAATTTTCTCTTCATCTTCTGTCATCTGTCGAACCGGTGATCCCGTATCCTTGTATTTTCCACTTTTGATAACAATTGGAACCAGACCGATTTTTTTGATCAATTCCTCAAAATTGGTAAATCCCATAATCACACCGATACTTCCGGTAATCGTACCCGGGTTGGCAACAATTCCGTCTGTCCCCGCGGCAACATAGTATCCACCGGAAGCGGCTATCGTACCCATTGAAGTGATGACTTTTTTTTGGGCGATGGTTTTTCTAACTTCCCTGAAAATCTCCTGTGAAGGTCCGACGCCTCCACCCGGGCTATCGATCCGCAGAACAATCGACTTGATGGAGTCGTCCTCACGAAATTGTTTTAAATGTGCAATAATGTCTTTGGAATCGGAAATCACGCCCTTGATCTCTATGATGCCGACTTTCTCTCCAAAATCAAAATTGGCATTCGGGGAGCCAAGGGTAAAAAGGAGGGATGTTCCAATGATGACAATTGCAAGGATGGATGAAAAAATCAGGATAAAGAAAAGAAATGGGTGTCTTCTGGAAAACATGGCATCCGTTTACACCTATTCACCGTTTAATTTTTCTTGAAGGTTATTTCGCAAAATTTCTCCAAAGGTTGAGGTGGTTGGGCCAATATTGTTGACATATTCACTGAGAAGGTTTTGTTCGTTATCTTTTTCAAGTCGTTTGATTGAGAGACCGATCCGCCTTTCCTCGCTGTTGATATGCATCACTTTGGCGGTTATGACATCTCCGACGTTAAATTTTCCAACCGGTGTCTTTATCTTCTCTTTGCTGACTTCTGATACATGAACAAGCCCCTCTATCCCTTCTTCAAGCTCAACAAAAACCCCAAAATCGGTTAAGTTGGTCACCGTACCGGTGATCTCCTTCCCGACTTCGTATCGTTCCCCTATGCTTTTCCAAGGATCTTCCTGTAGCTGTTTAATCCCAAGCGAAAATCTTTCATTTTCTTTTTCTATATCTAAAACAATCGCTTGAATCATATCCCCTTTTTTGAAAAGTTCTGACGGGTGTTTAATTCTTTTGGTCCATGAAATGTCTGAAATGTGGATAAGGCCATCGATTCCCTCGTCGATGCCGATAAACAAACCAAAATCGGTAATGTTTTTAATTTTGCCTTCGATTGTAGTACCGACCGGATATTTTTCACTGATCACATCCCACGGGTTTGGAACGACCTGTTTCATACCGAGAGAAATACGTCTGGTTTCAGGTTTGATATCGAGAACAACCGCCTCGACCAATTCAGTCACAGAAACAACTTTGGAAGGATGACGAACTTTTCGTGTCCATGACATTTCTGATACGTGGATCAACCCCTCGACACCTTCCTCAATCTCCACAAATGCACCATAATCAGTCAGACTGACAACCTTACCGTTAACCCGGGCACCGACCGGATATTTTTCAGCGGCATCCAACCACGGGTCCGCGACAAGCTGCTTTATGCCGAGTGAAACCCTTTCTCTCTCAAGATCAAGATTTAAAACCTTCACCGTTATTTTGTCACTCACTGAAAAAAGCTCGGCAGGATGTTTTACCCTCCCCCACGAAATGTCAGTAATGTGCAGGAGTCCGTCCAATCCGCCAAGATCAACAAATACACCATATTCAGTAATATTCTTAACAATACCATCGAGCACCTTACCCTCCTGAATGGAAGATAGGGTTGCAACTCTTTTCTCTTCGAGCACTTTTTCAAGCAGGACCCGTCTTGACAGAACGACATTACTTCTTTTTCGGTTATATTTTAATATTTTAAAATCAAACCTTTTTCCGACCATTTCATCAAGATTACGAATTGGGCGTAAATCAGCTTGTGAACCCGGCAAAAAGGCCTGTACCCCAATGTCGACTGTAAACCCACCCTTGACACGGTTGAGAATTTCACCCCCAATCGTTTCATCTTGATCGTATGCTTTTTTGATATCCTCCCACACCTTGACCTGTTCCGCTTTTTCTTTGGATAGGATGACCCGCTCTTCTTCGTCGTCCCACTTTCCGACCATTACCTCCACAGAATCGCCAAGATTGACGTTGATATTATTATGTTCATCCTTGAATTCATTGATCGCGATCCGTCCTTCAGATTTGTATCCGATATCCACTAGAACATGTTCCTTGTCCAGTGCTATGATCGAACCGGTAACAATCTCCCCTTCTCCAAAACGATTAAAGCTTTCTTCGTACATGTCCATCAGGTTTTCCATGCTGTCTTCGGATTTTTCAGCTTTTTCCGAGACTTTTTCTTCCGTTGACAATTCCGCCTTCACCGCCTCGTCTGGTTTTGTGGCATTTGTGTCTGATAGAAGGGCGTCTGGTGAATCAGACCCATTTTCTGTCTTTAATTGTTCGGTTGACTCGTTTTTTTCAGAATTTTCCATTAAAAATCATTCCCCCTTAGCCTAGTTTTCATTGTACAAAATCAAATCCTTTTATAAGTATCAAGCCTTTTGTTAAAAAACAATGATTTATTTCATCAAAAAGACCAAAAATAATAAACCGATTCATCAAATAATCTTGTCCACATGTGACAACATCAGGTCAACCACCCCCATTACCGAAAGATGTGTGGAATCAATGTGTATCGCATCTTCTGCCGGCTTTAAAGGGGCCAGCGGTCGGTTACTGTCATTTTCGTCCCGGCGTTGCAGATCCCTTTCGACTTCTTCGATGGTCTGACCGGTTTTTTTTCGTTCCAGCTCCCGATGACGCCTTAATGCCCTCACCTTTTTGGAAGCGTTTAAAAAAAACTTCACTTCAGCCTCCGGAAACACGACCGTTCCCATATCGCGCCCTTCAAACACAACCCCCTTTGTTTTCGCCATATCTCTTTGTAAGGCGAGAAGAAATTTACGGACTACAGGTTTTGCGGAAATTGTCGAAGCCAACATTGTAATTTCTGGGTCCCGGATCGGGTCGGTAATGTCTGAGCAATTTGAAAAAAGGCGAAGGCCTTTTTCATTGTGGATAAACCTCAGATCAAGATTATCACACAATGCTCCGAGTCCGGCTTCATCATCCCGATTTAATCCTGCCGATCGTGCTGCCACCGCCACTCCTCTATAAAGCGCGCCGGTGTCGACATATTGGTATCCAAGACGTTCTGCAAGGATCCGACTCACCGTTGTTTTGCCTGCACCTCCCGGGCCATCGATTGTAATGACAAGACGTTTTGCCGCATGTTCATTCTTTTGATTTGATTTGAAAGGTAAATTCGAAGATGTCATTGATTTATAGAAAAAGATTGAAAAACCCTGCAGCCCCGAATGTCGGGATCTTTAGGGAATGCCATCGCTGTTTCGGTTCATATGACCTTTTTCAAAACCGCTAAAAATCGCATATTTTCGTCATGAAGTCCTACGTTCACTCTGATGTACCGGGGAAATCCATATGATGCCATGGAACGAACAATTACCCCTTCCTTTAACATCCGTTCATACACCTCATTGGCGCTCTTTTTAACGTCAATTAGAAGAAAGTTGGTTTGTGTGGGGTAATATTTGATTCCTGCTCTGCATAGAGAATCATACAAATAATCGAGTTCTTCATGGATCAAGTGAATGGTTTTTTTCAAAAATACCTTGTCATCAAGTGCCGCAATCGCCGCAACCTGGGCAAGTGAGTTTGTATTAAACGGCTGTCGGAGCCTGTTGAGGAGCTCTGATATTTCATCCGGCATGATTCCATAGCCGATACGAAGGCCTGCAAGGCCATGGACTTTTGAAAAAGTTCGAAGCGTAACCAGCGACTTGCCGGAATTGAGGTAATCGATGCTGTTTAAGCAATTTTTGTCCCTTGCAAAGTCTATATACGCTTCATCGACAACAACAATGATACCTTCGGGTACCCTTGAGAGAAAGTTTTCAAAATCTTTTCTTAAAACTGAAGTCCCGGTTGGGTTGTTGGGATTGTTGATAAAGATCATCTTTGACTCGGCGGTAATTTTCTGTTCAATACGTTTCAAGTCGATTGAAAGGGATTTCAGCGGCACATGAACTGGAGTTGCACCGGCACCACGGATAAGGATATCATACATGAGAAAAGTCGGTTTCGGTAAGATCACCTCATCACCGTATTGTAGAAACGTCCTCGTCAGCATACTGATGATCTCGTCTGAACCATTTCCCAAAACGATATTCGAAGGTCGCACGCTGTGATATTCAGAAATTTTCTCTACAAGACGGAACCCTCTCCCATCAGGATAGCGGTTAAGTTTTTCAACCGCTGCTAATATCGCTGTCATTGCCTTTGGGGAAGGTCCCAGTGGGTTTTCATTGGAAGCGAGTTTTATAGAATCGACAATACCATATTCTCTCTCGAGTTCCTCGATGGGTTTCCCCGGTAAATATGGATCGATCGACAGAATATGATCGGGTATCGAGAGATTCAATTGAGATTTCCTCTTTGGTTCTTCTTCGGTGGCCATAAGCGCTTTATCAAAATGGGAAACCAAAGATGATCCTCCTTATTTTTACGAAGGAGGTGCAATGTTGATAGGCGCGCCTTCCAACGCCAATTTCTTTCCCCTGTCCAGCGCTGCCATATTCAAAGGAATAAATTTTTTCTTACCTGCAAACTCTTCTTTGACCGTTTTACGTAGTGATTCAAAATCTACAATTTTGCTTCGGGCAACAAAAGCACCGAGGGCTATGATGTTAGCGACCTTCACATTCCCCAATTCTTTGGCGATCTCGGTAACCGGTATGGCAAGCTCATCGATATCATAGCGACCGGCACCCATCGGGATTAGCGAACTATTGATCAACACAACACCGGAGGGTTTCACCACCGGTGCAAATTTTTCCAAAGAGGGTCGGTTCATGGCAACCAGATGCATGGGATTACGAATAATCGGAGAAGCAATGATCTTCTCACTGACGACCACCATACAATAGGCGGTTCCCCCCCTCATTTCCGGACCATAGGATGGGACCCATGCCACCTCCAAACCTTGTTCCATTGCTGCCTCAGCAAGAATCTTACCACTGAGTAAAATTCCCTGTCCCCCAAAACCTGCAAACATCACTTCACTTTGCATCTAACCCTCCTCAACAGCGTCCGGGTTTTTAAACTCACCTAGTTTGTAGTAGGGAAGCATGGTTTCCTCAGCCCATTTTATCGATTCCACGGGGGTGAGCCCCCAATTCGTCGGGCAATTGCTTACCAATTCGACGAAACTGAAACATCTATCTTGCATCTGATACTCAAAAGCTTTTTTGATGGCCTTTTTTGCTTTTACGATGTATTTCGGCTTTAACACCGCTTGTCTTGATATGTATGCAGGTGTTTCAAGACTTGAAAGCAATTCAGCCACTTTAATCGGCATACCGACCTCCGTGACATTGCGTCCAAGGGGGGATGTGGTAGTACGCTGATTCGGCATAGTTGTCGGCGCCATCTGCCCTCCGGTCATGCCGTAAACCGCATTGTTGACAAAAATAGTCGTAAACTTTTCTCCCCTGTTAGCAGCATGAATAATTTCTGCCATACCGATACTGGCCAAGTCACCGTCACCCTGATAGGTGAAGACTATCAGATCCGGTCTAACCCGTTTGATGCCAGTAGCCATAGCAGGCGCCCGGCCGTGGGCTGATTCCTGGAAATCAAAGGTAAAATAATTATAAGCCAGCACTGCACACCCAACAGGCGCAATTCCAACTGTGCGGTCCCGAACGTCTAGTTCATCAATTACTTCAGCAACGAGGCGATGAATAACGCCATGTGTGCACCCCGGGCAATAGTGGGTATCCTGTTCGGCAAGGGAAATCGGCTTTTGAAAGGTTTTTCCCATAATATCATTATCCCCTTAAATTGAATTTGATGATAAATAAATCGATGAAAATATTTGTTTGCCGACGATCATGTTTAGATCATTTAAAGCTATCGGTTTTTCACTCACAAGCCTTTTAATTCTTCACATGCTTTGATTGCATCCATTACTTCTTCAGGGGTCGGCACTTCTCCCCCACATTTCCCATACCATTGAACAGGACGAATCCCTTTAACACATCTTTCAACATCTTCAACCATCTGGCCCATACTCATTTCAATGCATATAACGATTTTGCACGATTTTTTTGCGGCTGCATCGTATACGGCTCTTTCAGGAAAAGGGAAGACGGTCTGAGGTCGAATCATGCCCACCTCGAAACCATCTGTCTTTAAATCATCAATGGCCGTTGTACATACCCGGCTCATTGTGCCGTAGCTGACCACGAGGGCTTTGTAGTCCACCTCTGTGTTATACGTATCGTACCTGACCTCCTCTCTTGCCATCCGTTCATACTTTGCCTTCAAGAACAAATTATGGGCGTTGAGTTGCTCCGGATCCAGGAAAAGTGATTTGACCAGATTTCGTTGTTCGCTCTTGCGCATGGCCATTCCATTTGTCGCCCAATCGTCCTTGTTGATCGGCTCAGATTGAAGGCGATCAGGGAATTCTACAGGTTCCATCATCTGGCCAATCAAACCGTCCCCCAAAATCATCACCGGATTTCTGTATTTTTCTGCCAGGGGAAATGCCATCATGACCATCTCAACCGCTTCCTGAACGCTCGCCGGAGCCATGACCAGGAGCCTGAAGTCACCATGGCCGATTCCTTTTGTTGCCTGAAGATAATCGGCCTGGGACGGAAGGATTCCGCCAAGCCCGGGACCACCGCGCATTATATTTACAAAAACAGCCGGACATTCAGCGCCCGCGATATAGCTGATCCCTTCACTCATCAGGCTGATACCCGGGCTTGATGATGTTGTAAAAACCCGCTCACCACAAGCCGCAGCACCAAAAACCATATAAGAAACCGCAACTTCGCTCTCTCCCTGTAAAAAGACCCCGTCGACTTCCGGTAATCGCCGCGAAAGGTATTCTGCTACTTCGGACTGAGGCGTAATCGGGTAAGCAAAATAGTTCAGGCACCCCGCTTTTATTGCTGCCTCCCCTATGGCTTCATTCCCTTTCATCAATACTTTACCCATGCTTTTCCTCCGTTGGCTCTTGATCGGTCGCATGCTCGGCGATTTTGGTGATAGTGACAGCCACATCCGGACACATGGTGCAGCAGATTGCGCAGAATATGCAATCGTCTGGTCGTGCCTGATGAGCCGGAAAATATCCCTTGGCATTGACACGTTGTGATATTTCCAAAACCTTTTTTGGACATACCGTCACACACAGATTGCACCCTTTGCATCGATCAGGATCAATAGTATATCTGTACGGCATTGAGAAAACTCCTTTATTCCTTTTGTCTGGCGCCATCAGCGATTCAACGAGATCACTTTTTCCCACGGTGGAACAAGCTGCCTTTTTATCGGTAGTACCGGACATTCAAACTGTTTTATGTCTACTTGCGACAGAAGATTTTCTGCTACGGTCATAAATTCGAACGGTAATCGGGTCTCCTCTGATACCCGCTTAACAAAATCATACCCCCGATCAATATGTTCGGCCGTCGTTTCATCGATGAGATTGGCATTTCCAATGAAACCGGTTATTTTCATTCTTGATGCTTTTTCAATCTCATCTCTTATTTTCAGGCAGCCTCGAATCGTTTCCGTAAAGGGACGAAAAGGATTGATGACCTGGAGCATGTGAAGCGCTTTATCCCCTTCCAAAAAAGAATTCGCATGAAACGAATCTGAAAGGGAGGATAGAACTGTCGCCCCAACATCGTCTCCCCCCACATCCAATATAGTAAGACCAATCGACTGACGGATCAACCCGGCAATCGAGGGGCTTAAGATAGGGAGATCGGCCTGCAAATATTGATCGGGTGGCAAAATCATCTCTATACCCAATGCTGCCAGCGACGTTTTTGCTTCCCGAGTCCTAAAATAGGGGTTCACCAGATCGAGATCCGCAATCTTAACATTTTGACCGACACCCCTTTGGTTCACGGCAAGATTGACAGAAACCTCCGTCTTTCCACTCCCATAGTTGCCGACGATAACAACCACTCCATCTAACCGAAGGGTCAAAGGTCTCTTTAAACCATGCATCGATTATATAACCATCTATTATACAAAAAGGACCTGTTGGAGCCCATCTTGCACAATTTCAAATAAATAAAGGGGTCCATATATTGATTATCTCAGCTATTGTCAAGCTTTTTCCACGATCTAAAAATCATTATCAACAATACCATGGGGGTTCAATAAAAAAGAAACGCCGGTTTTTCCTTTAGATAAATCTTTTGATATGTTAATTTGCGTCTGGGAGGATTCGTTCATACCGTGGAAATCGTACAGACTGGCCTTGAGAATTTATTAAAAACACCGCCCAAATGGCTGGTCGACCAGCGGATCGGCCTTTTATGCAATCCTGCCTCGGTTGACCGGAAGCTTCGCCATGCCCGTTACCTGATCAACGGAAAATTTCCGGGTAATCTTGTTTCACTATTTTCACCCCAGCACGGTTTTTTTGGAGAAAAACAGGACAACATGAGCGAGTCCCCAGACATGATCGATTCTGTTTTACAGATTCCGGTTTTCAGCCTCTATGGTGCGACCCGAAAACCGACCCGGGAAATGTTTGATCTGATAGACACCCTCATCATTGACCTGCAGGATGCGGGATCGCGTGTTTACACCTTTATCTATACAATGTCCTATTGCTTGGAAGCGGCCAAGAAATTTGGAAAAAAAGTACTGATTCTTGATCGACCCAATCCGATCAACGGCATCACGGTAGAAGGAAATTGTCTGTCCACTCAATTGACTTCATTTGTCGGGCGTTATCCGATCCCCATGCGTCATGGACTAACCATGGGAGAGGCATCCCTTTTGTTTAACGATCATTATCAAATTGGCTGCGACCTTGAGATAATTCCGATGAAGGGGTGGAAAAGAACCATGTACTTTCCGGAAACCGGCCTCCCCTGGATCCCTCCGTCTCCGAATCTGCCGACACCGGTATCAGCCATGGTTTATCCGGGCCAAGTCCTGCTGGAAGGGACAAATATTTCAGAGGGGAGAGGAACAACCCAACCCTTTGAGCTTTTCGGCGCACCGTTTCTCGATACAGAAAAAATTCTTTCAACTCTAGACGGAAATAAAATGCCGGGGATTACCCTCAGACAAACTGCGTTTGAACCGACTTCAAACAAATGGAAGGGGATCTATTGTGAAGGGTTTCAAATCCATATCAATGATCCTGTTCAATACGTACCGTATATAACGACCCTCCGGCTGATTCAAGCCGTCCTTTTCCATCACAGGGATCGGTTTGAGTGGAAGTCCCCCCCTTATGAATACGAGTTTCACCAAATGCCGATCGACCTTATCATTGGTGATAGAGAAATCCGGGAGCGGTTAGAATGCATGGATCAAATTGATGATATCGCCGAATCATGGAAGGGTGATCTTGATCTGTTTATAGCCCGCCGCCAAAAGTTCTGTCTTTACCCATAAAGTCCGATTGGAAAGTGGGTATTTGTCGATAGAAAAAGGAAACGAGGACGGATGAAAGAGAACAAACCAACATGGAAACGAATGCGTTTAAAGGGAAAAAAAGTTTGGATGGCGACCGACATTGATGGGAAACCGATTTTAAAAAACCGAAAGGTTCGTATCAAATATCAGCTTGATAAAAATCATGAATATTGGGTTTATGAAAAAGGACTCGAAGCAATAGATTCGATCCAATTGAAAACCATCGGATCGAAGCGAGAACCCTGCGGAGAGAAGAATATAATATCAAGGCCGGGTAGAGCCCCCTCGGAAGACAAAGCGACGAAGGCTGCCATTTCCATTTTTACAGACGGGGCATGTTCCGGAAACCCCGGTCCCTCAGGAATCGGCGCTATCCTGTATTTTGGTGAACATGAAAAGGAAATATCGAGGCATATCGGGATCGCCACCAACAACATTGCAGAACTTGAAGCGATTAAAACAGGATTATTGGAAATTAAAAACAGAAAACTTCCGGTCACAATTTTCACGGACAGCAGCTATGCTCACGGGGTTCTTTCCCTCGGCTGGAAAGCCAGGAAAAATATCGATCTGGTAAGGTCGATCAAAAAACTTATTTCAACGTTCAGCGAGTTGACAATTTTCAAAGTCAAAGGCCATACAGGCCTTGAGGGGAATGAAATAGCAAATAGGCTTGCCACGCAAGCGATCTTGAAGGGGAACAGAAAAAAGGCCCCGCAATGATTATCCCGGGGCCTTTTTCCGCGTAACGAAGATTATTTTTCTTTATCTGACTTTAACGTTTCAATCTCTTCTTTTAGATCATCAATTTCCTGTTTGGCAGTTTCTGTCTCACCCGATTCCAAAGAAACGTCTTCGGACGTATCATTTTTCTTCCAGCTGTCTTTAAGCTCATCAAAGCCGAGATAAATTGCCAATCCCCCTCCAAGCAGCAGCATGACCGGGACAGCACCGGCTAAAAGCTGCAAAAAGGGTTTCCACCAAACGGACATACCGATAATACCCAGAATAGCTCCTATTGCCCCACCAATTAATGTTTTCATATAAAATTGTCCTCCTTAAAAATTGATTGATTTGACCGTAAGCTTAAAATTAACTGCAAAAAGGACTGATTACCCAGTTCAACAATTAACAATATAATAGGAACATTGGAAAAAATTTTGTAAGTCGATAGAAATGTAAAACACAACAATTGTTATAACGCAAGCATAATTTTATAAATGCCTTTAAAAAAATATTGCAATAAAGCCCAACTTTGCTATTCTTTCTCTTTATTTTGGTCAAATGCTCTGAAGGATACAAAAGATTCCTCCGATTCGATTTAGAGGGATTACGATATCTTAGGTTTTTTCTATGTCGACAAAACCTTGTCAAAATTGCACTAAGAAGCGCCTGACCGATCCTCTCCATCGAACGCCATTGTTATGTTCGGCTTTTTCTAAGTCGTAAAAGATTAATCTTTTCAAACCAAGATCAGATAAATGATAAAAAAGATAAAGTTGAATGGAACAAACGTCAAAAAAAAGATCCGGGGGCGGATCGATGCCTCGCTTCAATACACCCACAATCATTTTTTTTGCTTTTTGCCGGGGAACATCTCCCGGATAACATCATATCTCTTCAAAATTTTTTTTTCGGGCATAATCATTCACAAGGACCAGGTCTCGATCCTTCAAAACCTCCCAAAGGATGGCATTTATATCTATGCGGCCAAAAATAAAAGTTATTTTGATTTTCTCTTCAGCTATACCCGGTATCAGCAGGAATCCTTGCCATTTCCCGAAATTGGATTTGATTTCAAGATTGTCTTTTTTCAACCGGTCACTCGCATTTTCAAAATTTTTTTGGCTGGATTGGATTCCCTCCTCCAAAACCGATCCTTACCCGATCCATATGAAACCAGGTATTTCCACGAAGAATTGTTAAATGGCAGATCCGCCTTCCTGACATTGGTGGAAAAAAAAGGGTTCTACAGGCGTTTTGTCAAGGCCAAGAGTGATCCGCTCAACTATCTGATTGAGATGCAAAAATCGATCGACCGACCCATTTTTATCATCCCTCAGCTGATATTTTTTGGAAAAAAGCCCCATCGGTCTAACCCGAGGTTATCAGATACCCTTTTCGGGACAGAAGAAAAGCCCGGAAAAATAAGACGAATTGTGACATTGTTCAAAAATCCGGGAAAGATTTTTGTGGAAATTTCAGAACCAATGGATTTGAGACAATTTTTAAACTCACCACAAAACCGGGAACAAACGGTTGAATATCAATCCCTTGCCTTGCGAAACAGACTTTTAGATCAAATCAATCGCCATCGACAGAGTATCACCGGACCGATTTTAAAATCCCGTGAAGAACTCGAAGGAACTGTCCTGACAAATAATCAGCTTCAAAGGGATATGGCCCGGTATGCGAAAACGCATAACATCCCTCTTTACAAAGCCCATAAAATGTCCGCTGCTTATCTCAATGAAATATCAGCCAAATATAATATAGCGATCATAAAAATTTTAGAAGCCGTGATTGATTGGTTTTTAAACATCATGTTCGAAGGAGTCACCGTCAGCACCGCCATGTTGAATCGAATTAAAAACCTTTCTCAAAAAGGCCCCTTGATCTTCATTCCCTGTCACAAAAGCCACATCGACTACCTAACTTTGTCTCTTATCCTGTTTAAAAATAACATGCCGGTTCCGCATATCGCGGCAGGAAAAAATTTGTCCTTCTGGCCTTTGGGGCCGATATTCAGAGGCAGTGGCGCCTTCTTTATCAGAAGGTCCTTTAAAGGCGCGGTCCTTTATTCCAAAGTTTTTTCTGCCTATATTCAAATGCTCCTTAAAGAGGGATTTAACATTGAATTTTTTATTGAAGGCGGCAGAAGTCGAACCGGCAAACTGGCCCTCCCCAAATTGGGATTTCTTTCCATCCTACTCAATGCTTACAAAAATGGTGCCTGTGAGGATATGATATTTATTCCGACCTTTATCGGGTACGATAGGGTCGTAGAAGAGAGCGCATATCTCAATGAAATAGAAGGCGGAAAAAAGAATCCTGAAAGCCTTCTCCAGATGATAAAAATGAGAAAATTTCTAACAAAAAGATATGGGAAAATTTACATCAAATTTCATGAACCGATATCACTAAAAGAGCTCTTTCGACAAAGCGACATACATGTGGAAAAACTGTCTCCAAAAGAAACGAACAGATTGTGCCGAAATTTAGGACACCGAATCGTCAATTCCATCGACAGCATTTCGGTGGTTACCCCCCATGCCATTGTCGCAAGCGCCATCCTTAACTGTTCCAAAAAAAGATTTTCATACGATTATCTGATGTTTCAGGTAGAAACCTATATGACTTACCTCTCATCCCAAAATGCCCCCCTGGCAGATTCCCTTGTTTTTGACAGCACACACGCTGTTGGCCATGCACTTCAATCTTATGTACAAAGAAAATTTATTGAACTGATTCCGAGCATGAACGATGATCCATCTCCAAATAAACACTATAGGACAAAAGAAAGCGGGCGGCCAAATATCGAATACTACAAAAACAACTGCGTGGCTCTATTTATCCCGGCGGCTTTTACCTCACTTGCAATCCTTAAAATCGATACGTTTCAATTCTTGGCTTCCGACCTGCACGATAGTTATGTTTTCCTCCAAGAATTTTTTAAAAATGAATTCGCTTACAACATGGAGCGGACCGTCGAATACATGGTGCAAAAAAATATCAAGGCATTTGTTGATGACGCCGTGCTTACCCCCCACCCCACCTCGCCCGACACCTATGATCTTACAGCGGTGGGTCTTAAAAAATTGAAATTATTTTCCAGTTTTCTTAAAACCTATTTCGAATCATACTCAGTCGTGATAGACTTTTTTAGACGACATCCCCTTGACACGGTTCAATCAAAGGAACGGTTGAAAAAAATTTTAGCGAGGGGAAACCGAATGTATAAAAAACACGAGATCGAGCGAAAGGAATCGCTTTCGAAAATATATTATCAAAACGCGTTAGATTATTTTATTTCAAAGGGAATAAAAGGCGCTGAAGATGAAGAAAAAATTGAGTTTTATGTCAATACCATGAAAGGGTATATCAACCATTTACATTCTTAAATCGTATTGTGATAAAAGCAATCAGCCCATCTTCGCCCCTCGATTATCTCCAAGAAGGGTGAAGAATCCATTCAACCGGCTTCAAAACCTACTTTAATCGATTACGTCATTTTGAGAAAATGCGCATTTTTTGGGTGCATCGTTAAGAAATTGGCACTGTTTGGATCACCTCTTCTGAAAAAATGAGAAACCAAAAGCGATAAATCTGCGTTTCGAAACAACTTCTATAAAGGGGAAAAGGAGAAGTATTATGCGTCACAAATTTGTGGCCCAGCGTGATGACAGCTTACTTTTATTAATAGATATTCAGCAGGCGATGCTGAAAGCTGTCCGTCAATGGGAACAAACCGTTCACCGGATAAACCAGTTGATTCAATCGGCGAATTTATTGGGTATTCCGATTCTAGTCACTGAACAATACAAAAAAGGACTCGGTGGTACCTCCGGAGAGATAACAGGGAAATTAAAGGATACGACCTATTTCCAAAAGGAACACTTTAGCGCCTGTCTGGAAGATGACTTTTTAGAATTGGTGCGTAAATTTGATCGTCACCAAATTGTTGTCGCAGGGATGGAAACCCATGTATGCGTGTTGCAAACCGGGCTTGATCTTATCGGAACAGGCTACCAGTTACATCTGGTCAAAAACGCTGTGACGTCAAGGTTTAAAGAAGATTGGGAAACGGCTGTGGGTCTATTCAGAGATGCCGGGGCCGTGATTACAACAGCAGAAATCGTCATATTCCAATGGACGTGTCGTTCCAATACCGATGAATTTAGAAAGATGTTGCCTATTGTTAAGTAAGTACTCAACTGTCGCACCTTGGATTTCCGGTCGTGGATGAGGATATGATAAAAAAGGTACTTTTGTTAAGCATGCCGTTTTCAAGCGTTCGCTATCCCTCTGCAGCGCTGAGCCAACTGAAATCTCTTTTGGGGCGGGAGGGGGTGTCATGTGACGTTGCTTACTTGAATATCTTCTTTCAAGCATATACCGGTCTGCCTGATGTCTACGAAGCAATTGCCGATCTTATCATGGTCGGGGAATGGGTGTTTAGTGAGGAGTTGTTTGACGAAAAGTGGGCACAATCAGACAGGAGAAGGATTGAAGCCCTTGAAGCTCCGTTGCTGCCAACTGGATTCAAGGAAAAAGGGTTTAATGAAATGTTGGGCGACCTGCGCACCATGGCAGGACCTTTTCTCAAGGAATGCATGGATAAAATCAAATGGGAAAATTATCATGTTATCGGGTTTACATCGGTATTTAGTCAACATGTTTCCTCCCTGGCGCTGGCGCGTCGCATAAAAGAACGCTGGCCGGAAAAAATAATTGCGTTCGGAGGTGCAAATTGCGAGGAGGAAATGGGCCGGGCGCTGCTCAGGTTATTTCCATTTGTTGACTGGGTCTTCAATGGGGAAGCCGACCTCTCTCTACCTCAAGCTGTTTCACAATGGTATGCAGGCAAGTCGCCAGAAGGGATTCCCGGAGTTGCCTATCGTCATGATGGACAGATTATCGAGCAGGATTCCGGCCGATCGCCGGAAATGGACACCCTCTCCTATCCTGATTTCGATGACTATTTTATGGCGCTAAAGAAATGGGCACCGGCATATTTACAATCGGTTCCCATTTCCCTTGAACTTTCACGGGGGTGCTGGTGGGGGAAAAAGTCACAGTGTACTTTTTGTGGTTTGAACTGCAAAACATTGAACTTTCGTCGGAAAAGCCCACGTCGAGCTGAGGATGAGATTAAGACCTTGACGGCTCGATACAAGGTAGACAAAGTGATTCTTACCGATTCTATTATCGACATGAGTTTTTTCAAAACCCTGTTGCCCGCTCTAGCGGACTGGGGCGGATTGGAAGAATTGTTTCTCGAATCTAGAGCCAACCTCAATCGCGAGCAGGTCCGCATGTTGAGATCTGCCGGTGTAAAATCGTTTCAACCGGGTATTGAGAGCCTCGACAGCGAAATACTGAAACTGATGCACAAGGGGACCACTCTTTTGCAAAACGTGCAATTTCTTAAATGGGCTCGAGAGTTTGGTGTATATCCCACCTGGAATCTCCTTTACGGGTTCCCTGGAGAAAATGCTGAAGCCTACCGGCGGATGGCTTTGCTTGTTCCTTCAATCGTTCATTTGTGCCCGCCGATGGATGTAAGCCCCGTATTATTGGTTCGTTTCAGTCCCCTCTTTGAACAAAGCCGGGAGTGGGGACTGAAAAATGTTAGGGCCCACGCAGGTTACCGGTCGTTCTATCCTTTCGATCAGGAAGATTTAAATGCACTCGCCCATTTTTTTGATTATGATTTGATCAACAAGGAAAATATCCCTTCATATATCAATCCATTGAAGCAGCAGGTCGCAATTTGGAAGCAAAGTTGGAAACACCCCAAGCCACCATTTTTGACTTTTGATCTTCAACCCGGAGGGAAAGTTGTTATTTACGACTCGCGGTCTTTGGGCCAAGGCCACCGAGTGGAACTTGAAGGGGAGATGGCCAAGGTCTATCTATCTTGTGATACAATTCAATCCTTCGACGCGTTGGTACAACAGATTGATAAAAAGGAGGTTAAAAACAGTTCTAACTGTGATCCGCTGCGTCATCACCTTGATGAGTTGGTCGCACAGCACCTCATGCTGCAGGAGGATGACCGCTATCTTAGCCTGGCCACGCAGCCTGAAAGAAAGACGGAAGTCTCTGAAGAATGGTAATGTAAAACAACCCGATGAAATTCGTTGATCACATCATGATGAATTTCGTTTTATTTTATCTAGAATTGCATTCATCGTAACACCTGCTTTTTCATGAATGACGACATCCGCCATGGAATCTATATCGGTCGGTGTATA
>Ga0255058_10000269_pt1 | contig 31201 bp, 24 predicted proteins | sample Cases_109_9_MG_FD_188637 | JGI IMG/M metagenome (GOLD analysis project Ga0255058, IMG submission 188637) | Seawater microbial communities from Amundsen Gulf, Northwest Territories, Canada - Cases_109_9 | ecosystem: Environmental > Aquatic > Marine > Gulf | place: Canada: Northwest Territories... | reverse complement strand
GGGAGTGGGAAGCCAAAGGGGCGCCGCGTCTCCACGTGGTCGACCTGGACGGGGCGTTTGCCGGGGGACCCAAACAGCACTCGGTGATTGGAGCGGTTGCGCGGGCGGTCAAGATTCCGGTCCAGGCAGGGGGTGGTCTGAGAACTCCAGAAGCGGTCGAGGCGGCCTTCGCCGCTGGCGTGGCCATGGCAGTTGTGGGGACTTCGGCGATCCTGGACTCGGACTTTCTCGAACAGGTCTGTACGGCCTATCCGAGGCGGGTTATCCTCGCTCTCGATGCCCGAGGGGGTAGGGTGGCGGTCAAGGGATGGCGTGAGTTCTCGGACCGTTCGGCCGAGGAGGTAGCGGAAGGGGCGGCCTCCATGGAGTTGGGCGGGATCCTCTATACCGATATCCTCAAGGACGGGACGTTGGAAGGACCCAATCTTGAGATGTTGGAAGCGATGGCGAGGCAGAGCCGTCACCCGGTCCTCGCCTCTGGGGGCATTGCCTCATTGGACGACATTCGGCGGCTTCGGACCATCAAGGGTGTGGCCGGCTGCATTATTGGGAAGGCTCTGTACAGCGGTGCCATCGAGCTCGAGGCGGCGCTTGCAGTGGCGGCAGAGGAGACGCTTCGTCGATGCTAGCAAGGCGAATCATTCCCTGCCTCGACGTCAAGGACGGCCGGGTAGTGAAGGGGACCCGCTTCGTCGACCTTCGAGACGCGGGGGATCCAGCAGAGGTGGCGGAGCGGTACGATCGGGACAGGGCCGACGAACTGGTCTTCCTCGACATTACCGCATCGGCCGAGCGCCGGAAGATCCTGATCGAGGTAGTCGAGAAGACGGCTGCGAGGGCTTTTACACCTCTGACGGTAGGAGGAGGCATCCGGGATGTGGACGACATTCGGGCTCTGCTGCTGGCCGGGGCGGATAAGGTCTCCCTTAACACCGCGGCGGTGCAAAAGCCCAGCCTGATTCGGGAGGCGGCAGAGCGGTTCGGCAGCCAATGCATCGTTCTCGCCATCGACGCCAAACGAAAGGGAATCAGAGTTCAGGGTTCAGGGTTCAGAGAAAGACCGGACCATGAACCATCAACCATGAACTCTGAACCAGAATGGGAAGTATATATTCATGGAGGCCGCACGCCGACTGGTTTGGATGCGGTAGCATGGGCGGAGCAGGGGGTCTCTTTGGGGTCGGGGGAGATCCTCCTGACAAGTATGGATTGTGACGGCACGCGAGAGGGGTACGATTTGGATCTGACTGCCGCGGTCGCCGAAAAGGTAGACGTACCGGTCATTGCCTCCGGAGGTGCCGGGACGGTGGAGCATCTGTACGAAGCCCTTGCCATCGGCAAGGCCGATGCGGCCCTTGCCGCGTCTATTTTTCACTTCGGAGAGATCTCGGTGCCCGAAGCCAAGACCTACCTGAGCCAGCGCGGCATCCCCGTACGCCTCTAGGACCGCGAAGCGGTCCTCGTTGAGGGTTCAGGATTCCAGCGGTCAGCTATCGGTAGTCAGCGGGTGGCATAGAGACATAAGAGGTTTGATCGGTCGGCTGAAACAGTCCTTAGGATGGTAGCTCATTGCTGACAGCTAACTGCTAATGCCAGGTCCGCAAGGCCATAGCGTTCTGCCCTGAACCCTGAACCATGAACTCTGAACCGAGGAGGATAGGTGGCCAAGATTCCCGGTGGCTTGAAGTTTAACAAAGACGGTCTGATCCCGGCCATCGCCCAGCATGCCAGGACGGGTCAAGTATTGATGATGGCCTATATGAACCGCGCGGCTCTTCGGATGACTCTGGATACCGGCTTTGCGCACTACTACAGCCGGTCCCGGGGTCAACTCTGGAAGAAAGGAGAAGAGTCAGGACATCTGCAGCGGGTTCGAGAGGTCCGCCTCGACTGCGATGGTGACGTCCTACTACTGCAGGTGGAGCAGCAGGTGGCCGCGTGCCATCTTGGCTATCGGTCGTGCTTCTTCCGGCGGGTCAAGAGGAATCTCACCTCCTCCGCTCCGATTATGGAGCAGGCTTTTCGGCCTGAGGAGGTCTATGGCGTCTCATCCCAAGTCCTTGATGCGGTCTATGGGACGATTTTGGAGCGGAAGCAAAAGCGGCCTAGCGCATCATATGTGGCCTCCCTGTTGCGAGAAGGGGAGGACAAGATCCTCAAGAAGATCGCCGAGGAGGCCTCTGAAGTTCTTTTAAGTGTCAAAGGGGGGCGACGCAAGGAGATCGTGCATGAGGTGGTGGACCTCTGGTTTCATACGTTGGTCCTCCTGGGGGCACGGGGTATTGCCTTGAAGGACTTGTGGAACGAATTTCAGAGCCGGGTGGGAAAACGGAAGACCGAATTGAAAAAAAAAGGGAAAAGAGGGAAAGGACGTTGACAAACCGGCCCGGATAGTATAATATATTCTCAGCTTTCCATGCCAACCATCGCTTTTATCTATCGTAAGTATCGAAATAACAAATATTCTAAGTGGGGGGGGTGTGAGGCGTAAGCAGCGTTATCGTCCGGGAGGCCGAGAGCTTCGAGGGCGCGCTGAGGCGCTTTAAAAATCAGGTGGAAAAGACTGGAGTCTTCTCCGAGATGAGAAGGCGAGAGCATTACGAAAAGCCAAGCGTCCGCCGGAAAAAGAAGGCTCTCGCCGCCCGGAAGAAGTTGCTAAAGAAGATGCGCGTGGTGCAGGAATAGAATGGGTCTTCAGGCCCGCCTCCACCAGGATCTTCAGGCGGCCTTAAAGGCCGGCCGAAGAGTGGAGGTTTCAACCCTCCGTCTGCTCTTGTCCGCTGTGAAGAATCGCGAGGTGGAAAAGCGCGGACAGGTGACCGAGCCCGAGATTCTACAGCTCATCGTCAAGGAATGTAACCAGCGTCGAGAAGCCATCCACCTTTTCCACCAGGGGGGGCGGGAGGACCTCGTTCTCAAAGAAGAGGGGGAGCTTCAGGTTCTCGAGCAATTTCTCCCCAAAGCGATGACAGCCGAGGAGCTATCTGCGAAAGTGAGGGACGCCATCGCCGCTACGGGAGTCTCTTCGGTAAAAGACATGGGAAAGGTGATGGCGTACCTGATGCCTCAGGTGGCCGGGCGGGCTGATGGAAAGGTCGTAAGCCAGTTGGTGAGACAGGAACTTTCTGGAGGGGGATGACGCGTCTAAAGACGAGCAGGAGGTTACTCCACGATGGTGTATGGGGAACAGAATAAAGTTCAAGGGACTCCGCAAGGGGTCCCTCGATTTTTTCCTGGAGCACTCTAAGGGATGGATGACCGGTCACAGACAGGATTAGAGTTTACCGGCGTCCTGAGTCTTCTCCAGGAGGCGGCGAACACCCCCTTGGGCAAAGAGCGGGCACAGCATCTTAGTCCTGTGCACGACTTGGAACGGGTGCAGGAAGCCCTGGCCGAGGCCGCGGAGGCAAAGGCACTCTTTGAACGGGGTGAGGAGCCACCCTTCGGTGGGGTGACTGATATTCGCCTCCATCTTAACCGGGCGAGGATCGAGGGGGCTACACTCGATCCTCGGTCCCTCTGGCAGATTTATGAAACCCTGGAGGCGGCCCGCCGACTCCGGACCTTTTTCCATCGGGAGAAGGAGGGGGCGCCCCTCCTCTGGAAGCAGGCCCGTGGCCTTATCCCCCCCGAAGCCCTCTGCGCGGCAATTGGTGGGGCTATTACGCCAGAGGCAGAGGTGGCCGATACGGCCAGCCCAGGGGTTGAACGGGTTCGGCAGGAGATGCGCACCCTTCGGGCGGCCATTCTCGTAAAGCTGGAGCGGTATCTGGCGTCTCCTGTCTACCAGGCGACCCTTGCCGAACCGATCATCACACTTCGCAATGACCGATACGTAATTCCGGTGAAGTCGTCTGCCAAGGGGCGGATCAAGGGAATTGTCCAGGATCAGTCAGGGAGCGGCCTTACCCTTTTCCTGGAGCCCACCCCAGTGGTGGAGATGAACAACCGGTTGCGGAGCCTGCTGCGGGAAGAGGAAGAGGAGGTGATCAAAGTCCTCCGGGCCCTTACAGCACTCGTTGGGCGAGAAACGGAAATCATCCAGGCACTCTTGGGGCTTCTGGGTAATCTGGACCTACTGGCCGCCAAAGGTCGTCTAGCCGTCCGTCTCAGGGCTCAGGTTCCGCGGGTCACCCGGGACCGCCGCCTCATCCTGCGTCAGGCTCGCCATCCCTTCCTCGTGCTGAGTCTCGGCCCGCAAGGGATGCCAGTCCCCATTGACCTCGAAGTTGGTGGGGTGTTTTCTGTGCTGGTGGTCACCGGACCGAACACGGGTGGAAAGACCGTCGCCCTGAAGACCGCTGGTCTTCTCACCCTAATGACATTGTCCGGTCTCCCCATCCCAGCTTCTCCGGACAGCCAGATTCCCTGCTACCGAGTCGTGTTTGCCGATATTGGGGATGAGCAGAGTATTGAACAGAGCCTGAGTACTTTCTCCTCTCACATGAGCCAGGTCGTCAAGATCTTGGCCCATGCAGGACCTGAAACCCTAATCCTTCTGGATGAGCTCGGGGCCGGGACCGATCCCTCGGAAGGTGCCGCCCTCGGTATTGCCATCCTGGACGCGCTCCGGGAGCGAGGCGCCTCGGTGATCGCCAGTACTCACTTGGAGGCGGTCAAGGCCTTTGCTGCCCTCACTCCCGGTGTGGAAAATGCCAGCGTCGAATTCGATCTAGAACGCCTGGCTCCTGCATACCATGTCCGGCTGGGTCTCCCCGGCAAGAGCTACGGGCTAGAGATCGCTGGCCGTCTCGGTCTGCCCGGGGCAGTTTTGGAAAGGGCCAGAGGTGTCCTCACCGACGGGCACCAAAATACCCAGGCTTTCCTTGAGGCCCTCGAAGTCGACCGCCGAGAGGTCGACCGGCTCAAGACCCGGCTGCATCACGAGGTCGAGCAGGCCACGACCCTGAGGAAAGAAGCGGAGAAACTCGTGGTGCGGTTGCGCGAGGGGATCAAGGAACTTACACATCAGGCGCGGAAAGAATCGAGGCAGCTCCTTGCTGAACTCCGCCAGCAGGGAGAGGGCCTGATTCGGGCCCTCCGGGATCAGGGTGGTCGGCGGGAGGAGATTCGGGGTTTTCATCAAGGGCTCGAGGAGCTGAAGGCAAGGGTGGAGGCGAACGACACACCTCCGGTCAATGGGCTTGAGGCAGGGGCCGAGATTGGCCCAGGCCGATGGGTCAGGGTCGCGGGGCTCCACCGGGAAGGGCAGGTTCTGACATCGGTCTCTCCGCAAGGGACCGTGGAGGTGCAACTCAGCGTGGGCAGGGTCCGCCTACCTGTCACGGCGCTCTGCCCGGCCCGGTCCCGGGAGGGGCCGCGCACCGAGGTGCCGCTCTTCGTGGAGGGGACCCAGTCCATTGGCCCTGAGATCAACCTAATTGGTTGCACTGTCGGAGAGTCATCACGCCGCTTGGAGAAGTATCTAGATACCGCCTTCTTATTAGGTCTTCGGCGGGTCAGGGTGATCCATGGCAAGGGAACAGGTGTGCTCCGAAAGGGGGTCCACAAGTTTCTGGCCAGCCACACTCTGGTCGAGGGGTTTCATCTCGCCGAGATCGGTGAAGGAGGGAGCGGTGCCACGGTTGTGGCATTGAAGGAGCGGTGAGCTAGGGCGCCCTTCCACCCGGAAGGGGAAGAGCCCTGCGCTATCCGACAAGCATTGTCGAGGTAATCCGTGGGATTTATCCCTGAGGAAGTAATTGATCAGGTGCTGAAGGCCTCGAACATTGTGGATGTGGTCGAGGGCTACCTGCCGCTGAAGCAGGCCGGAAAATACTACCGAGCCCTTTGTCCCTTCCATACCGAAAAAACGCCCTCTTTCACCGTCAATCCTGAGCGCCAAATCTTTTATTGCTTCGGGTGTGGGGAGGGTGGGGATGTCTTTCGCTTCCTGATGCGGCGGGAAGGGTTTACCTTCCCCGAAGCGGTCCGGCATCTCGCCCACCGGGCAGGGGTGCCGCTCCCGGAGAAAGGGAGAGGCCGGCGGGGAGAGGGTCTCCTGAGACTCTATGAGGTACAGCGACTGGCCTGTGACTTCTTCCGGAAGGCCTTGAATAATCCAGAGGGAAACGAGGCCAGGAAATATCTGAGCCAGCGCGGGGTGGACGCAGGGTTTGTTGAGCGGTGTCAGCTCGGTTATGCCGTCGGGGAGTGGGAGGGGTTGCTCCGGGAGCTCATCAAGCAAGGACTGTCCACGAGCCAGGTAGAAGCCGCGGGCCTGGCCCTCCCCAGGCAGGGGGGGCGCGGATACTACGACCGGTTCCGGGATCGTCTGATGCTCCCCATTTGTGATTCCACGGGAAAGATCGTTGGATTCGGCGGCCGGGCCCTCGGGGACCAACAGCCGAAGTACCTGAACTCCCCCGAGACCGCCATCTATCGGAAGGGGGTTCACCTGTACGGTCTTCACTTGGCGGCACGGCCAATCCGGGAGGCGGGGATGGCGCTCGTGGTAGAGGGTTATTTCGATGTGATCGCCCTGCACGGTGCGGGGTTTCCCCACACGGTGGCCTCCCTGGGCACTGCCTTGACTGCCGAGCAGGTATCCCTCTTACACCGCTATGCCGAGAAGGCGGTCCTCATCTTTGATCCCGACCCCGCGGGCATCCAGGCAGCCTGGCGAGGGCTCGAACTCTTGGTTGCAGAAGAGATGGGGGTGTCGGTAGTCGTCCTCCCGAAAGGGAAGGATCCGGATAGCTTCGTCCGCGAGTTCGGCAAGGATGCTCTCATGGGGCGAGTAGCGGCGGCTCAGGATTTGGTCGATTTTCTCCTCACGCGAGCAGAGGAGCGGACGGGACTACAGGGTGTGGACGAAAAGGCAGGTGCGGCGCGACAGGTGGTCCAACTCATTGCCCGGATGCCGGAAGGGGTCCGGAGAGCGAAGTATGTGCAGAAGCTCGCAGAGCGGTTAGGGGTTGCGGAGGCGGCGGTCCTGACGGACCTCCGCCGTATGGGGTCCTCGGAGTTGGCCCCGACGTCGGCCCCCCTGCCGTTGCTGGATTTTCCCCCGGTTGAAAAGACCTTGATCCAGATTTGTCTTCTCTTTCCGGACCTTCGGCCTCTCATCTGGAGGACCCTCCAGGGCGAAGAGCTTTCGGCAGCTCCCCTGCAGGCCATCTACCGGTTCCTCCACGAATACACGGGAGGAGAAGAAAATTTGGCCCGGGCCCTGAGCCACCATCCCGATGCCAAGGTCCGGCAGGTGGCGGCGGGGCTGTTTGTCCAAGGGGGAGAAGAGTTCAGCGATCCGCATCGGATGGCAAAGGACTGTTTAGTGCGGCTGCGGCTCCAGGACATTCAGGACCAGCTGAGGAAAGCGCGTGAGCAGGGAGACCTTCTTCAGGTGAAAGCGCTTCTAGAGCAGAAGCGGACACTCGCCGCTGGTCAGATTTCTAGAATGGACTATATTACTTGATGTGCTTCTGATGACCAGATCTTAGCGATTCGGCGTGATAAAGGTAAATAAAGGTAAATAAAGGTAAATAATAAAGAAGGAGGAGATGGCAGTATGACAGATGAGGCAAGGCTGGAGGAGCTGAAGGTCCTCATCGGCGTGGGCAAGAAAAAGGGATACCTGACCTACGAGGAGATCAACAATCATCTTCCGGAAGATGTCACCTCTGCTGAGCAGATCGATCGCATCTTAAACCTCTTGAATGAGATGGACATCGAAGTCCTTGATGCTCCCCGCCAGGCCGGGCGAGCGGGGATAAAGAAGGCAGCGGGGCCCCCGTCGGCTGGGGCAGAGGCGGAAGTGGATCTCAGCCCCTCGCCGGTCGGACGAACCGATGACCCGGTACGGATGTACCTCCGGGAGATGGGAAAAACCCCGCTTCTCACCCGGGAGGGAGAGATCGTAATTGCCAAGCGGATCGAGGAAGGACGACGCGAGGCTACCGATTCAGTCTGCCGAGCTGGGATCGCAGCTCGAGAGGTGATTTTCTGGGGGGAACGTCTGCTCCAGGGCCGAATTCGGGTGTCCGATCTGATCACTCTCAACGAATTTGACGAAATTTCAGAACAGAGGGAAAAGGAATTGGTGGCTGAGGTTGCGCCATCCCTGAAGAGCCTTCGGAAGGAACAGGAGAAAGTAGATGATTTAGCCAAGCGCTTCGAGCGGGCCGAGCGACGAGGTAACACAAAGCGGGCAGAGCGCCTGCACCACGAGATTCAAGAGAAAAGCGACCAGCAGGCCACGCTCCTGCGGCAGCTGAATGTCAACCAGCGGGTCATAGAACGGATCGTCGCCCGCATGCGAAGCATTCTTGAGCGGATTGAGAAGGCCGAGCAGGAGATGAAAGAGCTCAGGCGGTTCGCGCGGTTGAGCGCCGCCAACTTCAAGGTGCTTTACGATACCGCCCTGGGCAATGGTGTCTCAATGCGGACACTGATGCGGCGTACTAAGTTTTCCCGCGAGAAGCTAGAGGAACTTCAGCGGCAGATCCAGGTCATCACTAAGAAGATCGATCGGGCCGAGCAAGAGGCCGACGCCAGTTCGAGCGAGCTGCGCGAGCTAGTGCAGGCCATTAGTTGGGGTGAGCGGAAGGCGCTGGATTCGAAGCGAGAGATGGTGGAGGCTAACCTCCGTTTGGTCATCTCTATTGCGAAGAAGTACACGAACCGGGGCCTCCAGTTTTTGGACCTCATTCAGGAGGGGAATATCGGTCTCATGCGGGCGGTGGAGAAGTTCGAGTACCAGCGGGGTTATAAATTCTCCACCTATGCCACCTGGTGGATCCGGCAGGCGATTACCCGGGCCATCGCCGATCAGGCCCGAACCATCCGGATCCCGGTCCATATGATCGAGACCATCAATAAGTTGATCCGTGCCTCCCGCCAGTTGGTGCAGGAATATGGTCGGGAACCTAGCCCGGAGGAGATTGCCCAAAAAATCGACCTCCACGTGGACAAGGTGCGGAAGGTCCTAAAGATCGCTCAGGAACCGATCTCCTTGGAGACCCCTATCGGAGAGGAAGAGGATTCGCACCTGGGGGACTTTATCGAGGATAAGGGGGCGGTCTCACCTCTCGATGCGTTCATTGGAATCAATCTGGGATCGCAGACCGACAATGTTCTGCATACCTTGACCGAACGGGAGCGAAGAGTGCTGCGCCTTCGGTTCGGGATCGGGAGTGGTGTGGACCACACCCTGGAAGAGGTAGGACAGCAGTTCGACGTCACCCGGGAGCGGATTCGGCAGATTGAAGCCAAGGCATTGCGCAAGTTGCGACATCCCACCCGAGGCCGGAAGCTCCGAAGCTTCGTCGAACCCTAATTCGTTTATAGTTCAGGGTTCAGGGTCAAGGTGAGGAGTTTACGGTTCACGGTGTATGGCGACCGGACGATTTTTCATCTTTGAACCATGAACCATGAACCCGAATGGGCCCATAGCTCAGCGGTCAGAGCCACCGGCTCATAACCGGGCGGTCCCTGGTTCGAATCCAGGTGGGCCCACCAACTCGTTCAGAGTTCACGGTTCAGGGCTCAGAGAGAAAAACGAAAAACGGATTTTTGTGGTCTTGCTTGCTACCATGAACCACGAACCACGAACCATGAACCCTGAACCATAAGCCATGATCCGGGAGAGGATGTGCGGGAGGACCTGGCCCAGGTAGTGGATTTGCAGAATCTCGATCTGGAGATCGCCAGGCTCCAGAGAGAGGTCGAAAAGATCCCGCGGGAGATCGCCGAGTTGGAGCAACAGCTGGCCAGCTCCCGAGTGGCATGGGAGCAAGCCCGTGAGCGCCTTGCCGCTATCGAGCAGCTCCGTCGGGGCAAGGAGCGGGACGAAGAAGAAGTCAAGGCGGAGCAGGGTAAGCGGCAGACGCGTCTCTTCGAGATCAAGACGAATCAGGAATATGCAGCGGTTCTGAAGGAGATCGAGGGACTTAAAGAGCGCCGCTCGAAACTTGAGGACGAAATCCTCGAACTCTTTGACCAGATTGAGGAGGCCCAAGGGGCGGTCCGCAACGAGGGGGCCCTCTTTCAGGAGCGAGAGAAGACGTTTGGAGAGCAACGGACCACCAAGGAAGATGAGCTCAAACGGCTCCAGGGAGAGCTGGGTCTCCTTGAGGAGAAACGGCGCCGTCAGGTGAGCCGCGTGGAGCCCGGACTTCGTCAAACCTACACACGTATTCTGCGCAGCCGGGGCGGCGTGGCGGTGGTCCCGGTGAAGGACGGCTCTTGCCTAGGCTGTCATGTAGCTCTCACCCCCCAGACCTATAACGAGCTCCGAATGGGAGACCTCCTGCTCAGTTGCGCGAACTGCCAGCGGATCCTTTACTGGAAAGGATGAAATCCGCCACCGCTCACCGATATGTACGAGGCCATGTAGTGCACCGAAGCCCTCCTTGTCCTGACCGCAAGGTCCTGTACCCCCCCGCCCGAGAAGCGCTACCTGCCCGCGAGTAGTCCTACCGGTGATCCCTCGTAGCTTTTTATTAACGATTTCAAGCAGTTACATAGCGAAGCTTCCCTGCAAGCCGGCCAGCATATGAAACATCCGTGGGGGCCTTTGCGCGCTTCCCTGGGACGCTGTGTGGGTGCCCACGTTGTAGGCATTTTGGCACGGTTGGTGCACCACTTGAGGAGACGTAAGAGCCCGCCAGGGAGAGGTGTCTTCAGATTAGGGGCTGGGTAATCCGAGCGACGGGATCATAGACATGGCGATCTCAGCGGTCCGTGAAGCTTCACGACTCATCTTCGTCGATGAGCTGACGGGGCTCTACAACCGGCGGTTCATGCGACAGTATCTCCGGGACCGCCTGGACCACTTTGTTCAGAGCCGCACACCCTTGTGCATCATCATGTTCGATCTCGACGGCTTCAAGCAGGTGAACGACACCTATGGGCATCTCGAGGGAGACCTCGTACTCAAGCGCCTAGCCCAACTTATCCGTGAGACGGTCCCGCCGGAGAGCTACGCGATCCGTTTTGCCGGTGACGAGTTCTTTGTCTTTCTCGAGGGTGTTGACGGGGCCGGCGGGGTGAGCGTCGCCGAGGGGATTCGAGAACGAGTCGCCGCCCAGCCGTTCAGCAGCGATAAGGTTCCAGACGGTGTCCCGGTGCAGCTGAGCGTCGGCGTCGCCGCCTGTCCGGAGGACGCCACCAGCGCGACCGATCTCATAGATGCGGCCGACCAGGCGCTTTACCAGTCCAAGCGGATGGGAAAGAACTGCGTGAGTCGGGCGAACAGGTCAATGCTTCCGCCTGAGGAGGAGGTCCTCAAGCGGTTTCCTTGTCCGCGCGTCGTTGGTCGGTACGCCGAGCTTGAAGAGCTTGATCGAGCACTGGTGGACTCTGCCGCCCGGAAGCACCGCTTCCTCCTCGTGGAGGGGCACCGAGGCCTCGGAAAGAGTCGTCTCCTGGCCGAAGCGATGCAGCGCGCCGGCACCCGTGGCCTTAGGTGTTTCTTTGGACGCTGCCTGGAATCACACCAGGCTATCCCATACAGCAGTCTTACCCCGATGGTGACCGAGTGCTTGACCCGGGAGCACGGGCAACTGGAGTCTGTCATGAGGCGGCTGTCGGGCCCGACGGTGACGGAGCTTGGGACGATCATTCCCGGGCTCGCGACCGCCGATGGGCCGCGGGAATCCCTCACCGCTGAGGAACGGCGAAGTCTGCTCTTTCACGGCATGGGAGATCTCCTCTGCCTGCTTTCAGAGCGGGCCCCGCTGATCCTGTTCCTCGACGATATCCACTTCGTGGACGACGCAAGCTTGGAGGTCCTCTATCGCCTTCTGGACCGGGACGACGGCGGGGTGGTCGTCTACGGTGCGGGCCGGTCGGAGGCCCTCACCCAGCAGGAGGCCCCGCCCCCACTGCTGCGTCTCTTCGCCCTCCTGCGCCAATCACCGAATTTTTCGAATGTGAGCCTCGCCACGCTTGCACCGCAGGACGTCAAGCAGATGCTCGCGGCGATCCTGGAGCGGCACACGCCCTCTCCTGCCTTCTTGCAGCATCTGTTCGAGGCAAGCGGGGGAATTCCGCTGTTCGTCGAGGAGACGCTCAAGGGGCTCATCGCTAAGGGGATCCTGAAGGCGGCGGAGGGAACCTGGGACCTAGACGCGGTGAATCTCGCCGAGATCCCGGCGTCGCTGGAGGCCGCAGTCCTCGGGGGGTTAGAAGCCCTTGACCAGGAAACCCACGCCATGATCTGGAAGGCGGCGGTGGTCGGCCCTCACGTGGACCTCACGCTGCTGGCCGGGGTGCTGGGGAAGGACCCAGGGGAAACCCAGCAGCTCGTTGATCGCGGGAAGAAGCAGCGGGTGTTCGAGGAGCCGGGTCCGCTGTCGGACGAGGAAGAGGTGCGGTTTTTGAACCAGTGCTTTCAGCAAATTGTCTACACAGGCCTCGGCCAGGATGATCGCCGACGCACCCACCGGGTTGTCGGGGAGGTGGCGGAGCGGCTCGCGGGGCCGCAGGTTGAGGCGGTGTTGGGGCCGCTGGCATATCACTTCGAGCGCTCGGACGATACGGCCAAGGCGGAGTTCTACAGCCGACGGGTGCAGGAAGTCTCGACACAGCTCTTTTCGGCGGACGAAGTGGAGCGAGAGCTGAGCCTGAAGGTCGGGGCGCAGGACTCCCAGTTCCAGCTGGACGAGCAGACCTTCCCTCTGGCCGAGCGATTTTTGAGAACCTTGACCGTCGCGGTGAAGAACATGCGGCTGTACCCCGAGGGGAGTCAGCTCGTGGCGGAGAGCGTGGCGGCGGCCACCACCACCCTACTGGACCTGCTAGGCCAGGTGGAGGCCGTGACTTTCGCCGAAGAGGGTCAGGCCCTTCTGGCCAACGGCCAGCCACTGGAGCGGAAAGGGCTACATCAGGTCGTCGAAGAAGTGTTGCAAGTCTACACCGACCATGGGATTCGCCGGTGCACCTTCGAGCGCGGAATCACCCAGACTGATGTGATGGGCCTGCTGAAGATCCTGAGCGGGCCGTCTCAGGGGATCCAGCACGACGTGGCGTTCTGGGAGCAACGGATCGAGTCGATGGGGATCGAGCACGTGGACGTCTTTCCAGTCATCTATCTGGCGGCGGGGGAAGCCAAGACCGTTTGGAGGCGTGAACAGGCGGAGGCACGTCTGGACGATCCGACCCTGGTGTTGGTCCGTGACGTGCTACGCTCGCTCGCGGCGACGGTCGACAACATTCGTCTCTACCCGCCAGAGAGCGAGCTGATCACCCTCACCCTCGATCAGCTGGATCGCCATACCCAGGAGCTCTTCGAGCGCCTTCCGAGCCTGACCGTGGCAATGGCAGAGGGGACGATCGTCGTCAACGCGACCCGACCGAATCCCCGCCAGTTCGGCATCACGATTGAGATCCTCCAAAAGCTCATGGAGGAGAGTGGCCTCACGAGCCTGACCATCCGGCGCGGCGTGACCCGCGAGGAGTTTCGGGTATTTATCAGTCAGTTGGCCCTGCCCCTCGAGGACGCGCAGCGAGCACCCACCTTCTGGCGGAGCATGCTCGAAGGACGTGGGATCACCACTATCGAGGTGGGAACCCGCATGTACGCGGCTGCGGTGGAGCTGGAGAGTCCCCTCGAAACTGTCGCCGGGGAGATCTCCGAGGCCGAGGAGATCCTCCAGCGCGTGGCCCAATGGCTCCAGGACCCCCTGGCGGCATTCCTCGAAGGGCAAGTTCAAGAAGAGATCGCGCCCATTCTCGGGACGCTGCTCGGCGTCGAGCGCGAGGATCTGGCGCGGCAGCTCGTGGGACGGACCACGGGTGCCTTAGCCGAAGCGGATGGGAGTCTCCGCCGGAAGGCCGCCGAAGGACTTCATGTCTCTTTGAGGGGTGTGGGGGAGGCATCCGTTGATTGGCTGCTCGACTTGATGCTTGAAACCGTCGCGGATGCCGTATCCAGAGAAACAGAACCCGAGGCGTTCCAGGGCGAGGTGGAACTTTCGGCAGAGATCCTCAAACGGCTTCTCCAACGCAGAGACCTCGTGCGAGGGGCGCCTCTAGCCGAGGCTCTAGGCAGACTACCAACGAGAAAGCCCGAGATGGAGAACTTTGTCGAGCCGGTGAGGAGGTTCGTGGACTCGCTGGCGCCACACCTGATGAAGCTGATCCTGGAGGGTGAGGACCTAGAGACTTCCCGCGTCGCTGCGACACTTTTGCGTGCCCAGGGGAACGCAGCGTTTCGGCTCCTCAGCCAGGAGCTGGCGCGGGCCGCTTCGCTCGAAAAGACCTGCCGTATTGTGGCAGTACTCGACGTCGTCGCGCCGGCCCTGGGAAGAGATTTTTTCTTTCTCCTAGGTCATTCGGAGGTGCAGGTCCGGGCCGAGATGGCCCAGGCGCTCACGCGGCTCTCCCGAGTCCAGGCGGTGCGGTTTCTCCGCCAGGCTATGAGCCAGCCCGAGCCCGAGGTGGTGCTCGGAGCCCTCGAGTGCGTACGTGGGCTTGGGGGAGTCGAGTTGATCGACTCCGTGATCGGCCTGCTCGACCATCCACCGAGTGAGCATGTGCTGAGGGTCGCCTGCCTCCGCCTCGGTACGTTGCAGGACGCCCGTGCCGTCAGTCCTCTCCTTCGAATCCTCGGCCGCCGCCCGCGGTTTTTTGGTCTGCGGAAGGGCCTTCCGGAAGAGATCCGAGCAACCGCTGCCCGCGCCCTCGGTGAGCTGGGCTTCCCAGAGGCGCGCGAGGGGCTGGAGGTAGCTGTCAAGGATCCGAGTAATTCGGTGCGCGCGGCGGTCCGCCTCGCACTTCACAAAATCCACCAGGAGCTCGAACCCGCGCCCGAGGGATGACGGCAGCGTACTGCGACTCCGCCAGGCTCATATTAGTCAACCGCCTGGACCCGCCACACGCTACTTCTTCTCAATGATCTTATGTGTTGTCTTGTGATGAATCTTCGCAACGATTCGCAACTCCTCTTCCCCCTTCTCCTTGACCACACGCCTTCCTGCTACGACCACGCTCTCGGACGCCCCCTTCGGCAGTTCAAACCCGTATTCGCGGCTGAATCTCTCCATCCGGGAGACGAACCTGTCGCGGGCCAGAATGGATGCAGCGGCCACCGCGGGGTATCGTTCCCCTTTCGGTACCTGGATAAGCTGGAGATGTTTTCCTTTTTCCATGAGCCGGGAGCGGATATAACGCTCATCCCCGAATTGATCGGCGACCGCATGATTACAGGGAAACCGTTCGAGCAGGCTTTCGATTGCCCTTGCATGGCCCCAAGCCAGGAGGTGGTTGAGATTCTTGCGCTCCCTCCGAAAACTCTCGTACAGCTCGTTGTACCGCTTTGGGGTGATTTCGACCTCTTCATACTTCCCGCGACAAATTTCCCGGATTCGCGCAGCGAGCTCGCGGCATCGCCTGTCTGAGAGGAGCTTGGAATCCCTCACGTCGGCCGCTACGAGTTTTGGCCCGGTCACCGAGTCGAAGAACACCGCTGCCACTACCATCGGGCCAAAGTAGTCGCCCTTCCCGGATTCGTCAGTCCCGATATGCGGAAGGGGAATCTCCTGGACATCGGGATGGAGCCTAGCGGTTGCCTCAGCCGATTCGTTCATTGGGAACAGGTCCTAGACTCGGGTTCAGATCGTGGACGCACACTTACCTGTCGAACTTGCCTCTCGATTCACCCAAAGATCAAATATGTAAGATAAATTACGTGAAGCCAAGTAAAATTTTCGGTCAGTCGCCCGTGGATGTGTGAGGCCAATGTTGTCAGCGGGAAACTTACTTGACTTGGTGGCCGGTCAAGCCTATGGTCTCGGTGATCCCCAGTTGCCGTCGGGCAGGTGAGCCGTCTGCCGGGCCTGTCGTCTTGCACATCGATGAAGCTGCGCGGGCCAAGTCCGGCACTGCGCGGATCGGGGTAGTGAAAGGGAGCGAGATGGGTCATCCGGGCTTTACCTCCCTCCAGGAGGCCATGAGGAGAACACTGAACCAGCTTGGGCTTGGTGTCAGTCTATCCACGGCAGCCATTCACCGGGTCTGGTCAGAAGTGGTCGGTGAGGAAGTGGCTCGCCGCAGCCAACCGGGTCTCTTGAAGAACGGTCGTCTCCAGGTGACAGTGAGCGATGCGGTATGGCTCCAGCAGCTGACGATGTTGAAACCGACCATTCTAGCGAGCCTGGAGTCTCACTTGGGTTCGCGGGTGGTGCGGGAGCTCTTCTTCACTGTCGGCACACTCTCCTTTCCCCCTGTGCGTCGCGAATCGACCTTCCGGGATCATAAGAGCGCCGCGATTTCTCCTGAGGTGCGTACACGCCTCCAGGAGGTTCTCCGACCCATTCAGGATGAGGAGTGCCGAATCGTGCTGACTCGGATTCTGAGGAAGGCATGGGGAGCGGACTGAAGGACCAGTTGTGTCTTTTGTTCAACATGTGGGCTGCCAGAGTTGCAAAAAAATCACAATACCGAAAAACAGCAGTGATTGCCATCTGTTATTTATCTGAATTTAAAGGTCATATTTAATAAAGAATCCCTTATCGCCGTTGGTACGGGCCTTGCACACCGCTCGGAAGTCTTGACCAAAAAGTTTTTCCAGCTTCGAAGGCCACGCGCGGCGGGAGGAGCAGTGGGACGACAGAAGACGATCCGGAACATTATCAGTTGTTCTGGCGTCGGACTCCATACCGGGCGGGAGATCACCATGACACTCCACCCCTTGCCGCCCAATTCTGGGATCGTCTTTCGGAGAATGGACCTCCCTGATACGCCTGTCGTTCATGCCCGTCCCGAAAACATCCTTGACGTCCACTACGCCACAACCCTGGGGAAGGCCGGGGTCGAGGTAAAGACTGTAGAACACCTGCTGGCTGCCCTCGCCGGCCTCGGGATCGACAACCTCAGGATCGAGATTTCCGGGCCCGAGGTTCCCGTTATGGATGGGAGTGCAGCCCCCTTTATCGATCTCCTCCTCCAAGCGGGGATTCGGAGGCATTATGTCCCCAAATCTTATATCGTGGTCACCAAGCCCCTCGTCATCGACATGGGGAATCGGAGCATCCAGATTCTCCCCTCCAGACGGTTCCGGGTCCATTACTCCATGTCCTTTGACCATCCCTGCTTTGCTGAGCAATCCATCGATCTCCTGGTCTCTCGGCGCACCTTCATAAGGAAGATCGCGCCCTCTCGGACCTACGGTTTTCTCCGGGATGTCGAGCACCTCTGGCGCCGGGGCCTTGCCCTTGGCGGCTCCTTGGAAAATACCGTAGTCATTGGCGATGAGGGTGCCCTGAATTACCTCCGCTTCGAGGACGAGTTGATTCGGCACAAGGTGTTAGATCTTATTGGTGACCTGTACCTCCTCGGGCGTCCGCTGAGGGGGACCGTCGTGGCGAAAGGAGCGGGTCATCTTCTCCATACCACTCTCGTCAAGGAGATCCAGCGGCACCTCGAATCGAACGAAGTCTCCCGATGTGTCGTAACGGCTCCTGAATCTCTCCCGATCCCCGTGCCTGCCTCCTCTTGACGCCTCGGCTCCCCTGTCCTGTAAGGCCGTTTCTCCTTGCCAAACTGTTTCATTTTTGGCTATAGTAATATCCCCCATACCTCCCTGTTCCTCTTTCGGGTAAGCCGCAGACGCTCAGGGTAGACGCGGATGGTGCAGGACTTCGTCGAAAAAACGGAACAGCGGCGGCGAACGTGGCCGATCATTGCCGGGGTGGCAGCGCTGGTCGCGGTGCTCACCGCAGTCCAGGTCCTCCTTCCCCAACTCCGGTATCCCTCCCCCATTCCGAGCAATATCCTGATCTTCGCTCTGGTGAACGTGAACCTTATCCTCCTCGTCCTTCTCATCCTCTTGGTCTCTCGGAACCTGTTCAAGATCTATCTGGATCGCCGGCATAACCTCTTGGGGTCCAAGTTTCGGGTGAAGCTGGTCGTGACGTTTTTGAGCCTCGCACTGCTCCCGGCTGCCCTGCTCTTCCTGATGGCCTCAAACATCATCACGACCAGCGTGGACAGTTGGTTTAATATCCAGGTGGAGGAATCCCTCGAGCGGTCTTTAGAGGTGGCAGAGACCTATTATCAGGATATTCACGAGCGGGCCCTCGTTTCCGCCAGACACCTTGCTCGGCACATCGCTGCCGAAGGGCTCTTGGACGCTACCGAGCCCTACTTCGATCGGTTCGCGCGAGAGAAGCTCCAGGAAATGCAACTGGCAGTGATCCAGATCTTTGACCGCAAGGGGCGACAGCGGCTGCAGATCAGGGGAGGCCATGTCAATAAGGATGAGGCGCTCGCGGCGACGTCTCGTTATGTGCGGCGGGCCCTGACGGGCCGGGACCAGTCTCTCATCCAGACGACCGGGACGGGGGATCTCGTTCGAGCTATCGTCCCGATCAATCTTCCGTCAAGCAAGGGTCAGATCATTGGGGTGGCTGCGGTGGGCTATCTCATCCCAGAAGGGATGGCCCGAAAGGCTACCGACATCACCACGGGGGTGGATGAATACAAGCAACTGAAGTTGCTCAAGAGCCCGATCAAAGGCATTTACAACATGCTCTTCCTGACGGTCACGTTGGTGATCATTTTCGCGGCCGTCTGGGTCGGCGTACATATGGCTCGGCGAATCACTGTTCCCATCCAGAAGCTGGCCGAGGGGACACGGGCTGTAGCCTCCGGAAACCTGGAGTATCAAGTGCAGGTAGAGGCGGATGATGAAATCGGGATCCTCGTCGACTCCTTTAACCGGATGACTCAGGATCTCGGTCGGGGCAAGGTCGAGCTGACGGAAGCGAACCGAGATCTGCAGCGGACCAATGTCGAGCTGGGACAGCGCCGAGCGTATATGGAGACGGTCCTGGAAAGCATCGGGGCCGGCGTTCTTTCTGTGGACGCAGAAGGACGAGTGAATACCTTGAACCGCGCGGCGGCTCGCATGCTAGACCTCGACACCACAATGGCCCTCCAGCGACACTATCGCGCGCTCTTCGGCGTGGATCCGTTGACCCCCCTCCGCCATCTGATGGACCGGATGACCCAGGATGGACGGGCCACAGTGAATGAAGAAGTGGCGCTCTCCCTTTTGGGTCGGATGGCGACCTTCGTGGTTAATATCTCAAGCCTGAGAGATCGGGAGGGCGAATATCGCGGGATGGTGGTTGTCTTTGATGACATTACTGAACTCATGCGGGCCCAGCAGGCTATAGCGTGGCGGGAAGTGGCACGACGAATCGCCCATGAGATCAAAAACCCCTTGACTCCAATTAAGCTCTCCACCCAGCGTCTTCGAAAGAAGTTTGCTCAAGGCTCTGACGATTTCTCCCGGGTTTTTGACGAGTGTACCGAGACCATCGTTCAGGAGGTGGACGGCCTCAAGGCTTTGGTCGATGAATTTTCCCGATATGCCCGGATGCCGAGCTCTCGTGCTCGACCAGGTGACCTTCATGCGTTGATCGAGAAGGTCCTCAATCTGTACTCCGGAATCTCCAGGCGCATCCGGCTGACCGCCGGTCTCGATCCCCAGGTGCCCCCGATCAACATGGACCCGGATCAGATGAAACGAGCGTTGGTCAATCTCGTGGACAATGCAGTGGCGGTCGTGGGGGAGGAGGGGGAGATTTGTCTGAAGACTCAGTATGTGCCGGACGAGGGAAGGGTCCGCTTGGAGGTGAACGACACCGGGCCTGGCATTCCGCCGGAAGACAGGGAGCGCCTTTTTCTTCCCTACTTTTCCACTAAGAAATCTGGGACCGGCCTGGGACTCGCCATCGTATACCGGATTATCACAGAGCACAGCGGAACCATTCGGGTAGAAGAGAATCACCCGCGAGGGACCCGGATGATCATGGAATTTCCCACGCTGCCGGTTGTGGCCGAGGTGGTGTAATGATGGTGATGCCGAGGGAGAACATCCTGGTCGTAGACGACGAACCCAACATCCTCAAGGTGATTGAGGGTATTCTCACCGACGAGGGGTACGCGGTGCGGACCGCCCACACTGGGGAAGAGGCCCTCGCGGAGGTCCAGCGCTCGTCTCCCGACCTCGTGATCTTAGATATCTGGCTTCCAGGAATGGATGGGCTGCAGGTCCTTGACATGCTTAAGGGGATGATTCCCGAGACACCGGTGATCATGATCTCGGGACATGGATCCGTCGAAACGGCCGTACGGGCCCTCAAGATGGGAGCGTATGACTTTATCGAGAAACCTCCCACGATCGAGCGCACCCTTTTGGCAGTCCGACACGCGCTGGAACAGCAGCGCCTCCTGCAAGAGAATCGGGCCCTCCGACAGCACCTCGAACGCCAATACGAGATCGTCGGCGACAGTCCAGCGATCCGGAAGATTCTCAAGCAGATCGAGTCGGTTGCGCCAAGCCACGGCCGGGTCTTGATCCGAGGGGAGAGTGGAACCGGCAAGGAGCTGATCGCCAGGGCCATTCATCGGGGAAGCCTGCGGGGCGAGAAGCCCTTTGTAGAGGTCAATTGCGCCGCCATTCCGGACGAACTGATTGAGAGTGAGCTCTTTGGTCACGAGAAGGGGGCCTTTACCGGAGCCACCACCACTCGCCGTGGTAAATTTGAGCTCGCCGACGGGGGGACCATCTTTCTGGACGAGGTCGGCGACATGAGTGTCAAGACACAGGCCAAGGTTCTCCGCGTGCTTCAGGAGCAGACCTGTGAACGGGTCGGGGGAACCCAGGCTATCCGGGTGGACGTCCGGGTCGTTGCTGCTTCCAACAAGGATCTGGAGGCGGAGATTCACGACAGGCGATTTCGGGAGGACCTCTACTATCGTCTGAACGTGATTCCCTTTGAGGTGCCCCCGCTCAGGGAGCGCCGAGAAGATGTATCGCTGTTGGCCGGACACTTCCTGAAGGGATTCTGCGCCGAGTACGGCAAGCGAGAAAAGAACCTCTCGGCAGACGCGATGGAACTGTTCTTGCATCACTCTTGGCCGGGGAACGTCCGGGAACTCAAGAACGTCATTGAACGGCTAGTTATTATGGTTCCCGGAGACGTTATCCACCGCTTTGATGTCGAGCCCGCATTGCGGGCTCGCCCAGGCCGAGAGGAGGAAGTCACGTTCGTCCCCGAGGTCTGGAGGAACGCCTCGCTTCGAGAGGCGCGAAACCGGTTCGAGCGGGAGTATATTTTGACGCATCTGCGGGAAAATCAGTGGAATATCACCCGGGCGGCGGAGCGGCTGAAAATCGAACGTTCAAACCTTCATCGGAAGCTCAAGGCGTACGGCATCGTGGCCCCCCCCGAACGGGAAGGGGGTCCATGAAGTGCGCAACCCGTCGAGGCGGCGCCGATTCTACGTCCATGGAATCCAGAAGAAATACGTCTATCTCTCTCTCGTTCCCCTGATCATCTCTTCCCTTCTGATCATTGCGTTCCTTTTTGTTCCTCTGGATGTTCTTCTCTACTCCTCCGCCTCTGCCACCGTTAAGCAAACAGTCGCTCAGGATCTTCAGGCCTTGGGGATCCGCATCTGGCCGACCATCTTTGTCGCCATGGTCGTCTCGGCTTTTCTCAGCGTTTTTATCACGGTTTTTTTCACTCACCGCTTTGCCGGCCCCCTCTACCGGTTCCAGCAGGTGGTAGACCGGATAGCGGCAGGAGATCTCTCCACGGGGTTCAAGCTGCGGAAGGGGGATGATCTCGTGGAGATGGAGACCGCCCTGAACCGGGCCATCGAGAGCCTGGCCGAAACCGTCCAAGAAGTTCAGGGTCGTCTCGGAGATCTGACAGAGCGGCTCGAGACACTGGTCCGGTCGGGCGGAGATCGATCCGAACACTCCCCGGAGCAGGATTTTGTTACGCTCCTGGAGAAAGCGCAGGAGGCGCAGACATCTCTGGCGCGCTTCAAAATTGAGGCAGAGAAGGGGAACTGAGGAAAGGATGTCCTTCGTCATCGGCAAAGGATTAGTGGTCCGGGGTGAGCTCTCGGGCGAAGGAAATATCGAGCTGGGGGACCAGTTTGAGGGAAAGATTTACCTGACGGGGAGCGTGGTAGTCTTAGAGGGAGCCTCCATCCAGTCGGATATCTCCGCGACTGAAATAGTGGTGGCCGGAGCGGTTCGCGGAAATCTCATGGCTACAGAAAAGGTCGAGTTTTCATCGAGTGGCCGTCTGTTTGGAAACGTCCGGAGTAAAGTCCTGGTCGTTCGGGAAGGCGGGAGGGTGAGCGGGAGGATCCTCTCAGGGGCTCCGTCGATTCCGACCGATGAATTGGCGGAGATTGCCGAGCAAGTGCGTCGAGAGGAGGCACGCGATCTCTGGCGCAGTCCCTAGCCCGCATTATTCACGAAGACACTCCGTTCGTGAATAATGCGCCTGCAGGTGCGAGCTCGGCCGCACCGGCAGGTTTCGATCCCGCCGCTGCGGCGGGCCTCAAGGCTAGCCCTGAGCGACGCCCCGCAAACGCGGGGCGGAGTCGAAGTCCGGAGGGCAGATTATTCACTTCTATGTGAATAATCCGGGCTAGGCCGTGGGACCGACGATTCAGGTTCCGAACTACTCGCCTCAAGCAGATCTCCCGGCAGTAGCCTCCACTTTGTAGGATCCTGATTCCCCCCCGATGTCAGCCGCGTCCGTTTCCCCATGTAGGGCACCCCCCGGATCACCCCGAAGGGGAAGAATCTGGCGAGATATGCCCCGAATTCCATAGCCTAACTTCGTTGCTGAACTAGAAGGATAATGGTACGATAATGCGCCACCCGGATGTGGACGTGCAATTGAGCCGTTTTTGCACCTGCGAGCTGACGGCGGAGGCGTAGAGAGATGACACCCTGCCTGTGGTGCGGGGGGATGAATCGCCGCGGGTTCCTGCGGAGCCTGATCCTGCTGGGGGGAGGGCTTATGGGGGAGCTGCTCCAGGGGCGAGGACCGGCCTGGGCCTTCTCGGTAATCTCTTCGGAAAAGGAGGAGGCCATCGGGAAACGAGCGCACCCAGAAATCCTGAAAAGGTTTGGTTATTACAAGGATGCGGCCATTCAAGCCTACGTCACTCAGGTGGGCCACCGCGTGTTGCGGGAGGCGGAATCCTCCCCCTTCAAATTTCAGTTTACCGTCGTCGACGATCCGATGGTCAACGCCTTTGCCGTCCCCGGGGGCTTCCTCTATGTCACCCGGGGGATCCTGGCCGAGCTCAATAGCGAGACAGAGCTGGCAACAATCTTGGGGCACGAGATCGCTCACGTCACTTCCCATCACTCTGCCGAGCAGATGACGCGTGCCCTCGGGGCCCAAATCTTGACATTGGGCCTTGCTGTGGTGAGTCCGGGAGGCCGGGAAAACACGGCTGGTTGGTTGGCACTGTCCAGTGAGATCTCTAACCAGATCTTGCTGGGGTACGGTCGAGAGGCCGAGCTGGAGTCGGACGAGAAGGGGATCCGCTGGGCCACGAGGGCGGGCTACGATCCTCGGGGGATGATAAGCTTCATGCGGACCCTCCAGATCAAGAACCGCCTCAGTGGCGTGGGGTATCACGGCTTCCAAGCCACCCACCCGGACACCTTAGAACGGGTCGACCGAGCTCGCGTCATGATCGAAATTCTGGACCCCCCAAAGGGGAAATTCCTTGACGCTCCACACGGAAGATCCCTCGTGGTGAAGTCGGATGAATACAAGGCCCGACTGGAGGGGCTGGTCTATGGCGCGCGCGGTGAACGAAAACGGGTAAGGATCGTTACCGCTCAAGGAGGCGAAAGCTTGAAAGAGATGGCCATGACCCTCTGGGGGAAGGAGAATCGGGCGTGGGACCTGGCCCTCCTCAATGGAATTCGGGATGAGGACCGCCCTCTGCGGGCGGGTGAGAAGCTTAAAGTGATCTACGACCCCTACGAGGAAACCCCGCTCAGGATCCCGAAAGATCTCTCCCGGACACTCCCTTAGCAAGACAGGATGGCAGGTGAAGGTCTGTTGCCATGGTTTCCCCATGGGACGCGTGGAGTATTGTCGATGCCCCATGACACGCTTCTTGCGACGTTGCCTTTGGGCGAGTATGGTAGGAGCAGTGGGGCGCAACCGGCGGAAGCGAGTTGGGATTGGAGGAAAGAGCTGTGAAGAGGGCAGCGATGGTGAAAGCGTATGTCTTGGTACGTCTGGTTCCCGGATTCGAGTCAAACGCGATTTCCCAGATGAGTGTGATTCCGGGAGTAAAGGATATCATCGTCGTCTTTGGACGCTGGGATGCGATCATCCAGGTCGAAGCCAAGACCCTGACCGAGCTCTCTCCCGGCTGATGATCGGCCAGATTCGCGGTGTCCAGGGCGTCCAGGCGACGGAGACATTGGTGGCTGCCGAGACGTCACTCTAAGGTCTTCAACGTCTCTTCGTATTCTTCGACCATACTTGGATGTTCAAATTTCTGCGCGGCCCGAATCCCCGCCGTATAGGCTTGGCGAGCCTCTGAGATCTTACCCAGTTTCGCCAGGGCCTGGGCCAGTGTCCGATAGGCTGCTCCCTCATCTTCCGTCAGGCTGAAATACCTCTCCATGGCCGTAACACACTCGCGATACTGTCCTGCGTTAAAGTATTCGTTGCCCAGCATGTAAAGGAGCAAGGCGTCGGTGGGATTTTTCTTAAGCATCGCTTGTAGGGCTTCCAATCTGCTCATACACGCTCCTTTCTCGGGCTCCCTTCCCAGTGCTTGAGGTGCTCCCCTCTGTTGCTCGGGACGTGTGACCACACCTCCCCTGCTATAGTAACTGAGATTGGTAGCAGTAGGAAATCCACGGCAACTGGAATTCGCGAAGGCTTTCCTCCTCGCTGGCCCCTCCAGCATGTTAATTTACTTGAATTTCGCGCACATTTCGGCGATGATGGATTAAATCAAGAGCAGTATTGCTATGCGGCTATGACGGAAAAGAAGGATATCCGGTTCTGTCCGTTTTGCTCTGTGATGGAATTCGACATAGCGACGGTGGGGGATACCGTCCACTGCGACCTGTGTGGCGTCGAAGTGCCGGTGGAAGATCTGGCAGAAACCGTCTAAAGAAGGGCGCGAGAGACTTTTGCCTCACCGTGAGGTGCCGTTTTACCGTCAAATTGTCTAGTTCCCCAAAGGGAAAGGCCCCGGCGGACCGGGGCCTTGTTCAGGGAAAGGGGCGAGACTACGCCTTCGTCACATTCGCAGCCTGCTTGCCCTTGGGGCCATCGACAATATCGAATTCCACCTCCTGGCCTTCCGTCAGTGACCGGAAGCCGGTCCCTTCGATGGCAGAATAGTGGACGAAAACGTCGTCCCCATCGGGTCGCTCAATAAAGCCGTAACCCTTGGAGTCATTAAACCACTTTACCTTGCCATTGACCCGCACTGCTTTCCCTCCTTTCCTGTCCTGCTCAAAGTTCCGGGGCTGGAAAACCTGGTGCAGTCCTTTCAGGCACAAAAAAACCGCGAAGGGCCTGGATCTCCCCCCGCGGTCGAGCAAACCAACGGGATCGAAACCACTCGGTGCGGTACGGATATCGAGTGCTGCTCCAGGTCCTTTTCCTGCAAAGAGCAGGCGTGAATCTAAGGAATTTCCCGGACGGTGTCAAGTCTTTTTTCGCTGTACACATATTGACTTTCGCAGAGGGGTTCTATAGTCTCTAAATTTGTAACGACGGACAGAATGGGCGAGACGAAGGGGTGATGGCGTGAAGGTCCGAAAGGCGGTCTTTCCGGTCGCCGGCTTAGGAACCCGATTTCTGCCGGCCACGAAGGTGCAGCCCAAAGAGATGCTCCCCATCGTGGACAAACCGGCGATCCAATACGCGGTGGAAGAGGCGCTCGCGGCCGGCATTGAAGACATCATCATGGTCACCGGTCGCGGAAAGAATGCCATTGAGGATCACTTTGACCGTTCAGTCGAGCTCGAACACGTCTTGGCCGCCCAGGGAAAGGAGGATCTCCTCAGTGATATGCGCAGAATCGCGGAGCTCGTCACCTTCTGTTACATCCGCCAGAAGGTGCCGCTCGGTCTCGGCCACGCCGTCTTGGTAGCAAAGGACGTGGTCGGCGAGGAGCCTTTTGCCGTGGTATTGCCGGACGACCTCATCGATGCCCCGGTCCCAGCCACTGCACAGCTCTTAGCGGTCTTCCACCGGTATCATGCTTCGGTGCTTGCGGTGTGTCCAGTCTCCCGAGAGAGCGTGAGCAGCTACGGGATCATTGCGGGGGAGCCGGTCGAAAACGGGGTGTACCGGGTGACCGGTCTTGTAGAGAAGCCCTCTCCTGAGGAGGCCCCCTCCAACCTGGGGATCGTGGGCCGATACATCCTCACCCCGCAGGTCTTTGAGGAACTCGAGCAGACGCCATCAGATGCCAAAGGAGAAATTCAGCTGACCAACGGCCTGAAGGGGCTCTTGGGACGCCAGGCAGTTTACGCCTATGAGCTCAATGGCCGACGGCACGATACGGGGAACAAACTGGGATTTCTGAAAGCCACGGTGCACTTGGCCTTGAAGCATCCGGACGTAGGAAAGGCCTTTCGGGAATATCTCAGAGGGCTGGATCTCGATGAGGAGGGATCGAACACCGATGGCCCAGATGGGTAAGCGCAGTCCGGGCACGGCGGAGACCCAGCGACGGAGCATCGAGCGGGAGCGTGCCTTGCGGCGCGACCAGCGAAAAAAGTAGTCATCCCAAACTGGAGGTGTCATTGGTGAAGCGTGGAAAGAAGGAGTCGAAGACCGTAACAGAGGTGAAACCGGAAGGGCAAGGATTCCCGGGATCGGAGCGGAAAATGCCCGAGACGGTCCCTGTCCTGCCCGTGCGGGATGTTGTCGTCTACCCGTTTATGATTCTTCCCCTTTTTGTGGGGCGGGAGAAGTCCATTCGGGCGGTGGAGGGGGCACTCAGCCGGGATCGCCTTATTATCCTCGTGGCTCAGCGGAGTGCCGAGGTGGAGGACCCGAGTCCGGAGGAGATCCACGCCGTCGGCACGGTTGTCATGGTCATGCGGGTCCTGAAAATGCCCGATGGTCGCGTGAAGGTCCTGGTCCAAGGGCTTGCTCGGGCCCGGATCATGGAGTTCCTCCGGAAGGAACCGCACTTTGAGGCCCGGATCGTTGAGATCCTCGATGACGCAGTGCCGACGATGGGGGTGGAACTCGAAGCACTGATTCGCACGGTCAAGGAGCAGGTTTCAAAGAGCGCTTCGCTCGGAAAGCAGATATCACCCGATATCCTAGTTATTATCAATAACTTGGATCACCCCGGACGCCTGGCCGATCTCGTAGCCTCCAATCTCCACCTGGAGGTGGAACAAGGGGTGGAGATTCTCGAGATCACCAATCCAGTGGAACGGCTCCAGCGGATCAGCGATTTTCTCCTCAAGGAGCTGGAAGTCTTGGAGGTTCAGCAGCGCATCCAGGGCCAGGCCAAGGAGGAGATGGATAAGACGCAGCGGGAGTATTACCTTCGGGAACAACTCCGGGCCATCCAGAAAGAGCTGGGAGAGACTGACGAGCGGCAGCAAGAGATCGAGGAATTCTCGGAGAAGGTCGAGAAGGCCAAGATGCCTCCCCAGGTGGCCGCAGAGGCCAAGACTCAACTGAATCGCCTCGCTCGGATGCACCCGGATGCCGCTGAGGCTTCGGTGGTCCGGACATACCTCGAATGGCTCATCGAGCTGCCCTGGAGCAAGTACACCAGGGATAAGGTCAAAATCCAGCGGGCTCAGAAAATTTTGGATGAGGACCACTACAACCTGGAAAAGGTCAAAGAGCGGATCGTGGAGTACTTGGCGGTCCGAAAGCTCAAGAAAAAAATGAAAAGTCCCATTCTCTGTTTCGTGGGGCCGCCAGGGGTGGGCAAGACCTCCTTGGGACGCTCCATCGCGCGGGCGCTGGGTCGGAAGTTCGTTCGCATCTCACTCGGCGGCGTACGGGACGAAGCGGAAATCCGGGGCCACCGGCGAACATACATCGGAGCCCTCCCTGGCAAGATCATCCAGGGGATCAAGACCGCCGGGACGAACAACCCCGTCTACATGATGGACGAGGTCGATAAGGTCGGGGCCGATTTCCGCGGTGATCCTTCCGCCGCCCTCTTGGAGGTCCTCGATCCGGAACAAAATGTCAGCTTTACCGATAATTACCTGGCGGTACCCTTCGATCTCTCGAATGTCATGTTTATCACAACGGCAAACATGGCTGACCCCATTCTTCCCGCACTCAAGGACCGGATGGAGATCATTAGCATTTCCGGTTATACCGAGGAGGAAAAGCTCCACATTGCCCGACGGTATCTGATCCAGCGACAACTCCAAGAGAACGGAATCTCTGAAAGGCGTTTACAGCTCACCGACGAAGCCGTGCTCAAGATCATCCGCGGGTACACCCGAGAGGCAGGACTCAGGAATCTAGAGCGGGAGATCGCCACCATCTGCCGGAAGGTCGCCAAAGAAGTGGCAGGAGGGCGGAAGGAGCTCACCAAAGTTACTCTGCAGAATCTCCACCGGTTTCTGGGGGCCCCCAGATATCTCCCCGAACCTGAGCAGGAACGGGACGAGGTTGGGGTGGCCCGAGGGCTGGCCTGGACCCAGGCAGGTGGGGATATCATGTACGTCGAGGCGACGGTGATGAAAGGAAAGGGGCAGCTGTCCCTCACGGGGCATCTGGGTGAGGTAATGAAGGAATCGGCCCAGGCAGCGCTGAGCTATGCCAGGGCGAGGGCGTCGGAGCTTCAAATCAAAGAGGATCTTTTCAGCAAGGTCGATATTCATATCCATGTGCCCGCGGGAGCCACCCCGAAGGACGGACCGTCGGCCGGGATCACTATGGCCACCGCCCTGATATCGGCCCTCACCAAAGTTCCCGTCAAGCGGAGCGTCTCCATGACGGGCGAGCTGACGTTACGGGGCAAAATCCTGCCCGTCGGCGGGATCAAGGAGAAGGTGTTGGCCGCGCGCCGGAGTGGGATCTCGACGGTACTCCTCCCGCGGAAGAACGATAAGGATGTACAAGAGCTGCCGAAGACGATCCGGCGCGGGATGCACTTTGTCTTTGTCGAACAGATGGACCAGGTGCTCACAGCGGCCCTCACCAAGCCGGTGAGGGAGAAAGGCCGTCTCGGGGTCACCACCGCGAAAAGCGCCAAGCCGGTGGTGACCGTTCACTGAGACTCAGCAGTCAGCGGCCCGCTGTCAGCTGCTTACCAGAATCGGAGGTGGTGCTCGTTGCCGGAAAATGAGTGGGTCCGGATCATCCCCCTCGGTGGTCTCGGCGAGATCGGGATGAACATGTTCGTCATCGAAACGGCGGACGACATGATCGTCATCGATGCGGGCTTGATGTTCCCCGAGGAAGAGATGTTGGGAATTGATCTGGTTATCCCCGACTTCAGCTACCTTCTACAACATCGCGATAAGGTCCGAGGGCTCATTCTCACTCACGGCCACGAGGATCACACCGGCTCACTCCCTTTCTTACTCAAGGAACTTCCAATCCCCGTCTACGGGACCCCCCTCTCCCTCGGCCTAGCAGCTGAGAAGATCCGAGAACAGGACGTCCGGGCTGACCTGCGGGCGATCGCGCCCCGGGAGCGCTTCAGCCTAGGAGGACTGCGGGTGGAGTGCATGCGGGTCTGCCATAGCATTCCGGATGGGGTCGGGGTCGCCCTGGAAACGCCTGCGGGGCTTGTCGTCCACGCAGGGGATTTCAAGTTCGACCCCACCCCGGTGGATGGGAAACTCACCGACTACCACAAGTTTGCCGAACTAGGAGACCGCGGGGTGTTGGTCCTCCTCTCCGACTCGACGAATGCCATGCGTCCAGGATTCACGCCATCCGAGCGGACCGTTGGTCAGGCTTTGGAGGAGGTCTTTCGCACGGTCAGACGGCGGATCATCGTCGCCTGCTTTGCCAGCCACATCCACCGCATCCAGCAGATACTGGAGGTTGCAGCCAGGATGGGGAGGAAGGTGGCCATCCACGGCAAAAGCATGATCGCCAACACGCGGATCGCGGCCGACCTCGGGCACCTCAGGATCCCGCCAGACGTCCTGGTTCGTTTGGACGACCTCAGGCACCTCTCCCCGGCCGAGACGGTGATCATCGCGACCGGCTCACAAGGCGAGCCCCTGTCCGCTATTGCTCGCATGTCAGCAGGCGAGCACAAGCAGATCGAGATCACGCCTGGAGACACGGTGATCTTTTCCGCGCGGGTGATCCCGGGAAACGAGCAGGCGATCGCGCGGACCATTAACCAGCTCTTCAGGCGGGGGGCGGAGGTCATTACTGAAGAGTTCGCCCCGGTTCATGTCTCGGGTCACCCGTGCCAAGAAGAACTCAAGCTGATGTTGAATCTAACTCGACCGAAGTTCTTTGTCCCGATTCACGGAGAGTACCGACACCGCCATCACCATGCGAGATTGGCGACGGCTGTCGGGATTGACCCGGCCCACATCTGCCTGGCGGAAAACGGGGATATCCTCGAGTTTACCCCCGAGAAGCGAGACATCGTTGGTAAGGTAACTGGGGGACGGGTCTTTGTGGACGGGAAGGGTGTGGGAGATGTCGGCGATGCTATCTTGCGAGAACGGCAGCACCTGGCAAGGGATGGAATGGTGGTGGTTGTGGTGGGCCTTCATCATCAGACCAGGGCCATTGTGGTCGGCCCCGAAATTGTCTCTCGCGGGTTCGTCCATCTGCAGGATCAGGAAGCGTTCTTTAACGCGGCCAATCACTTGGTGAAGGAGCTCCTGGCCGGCTGTCCGGAAGAAGAGCGAGGGGATGCGAGCATCCTGAAAGAAAAGATAAAGGTTGCTCTGCGGAAATTCGTTCACAAGGCTTTTGATCGCCGTCCCATGATCCTGCCGATCGTCACCGACGTGTGGGGCGCGGAACCGTGAAGGAGGGACGATGAAGCTCTCCCCGGCCTTATCCTCTCTGTTTCGCCATCCCAAGACCAAGGAGGTCCTGGGTCTGCTCTTCATGGCCTTTGCCCTCCTTCTACTGGTGAGCCTCCTCTCCTTCAGTCCCAAGGATCCTTCCTTCTTTCACTATGTCTCCCGCGGAGGAGCGGTGCGGAACTTCGGTGGGTTGGTGGGGGCCCACCTGGCCGGAGATCTCTTCGGGATCTTGGGGGTTGCCGCATTCTTGCTCCCCCTGGCCCTCTTCTGGGTCGGGTTCTCCTTCGTGAGCCGGCGGAGAATACAAGCACAGACCTTTCGGGTCGTTGGGTTCTTGCTTCTCCTTGGCTCGACCTGTCTCCTCCTGAGTCTGCTCGAGCACGAAGGGTTCCTCCCTGCATTTCGGGGAGAGCACCCAGGGGGCTTTGTGGGGATACTGCT
>Ga0255058_10000268_pt1 | contig 31244 bp, 25 predicted proteins | sample Cases_109_9_MG_FD_188637 | JGI IMG/M metagenome (GOLD analysis project Ga0255058, IMG submission 188637) | Seawater microbial communities from Amundsen Gulf, Northwest Territories, Canada - Cases_109_9 | ecosystem: Environmental > Aquatic > Marine > Gulf | place: Canada: Northwest Territories... | reverse complement strand
CGCTCTCGAAGGTTGCCAGGGCCCGCGGCATGTGCAGCGCCGAGGTCACCAGCAAAGCGGTTTTCAGGCTGTGCTCATCGAGAATGAGCTTGGTGTAGACCGCGTTCTCATAAGTATTGACGCTTTTGGTCTCGGTCAGAATCGCGTCGGCGGGAATGCCCCAGCTGCGGAGCAGGGCAGCGGCATGGACAGACTCGGCGTCCATGGTTCCCGCACCGGTCGCGTTTCCGCCCGATATGACGATGATCGGAGATTTCCCGAGCTGGTACAGCCTTGCGGCGTACACCAGACGATCCGCCGCCGCGGAAAGATTGGCGTCGCTTCCCGGTGATGCCGGTGGGGTCAGTGTGCCGCCCAGCACGATGATGGCATCCGCTTTCGGCAGTGCTTCGGCGGATACTGCGCCGGCCTGGCTCTCGATTAGAGACTGTAGATTGCGACTCGCCCAGGGTGTGGCCAGCGACCACAAGAGTGCGGTGACCACGACCATGGCGATGAGAAAAGCGCCGCGACGGGTCAACATCCACAGCAGCAGTAAAACGAGCAACGCAGAAAGGGCGGCACTCAGTGGGTTGAATAACATCTTCAGTCGCCCTCCAATGGGGGTAGGCTACGGCGCGCAATCTTCCCGGGCGTTGGTTTCCGGCCCCTCGACTTGGGCAATACGCAGCATGTTCGTTGTTCCGGATCTGCCGAAGGGCATACCGGCGATGATCACGAGGGTCTCGCCGATCTCGGCGAATGATTCACTCACAGCGACCTCGCAGGCGCGATCCACCATTTCCTGCACCCGTTGTATGTCCGGTGTCTGCACCGAATGTATTCCCCACACCAGGGACAGACGCCGGGCGGTATCAATGTTCGGAGTGAGGCTCAGAATCGGTGCCTCGGGTCGTTCGCGGGCCGCTCTCAGGGTGCTGAACCCGGAGCTCGTATAGGTAACGGTGGCCGCCACAGGTAGCGTATGGACGACGTTGTGCAGGGCGTCGCAGATGGCGTCGGCTTGTGTCGGTTGCGGCTCCGGCTGGTTGGTGTCCATGACCAATCGATAGTGCGAGTCCTGCTCCACCTCCGCGATGATGCGATCCATGATGGCGACCGCTTCCACCGGGTAGCTGCCAGCCGCCGTTTCCGCGGACAGCATGACGGCGTCAGCGCCGTCGTATATTGCACCCGCGACATCCGACGCTTCGGCCCGCGTCGGAACAGGCGAGTGAATCATGGATTCCAGCATCTGGGTGGCGACCACCACCGGCTTGCCGGCGGCGCGGCACTTGCGGATGACGCGTTTCTGTATCCTGGGCACCCGCTCCGGGGGCAGCTCGACACCGAGATCACCGCGCGCCACCATCACGCCGTCGGATGCTGTGATGATCGCGTCCAGGTGTTCGATGGCGGCGGGCTTCTCGAGCTTGGTGAGAATGGCGGCGCGGCCCGCGATCAGATCGCGCAGCTCCGCCAGGTCGTCGGGACGCTGAATGAAGGAGGGCGCCACCCAGTCGACACCGATCTCGAGACCGAAAGCGAGATCACGGTAATCTTTTTCCGTGAAAGGCGACAAAGGCAGCACCACGTCAGGCACGTTGACGCCTTTGCGATCCGACAGCTCGCCACCGGTGACGACCACGGTATTGGCAAAGTCGTCGCCGCAGTCCGTTATCTGCAGGCGCAACCTGCCGTCATCCAGAAGCAAATCGATGCCTGGCTTCAGGACCGCGAAGATTTCCGCGTGGGGCAGTGGCGCGCGCGCGCCGTCACCGGGGGTTTCGTCCAGGTCCAGTCGATAGCCGTTGCCTTCATCGAGGGTGACAGAGCCACCCTTTAGCCGGCCTATGCGCAGCTTCGGCCCCTGCAGATCCAGCATTACGGCGATGGGCCGGCCGGTGCGCTGCTCGAGATTGCGGATCGTCTCGATCCGGTCTTCGAGCTCTTCGACCGAGCTGTGAGAGCAGTTGAGCCGGAACACGTCGGCGCCCGCCTCGAACAGATCCTGGATACGCTCCGCGGTGGAGCTGGCGGGGCCAAGGGTGGCGATAATCTTGGCGCTTCGGTTGCGACGCATGGAATCAGGCTGGCGATGCGAATGGTGGCCGTAATACTACGTCTTCGCCGGCATTTACGTCACCTCGGGAAGCCGGCTGACCGCCAGCGGGCGGCGGGGACAGGCTTCACAATTCGTGCTAGCCTGTCGCCTTCATCCGGCGCGTTGCGGCCGTTTGCCGCCGGGTACGGAGGAGGTTCCCCTTGAAGCGTGGCCCGCTGACATGTGGCGATCCCGCCCGCGGCGTCGCCGCCCTCATGGTCCTGACGGCTCTGGAGGCGATCCTGGGTGTGACGACGGTGTCGGCGCAGATCAATTGCAATCCGGGCATAGAGTTTTACGCCAACGGTCCTGTCAAGAGTTGTAATCTGAATGGCAATCACCGGCTGCACACGGTGCGCGGTGACGTCGTCGTGTGCGCCGACGGTCATCCACTGGTGCAGTTCCCCGATGGCCGATTGCAGAGCTGCACGGTCACCGAAGCGTCGGTCATCGCCGGCCAGCGGTGTGAGGCACCGGCGCGCCTGGAGCTCGCTCGCGACGGCAGCCTGCGGAGCTGTCAGAAAACCTGATAGGAATTCCGGTGCAGTATGGACATCAGCGGTGAATTCGACATTCCGGCCAGCCGTCAGCAGGTGTGGGAGGCGCTCAACGACCCCGATGTGCTGGCGCAATGCATTCCGGGATGCGAGAGCATCGAACGTGAATCGGATACCGCGTTTGTGGCGAAAATGAAAGCGAAGATCGGCCCCGTCAAGGCACGCTTCGAAAGCCGCATTCTGCTCTCGAATTTGAACCCGCCGCAGAGTTACACCATCAGCGGCGAAGGCAAGGGCGGACCCGCCGGGTTCGGCAAGGGCAGTGCCGATGTGACGCTCGCGGAAATCGATGGCAACACGACGCTGCACTACACTGCGAAACTGCTGGTGGGTGGCAAGCTCGCCCAGGTGGGCTCGCGCCTGGTGGGTGGCGCGGCGCGCAAGATCGCGAACGATTTTTTCGGCAAGTTCGTCGAGGTGGTTGCTCAGCCGGTGGAGTCGGATTGACGCCCGGCGGCTGCCTTGACGGCGCTACGGTTGCGCCGGAGACTGTATCGGTAAAATCAACGAGCAGCACGGACGAAAGTGCCGGCTGCCACTACCTAAGGTAAGGGGGATAGTCATGTCCGTAAACGTCTCGATGACGCTGAACGGCAATGCGGTATCGGCACAAGTAGAAGACCGAACCCTGCTGGTCAGCCTGCTCCGTGATCAACTGGGGCTCACCGGTACCCACGTGGGTTGCGATACCAGCCAGTGCGGCGCGTGCCTGGTTCACGTCAATGGTCGCGCGGTGAAATCCTGCACCATGCTGGCGGCACAGGCCGATGGCGCCGAGGTAAGAACCATCGAGAGCGTCGCCAGCAACGGCGAGCTGCACCCCATGCAGGAGGCTTTCCGAGAGCACCACGGCCTGCAGTGCGGCTTTTGCACGCCGGGGATGATCATGAGCGCGCTGGATCTGGTAAACGTCAATCCGGACCCGTCGGAGAGCGAGGTTCGCAGCTGGCTGGAAGGCAACCTGTGCCGTTGCACCGGCTACCAGAATATCGTCAAGTCCGTACAGGCCGGTGCCCGCGCCATGCGCGGGGGAGGTAAGTAGTCATGACCGATACAGGCATCGGCGCCTCGGTACGCCGTAAAGAGGATTACCGCTTTCTCACCGGCAATGGCAGATACCTGGACGACATGAATCGTCCCGGCCAGGCTTATGCCTATTTCCTGCGCTCGCCCCACGCCCACGCCACATTCACCATCCAAACGGCTGCGGCGTCGAAGATGCCCGGCGTAGTGGCTGTATATACCGGCGCCGATATCGCGGCGTCCGGATTGGGCGGATTAATCTGCGGCTGGACCATCACCGGCAAGAACGGCGAGCCCCACAAGGCGCCGGCGCATCCGCTGCTGGCACTGGACACGGTACGGCACGTGGGTGACACCGTCGCGGTGGTGATCGCCGACAGCTACCTTCAGGCGAAGAGCGCCGCCGAGCAGCTTGTCGTGGACTATCAGGCGCTGGCGGCTGTCACGTCGGTTGTGGATGCTCTTGCCAAGAACGCCCCCCAGGTGCACGCGGATGCCCCGGGGAATCTCTGCTACGACTGGGAAATCGGTGACAAAGCGGCCACCGACGCCGCCTTCGAGAGCGCCCACCACGTGACCAGGGTCGAGCTGGTCAACAACCGTACGCTCCCCAACGCCATGGAACCACGTGCGGCACTGGGTGAGTACGATGCCGGCGGCGACGAGATCACTCTGTACACCACCAGCCAGAATCCCCATGTGGCGCGCCTGGTCATTTCCGCCTTCATCGGGCTCGCGCCGGAGCACAAGCTGCGGGTGGTTGCGCCGGACATCGGCGGCGGATTCGGTTCCAAGATTTTCATCTACCTGGAGGAGGTGGTCACCGCCTGGGCGGCGCGCAATCTGAAACGTCCCGTGAAATGGACGGCGGAACGTTCGGAATCCTTCATGACCGATTGCCACGGTCGCGATCACGTTTCCCAGGTCGAGTTGGCTCTGGACAAGGATGGCAAGTTTCTGGGGCTGCGCGTATCGACGCTGGCGAACATGGGGGCTTATTTGTCCACCTTTGCCACCTGCGTCCCGACTTACCTGTATGGGACCCTGATGCAGGGCCAATATACGACCGGCGCCATCTATTGTGAGGTAAAGGCCGTGTTCACCCATTCCACACCGCTGGACGCCGTGCGCGGCGCCGGTCGCCCCGAGGCCACCTACGTGGTCGAACGGGTGGTGGAAGAGGCGGCTCGGGAGATGAACATCGATCCGGCGGAGCTGCGGCAACGCAATTTCATTCCCGCCGACGCCTTTCCCTATCAAACCCAGGTAGCGCTGGAGTACGACTCCGGCAACTACGCCGGATCCATGGGGCAGGCGCTCGATATGGGCGACTATCAGGGCTTCGCCAAGCGGCGCGAGGCGTCCGAGGCTGCCGGCAAGCTCCGCGGCATCGGGATTTCCTCTTACATCGAGGCTTGTGGGATCGCGCCATCCGCCGTAGTCGGTTCGTTGGGCGCCGGTGTAGGTCTCTACGAATCGGCGCAGGTGCGCTTCAATCCTACCGGCAACGTGGTCGTGTACACCGGCTCACATTCCCAGGGACAAGGGCACGAGACGACCTTCGCGCAGCTGGTCTCCGATCGCTTGGGCGTAGCCATCGAAAACATCGAGGTGGTGCACGGAGACACCGCCAAGATCCCCTTTGCCATGGGAACCTACGGATCGCGTTCGCTGGCCGTGGGTGGATCCGCTATCAGCAAAGCGATGGACAAGATCATTGCCAAGGGCAGGAAGATCGCGGCGCACACGCTGGAAGCGGCGGTGGAAGATATCGAGTTCGAGAATGGAAACTTCACCGTCGCGGGCACCGACAAGCAGATGGACATCGCTGCCGTAGCCTTCTCGGCTTACGTGCCGCACAATTATCCCAGCGAGGAGCTGGAGCCCGGCCTCGACGAGAGCGCCTTCTACGATCCCGCCAACTTCACCTTCCCGTTCGGAACCCACGTGTGCGAGGTGGAGGTGGATCCTGAGACCGGCGTAACGGAAATCGTGCAGTGGGTCGCCGCCGATGACTTCGGCAATCTGATCAATCCGATGATCGTCGAGGGCCAGGTACACGGCGGTGTTGCCCACGGTATCGGACAGGCGCTGCTGGAAGAAGCGCGCTACGATGAATCCGGTCAGCTGCTGACGGGCTCGTACATGGACTACGCCATGCCGCGGGCGGACACGATTCCGCAGATGCAGGTTACAACCTCGGAAACGCCGTGCCCGCACAATCCACTGGGGGTGAAAGGCTGCGGAGAAGCCGGCGCGATCGCGGCGCCGGCCGCCGTCATGAATGCCATCACCAATGCCATCGGCACCAGCGACCTCACCATGCCGGCGACGCCGGAAAAGGTCTGGCGCGCGATTCAAGGCACTCGCTAGGGGGAGAGCGACATGTACGATTTCAAATTTCAACGACCGACGTCTCTGGATGCCGCCAGCAAAGCGCTTGCGGCGGCCGACGATGGTAAATACCTGGCCGGGGGCATGACCCTCATTCCAACCATGAAGCACCGCCTCGCGCAGCCATCGGATTTGGTCGATCTGGGCGCCATCGACGAGCTTTCCGGTATCCGCCGGGAGGGTGACGATCTGGTGATCGGGGCCACCACCACCCACGCGGAGGTGGCCGCTTCCGAGGAAGTGCGCAGCGCCATCCCCGCCCTGGCCGAGCTCGCCAACCATATCGGCGATCCGGCGGTGCGCGCGCGGGGCACCATCGGCGGCTCCATCGCCAATGCCGATCCGGCGGCGGACTATCCCGCCGCGGTGGTGGGGCTGGGGGCAACGGTGCAGACCAACACACGCAGCATCGCCGCTGATGATTTCTTTACCGGCCTGTTCGAGACGGCGCTGGACGACGACGAGCTGGTAACGGCAGTGCGTTTTCCCATTCCGGCCCGCGCCGGCTACGCGAAGTTCCCCAACCCGGCGTCCCGCTACGCCGTTGTCGGTGTGCTGGTCGCGGAAGGTCCCGGCGGCACGCGGGTGGCGGTCACCGGCGCAGGCGCCAGCGTGTTCCGGGTAGCCGACATGGAGAAGGCACTGGCCGGCGATTTTTCGCCGCAGGCCGTGGCAGGCATATCGGTGCCGGCCTCAGGGCTCAACTCCGACATCCACGCCAGCGACGAATACCGCGCGCACCTGGTCACCGTGATGGCCAAACGCGCGGTGGCGGCGGCCACGGCCTGAACCGGAGCGGCTCCCCTCTCGCCCTCTGGGAGGGGAAAACACGTAGGTTGGGCATCGCAAAGCGAACCAACCTACGGCGCTACGTCATGATGGCGTGCTGCCGTCGGGTTATCATGGACGCATGATGCTTCCTGCCAACGTCGACGACACCCACGCCCTGCTGACGGCAGGCGATTACCTGGCGGATCGCAGTCTCGCGACGGCCGTTTTCCTTTCCCTCGAGCTGCACCGGCCGCTGTTTCTGGAAGGCGAGGCCGGCGTCGGCAAGACTGAGATCGCCAAGGTGCTGGCGGCTACCCTGGACCGACGCCTGCTGCGCCTGCAGTGCTACGAGGGACTGGACGTGGCGTCGGCGGTCTACGAGTGGAATTACGCCCGGCAGATGATCGAGATCCGGCTCGCGGAAGCCGAGGGCGGTAAGAGCCGTGAGCAGCTCGGCGACGACGTGTTCTCGCGACGCTTTCTCATCGAGCGGCCGTTGCTGCAGGCCCTGGAGCCCCACGATCAAGGCCCGCCTGTGCTGCTCATCGACGAGCTGGACCGCGCCGACGAACCCTTCGAGGCCTATCTGCTGGAGCTGTTGTCGGACTATCAGATCACCATCCCCGAGATCGGCCCGATCACGGCGCAGCACCCACCGCTGGTGGTCATCACTTCCAACCGCACCCGGGAAATTCACGATGCGCTCAAGCGCCGCTGCTTTTATTACTGGGTGGACTATCCGAGCGCCGAACGTGAGCTAGCGATCCTGGCCCTCAAGGCACCGGATGCCGACGCGCAGCTGAGCCGCCAGGTGGTCGCTTTCGTGCAGCGCCTGCGTGAGATGGATCTCTTCAAGCTGCCAGGCGTCGCCGAGACCATCGATTGGGCTCAGGCGCTCACCCAGCTGGACGTGCTGGAGCTGGACGCGGCCGTCATCAACGATACCGTGGGTGCGTTATTGAAGTATCAGGATGACATCGCCAAGGTGCGCGGCAGCGAGGCGGCACGCATGCTCGACGAGATCAAGACCGCTCTCGTGTCGGGGCGGGTCGGCGGATGAAGGTGGGGTGGCGCCGGTCTGCCACCAGCCCGGAGTATGTCCATGACTGAATTCAGCGACGCCAGCTGCAAGCACGGGCGCCTGCTCGCGAACATCATGCACTTCGCGCGGGTGCTGCGGGCCGCGGGACTCCCCATCGGTCCCGGCAGGGTGTTGGATGCGGTAAACGCCGTGCGCGCCGTGGGCGTCGCCGACCGGGACGATTTCTACTGGACGCTGCATTCGGTATTCGTCAATCGATCCCCGCATAGGGAGCTTTTCGATCAGGCCTTTCACGTCTTCTGGCGCAACCCGCGCCTGCTCGAGCGCATGATGGCAATGGCGTTGCCGGCCTTCGATTACCCGCAAGGGATGTCGGAGCAGCGTCTCCGCCGCCGTCTCGGCGATGCCTTCAAGAGCGGCTTCGGGGCCGAAGGTGGCCAGCAGCCGCCGGCCACCGAAGTCGAGCTGGATGCTGCGCTCAGCTGGTCGGCGCGGGAGGTATTGCAGGACAAGGATTTCGAGCAGATGAGCAGCGACGAGGTTGCCCGGGCAAAATCCGCCGTGGCGCGTATGCGCCTGCTGCTCGCGCGGGTGCCGGTGCGCCGCTATCGCCGCCACCGGTTGGGCACGCGGGTCGACATGCGCGCCAGTCTGCGCAGCGCCCTGCGCTCCGGTGCGGGCGTCATTCCCCTGGAGCGCTGCCGCCGGCGCCGGCGGCCGCCGCCGCTGGTGATCCTGTGCGACATCTCCGGATCCATGGGTCGCTATTCTCGCATGTTGTTGCATTTTGCCCACACGTTAGCGACAGATCGCAGCAGAGTTACCTCATTTGTATTCGGCACCCGACTCACCAACGTAACCCGCCATCTGCGGGAAAAGGACGTGGACGTGGCCCTGGAACGTATTTCGGACGCGGTCCCTGACTGGAGTGGGGGTACTCGAATCGGCGCCTGCCTGGCTGAGTTCAATCGCCTCTGGTCGCGCCGCGTGCTTGCCCAGGGGGCAGTGACGCTGCTGATCACCGATGGCCTGGACCGGGATGCCGGCGAGGGTCTGGGCGACCAGGTGGAGCGCCTGCACAAATCCTGCCGGCGCCTGATATGGTTGAACCCGTTGTTGCGATATGAGGACTTCGCGCCCCGGTCCTCAGGCATGCGGGCGATCCTGCCCCACGTGGACGATTTTCGCAGTGCGCACAATTTGAGCAGCCTGGAGGAACTCGCCGACGTCTTGTCCCAGGCGGGTGCACGTCACCAGGAGGGGGTGTCCCAATGGTTGGTTCGCCGACGTTGAGCGAGGACACCACGCAGGTGCTGGAGATGGCCGAACAGTGGCAGGCGGCAGGGCGCCGGGTGGCCATTGCCACCGTGGTCGCCACCTGGGGCTCGTCGCCACGGCCGGTGGGCAGCCAGCTACTGGTGGACGAGCACGGCGAGTTCCTGGGCTCGGTGTCCGGCGGGTGTATCGAGGGCGCCGTCGTCGGCGAGGCACTGGAGGTCATCGCCAGCGGCACGCCGCGTTTGCTGGACTTCGGCGTCAGCGATGAGACTGCCTGGGAAGTGGGCTTGAGCTGCGGCGGCAAGGTGCAGGTTTACGTGGAACCGCTGGAGTCATGAAGCGCGCGCTGTTCGAGCAATTGCTGGCGGCGCGTGCCGAAAGCCGCCCCGTGGTGCTGGTGACGGCGTTCGAATCGGGAAGCCAGGCGCTGGTATTCGCCACGGGCGATGATGGCGGTGGGCTCGCACCGGAAGTGGTCGACGCCGCCCGCGAGGCGTTGCTGGCGGGACGCAGTGCCATCCTCGATCCATCGGACGCGGGCAGAACATTTCTGCATGTGTTCAATTCGCCGTTGCGTTTGTTCATCGTCGGCGCGGTGCACATCGCCCAGGCGCTGGCGCCGATGGCCGCCATGCTCGGCTATCGCGTCACGGTGATCGATCCGCGCCGGGCGTTTGCTTCGCCACAGCGCTTTGACGGGCTTCGCGTCCTCGGCGACTGGCCCGACGACGCGCTGGCCGGCGAGAACCTGGACGCGCGTTGCGCGGTGGTGACCTTGACCCACGATCCGAAGCTGGATGATCCGGCGCTGGCGGCCGCCCTGCGTTCCGATGCTTTCTACATCGGTTGCCTCGGCAGTCGCCGCACCCATGCCAAACGCCTGCAGCGACTCACGGCCGCCGGATTCGATGCCCACGACTTCGACCGGCTTCACGGGCCCGTCGGGCTCGACATCGGCGCCCGCTCGGCGGCGGAGATCGCCACCTCCGTTCTCGCCGAGATGACGCGGACGCTGCGTCGAGGCGCATCGGGGTGAAGTTCGGTGCCGTGGCCGTGGAAGAATGCGCCGGGGCAATTCTGGCTCACGGCTTACGGGTCGCCGGTGGCGTGTTCAAGAAGGGTCGCATCCTCGGCGCAGAGGATGCCGCGGCGCTGCGCGACGCCGGTTACGCTGACGTCGTGGTGGCGCGGCTGGAGGCGGGTGACGTGGCCGAGGACGTGGCCGCCGCCGCTCTGGCAACGGCCCTGGCCGGTGAGGGCGTGCGCGTTGGCCGGCCCTTTACCGGGCGCTGCAACCTGTTGGCGCATAGCAGCGGCCTTCTACTCGTGGATGCCCATCGGCTGGACGGCGTGAACAGGGTGAACGAGGCTATGACCGTGGCGACCCTGGCGGCGAATACCCGGGTGTCGGCGCGTCAGCTGCTGGCCACCATCAAGATCATCCCCTTCGCCGTGCCCTCGCGTCATCTGCTGCAGGCCGAGACTGTCCTGCAATCGGCCGCGGCGGCGCTGCGCGTGGCCGCCTTCCGACCCATGGACGTGGCGCTGGTGCAGACGCAGTTGCCGGGTACCAGGGACGCGGTGCTCGACAAGACCGCAAAGATCATCGGCCAGCGCCTGGAGGCGCTCGGCAGCCGCCTCCTGTGGGAGAAACGCTGCCAGCATCGCGAGCAAACACTTACCGGCACCCTGGGTGAGCTGCTGGCCGCCGACCCGCAGATGGTGCTCATCGTCGGCGCATCCGCTATTGTCGATCGCCGGGATGTGGTGCCGGCCGCCATCGTCGGCGTTGGTGGCCGGCTGGATCATTTCGGCATGCCGGTGGATCCTGGAAATCTGCTGCTGCTGGCCCATCGTGACGACACACCGGTTCTGGGTCTGCCGGGCTGCGCACGTTCGCCGAAGTTCAACGGTTTCGACCAGGTGCTCGAGCGCCTGCTGGCGGATCTGCCGGTGGGGCCGGCGGATATCATGGGCATGGGTGTGGGCGGGCTGCTCAAAGAGACCGTCGAACGCGCGCAGCCGCGGCTGGCAGCGTCGCCGGACAGGGTTTCCGGCGCGCGTCCAGCGCGTATCGCGGCACTGGTATTGGCGGCCGGGCAGTCCCGGCGCATGGGCGTGTGCAACAAGTTGCTGGCCAGCATCGACGGCGTACCCATGGTGGCGCGGGCCGTGGACGCGGCTATTGCCGGCGTGGAGGCCGGAGTCAACGCTGGCGTCTATGTGGTCACCGGGCACGAGCACGAGCAGGTCGCCGGGGCACTGGCCGGGCGTGACGTGCATCTGGTGCACAATCCCCGCTACGCCGATGGTCTCAGCACCTCGTTGGCCAGCGGACTGGAAGCTCTGGCGCCAGACGTCGACGCTGCACTGGTTTGCCTGGGCGACATGCCGCGGGTGACATCCGAGCATATCAAGAGACTCGTCGAGGCCTTCGATCCGCTGGAGGGCAGGGCCATCTGCGTGCCCATGTGGGCGGGTAAACGCGGTCACCCGGTTTTGTGGGCGCGCCGCTTCTTCACCGAGATGAGCGAAATCAAGGGAGACGTGGGCGCCCGCCATCTGCTGGGAGAATATGCCGAGCTGCTTTGCGAAATTCCGGTGGACGATGACGGTGTGCTTCTCGACGTGGACTCTCCGGGGGCGTTGCGCCGGCTTCGAAGCGGAGATTGAGGCGGGCGCCGATGCTCGAAGCAGCCGTCGAAACAGTTTGCGCAGGCTCTGTCAGCCGCCGGGCTTCTTGACGGCGGTTGGCGGCATCCCTTCGATGCTTTGTATAGTCATGGATACCAACCGGCCATCGCGATTCCGGTGTTCCAGCTTGACCGGCAGGAATCCCAGCGCTGGCGCGCACCACAGGGTTGCTTCGCGATCGTCCTTGTGACGAAGGCGTCGAATCTTCACCGTCTCCAAGGTGCCCAGGGCCGTCTCCAGAGTCTCGGTGCCGACCTCGCGCATGTCATAGACTTTGAGCCGTCCGCCGTCGGCGATGGTGTACTGCATGCTGCGCTTGCCATCGGCGAGGTCGCGCATCAGTGCCAGCAGATAATTGAGCTTGTCCAGGGTATGCGCAGGCACGGGCATGCGCCATGTATGCCCCTTGGCGGTATTGAGAACGACACCGTTATCCCAGTCGAAGGTGACCTGGACGTTCCGGGTCGCATTCTTTCCGTAGCGGTCGTAGCGATAAACGAGGGGTCGAAATGCCTGGCCGTAGACTTCCGACTCACTGCGTTCCGTGACGTATACGTCGCTCATGAGCGCGCCGGCACCGGCAGTTTCGCTGCGGGATTCCCACAGGAACTGCTCGTTTTCGCCAGGCATCAGGCGCCACTCGGTCCTGCCAACGGTAGTACCGAAGACTTTGAGCACGAAGCTCGCCACGAATCGATCGATTTGCATGGTTGCAGCCGGGCAGGTCGCGGATGCGAGCATCAAGATTAGAACGAAGGCGGCACGCGTCATGTTGGTGGAACCCGGAAAAGTGCCTGTAGTCAATCCGCAAGCGCGGCGAAGCGATGCATCGTAGGCAGCTTTAGCGCATGAATCAATCCAATACCGTGATCTGTGCCGGCTTTGATCGCATGCCCTTATGTTAATATCGCTAGCCTTGTTTCAGGCCCGCGGCGTGCGTTCTCGAGGGGTTTGGACTCCGGCGATCTGGGGAGGGACGACCGGGCGTGGTGAGACAGCTATACAGCGCTCTTCACTATCTGGCATTGCCCTATATTTTTCTGCGCCTGGCGTGGCGTGGGCACCGCGACCCGGGATACTGGGGGCGGTGGGGTGAACGCTTCGGCCGCATTCCGACCTTGCCGGGGGACCAGCAGACCTTGTGGATCCACGCGGTTTCCGTCGGCGAGGTTCAGGCGGCGGTGCCATTGGTGCGGGCATTGCGCTCCGGCGACCGGGATCTTCGTATCGTCGTGACCACCACGACCCCCACCGGCCAGGAGCGCGTGCGACAGGCGCTTGGCAACAGTGTCCTGCACCGCTACGCACCCTACGATCTGCCGGCGTCCGTACGCCGCTTCCTGGCACGCGTACGTCCGCAGCTCGTCATCATCATGGAAACGGAGCTGTGGCCGAATATCCTGCACCAGTGCTCCAGGCAGCGCATCCCGGTGCTGCTTGCCAACGCGCGCCTCTCCGAGCGATCCGCGGCCCGCTATCGGCACGTGGCCAGCACCGTGCGCCAGATGCTCGCCAGCGTCAGTTGCATTGCCGCGCAAACTCGGCAGGATGCCGCGCGCTTGGTGTCTCTGGGGGCCCGCCCGGACCGGGTTCGGGTAACCGGCAACACCAAGTTCGACGTGCGTCTTCCCGCCAGCCTCTCCGAAGAGGCGCAGGCGCTGAGACGCTGCTTTGGCGTCGACCGGGGAGTCTGGATCGCCGCCAGCACCCACGACGGCGAAGAGCAGCAGGTTCTGCAGGCCTTCGAGACGGTGCGCGAAGCGCTGCCGGACAGCCTGCTGGCGCTCGTGCCGCGCCATCCCGATCGGGCTGCGTCGGTGGCGGCGCTGGCGAGAAAATCCGGGCATGTCACCGCCATGCGATCCGAATCTCCGGCGTCCTGTGCAGATGCAAGCGTTTTCATCGGCGATACTCTGGGTGAGTTGCCGCTGTTCTATGCGGCTTCCGATGTGGCGTTCGTGGGCGGCAGTCTGGTGCAGGAAGGCGGTCACAACATGCTCGAGCCGGCGGCCCTTGGTATTCCGGTCATATTCGGGCCTTACGTGCGCGATGTGGCCGAAATCAGCGAAAGGCTCACGCAAGCGGGGGCCGGCAGGAAGGTCGACAACAAGATTGAGCTCGGTGCGGCGGTGGTCGAGTACATGCAGGACGCCAATCTTCGCCATGTGGCGGGCCAGCGGGGGCGCGAGTTCGTGGAACAGAATCGCGGCGCGCTCAATCTGGTCATGGAGCTGGTGGACGAGCTGATGGCACCGGCGAAGCCCGCGGTGTGCGCGGGAGCGTCACCGTGAATCAGAGTGGGTATTCGAACAGGCTGCGACGGATTCTGATCATCGCCGACGATGTTCCCCGGAGGCGCAGGCTGGCGGATCTGTTGCGCTCGGAAGGACTGGAGCCCGTGACGGCCGGGCCGCTGGACGCGGCCAATCCCGCAATGGTTGCGGAAGATTTCGCGGTCGTCGTGGTCGACGAGCGTTGCCTGGAATCCGCGGCAGGCCCGGCCGTGAAGGCCCTCAGGAAGCAGGATCCGGAGCTGCGCATCGTGGTGGACACGGGCAACAGTTTTTCCGGTGTCACCTCGGAATCCAGCACGCTTACCGAATGTGCGCCGCTGATGAAGGCGGCCGATTCGCTGGAACTGGTGATCTGCGTCCAGCGCTCGGTTCGCGCGCGCTACGAGGAGCGCTTGGCGCGGGTCGAGGAGCAGTTGGCGCACATCAATGCTTCCAGTAACGAAGGGATACTGATCATCGATCCGCTGCGCGAGCGCATCGTGAACGCCAACCCGCGGGTTGCGCGGCTACTGGAATACGCGCCCGGTGAGCTTGTACAACTGCCCGCGGCAAGGGTGCTCCCGGACGCCATGGCGGGATTGCGGCGCCTGGTCAGCACCAGGCGCGTCGCCGGCCGCGCCTATACCCTGGAACTCGAGTGCCGCACCAGGAGCGGTGTCGAAGTACCCGTGGAGATTGCCGCCTCGGTGCTGAAATCGAACAGCCAGCCCCTCATCCTGGTGCTGTTGCGCGATTTGAGAGACAGCCAGTACGCCCAGCGGGCGCTCAGCGAGAGCGAGGAAAGATTGCGTGCGGTGTTCGATCACTCGCCGATAACCATCGATCTCAAGGACACGCACGGTGGATACCTTCTGGTCAACAGAAACTACGCCGTGCAACACGGTCAAACCGTGGAATCGGTATCCGGCTCCCGCACATCGGACATCTACCCGGCGCAAGCCGCCAAAGCGATTCGTGCCCACGAGATGGCTGTGCTCGATTCGGGTATGGCCATCGAACGGGAATACCGCATCAAACGCGACGGCAGCGAGCGCACTCAGCTGGTTGTCAAATTCCTGATCCGTGACGCGGACGGCGAGATTGCCGGTATCGGCGGTATCGGAACCGACATCACCGAGCGAAAACGCGCCGAGGCCGCACTGGCGATCAGCGAAGAGCGTTTTCAGGGTCTTTATGACGATTCACCCGACATGTACTTCACCATCGCCGAGGACGGCACGGTCACATCCGTCAATCAGTTCGGCGCCGACTATCTCGGTTACAGCAAGGAATCGTTGATCGGTGAACCATTCTGGATACTGATTCACGCCGAGGATGTGTCCTTCGTTCAGGAACAGATCGGTAGAGCGTTCGGTGACCGGCCGATTGGGAGTGAGCTCGAGTTTCGCATGCTGCGCCAGGATCAGTCGGTGCTCTGGATTCACGAGCGCATTCGGTTGCTGCCAAAGACGCCGAGTGCGCCCGCGGAGCTGAGAATCGTGTGTCGCGACGTCACCGAAGCGCACAATCTTTCCCAGGAGCTGTCCTATCAGGCGACTCACGATTCTCTTACCGGGCTCGTGAATCGCCGCGAGTTGGAAAATCGCCTGGCCCGGGTGCTGGAAACGGCGCGCGCCGAGGATTCACACCACGCGCTCTGCTACCTGGATCTGGATCAGTTCAAGGTCATTAACGATACCTGTGGGCACGTGGCCGGTGACGAGCTGCTGCGACAGCTTTCTGAGGTTCTCCGCTCGAAGGTGAGACACCGGGACACGCTGGCGAGGCTCGGCGGTGACGAGTTCGGCGTGCTGATGGAGCACTGCGTGTTGCGCCAGGCCGAGCGAGTTGCCGATACGCTTCGCAAGACCGTCGAAGAGTTTCGATTCAGTTGGGAGAACAAGACTTTCAGTGTTGGGGTCAGCATCGGCTTGGTGCCCGTGGCCTCGGATAGCGAGAGCGTCGCAAGCGCGTTGAGCGCCGCCGATACGGCTTGTTACGTGGCCAAAGACCAGGGCCGCAATCGGGTTCATGTTTATCACCCGCAAGACATGGAGCTCGCGCGGCGGCACGGGGAAATGCAATGGGTGGCGCGAATCAACCAGGCTCTGGAGGAAGATCGATTCTGCTTGAGCGCGCAACCGATTCGGGCACTCTCGGATATTGGTCCGGAGTCCGCGGCGCCAGAGCTGGCAGCCGACAGTCACGGCCACTACGAGGTTCTTCTGCGCATGCGCGATGCCAGCGGGCGGATGGTGCCTCCGGGGGCATTTCTGCCAGCCGCGGAACGTTACAGCCTGTCGGTAAAGCTCGACCGTTGGGTAGTGGAGAAAATTTTCTCCTGGCTGGACGAACATCCAGCGCAGCTCGAGCAGCTTGCGATGTGCTCCATCAATCTTTCCGGCCACTCCATCGCCGACGAAGATTTCCTGCAGTTTGTTATTTCCAGTCTGGACGGAACCAATGTACCGGCGGAGAAACTGTGCTTCGAGATCACCGAGACCGCGGCCATTACCAATCTGGTCAGTGCGACCCGTTTCATTACGGCATTGAAGGGCTGGGGATGCCACTTCGCGCTGGATGATTTCGGCAGCGGATTGTCATCTTTTGCCTATCTGAAGCAACTTGCAGTGGATTTTCTCAAAATCGACGGTGTATTCGTCAAAGACGTGGTCAATGATCCCATCAATCTGGCGATGGTAAAATCCATCAACGACATCGGAAAGGTAATGGGCAAGCGCACTATCGCGGAATTCGTGGAAAATGACGGGATCCTCGAAAAGCTTCGCGAAGTGGGCGTCGATTATGCCCAGGGTTATCGCATCGGCAGACCGAAGCCCTTGGATCAGTTGCTCAAGGTCGAGCCGGAGAGCGAAGCGATGGGTGAGCCGCTGGAACCCACGGCCTAGCACGGGCTGGCAAATGAAATGAAAACCCTAGTGCTGCTGCGCCATGGTGAAAGCACCTGGAATCGAGAAAATCGCTTTACCGGATGGACCGATGTGGATTTGACCGAGCGTGGCGCTGCCGAAGCGCGCCGCGCCGGCCAGCAGCTCGGCGAGGAGGGGCTGCGGTTCGACGTCGCCTACACATCGGTCTTGAAACGCGCCATCCGAACGCTGTGGATCGTGCTGGACGAACTCGATCAGATGTGGATCCCGGTGCACCGATCCTGGCGATTGAACGAGCGTCACTACGGTGCCTTACAGGGACTCAACAAGGTGGAGACGGCGCGCAAGTACGGCGACCAGCAGGTGCTCATGTGGCGCAGGAGCTACGACACGCCACCTCCGGCACTGGACAGCAGCGACGAACGCTTTCCCGGAAGCGAGCCACGTTACGCGGGTTTGGATCCGCGGGACATTCCGCTCACGGAATGTCTGAAGGATACCGTCGCGCGCTTTCTTCCCTTCTGGCACGAAGCAATCGCACCCGACGTGCGCGCCGGTAAGCGGGTCATCATCGCTGCCCACGGCAACTCGCTGCGCGCACTGATCAAGTATCTCGACGATGTTTCCGACGAGGACATCGTAAGTCTCAACGTTCCCACCGGCGTGCCGCTGGTATACGAGCTGGACGACTCCCTGAAGCCTGTCAGCAGCCGCTATCTTGGCGATGCCGATGAAGTGCAGCAGGCAATGCAGTCGGTGGCCAATCAGGGAAGGTCCGCGTGATCCGGACTACGCCGTCTGATAGTTCCCGTACAGCTTGGTGTATAAGCCGCCGGCCGCCATCAGCGTATCGTGGGCGCCGGTTTCGATAATGCGGCCGGCGTCGAAGACATAAACCCTGTTCGCCTGTTTCACCGCGCTCAGGCGGTGCGCGATGATGAGGGTTGTGCGCCCGCTGAGAAATTCCCCCAGGGCGTCGTGCAGACGGGCTTCCGTTTCGGTATCCAGAGCCGAGGTCGCCTCGTCGAGGATGACCATCTTCGGATCCGACAACATCATGCGCGCGATGGCCAGGCGCTGGCGTTGACCGCCGGACAGCCGTATGCCCTGGCGGCCGATCATGGCATCGAGGCCGCGGGGCATCGCCGCGATATCCGCCTCGATCTGGGCCACCGCCAGGGCCGTCCACAGACTGTCCTCGTTCAGTTCACGGCCCAGGGTAAGATTGGTGCGCACCGTATCGTTCAGCATCGCCGGGTGCTGAAGCACGACGGCCACGTGCTCCCTGACCACATCCAGCCCGATGCGCGTGACGGGCACGCCGTCGAAGCGCAGCTCGCCGGAGATGGGCGGATAGAGACCCAACAGGACCTGCACCAGTGTGGATTTACCGCCGCCGCTGGCGCCCACCAGGGCCACTTTCTCGCCGGCGGCGATGTTCAGCGACAGGTGGTCGAGCACCAGCGGCCCGTGTCCGTAGGCGAAGCAGAGGTCGTGCACGCCTACCGCGACGGTTTTCCTGCCCTCGAAGGGATTCACCTCATGGGGATATTCGGGCTCGGCGCGCAGCCTCCACAGCCGGTTGACGCGGGATAGCGCAGCTTTGGCGCCGTACCAGGCGAACTGGATGTTCAGCACCTCCTGAACCGGGCTCATCATGAACCACAGATAGCCGAACACCGCCATCATCTGCCCGATGGTGAGATCGGAGAACACCACCAGCAACATGCTGACGGCGCGAAAGATGTCGAAGCCGATGAGAAACACCATGAACGACAGGCGATTGGCGGTTTCGCTCTTCCAGGCGAATGCCACGCCGTGGTCGCGCACGTCCCGGGCGCGGCCGGCCACGCCGCCCAGGTAGTGCTGCTCGCGATTGGCCGCGCGGATGGTCTGAATGACGTCGAGAGTCTCCGTCAAGCTCTCCTGGAAGACCTCGAAGGCGGCGTTCTCGCGGCGCTTCAGCTCTTTCACGTGCTTGCCCATGACGACGGTGAGGTATACCACCACCGGATTCATGAACAGGATGAACAGCGCCAGGGGCCAGTGCATCCACAAGAGCACGGCGGCCGTGCCGATCAGGCTCAGCACCGAAATCAGGAACTTGGCCACGGTCGTGCCGACAAAATTGTCGATAGCATCCATGTCGGTGACGAAATGAGACGCGACGCCGCCGCTCCCCAGAGTTTCGTATTCCGCCATGGAAATGCGTTCCAGCCGACCCAGCAGCTCGCGACGCATGTGAAAAATCATATTCTTCGAAATTCGGGCGAACTCGCGTACCTGCAGAGCGGTGAAAGCCAGAGCCGTGAGACGAAGCAGCACCGTGAGCGCCAGAATCGCGCACACATAGAGCAACGGGCCGTGCCAGGGAGTGGGAAAGATCCCGTCCAGCGTGGCGACCACAATTCCCGGCCGGGCTAGAAGAACCTCGTCCACCAGCAACGGCATCAGCAGTGGGATGGGTATGGCAGAGAGCACCGCTGCCACGGCGATAACGTGGGCGATTATCAGGGTGCGGCGATGCTGCCGGGCGATGTCGAGCAGATAGCTCCACCCATAACGTGACGAGCCGTTGGCGTTCTCAGCCCCGACGGAAGGCACGTTTCACCTCGTCGGCGATGATGGTGATGCCCTTGCCGACGACTTCCATGGATTGCGAGTAGGTGACGCGGATGCATTCGTGCTTGTGTCGCCAGTCCCCGGCCAGCCCCGGGAAGAAGTGATGCCCGGGGATCACCAGCACGCCGCGTTCCTTCAAGCGCTGGTAGAGCGCGGCGCTTGTGATGGGCAGCCCGGGAAACCACAGCCAGAGGAAAATCGCGCCTTCGGGCCTGTGGATGGCGTAGTCGTAGCCCGCGAGCTCACGCCGGACGAGCTCGACGGCCTGGTTCGCTCTGTCTTGGTAGAACGGTCGGATGATGTCGTTGCTGACTGCGATGATTTCACCGCTCTCGATCATCTCCACGGTCAGGGCCGCGCCGAATCCCCCGGTGGTCAGATTGACGATGGCATTGACGCCCGCCAGGCCGCGAATCACTTGCTCGTTCGCGATAACGATCCCTGTGCGTACACCCGGCAGACCCAGCTTGGAGAGACTCATGCAGAGAATCACGTTGTCGTCCCAGACCGGCGCAACGTCGGTAAAAATGATATGCGGGAAGGGCGTGCCGTAGGCGTTGTCGAGGATCAGAGGAATGTCGTGACGGCGGGCAAGCCCCATGAGCTTCGCGACCTCGTCGTCGGTGAGTACGTTACCGGTCGGATTGGTCGGGCGCGACACGCAAATGGCGCCCACGTCGTCGCCGATGGCCAGTTTGTCGAAGTCGACGTGGTACTTGAAAAGGTGATCGTCGAGATGCTCGATGGCAGGCCTGTTGGCAGTGAACATGTCTGCCATGATGCCCTGGTCAGCGTAGCCGATGTACTCGGGTGTCAGAGGTAGAAGAATTCGCCGTGCAGCACCGCAATCGTCGTGTCCCGCGAGCATGTTGAACAGCATGAAGGATGCGGATTGGCTGCCGTTGGTGATCGCGATATTGCTGCTGGTAAGCGGCCACCCGAACTCGCGCTTCAGGAGCCCCGCGAGCGCTTCGATGAATCGCGATTCGCCCTGGGGGGGATCGTAATCGCCGACGAGGCGCTCGAACTGATCGCCTTCGTCGAGGATGTCGTGCATACGCCGGCGGAACCGCGCCTGCATTTCCGGGATGCGTCCCGGATTTCCACCACCGAGCATCAGCATGCTCTTGTTGACGGACAACGCGTCTCCCAGATCGTCCATGAGCTGGACGATTCCGGCATCGCTGCTGAAGCTTTTTCCGAAGCTGGAGAATTTCATTGCCGAACGCCGCCGCACATCGCCGCGCATGGAATGCGATGCGCGCCCATTGTAGCCGTTCTTTGTAAGGGATTGGCCGCTGCCCCGGACTCGGGGTGGCTGCTTTTAGACACTTGCCGGGCCGAAGCGTGCCCGATCAGGGTACCAGCCAGCTGTTGATCCGCTCGATGTCGGTTTCGGAGAGCGTGCCGGCCGCCTGCTTGAGGGTCAGCCGGTTGATGACGTAGTCGTAGCGCGAGAAGGCCAGATCCCGGCGTGCCTCGAAGACCCGGCGCTCTGCGTTGAGGACGTCCACGGAAGTACGCGTCCCCACTTGAAAGCCGGCATCGATGGCATCCTTGGCGGATACCGTGGACCTCACCGCCTGGGTCAAAGCCTTTACCCGCGAGATTTCGGATTCCAGATTCAGGAATGCCGCCCGCGCCTGTCGCTGCACGGCGCGCCGTTGTCGCTCCAGATCGTCCAGGGATTGCTGGTACAGGTGCTGGCTCTCGCGGGTCTGGGACACCACCAGTCCGCCTTCGTAAATGGGAACGTTGAGCTCCAGTCCGATCTGGCCGTCGACGGTCTGATTGTTGGTGGCGATGCCGCCGATGCCCCCGTCGGAGTTGAAGAACTGGGTGCGCCCGACCAGATCCAGGGTCGGATAGTGGCCCGATTCGATGCGATCGATCTCTTCCTTGGCGTTCGCCGATGCGTGACGTGCCGCCATTATCTGCAGATTCTGGCGCAACGCCGTCTCTGTCCACAGATTGATATCGGCCGGCTCGGGCGTGGCCAACGGCATCGCCTCTCCCAGGGACGCCAGATCGGTGGTGTACAGGCCCGCTACCTCGCGCAATGCCTCGCGGGCATTGTCCAGATCGTTCTCCGCCGCGATGACGTCGGCGGTCGCGAGATCGAAGCCCGCTTGGGCTTCCTCCACATCGGTAATGGCGATGAGACCGACCTCGAAACGTTGTTGCGCTTGTTTCAGCTGTTGCCCGAAGGCTTCCAGGGCCGCCTGGGCGAAGGCCAGCTGGTCGCGCGCCCTGAGAACGTCGAAATAGCGTTCCGAGACCCGCAGCATCAACTCCTGACGGGCGAATGCGAACTCCGCGTTCGCCTGTTGCGTGCGTAAGCCCGCCTGCTCGAGCTGGATCCACAGGTCGCGACGGTACACCGGCTGCGTGAGGCTGATGTCCGCCTGCTGATCGCCCCAGTCCGTGGAGCCGGTGGGGCCCGTGCCCGACCTTCTCACGTCGGCATAGTTGTGGCGCACGGCGCCGCCGGCACTCAAGTTCGGCAGCAGGAAGGAACGCGCCTGCGGGCTCAACTCCTGGGCCGCGAGATTCGCGGCTACCGCGCTCTGATACTCGGGATCCGCCTGCAGGGAAATGTCGAACATTTCCACCAGGGTGGTAGCGGCGTTGACGACGCCCGCGTGCATCCCCATCAGCAATAGCAGGACCAGCACCGGGACCCGTTTGAGATTCACTATCGCAACAGTGGTCGTTGATGGCATTGGCATGTTTCCGCTCGGAATGTGGTCTGATTCGACTCAGAGAACGAAGCGCTCTGGCTCCACGACGCCCACCAGTGGCGGCAGGACAGTCTCGAACAGACACTCGCTCGCCCACTGCGATTCACCGTTTCGGGTGATCAGCAGAGCCTGCATGGCGGGCTCCCGGCCGACAACAACGAACAATCTGCCGCCGACCGCGAGGCTCGCCTGAAAACCGTCTTCCGGCACCGGCAGGGAGCCGGTGACCGCGATGACGTCGTAGGGCGCAGCGCGTTCCCAGCCGCGGGACGCGTCACCGGTGTACAAATCGACGTTTTCGATGCCGTGGGCATCCAGCTTCGCCTGGGCGGTGCTGCCCAGCGAGTCGTAAATCTCGATGCTGGTCACGTGTCCGCCGAGACGCGCCAGCAGGGCGGTAACGAATCCGCTGCCGGTGCCCACCTCCAATATTCGATCGTCGCGCTCTACCTGCAGCGCCTGCAGCATGCGCGCCTCTACTCTCGGTACCATCATGCTCTGTCCATGCTCCAGTGGGATGCAGGTGTCGGCGAAGGCGAGATTACGGTAGGCCGCGGGCACGAAATCTTCCCGTGGCACCTCCGCCATCAGATCGAGCACTTGTTGATCCAGGACCTCCCAGGTCCGGATCTGTTGCTCTACCATGTTGAATCGAGCCTGCTCGACGTTCATGAGAGGGTATCCAGGGTCAGTGCCGCATCCCGATGCCGTTGGCGGGCAAAAGCATGCAAAGAGTATAATTTAAAGTCCTTTCTTAGGCGAGGAAGAGTAAGCACTTGTTCTAAAGCGAATTTTCCACACTGTGACTCAGTCCCCACTAGCAAATTCAGCATCCGTGCGCGGCCCGCGGGAATCCCGTGCCTGGAACCGATCGGGGGGCTCAGGGCCTGGGGGCGCCAATCCTTCGACCGGCCACACTGAAGATGAAAAAGTTTAGCAGACGCGGCGCCAGTCAGAGTGAAATCCCCCCTGTTGCGGGTCCCGCGCACGTGTCTAAGTCGTCAATTCAGCCGGTTTTCGGCCTTCCCCGGGGAGGCTGCCGGTGACGGGCGGCGGCGCGCGGCAGGTACGATTGCTGCTGGCGGCCCTGGCCCTGCTTGTGGTGGCCGGCCTGGCGGTGGACGTCTATTTGCTGACCACATCGACACTGAGCCCCTCGCAACTGGTACTGGTGCTGCTGGTCCAGGGGGCGCTGCTGATGGCTGCCATCGCCTTGTTCTGGACCTGGCTGGAGACCCGCATACTGCATCCGCTGCGGGTGCTGGAGGACGACATCGGTCTGATCGTCCACGGCAATCCTCATCACAGTCCCGAGCCGCCGGCCGGGCATGCGCTGGGGAGCTTGCCCGACGCCGTCGATGGCCTGGCCGAGGAGCTCTCGCGGGCGCGGGTGGATACCACCAAGGCGATGCACTCAGCGCGTTCGCGCTCGGAAAGGCGCAGCGCGCGGCTGGAGGCGATTCTGAGGGATCTCAGCGAGGCGGTCATCGTGTGCACCCAGCAGCATCGCGTGGTGTTGTATAACCACGCGGCATCGGAGTTGTTTGCCGACGCGGGCAAGCTTGGCATCGGGCGTATGCTCACGACAGTCGTGCAACCGGGGGCTCTGCGTGGCGCATTGACGGAGTTGAATCGTCGCCACCAGCGTGGTGGCGAATTCCACGACGTCGTGACCCGTGAGTATGAATTTTCCGGCGCTTCCCGTGAACGGTCCCCCGGGCGCATGCGACTGGTGGTCGAGCACGATGGTTCGATCAGCGGCTACGTTCTGGTCTTCGGCGGAAGCGCCGTCATGGATTCCGACGCGATCCCCGGGCGCCGTGCCACCGACCTGCTGGAGCGGCCTGCCTTTTACGATTTCGATCTGTTCGACCAGGATTTGGACCGCGCTCTTCTGGACACGCCGTTGCGTCGCCTGAACCTGGTGGTCTTCGACACGGAGACCACCGGCCTCGAGCCTTCACGAGGCGACCAGATCGTCCAAATCGCGGGGGTGCGGGTGTTGAATGCCCGGTTGCTCGCCGACGATCGCTTCGACGAGCTGGTCAACCCGGGAATGCCCATACCAAGGGCGTCTACCCGCATCCACGGTATCCGCGACGAGATGGTTGCCGGCAAGGACTCGGTGGTGGAAGTGCTGCGCCGCTTTCATGCATTCGTCGGCGACGCGGTGCTGGTTGCCCACAATGCCGCGTTCGACATGAAGTTTCTCAAGTTGAAAGAGCATGAGGTCGGTGCTCGATTCGACCAGGCGGTGCTCGATACATTGTTACTGTCGGTGGTGTTGCAGCCCAGTCATGCGACGCATACGCTGGATGCTATCGCCAATCGTTTCGGCGTCGAGAACCATGATCGCCACTCGGCCCTCGGCGATTCCGTGACCACGGCCGAAGTTTTCGTCAAGATGATCGACGGTCTCGCGGTGCGCGGGATCCGCAACCTCGGCGAGGCACTGGAGGCCTCGGACCGGATTCAGGAGATCAAACGTCTTCAGGAAAGATTCTGATGGTCAGCGCCGCTCACCGATGACCAGCGAGTCGCGTCCCCCGGCGTCGCCGTGCACGAAGTCTGCGGGGGGATCGACGGTGTCCGACGCCCTGACCAGCTCCCCGCCGACCTCGCCGGTGGATTCCTCGGCCACTTCCGCCGGCGGTTTCCCGGGCTTGGCTTCGGCTGCAGCGCTGGTGATCCTGCTCGGTGCCGGCTGCTCCTGGTCGTTGCCACGCCGCCCGCGGCGCCGTTGCGAATGCCCCGAAGGGTCGGTGAAGCGGCTGTTGAGCGTCTGCACGTAGCTGTCGGCCTCGCCGAGCACCTGGGCCAGACGTTTGCGAGTCGCCGCCGACCAACCGGTGGGTTCGACGCCAAACAAGGGCTGCCACGTCCGGGTGTTCTGCTCGAAGGCGCGCTCCAGCCAATCGAGTATATCGCCGTCGTAGTTCAGACTCCGCATGGCCGCAGCCACGCCGTTGGCCGCCACCCGCCGCAGGCGAAAATGCACGTAGCCCGCGGCAACGCCGAGTGCGGCTATGCAAAGCCACATGAGAACCGGGTGTTGCATCAGCCAGGTGGCCCAGGGTGCTGAAAAATTGAGGCCCTGCCAATAACCTGCCCAGATGCTGGCGCCGACGAGTCCGGCCCCGATGATGCCGAAGACGACACCGTCCAACCACAGGACGCGCCGCTTCCACCGCCGGCGCGCCTCTCTCAGGGTCGGCACCAGCTGCTCCTCGATGGCGTGGGCGGTTTGCTCCAGGACCCCGATGATGCGGTAGGCCCGTTCCACTTCCACCTGGTCGATGCGCTCCAGGATCGCATTCATGTCCGCGGCACGGCGCGTTTCGAAACGTTCGCGCAACACCGGATTGTCGATGGGGATGGCCGCTTCCAGGTCATAAATGCTGTAGAAGCGGCCGGCGGTGAGACCTTTTTGCGCGAGCGCCCGCTGCCAGGCACCGAATACCTCTTCCGGGTTGTCCTCCCGCGCCGCATTGTCGATCTGGTTGAGGATGTACAGAAACTTGTTGGCATCGGGGCGGCGCACGGTGTGCGCCACCAGATGCTCCAGAGTGTCCTGCATGGCGCCGGGCTCCGGGTGTCTGGCATCGAAGAACACCAGCACCAGGTCCGACAGGTCGACGATGTGATCGGTGATCTTCAAGGTTGCCGTGCGCTGCTCGTCGGCGTCGAAACCCGGTGAGTCGATGACGATCTTTCCGCGCAGATGCGCGCTGTGGCAGGTCTTGAGCTGCAGGTAGGAATCCACCCGGGATCCTTCACCGGCCGCGACGGCCTCCAGATCGTGGCTCATTTGATAGAAGGGAAAGCGGGGATCGGCATCCAGAGCGAGACCCGGCAGCACGCGTTGCACCTCGTCGTTGCTGTAGCAGATGACCGTGAACTTGTCGTCGACGGCCTGGCTGCCCGTCTGTTGCAACTTCCCGCCCAGGTAAAAATTGATGAATGTGGATTTTCCCGATGAGAAGGTCCCCATGACGGAAATCATCGGCCACCAGGGAACGCGCGTGGTGAACGACGTGGTGTCGTCCAGCATGCCGAGGCGATAAGCTACGCTATCGAGCACCCGGAAGCTTTTCACCACCTGCAGCAGCAGGGGGTTCTCCTGGGCCAGGTGTGAACGTAGCTTTCTTATTCGTTGCCGCAGGGCTGATGGTCGACCAAACATGTTCTTCTCTACTTGTTAATCATGCGCCGCGGTCATTCTAGCATCGTGCCCCGGATTTCGAACTACCCGGGCGATGCGGGCCGCAGGGGTCGATGAGGTGCGCTTCCCGGTTCCTCTGCTTGGCGCACGGCTGGTCAAGCGCCACAAGCGCTTTCTCGCCGATGTCACCCTGGACGACGGCACTGCCCTCACGGCGCATTGTCCGAATACCGGCTCGATGCTCGGCTGCCATACACCGGGTTCACGGGTGTGGTTGAGCCGGTCGGACAATCCCAAGCGCAAGTACGCCCATACCTGGGAGCTGGTGGAGCTGGATGGCGGCGTATTGGTGGGAATCAACACGGGGCGCAGCAACGCCCTGGTGCGGGAAGCCATCGAATCAGGGGTCATCGGCGAGCTTGCCGGCTACGACGAAATTCGACCGGAGGTCCGCTATGGGAACGAGAACAGCCGAGTGGACTTTCTGCTCACGGGCGACCAGGTTGCCTGCTACCTGGAGGTCAAGAACGTCACGGCGGCGGTGGACGAAGGCATCGCATTGTTTCCCGATGCCGTCAGCGTGCGCGGCACCAGGCATCTGCGCGAGCTCATCGCCACCGTGGGCGACGGGGGCCAGCGCGCCGTGCTGTGCTTCTGCGTGCAGCGCCCCGACGTCCGGGAAGTGCGGCCGGCCGACGACATCGATCCGGACTACGGTCGAACGCTCCGCGAGGCGCTGGGTGCCGGCGTCGAGGTGATCGCCTACCGGGCGAAGCTGAGTCCCGAGGCCGTCGCACTTGCCGAGCGAATTCCGGTGGTGTGCCCGTGAACCTGATGGGCCATACAGGCTCTTAATCATCCCCGCGGCGCCAGCGGCCGGACTTGCCGCCTGATTTCTCCACCAGGCGCACCTCGCCGATGGTCATGCCGCGATCCACGGCTTTGCACATGTCGTAGACGGTCAGCAAAGCGACCTGGACTGCCGTCAGGGCCTCCATCTCCACCCCGGTGCGGGCCACCGTCTCGGCCGTCACCCGACACTGGATGGCGGCAGAATCCACCATCGGTGCGAGATCCACGTCGATACGGCTCAACGGCAGCGGATGGCACAGGGGAATCAGCTCGGCGGTGCGCTTGGCGGCCATGATGCCCGCCACCCGGGCGACGGCCAGCACATCGCCCTTCTTGTGCCTGCCTTCGGTCACCAGCTTCAAGGTCTCCTCGCGCATGAGGATGCGACCCTCGGCGATAGCGATACGGTGGGATTCCGGCTTGTCGCCAACGTCCACCATGTGAGCGTCGCCGGCGGTGTTAAAATGCGTCAATCGCGACACGATGTCCCCGTGGCGGTGCCAGCCAATCCGAAAAGCAATGCGCGAATATAATACACGTACGTGTCAAGCTTGGTCCCCCCTACCTCGATGGGAGGGGGAACACGACCGCAGGGCAAGGATTGCTCCTGCAATCCTATTGCATTCTCGCCATCCATGGCGGTCAGATGCAGGTAGAGCAACGCATGGAGCAGTTGCCGAGGGGGGCGGGTGAAAACAAGTGGCGCCCGGGCGAAGTCGTCGTCGCAACGGAATTTCGCGTACCTGACAGACACCGCAATATGGCCGTAACAGTCAAATACTTCGCCAGCCTGCGCGAGCATCACGGCGCTGACCGGCAGCTGGAGGCGCCGGGCAAAGGCGCTACGGTAGGCGATATCTGGGCGACCGCCAGCGACGGCGCGGCATTGCCGGACAACGTGCTGATGGCCGTGAATCTGGAGTATGTGGGCGCCGATCACCCGGTCGAGGACGGCGACGAGGTGGCTTTCTTCCCCCCGGTGACCGGCGGCTGAGGATTAATGGGGACAGATCTATTTTCTCGCGGGGGGCAGTTCCCGCCCCCCGCAAGAAAATAGATCTGTCCCCATTAATCCCCGTTGACCGCGTCGATGGCGGCGGCTACCCGCTCCCTTATGGTATCGAAGCTTTCCTCCGCGAGGGGCCGGTTACTGGCGTCCGTTAGGAAGAATACGTCCTCGGCACGTTCTCCGAAGGTGGCGATCTTGGCGTTTTGCAGGCGCACCTTGCAGTCCGCCAGCGCCCAGCCGATGGCCGAAAGGAGCTGCGGCCGATCGCCGGCGATGACCTCCATGACCGTACGGGCGTTGCCGGCGTCGTCACTGAAACTGACTTGCGTTGGCGTCTGGAAATGGCGCAGCTGGCGCTTCGTCAGACGGCGGTTGTCCCGGCGCGCGCCGCTCGGGTCCGCCAGCGCCGCGCGCAGGGCCTCGCTGATTTCCCGCGCGCGGGCGGCGCCGGATACCGGCTCGCCGTTCAGCTCGAATACCACGTAGCTGTCCAGAGTCATGCCGTTGTCTGCGGTGATGATGCGCGAATCGACGATGTTGAGGCCCAGGCGCCCGAGCACCGACGTCGACGCGGCGAACAGGAACTCCCGGTCCGCGGCGTACACGAACACTTCGGTACCGCCGCGGCCCTGGCGGACCAGCGCGAGCGGCAATGCATCGGCGTCCGCTTCCACAATGGCGCGCGTGTGCCAGGCCACCTCGGCGGCGGTCGAGCGTAGAAAATAATCGTCGCCAAGACTCGCCCAGAGCTCGGCGGCGCGATCGCCGAGACCGTTGGAATCCTTCAGCAAGCGTCGCGCTTCGCGCTGGGTCTCGGCGATCAGCTCCGCCCGGTCCACGGGATTTTCCAGGCCGCGCCTCAAGGCACGGCTGGTGGATTCATACAGATCGCCGAGCAGTGTCGCTTTCCAGTCGTTCCAAAGGGCCGGATTTGTGCCCCGGATGTCGGCGACCGTGAGCAGAAGCAGATAGTCCAGATGATTCTGGTCTCCTACGGTGCGTGCGAAGTCTTTGATTACGTCCGGATCGGTGATGTCGCGGCGCTGGGCCGTCAAGGACATGGTCAAATGGTGCCGGACCAGCCAGGCGACGAGTCGCGCATCGTACTGGCCGAGGCCATGGCCGGTGCAGAAATCCATGGCAAGCCGCATTCCGAGTTCCGAGTGATCGCCGCCTCTGCCTTTGGCGATGTCATGGAAGAGGCCGGCGATGTAGAGCAGGTGCGGTTTGGGCAGCTGCGCGAAAATTTCCGCGCAGCGGGGCATGGCCTGGGGTCGTTCCGGCGACGCGAATGCGCGGATGTTCTGCACCACGAACAAGCTGTGCTCATCGACGGTATAGGTGTGGAACAGGTCGTACTGCATCTGGCCAACCACCGCCCCGAATACCGGGAGGTATTCTTCCAGGACACCGTAGCGGTGCATGCGGCGCAGCTCGCGGGTGATGCGATTTGGTTGTTTGAGGATCTCCATGAACAGGCTGCGCGCGCGGATGTCGGCGCGAAACTTTCCGTCTATCAGGTGTCGGTGATCTCGGATCAATCGGATGGTGGACGCGCGCACACCCTTGAGCTCGTCGTGCTGCTGAACAATCAGGAATATTTCCAGTAGCGCGAAGGGATAGCGTTTGAAGACGTTATCGTCGGTCACTTCGATGAAACCGTTCACCGCCTGGAATCGTCTGCTGATGGGCGCTACCGAGCGCGGCGCCTCGGCGTGCAGGATGGCTTCCTGGAATAGCTCGAGCAGCATCTCGTTCAGACGGCTGAGTTCCATGATTGTGCGGTAGTAGCGTTTCATGAATTTTTCGACCGCCAGACTGGTATCGTCGTCGCTGTATCCGAAGTCCATCGCAAGGGTGCGTTGGTAGTCGAACAGCAGACGATCCTCGCGCCGGCCCGTGAGAATGTGCAGCGCGAATCGCACCTGCCAGAGAAAACTCTGACCTTCCGTCAGAGACTGGTGCTCGGGCTCGGTGAGAAATCCGTGGGTGACCAGCTCGTGCAGCGTGTCGGCGCCGAAGTGGCGTTTCGCGACCCAGCCGATCATCTGAATGTCGCGCATTCCCCCCGGGCCCTCTTTCACGTTCGGTTCCAGGTTGTAGGCCGTGTCGTGAAACTTGTAGTGGCGGGCGCGCTGCTCGGTCCATTTGGCTTCGAAGAACTTTCGGCTGGGCCACAGCTTGTCGGCGCTGGTGGCGCGGCGCATGTGCTCGAAGAGTCCCGCGTCTCCCACGATGAGATGCGCCTCCATGAGATTGGTCGCCACGGTAATGTCCTTTTTCGACTCGCGCACGCAATCCTTTACGCTGCGCACGCTTTGTCCGACTTCGAGACCGATATCCCAGAGAAAGGCGATGAACGCCTGGATTCGAGCACGAAAGTCCGGCCCCTTGCCTGCCAGAACCAGCAGATCGACATCGGAGGCGGGATGCAGCTCACCACGGCCGTAACCGCCCACGGCCACCAGCGCCAGTCCTTTGTCCACGGGGAGATCGTGGGCGCTCCAAGCCTTCGTCAGCAGCGTGTCGATGAAGGCGGCGCTTGTGCGCACCAGAGCGCTCGCCGGCACGCCCTCGCGAAATTGCCGGGCAAGCGAGCGGCGCGCGCGCGTCAGCGCCTCTCGGTAGGCTTCCACGGTCTGGTGTTTATCGAGGTCCGGCGCCGCCGCGGCTGTCAGATCGGCCAGCAACTCGGCGTCAGGCGAATCGTATCGACTACTCACGACCGTAAAAAGGGGACGCACTTATTTTTTCCTGCCTGAATAGGGGAGAGATCTATTTTCCCGTGAGAAAAAATAAGTGCGTCCCCTTTTTACCCTTTTTACCACTTTTTACCATAGAGTCTGACCCCA
>Ga0255058_10000267_pt1 | contig 31276 bp, 32 predicted proteins | sample Cases_109_9_MG_FD_188637 | JGI IMG/M metagenome (GOLD analysis project Ga0255058, IMG submission 188637) | Seawater microbial communities from Amundsen Gulf, Northwest Territories, Canada - Cases_109_9 | ecosystem: Environmental > Aquatic > Marine > Gulf | place: Canada: Northwest Territories... | reverse complement strand
ACGCGAGCTCGCACTCCCGGACGGTGACGATTCACTTGTCGTGCATTTGTTGGTCGATACCTGTGACGCAATGGGCGCCAATCTCGTCAACACGATTTGCGAGGCTGTCGCGCCGGAACTCGCGGCACTGACCGACGGCGAAGTTGCAATGAGTATTCTGTCAAACCTGGCTGATCATTCTGTGGTAACGGCGCGCGTTCGCTATCCGCTCGCCGAACTGGCGTCATCGAGCGACCAGGGGGTCGCGACGAGGGACGCTATCGTGCGCGCCGACCAGATCGCACAGGCAGACCCTTATCGCGCCGCGACGCATAACAAGGGCATTATGAATGGCATTGACGCGATGGCCATCGCGACAGGCAATGACTGGCGAGCGATCGAGGCCGGCGCCCACGCGTTTGCGGCGCAGGATGGCCAATACCGGCCGTTGACCCGATGGTCGGTCGATGACGCCGGGGACCTACTTGGTGAGATTCGCCTGCCACTCAGGGTAGGGACTGTCGGTGGCAGCGTGCGAGCGAATCCGACCGCAGAAATTGCTTTGCGCATGACGGGCGTCGATTCGGCAGCGGAACTCGCCAGCTTGATGGCCGCCGTCGGGCTGGCACAAAACTTCGCGGCACTACGCGCGCTGGTCACAGGCGGCATTCAGGAAGGGCATATGCGCCTGCATGCGCGCAGCGTCACGGCGGCGGCAGGCGTGCCCGACCAGTGGTTTGAGGAGGTCGTCACCGAGCTCGTCGCCAGCGGTGAAATCAAGACATGGAAGGCGCGCGAGATTCTGGTTGGCAAAGAATCCGCTGCGGCCGACGGAGGGTCGGTTGCCGCCGGCAAAGTCATCCTGTTGGGTGAGCACGCGGTCGTCTATGGCAGGCGCGCAGTTGCATTGCCCATACGCAATGCTGTCTCCGCGAAAGTTACCAAGGACAATCCGCAATCTACGCTGACGATTCCGGCGTGGGGCGTATGGCACGAGCTGAATCCCGAGGCCACTACGACTTCGGAACTGGACGCCGCAATCTCGCTGATTGCGAAAGAACTCGATGTCAGCACCGGGGGTGTTGCGATACACGTACACTCCCGATTGCCGCGGGCGATGGGACTCGGCTCGTCGGCCGCAATCGCTGTCGCAATCATTCGAGGATTCGATCTGGCGTTCGAGCTCGGTATTGATGACGAGCGCGTCAATGCCATTGCTTTTGAATGCGAAAAACTCGCACACGGGACGCCATCCGGTGTCGATAATACGATCGCGACCTATGCCAGGCCGATGTTGTTCAGGCGGGGAGATGCACTGGAAACATCGCCCATCGAGTTAGCTGAGTCACCGCCAATCGTGATTGCCTGTGGCCATTCCGGGGGCCGGACCATCGAACAGGTTGCCGGTGTCCGGGCGCGGCGCGAAGCCAACCTGCAACGATACGAGCGCATTTTCGACGAAATAGACGACATCAGCCGCCAGGGAGCCGACGCTCTCATCGCTTCCGACTTCACGCAACTGGGTTCGCTCATGAATATATGCCACGGATTGTTGAACGCGATAGAGGTCTCGACACCCGAACTGGAAAGCATGATATCGATTGCCAGGGCGAGCGGCGCAGCCGGAGCGAAACTGACGGGCGCGGGCGGCGGTGGTTCAATTGTCGCCGTTTGTCCGGGCGCAGAAGACGCTGTTGAAGCCGCGTTGGCCGCGGCGGGTTTTGCAACGATGAATTTGCATGAATCATGGGACGGCGACCTTGATTAGTGCGCACAGAGATGTGTCCTCGGAGTCGGAGGAACTCATCCTCGTTGACGAAGATGATAGTGAGACAGGCTTCCTGTCGAAGGCACTGGCACACGACGGTGATGGAAAATTGCACCGGGCGTTTTCAGTGTTCCTGTTCAACGAAGATGGCGAATTGCTGCTGCAGCAAAGAGCAGGCTCGAAGCGGCTATGGCCGCGATACTGGTCGAATAGTTGTTGCAGTCACCCGCGTCGCGGCGAGACGATGAGCGTGGCGACCCGCCGCCGATTGCTTGACGAACTCAATGTCGAAGCCGAGCTGGAGTACGTTTACAAGTTCAGGTACCAGGCCGATTTTGGTGAGCTGGGATCGGAGCACGAGTTGTGCCATGTCTACTTGGGGATCGTAAGCGGCGAGGTGCAGGCCAACGATCACGAGATCGAGAGCATTCGCTTTATCGGCGCGGCCGATCTCGAAACAGAATTCCAGGCGACGCCCGAAAAATTCACACCCTGGTTCAAAATGGAGTGGCAGAAGCTACGTACAGATTACCTGTCCAAGCTCGCGAAATACGTCGACAAATAGGGCCGCAAACGCCATGCGTCTCGCCGTCATGGCTCGCTACGCTGCGCTTTACTTCCGTTGAGACGCATCCCGTTCACGGCCCATGCGGCCGGAAACCGCACCCCAGCCGCCTGATTACTCAACCGACGTAACGGTAGTACTCGATGCCGACATCCGAGAAATGCCGCTCGTCCACCCCACCGACCCGGTCTATGATGAATTCCTTGCGCGGCACATAGTCGAGACCGGCAACGCGCCTGCCATCGTGCAGAGCGTGGTATTGCTCCATGCCAATATCGACCGAGAGACTCATGGCGTCGCCGAAATTGATTTTCGCCGCCGCTTCGCGCCAGTCGTCGGCCATGAAAAACGGGATGACTTCCGCCGCGTCTCCGCTGCCGTAGCCGAGGGTAAGAACCTCTTCGCCGGCCGCCAGAGAATCCTCAATGAGCGCTTGCTCGAAGCCTGCGGCCAGCCAGGCCGGTAGTGCCGCTGTATACAGGTTGCCGAGATCGAGCATCGTGTCGCTGCCGAGTGCCATCTTGTCGAGAATCTCACGGCGGTAGTGGCGCGACACACGGAATGATCTCAATACCGCCATCGTCAGCGGATAAGCTTCGTAGTTAAGGCTCTCGGCTTGCGCAAGACTCGCGACCGCCGGTTTGCCAAGCATCTCCGCGATGAGCTCCTGCAGATCGACGCCTGTCTCATAACAGTATGAGGCAAGTTCGGCCCGATCCTCGGCATCGCCCGCGCTGAGCGCGAACAGGTAGGAAACGGCCCAGCCTGTCTCCGGCATGCGCCGATAAGGCCGGTGCATGAAGACGGTCTTCAGGGAACGCAGATACTCGATCGCGTTCAGGCCGCGTTTCTCGTACATGTCGTTCATCGCATGCAGCGTCTCGTCGACATAACAGGTCGTCGAGTACTTGCCGTTGAACACGGGAAAATCCTGGACCTGGTGGCTTTCGGAGCGATCCTGGCCGCAAAAACGCGACATTGGCTTACGAAAATCCATGATCCGGTAATCCGATGCCGAGCCTGAACCGACAAGATCGACAACGGCGAGCCTGGGGTCCTCTTCCAGCAACATGGCGACAGCGCCTGCGCCCTGGGTGGGTTCACCGCTGGAGCCACGCGCGTACTCGGCAATATCCGCGCAAACGACGATCGCCTGGCTGCCCGCGCCGTCGAGCGCCAGGTGGCGAATCGCGCCTTTCATGCCGTACACACCGCCGAGGCAGGCGTGCTTGAATTCGGGTACTTCGCAGCTGCGCGCAATCGGTGCCTTGCCGCGCTCCTTGAGCGCCCGGTCAATCATACCCTTTACGATGATGGCCCCGGCGGAGTTATCGGTGCTGGATTCGGTACCCAATCCCAAGAACTTTACGCGGCCGGGGTCAATATCGTACTGGTCAATCAGGCGCAGAACCGCCGTCGCGGCCATCGTGTAGACGCTTTGATGCGGGCCACGCATACGAAAGCTGCGGCCAACCACCTCGCGGATCTTGGGCCACTGGTTGTCAGTCCAGTCACACCAGTCCTCAAGCCAAACTTTGTAAGGCGGGACGTAGGCCGCGAGGCCACTGATTCCGATTGTTTTCATTTGTTCCGTATGTTCCATAAGCGAGCTGCGATCAGCCCGGGAATTCTAGTGGTCTGTGGCATACCACTCAACTACTTATTGTACTGGTCCCGAGCCGGGCTCCAAAGCCTACTCCACAATCACTGTAATCGCGTCGGACACGACGGGCGGGTCATGCGGAATATGCCGGTGGTCACCCAGTAACAATTGCAGTGTGTAGTTGCCGGGGCCCAGCGTCAATTCGGTCGAAGTACTGGCGTCGCCAAAGTGCACGTAATGCTCATCGGCGGGTACCGGCAGGCCCAGGTCGGGCAGGGCAGCGTCGATGAGCAGGTGATGGTGGCCGGAATGGGCTTGTTCGTGGCCGGCTTTGACGACGTCCATGCCCTCGATGCCGAATTCTATCGTCACCGGGGACGAGACCGTATCGCCGTCCGCCGGGCTTATGAAAAATACCTTAGCGCCCACGGACGAGGCCGTACGGGACAATCCGGCGTCCGCGGTCATTGCCGCGCTGTCTGTGGGGACGACTGCCGCCGGCTCATCGGCCGTTTCTTGGCTACAGGCAGCAAGTGCCAACAGGAAAAAAACCGCATATGGGGTCGTCTTTATCATGATCAGGTCCTCCTGGATTTGTTGCGCCACGAGCGATGCATCCCGGGCAGCTCTATATCGAGAATGCCGCAAGCAGGACGGCACCTACCATGACAAACATGAAGCCGAGCAGGTACCAGAACAGCAGCCAGATGTATTTCAGCATTGTGACAAAACGGCCCTGGCCATACACCGTCCGCATTCCGACAAACAGGTACACCGGAATGTAGAACGACGCCGCGACAATGATGATCGTAAACAATGTCTCGGCGAAACCGATCCATGCGCCGATTCGGGCCAACAAAATCTGCAGCGACAGGATCAGGAAGAAAAACGAGTGGAAGTGGACGAAAAACAGCAGGTGCTCAACGTAATATCGACGTGATAGCGGATAAAGCATCTTCAATATCAGTGCGATGAATGGTAGCAATATGATCAGCCCGGCCGGGATGTTGTCGAGGATGGCATTCCTGAAACCGTTCCAGCCAGCCGCCTTGATTTGTTCGCAAGTATTTTTCAACCGCTCCGCTGTCATGCGGCGCTTGAGCCACTCGGGCGAGTCGCCCATATCGAATTCGCCGAGCGTACACGAACCCATGAAGCCGTCATCATCGAAAGTGACAGTGACGTCGTGGTCTTCCTCTTCCTCCGCTCCTTCGTCTTGCACCGCGTCTTCGTCCGTTGACGCCGCATCCGGCGTGTCGGTCTGCTCGCGATACTCGGGCGGCACGAAAGCCGGGTCGAGCACGCCCTCGTCAATGAGTTCCTGTATCGCGCGACGTCCCTCCTCGCGCGCCTCATTCATCTCGTCCCGGCTCATGCCGGGCGGTGACAGGATTTCGGCGGTCTCTGGCGCTGGCTCGTAGAAGACAGCCAGTTTGTCTTGCGGATCGAAAAAAGCGACGATGAAAAAGACCAGGCTGAGAACGAGGTACATGCGAAACGGCGGCATGTACCGGGCGCGACGTCCCTGCAGGTACTCTTTGGTCAGCAGTCCCGGTCGAATCAGCAGCGGGACCACGGTGCGCCACAGGCGTGAGTCCAGCTCGAACAAATCGCCAAACGCGTCGCTCAATAATCCCCAGAGACTGATGAAGCGAGTCGTTGAGCGCTGGCCGCACTGGCCGCAGTACTGGCCGGCGAGTGGCGCACCACAATTCAAACAGCTGTGCGAATCCCCAGGTTCGCTCATGTCAGGTTGACCTTTTTAGCTGGCTTTCTTTTTCCGCGCGGATTTCTTTGCCGGTTTCTTACTGACGGATTTCTTACCTATCGATTTTTTCCTGGCCGCTTTTTTTGATGCCGTCTTGGTTCTTGGCGTTGCCTTGCGCTTGGCAGCCTTGCGGACCGGCTCTGTCCGGGTGGAACTGCCCGCCCCGGTCTTTGTTGCCTGACGGCTGAGTTCTTCGGGCGCAAAATCATCCACAGCGAGCAGTGCCGACACCTTGTCATGATACATGTGCAAGGCCGCAGCTTCTTTCTTGTTAATCACACCGGCGCGCTCGCCCTCGTCGATCTGCAGGCCGAGATACTCCGAGCTAATGAGGCCCTCCTTGTACGCCTGCCGCAGGCGGCGCTCCAGCGGTGCATTCGTCTCGGCCAGCTCCAGTGCTTCCTGTAACAGGCCAAGCGGGTTGCCGGGCTCGCGTGTCTTGTAAGCAAACTGACTCAGGCGTTCACGCGATTCGCCCGGCGTGGTCATCAGCTCGACGACCTTGTTGCCGATCTCGTCAGCCGGCGCAGAGTAGGTGCGGCCGCGCGGAAATATGAACATGCGCAGGAATGCAGCGGCCCAGCGGTTCGGCAAATTGCGCAGGAATGCATGCAAGGCTTCCTGCGCGCGGTACATAAGCGTGCGAACAGACCACTCAACGAGCGGCAGATCCGTTGCGCGGCGCCCCTGGTTCTCGAAATGCTTGAGTACGCAGGAAGCGAGATACATCGAGCTCAGCACATCACCGAGTCGTGCCGACAACAGCTCGCGTTTCTTGAGGGTTCCGCCCAGCGTCAGCATTGCGAAGTCCGAGGCGAGGGCGAAAGCGGCGCTGTAGCGATTGATGTTCTGGTAGTAACGCCGGGTTGGTGTGTTAAGAGGGACGCGGCTGAACTTGGCGTGTGTCAATGCAAGGAACAAGGATCTCGCCGCATTGCTGATGGCGTAGCCGACATGCCCGAACAGTGCATCGTCAAACTCGATCAAGCCGCGCTTCCGATCTGTGTCGCCTGCGGCCTGCAGCTCTTTCAAGACGAACGGGTGGCACCGAATCGCCCCTTGTCCATAGATAATCAGGCTGCGTGTGAGGATGTTCGCACCCTCCACGGTTATGGCGATCGGCGCGGCCATGTAGGCACGCCCGAAGTAGTTGTTCGGCCCCATCATTATGGCTTTGCCGCCATGCACGTCCATGGCGTCGATACCTACCTGACGGCCGTATTCCGTGCAGTGATACTTGAGTATTGCCGATGGCACCGCAGGTTTTTCACCCTGATCGATTGCACCCGAGGTGACCGATACCGCGGCATTCATGATGTAGGTGTACCCGGCAATGCGAGTCAGCGCTTCGCCGACGCCTTCGAAACTCGAAATCGGCGTGTTGAACTGCTTGCGAATCTTCGCGTAAGCACCGGTCGCATAGGTTGCGGCCTGGCCACCGCCGCAGGCGCTCGACGGCAAAGTGATGGCACGGCCGACGGACAATAATTCAACAAGCATCTTCCAGCCCTTGCCTGCCATTTCCTGCCCGCCGATGATGTAATCGAGCGGTACGAACACGTCCTTGCCCGACGTCGGCCCATTCTGAAACGCGACCGTCAGCGGGTAGTGGCGGCGACCGAACGTGACGCCTTTCGTGTCGGTCGGAATCAATGCCGCAGTAATGCCGTACTCGTTTTTCTCACCGATCAGATGATCGGGGTCGTACAATTTGAATGCCAGGCCGAGTACCGTCGCCACAGGGGCGAGCGTGATGTAACGCTTGTCCCAGTTGAGCCTTATGCCGACAATGGTTTTGCCGTTCCACTTGTCTTTGCACACGATGCCCGTGTCGATCAGAGCGGCCGCATCGGAGCCGGCCTGCGGCGATGTGAGAGCGAAGCAGGGAATCTCGGAGCCGTCAGCGAGACCGGGCAGGTAGCGTTTCTTTTGCTCGGGCGTTCCATAGTGCAATAACAGCTCGGCGGGCCCGAGCGAATTGGGAACGCCGACCGTCGATGAGGCGGTTGTACTGCGGCTCGCGAGCTTCTGGATGACAACAGCATTGGCGTAAGCCGAGAACTCCAGGCCGCCATATTCCTTCGGAATGATCATCGCGAAAAAACGATGTTTAATGATGAAGGCCCAAACCGGTTTGGGCATGTCGGCGAGTTCGTGACCGATCTCCCATTCGTCCAGCATACTGCACAACTCGTCGCAGGGACCGTCGAGAAACGCCTGTTCCTCGTCCGACAATTTCGGCGCAGGGTACGACATGAGCCGGTCCCAGTCCGGCATGCCCGAGAAAAGTTCGCCATCCCACCATACGTTGCCGGCCTCGAGGGCCTCGCGCTCGGTGTCCGACATCGACGGCAGCATCGTGCGATAGACGGCAAGCAGCGGCTTGGTAATCTTCTCGCGCCGGTACTCGATCATGTTCGGCACGATCATGAGGCCGAAGCCCATCCACATCAGCAGCAACCACCACCATGACCAGCCGCCGAAGAAGGTATAAGCAAGTATCGCTACGCCGGCCGCGATCGTGGATGTGCGCAGGTCTATGCGCCGGTAGGCCAGGTAAATGCCGCCGCCGACGAACAGCAGCAGCCAGAATAGTGTCAGGGCAAAGCTGGACAAATCGTATTACTCCCGTCAATCAACCCTATCACCGCGTTCCGACAGGTGCCATTGAACCGGTCACGGTTCATATTATTTCGGATACGCACTTCTTTACAAAAGTTCCTCAATAGCCGTCCGTTCCTCGCGAAGCTCGGCCTCCGTCGCATCCATTCGGGCGCGACTAAAGTCATCGATGTCGAGGTCCTGCACGATCTCATAGCCGCCACCGCTGCAACGCACCGGAAACGAATAGATGATGCCGGGCGGGACGCCGTAGCTGCCATCGGCCGGAATCGCCATGCTGACCCAATCGCCGTCCGGTGTTCCGAGCGCCCAGTCGTGCATATGGTCAATCGCCGCTGAAGCGGCCGAAGCTGCGGACGACGCGCCGCGCGCTTCGATTATCGCCGCGCCGCGTTGCTGCACGGTCGGAATGAATTCGTCGGCGAGCCATGCCTGATCCAGCAGGCCGGTCGCATCCTGGCCTTTGACCGTCGCGTGATTGACGTCGGGATACTGGGTGGCCGAATGGTTGCCCCAGATCGTCATGCGTCGAATATCGGTGACGTGGCTGTCTGTTTTCGCGGCCAGCTGCGCCATCGCTCGATTATGGTCGAGGCGCGTCATGGCCGTGAAGTTGCCCGAATCAATATCCGGCGCATTGCTGCTTGCAATCAGCGCATTGGTGTTGGCCGGATTGCCCACGACGAGAACCCGGATATTGCGGCTGGCGTGATCATTGATGGCTTTGCCCTGTACCGAAAAAATCGCGGCGTTTGCTTCGAGCAGGTCTTTACGCTCCATTCCCGGGCCGCGCGGGCGGGCGCCCACGAGCAATGCGTAGTCGCTGTCTTTGAATGCAATCTCGGGATCGTCAGTGGCGACGATTCCGGCCAGCGTGGCAAAGGCACAGTCGTTGAGCTCCATCACGACGCCGTTCAGTGCGGGCAGCGCGGGCGGAATCTCAAGCAGCTGAAGAATGACGGGTTGCTCGGTGCCAAGCATCTGGCCCGACGCGATACGAAACGCGAGTTGATAGCCGATCTGGCCGGCGGCGCCCGTGATCGTGACGCGAACTGGTGATTTCATCGTGGTCGTCCTGCGGGTAATCAGTCAATACAAGGGGGCGGCGATTCTAGCACCCGCAGGGTGCGTTCGGCACTGCGCCTGGCCGAAATCAGGGCATGTCGAAATTCGGAAAGACTGCCTGCAATTGCTCTCGCTGCTTGCGGGCCACGTCATCGAGACCGTCTTCCTCGAGAGCCTCGATACACTCGAGCCAGGTCTGTGGTGTCGCGCGAACCTTCACATCACAAGTCGCCTGAGGTTCGGCCGCGGCCGCGGGACTCGCGGTGATCGTGATCGTGCGCAATCCGGATACACGGTCTGCCTCCTCGAGCATTGGTGCGAGCAAGGCGCCGTTGTCTTTTGACTCCAGGCTTTCCCTTGTTTCAGCCGGCACGAACTCGGACTCCCGTGCCTCGGTTTTGCTGTGTTGCGGAACGTCCTGCAGGCTTACTCGCCCCTGGTCGTCAATGGTCTTTCTCGCGCGCTGTCGTAACACTTCGGTCTCGGCGCGTTGCGGTGCAATGGCTTTGTTGGTGTCGGTGGTTGCTGTTCCCCCTGTAATCCTTTTGACTGGAACGGCTTTCTCATCAAGCTTCCCCCCGGTTGTCATCAGGTCCGCCGCCGCTGGACGCGCCAGCTGCTCGGCCGTGGGTTGAGGTACGTTGCTGATTTCCACGACGATTGCAAGACACAGGCCGATCGTTGCTGCCCAGGCCATTGGCCGCAGCCAGATCACGGAACGCGAATAGCGATCGCTCGAATGCTGTCTCGCCCGCTGCAGTACCGCCTGATCAAGTTCGTCGGGCACCTGCTCGACGGCCGCTTCGCGATAGGTCTGCGACACGAGCGTGTCCTCGACACTGTCGGTATGTGATCGCTCTTCAGTCATGGTGCCTCCGTGGGCTCGTCGATCGCTGCCCGAAGTTTCTTGACCGCATAGCGGAGCCGGCTCTTGGTGGTTTCGCGTTTGGCGCCGGTGACGTGCGCAATCTGTTCGACACTCAGGCCACCTTCCTCGTGTAACAGGAACACGTCACGCTGTTCCTCGGGCAGATCCTGCAATGCCACTTCGAGCCGGCGCCTTGCGAGATAGCGCTCGGTCTCGATTTCGGGTCCGTCACCAGGATTTCGTTGCGTATCGGGTTCCAGGTCCACGGTGTTCTGGTGGCGTTGATTGCGGCGAACATGGTCGATAAAACAGTTATGGGCGACGCGATACAGGAAGGTCGTGAACTTGGCCGTCGGCCGGTATCGTGCCCGCGCCTTGATGATCTTGCCCCAGACCTCCTGGAAAATGTCCTCAGCCGTGTCCCGATGGCGGCAGAGACGTAGCAAGTAGCGGTACAGGGAATTATTGTGCCGCCGGTACAAAATTTCGAATGCGCCGACGTCGCCGTCCTTGTAGCGGAGCATCAGGGCGCTGTCTTCGATGCGCGAATCCATGGCGGGAGCATAGGCCACGGTTCCCGTACGGGAAAGTGCAAGGCCGCCCGGATCCAGAACAGATGCGTCAATCATGCCTTTATAAACGGGCCTGGATGGCCACAGGGGTTGGAAATTGAGTCAAAAAAGGCTTGCAAATGGTATTTTTAGTGTTATAGTTGACTATAACACTAGTTCACCGAAAGGCAGCGAGGCTGCCGGGAGCCCACGTCATGCGAGCCCGACTTGCACCATACGCCAACGATATCGTCAGTTTGTCCATCCTGATGCTGATGTCGATTGCGCTGATTGCCGGTCAGGCGGGCGCCGCCCAACATGGCGCGGCCGAGCCGGTTCTCGATGAGCCGGAGCATGTGGTGCTAATCGATATTGACATAAGTTTCCGTCATCAAGGCGAGTAATGTGACGACGGATTTGCGCCGGCCATAAGCATATGGCCGGCGCCTTTTTACGCGGAAGAGATATGGATCCGAAATGGAATGAAGACCAGCCGATTTATCGCCAGCTACGCGATCGCGTAGTGGCGATGATCCTGGAAGGCGTACTGGGTGACGGGGATGCATTGCCGTCGGTCCGCAATGTTGCGGCCGAGTATCGCCTGAATCCGCTGACGGTGCTCAAGGGCTACCAGGAGCTGGTTGACGAGGGCCTCGTGGAGAAAAAACGTGGTCGCGGGATGTTTATCAACGACGGCGCGCACAAGCAACTCCTGAAGGACGAACGACGGCGATTCATTGATAAGGAATGGCCGAAGGTTGTGGAAACGATCCACCGGCTTGGTCTCGATGAGGTGGATTTGCTCGGGAAAGCGAGCAATTCGAAGAATGCAGGGGACGACAATGAGTAGTCTCGTAAGCGCTCGCAACGTATCCAAGAGCTTCGGCGATGTCCATGCCGTGGATCACGTCAGCTTCGAGATCGAGCAAGGCAGGATCATGGGCCTGCTCGGGCCTAATGGCGCAGGCAAGACGACTTTATTAAAAGCTGTCCTCGGGCTCACGGACTTTGAAGGCGAGCTGTCCGTTCTCGGACTCGATCCTTTCAAGCAGCGCAAGGAGCTCATGCAGAACATCTGCTTTATCGCGGATGTGGCCGTGTTACCACGTTGGATTCGGGTATATCAATTGCTGGATTTTGTCGAAGCAATGCATCCGAATTTTACGCGCAGCAATGCCGAGGAATTATTGGCCAAAACCAAAATCATGTCAGGATCAAAGGTTCGCGAATTGTCGAAGGGCATGGTGACGCAATTGCACCTGTCGATCATTACCGCGATCGATGCGAAATTTCTCATTCTCGATGAGCCGACGCTTGGCCTCGATATCATTTTTCGCAAGGAGTTTTACGACAACCTGCTCAACGATTATTTCGACGGCGAGCGCACGATCCTGATCACAACACACCAGGTGGAAGAGATCGAAAACCTGTTAACCGACATCATGTTCATCAATGACGGCAAGATTCTGCTGGATGAATCAATGGAGTCTTTGTCCGAGCAGTACGTGGAACTGATGACCTCGGGCGACGACGCGGACAAGGCGAGGGGATTCGGACCCATCGCTGAACGCGACGTATTCGGCAAGAAAGTCATGCTGTTCGATAGTGTGGACAGGCAGAACCTCGATGGGCTGGGTGAGATTCACAAGCCGTCGGTGGCTGATTTGTTTGTCGCCAAGGTCAAGGGAGCAGGCTCATGATCTCTCATCAGCTGGCATTGATTAAACGCGAGATCTGGGAGCATCGGTCGATTTATGTGACCCCGGCGGCAATCGCCATGCTGGTGGCACTGTTAACACTGACCGGCCAGGTGTCGATCTCGGCTTTCGGCGAGGCCGTCGATATGGCGATCGTCGGTGCAACGAATGTTGACGAGGCTCATCGGCGCGTCGCATTGACCGGCTTGCTGGGCGTGGTGATGTCGATTTTCGCTTTCGGCGCCGGGATCGTGATGATTTTCTATACGCTCGATACGCTGTACGCGGAACGCAAGGACAAGAGCATCCTGTTCTGGCGTTCGTTGCCCGTGACCGATGCCGAGACGGTTATTTCGAAACTACTGACCGCTGCTTTTGTCATACCGCTGGCTTTCCTGGCCGCGGTCATTGTGACGCACATCGTTATCTTGTCGCTCGCCAGTATCTGGATAATGACCAAGGGCGGTAATGCAATACACCTGATCTGGTCGGCCGCTCCGCTGTTCGACACCTGGGCTGCGGGCATCATTCTCGCATTCGCGATTCCCTTGTGGCTTGCGCCATTCTTCGGCTGGTTCCTGTTTGTGTCGGCCTACACCAAGCGCTCCCCGGTCCTGATCGCGTTCCTGCCGATTTTTATCTTACCGATGCTCGAGCGCATGCTGATCGGCAGCCATCTCTTCTATGACGCAATTTTCGTCCGGACGTTTAAGCCGCCACTGGCAAGCGTGGAAATCAGTATGCTGTTCGACGACGACCGGCCATTCGAGATGACGTCGGACGCCGTCAGCATGCTCGCTGCCCTTGATCTGTCGCGATTTGTCGCCAGCCCCTCTCTCTGGGCAGGACTCGTGGTCTGTGGCCTGCTTACGACAGCGGCTATTTATATGCGTCGCTACCGGGACGACAGCTGATATTGTATTTGCGGAGCTTGCCGCGAAATTGATCGTAGCTCAGGCTCAGCAGGTCGGCCGCCAAACGCTGGTTAAAACGCGACTTCTCCAGCGCGGCGCGCAAGAGCAAACGCTCGGTGTCTTTGAGTCTTTCAGTGAGGTCGGCCGGCAGCAGCGGCGCTCGTGCCGGCGCCGTACCCGTTGTTACCGACCGGCCTGTTACGTCCGCAGGAACGTAGGGCGAGTCAAACGGGTCGAATGCAATCGTTGTGATAACTTCATCTGCGTCAGCGGAACGATATACGGAGCGTTCGATCGCGTTCTTGAGTTCCCGAACGTTACCGGGCCACTCGTGTCTGAGCAGCGTTGACGATGCGCGCGAACCAAAACCAGGAAACAATGGCCGCTTTAGTTCGCTCGCCATGTTGATTGCAAAGGCATAGGCCAGCGGCAGGATATCCTCGACGCGTTCTCGCAGTGGCGGTATCGTAACGACATCAAACGCAAGTCGGTCGAGAAGATCTTCGCGAAACCTGCCGTCTGCGGCGAGGACTCTCAGATCCGAGTTAGTTGAACCGACGATGCGCACGTCAACGTTGAGTGTGTCGGTGCCGCCCACGCGCTGAATCTCCCCATACTCGATAGCGCGCAGGATTTTTTCCTGCATGCGCAGGGAAATGCTCGCAAGTTCGTCGAGTACGAGCGTACCTGCATCCGCGCGTTCAAAGTGACCAATATGGGTCTTCTGCGCGCCGGTAAACGCGCCGGCCTCGTGGCCGAATAACTCCGACTCCAGGATCGTCTCAGTCAGGGCCGCACAGTTGACTTTGACGAGGCTGTTTTCCCAGCGTTCCGACAGGTAATGCAGACGCGACGCAATGAGCTCCTTGCCGGTACCTCGCTCGCCGACGACAAGCACAGGCTTCGACAGCGGGGCCGCGCGCGACACGTGCTCCAGCATTTCGAGAAACGCCGGGGCCTCGCCGATGATGGGTTGGACGGGGCGGGATGCAGCCATGGGTCAGTTTACCCATAAAGCGGTTGAAACTACCAATAATTGGTGAAATTCACTAGATCAGGGCGCTCGTCCGAATCACCCATTCGGCCGAAAACACGTGTTGTATCAATGGTTTATCGACGTAACGCCGGCTTGGCATGGAAGCTGCAACAGTTAGTATGACATTTACCGACAAAGAGGACCTGCCATGGGCATTTTCACGAGATTCTCAGACATCGTGAACTCCAACATCAACGCGATACTCGACAAGGCTGAAGACCCCGAGAAGATCGTGCGGCTGATGATCCAGGAGATGGAGGACACGCTGGTGGAAGTACGCTCGGCGGCGGCACGTTCCATCGCCGACAAGAAAGACCTGAATCGCAAACTGGAGTCACTGGATAACGAACTGCAAGCCTGGGATGACAAAGCCGAGCTTGCCGTACGCAAGGGTCGCGAAGACCTGGCGAAAGCGGCGCTGGTCGAGAAGTCTCGCGTTGCTGCAGCTACCGACGCATTGAAGCGTGACTACATTGCCGTTGACGAAGGTCTTGCCAAACTGAACGAAGACATCGCGCGTCTCGAGGCGAAACTCGAGGACGCCAAAACCAGGCAAAAGGCATTGCTGGCCCGTCACAAAACCGCCCACAGTCGTCTCGCGGCACGCAAGAAAATTTACGATTACAAGATCGACGATGCAATGGTGAGGTTCGAACAGTACACACGTCGTATCGATGATGTTGAAGGCCGTATTGAAGCCTATGACCTTGGCTTGCCGAAAGACCTGAACCACGAGTTCGCGAGCCTGGAAGCAGAGGAAACGGTGCAAAAGGAGCTGGATGACCTGAAGCGGCGTGTATCAGGTAAACCTGCGGCTGAGGCAGAGTCATAGCGATGACCGAACTCGCCATAGTTTTGTGCCTGACGATCGTCGTCCCACTGATCGTCGTGCTGCACTTCATCACAAAATGGAAGCAGTCGCGTGAGATATCGGGCGATGATGAGCAGATGCTGGAGGACATGTACGTGATGTCACAGCGCATGGAAGAACGCATCGTCACGCTCGAAAAGATTCTCGACGACGAGCTGCCGGACTGGAGGAAAAAAATATGATTCAACGCACCTGGAATATCGACCATGGTCCGCTGCGAGGCTTTTACCGTGATCGGGACGCTGGATGGGTTTTCGGCGTGTGTGCCGGAATCGCCGACCGTTTCAACCTGAATCTTGGCGCCGTACGCATCATCGCCGTAATCAGCCTTTGTCTGTGCTTCTGGCTGACTGCCGCGATTTACCTGGGTGCGACGGTGTTGATCCGCGAAAAGCCGCTGGTCTACTCAGGAAGCGACACCGAGTACGACTTCTGGCGCCACCGCCGCGACCACTGGAGACATTTATGAGTCAGTCTGCGTCAATTCCGGATAGACGGTTTTATCGCAGCGCCGACCACAAGTGCCTTGGCGGCGTCTGTGGGGGACTGGCCGAGTATTTCGGCTTCAATCTCAAAGTGACACGAATTCTCGCTGTCATTGGTTTCCTGATGAATCCGCCGCTGGCAACGGTCGCGTATTTCGCGGTGGTTTTTCTCGTGCCGGCGCGATCGACGAATGCCGTGCGGCCGAAAGTCGACCCGAATTTCCGCAAAGCGCTACGCGCATCACCGTCACAAACGATGAGCGATGTCAGGCGTCGCTTCGGGTCGCTTGATCGCCGGCTTGCCAGGCTCGAGAAATACGTCACTTCGTCGCGCTATCAGCTTGACCGCGAATTCCGGGATCTGGAAGATCAAGAGCCAACGAAATAAGGGAGCGCGCTAATGAACACCATGTTTTTTGTCGTTTGTATTGTCGCGATAGGCTGTACCGCCGGCGTCGTTAGCGAATACCTCAAAACGCGCGCCAGGAAGGAAGAAGGCGACGCCGATATCGACGACACGCTGGCGCATATGGAAGAGCTCGAGGAGCGCGTTCGCGTTCTCGAGCGCATTGTTACCGAGAAAAAATATGACCTCGGCAAGGAGATCGACAAGCTCTGATAGCGCTCAGGGCTTCTTGGCCTTGTAGGCACGTACCTGGTCGTTAAATTTCGCCGCGATCAGCTCCATATCTTCAACGCCCGCATTGTGTTTCTTGGTCATGGCGGCCTCACGACTGGCCAGTTCTTCGTCACCGGGTTCCACCAATGCAGCGACAGCCTCCTCTTCTTCTTTATCGATGCAGACGAGGTATTCCTCCATCGCCGCCATAAAAGATTTTACCGACCTCTGTCCGGCCAGCATATCGTCCCTGCTGGCAATGGCGCCGTTGGGCAGCTTGGCACGCGGCGGATAATCGCACGCGACGGCGAGGGGGGAGGCAAACAGTATCGCCGCGGCAAGCGCGGTCATTGATTTCATGATCATTGGTACTTCTTATGCCGGGCCGTTGTGGCTGGCAGTCCGGGTTAGGCAGGTCGGCCTATTCTAAGCAGGATAAGGGGGCGAGTGAAGCATGAATCGAGTCGAAACCCGTGTTTCGATCAGGCAAACAGGGCTCGATGCGCATCTGTGCCCTCGGCCTGGGACAGCAGTAACTCGAGATAACTGTCGGCACTCATTGGGTCGCCGAACAGCAAGCCTTGCACATAGGTGCAACCCAGTGATTGCAGGAAATTGAGTTGATCTTCATTTTCCACGCCCTCAGCCACGACGTCCATATGAAGGTTCTGACCCATTTGCACAATCGTTCCAACGAGCGTCGCGTCGTCGGGATTGTTGGCCACGTCGCGAACAAACGACTTGTCGATCTTCAAGGTACTGATTGGAAACTGCTGCAATGCGCTCAACGACGAGTAGCCGGTGCCGAAATCGTCGATGGCGAGATTCAGGCCGAGCGCGTACAGCTGGTCCAGCAGCTTGATCGTCCGGTCAGGATTTTCCATCAGGGTCGTTTCCGTGATCTCGAGCTCGAGCGATGTCGGCGATATTTCGTAGTTTCGCAGGATCGAGCTGATGCGCCGCGTAAAATTCGGTTGTCGCAACTGCTTCAGTGACAGGTTTACCGAAACACGGCCCGGCGAGGTTACCGAACGTTGCCAGATGCGAAAATCCTCACAAACTTTGTTGAGTACCCACTCGCCAATTTCGATAATCAAATTGGATTCCTCGGCGATCGGGATGAAATCGGAAGGCAGGATCAAGCCGCGTTCCGGCAGCTCCCAGCGAACCAGCGCCTCGGCCCCAAAGACCGCGCCGGTTTCAAGATCGTATTTGGGCTGGTAGTGCACTATCAATTCGTCCCGCTCAAAGGCACGTTTGAGCTTGCTCTTGGTCATGAGCCTCTCGACCGCCGCCTCATTCATCTTCGGCTCGTAGTATTCGTGCACGTTGCCGCCAGCTTTTTTCGCGTGATACAAGGCTGCATCCGCGTTGCGAATCAGGTCGATGACATTCGGCGCGTCCTGTGGGTAGAACGCCACGCCCACACTCGCCGTCATGAATACCTCATGACCCTGCACGGAAAATGGATCGGCAAGCAGGCCGAGTAGTTGCCTGGCCAGTTTATCCGTCCCTTCCTTGGATTTGATCTCCGGGCTGGCGCCGTTGATGATGACGGCGAATTCGTCACCGGCAAGACGACCGATAATCGAATTTTTGGGCAGCCCTGTGGACAAACGTTCCGCGACTGTCTCGAGTGTCGTATCACCTGCGAGGTGTCCGAAGGTGTCGTTGATATCCTTGAAGTGGTCAACATCGATATAGAACAGACACAGCGTCGTCTTGCTGCGGCGCGCTCTCGCAATAGATCGTTGCAGCAGATGCTGAAATTGCATCCGATTCGGAATTTTGGTCAGCGCGTCGATGCGGGCGAGATAGCGAATTCGCCTCTCGGCCCGGCGCCGTTCGGTAATGTTCTGTGCCGTGTAAATACGGTCTCCTGACTCGGCCTCTTTACCTTCAAGAACCGAACAAGTGTATGACACCGGAATTGACTCGCCGAACTTGCTCTCGAAAAACACTTCGCGCGGCAGGCCGCCGGGTTTCTCGGTAACAAGCGAACCGCTCTTCTGCGTATTGACCACAAAATCGATCGACGTATCGATGAGTTCGTCCAAACTGTAACCCAGCAATCGCGTAGTAGCCTTGTTAATGCGTTTGATTGTGCCGTCGCGGCTCGTAACAATGATCGAGTCGCTCATGCTGGCGAGAATACTGTCGACGTAGTTACGGCTGATCGTCGTCGTCTTCAGCCGGTCCCGCATGGCGTTGAACACCGACGCAAGATCCCCAAGTTCGTCGCCACGGGTTTCAGGTAACCGCTCACCGAAATCGGCCTCCCTGAGCTTTTCGGCCTGTCGTTTGAGTTCGCGAATTCTCAACGTCTGGTCATTTGCGATCAGCCAGACAACGAGCCCACACACGATCACGGTTGCCAGCGTGCCAAGGCCGATCCAGAGGTAACTAACACGCCGGCTTTCGATGCCCGTCGCCGCCAACTCGGCAACGAATTTGCGTGATTCAGCACGGAGCTGCTCGAGTTGAAACGAACCAGCGAGTGTTCCGAGCGTCTCGCCATTGACGACAACCGGGTGCACCAGAATCAGATCGTCTTGTAACCACGTCACGTCGCCGACCAGTGCGGCGGCAGGGACATTTCCGGACTGCAAGATCTGTGACTCCGAACCCGTGAAGCGGAGGCCTGTCATTGTTTCGTCAGGCGCCAGCGAACGGTTCAGTGCCTGCAAGACGGCGGTCGAGTCATTGACATCGAGGTCGAGCACGAACGAGCCGGCAATGTCAGCCATCCGGGAGCTCGCGCGACGTTCGAAATTCGCTGCAAGAAAGCTGTCATGCTCCGCGGAACTACGGGCGATGATTTCCCCGGCCAGCCAGCGATACTGCCCATAAAACATCGACAGCATGATGACCGTCACGGCAAAGCCGAGCATCAGGGCGAAAAACAAGTATCGCGGTATTTTGCTGCCGGTCATGGTGTGGGCCTACAGGCCTATTCTAATTATTATTTGGACTCACGCGGGCACCCAAAAGTGCCCTGCGAACAGTGTAGCACCCGGCCTCGGGTTGCGTGCGAAATTTGACAACCTGGTAAACGCGAAGGGCGAGAAACCTTATTCTGTATGGCGTTTCTCGACAAATTCGGTGGGATCGTCGTGCCCGGTAGTTTTCATAATACCTTCGACAACGGCACCTTCGGCAACTGCGATGGCCTCGCCGGACACGGTACCGGTGATTTTTGCGGTGCTCATAATCTCGATCCGGCCCTGCGCGATGATGTCGCCCTCGACATGGCCGGCCACGATAACGTTGCCTGCCTTGATCGTTCCGATCCAGTAAGCGTTCTCGGTTAATGTGACCGAGCCGTCAAGGTCGCAGTCGCCGTCAATCTCACCGGCGACCTGAAAATCGCCACTGCCGGTTACCAGCCCGGTAATTTTGCAGCCTTCATTGATTAGCGTTGGAGGATCGCCGACGCGGTCTCGAAGGCGACGTGCTCGTGAATCATTCATACCGGCATAGTACCCACAGTTCTGGACGATGTCTTTGGGGATTTTTCGTGCTTACCGGCGACGAGTCTCAATATACCCGTAGCCGATAGTCTCAATATTGACCAGCAAGCCACCTTCAAAAATCAGGCGGCGCATCAATTTTCGAGGCCCAAGATTGTAGACGTATTCAGTGACCACGATCTCCTGTACGAAGCTGCCGTAGCCGGGGAAGGTTTGTCCGCTATTGAGGCCGCCTCGATGACTGTTGTGCCAGCCGATGTTATAGCCTCGTAGCGCATAGCCAAGATGTCGCACCGACGTGGGCTGACCGCAAATCGCAATGACCTGTTGCTCATGCATACCGTCCTGGACGATTTTGCTCTTGCAGCGAAAAGCATACGCCGGGTCAGACGCGAGCAATGCGACAATGACCAGCGATACAGCTGAAATCATACTGCGAGTGCGGGAAATCATATCGATCCGAACAACGCCATACCGGTACACTTCAATTGTAGCCGAAAGACGAGTCTGGCGCTGATCCGCGCCCCTACCACAGGCATTGCCACGAGTTTTGGGCGAACTGCCGACCATTGTGCGCAGATTTATTTCGCTTATGGTAAAACTGACGCCGCTGATCCGTCCAGGAAAAGGTTTGACTGACACTTTCGAAAAACGACTTAAGGCCATCACCGCAAGTTCCGACGTCAAAATTGCGGGCGGGCGCAAAGGCATCGAAAAGGAATCCCTGCGCATCGATGCGCAAGGCTACCTGTCGCAAACCGTCCACCCTGCGGCGCTCGGTTCGGCATTGACCAATCGCTACATTACGACGGATTTTTCCGAGGCCTTGCTCGAGTTCGTTACACCGGCCTATCGCAACACCTGGGAAACGCTCCGGGCAATCTGCGACATTCACCAGTTCACGTATGCAAACCTTGCTGACGAATTACTCTGGGTTGCGAGCATGCCATGCCGGATTCCGGATGACGGCAATATTCCGTTGGCGCGCTATGGCGATTCAAATGTCGGCCAGATGAAGACGATTTACCGTCGTGGATTGGGCTACCGTTACGGTCGTAACATGCAAACGATCGCGGGCGTGCATTTCAACTATTCCTTGCCGGAAGGATTCTGGGGGCCATATGCGCAATTGCTTGGCGATACCGGTGGCGAAGATGCGTTTCGATCGGAACAATACCTGGCGCTGATACGCAACATCCGACGTACCGGCTGGCTGTTACTGTACCTGTTTGGTTCGTCGCCGGCTTTGTGCAAATCGTTTGCCGGCGACGAGCACACGAAAATGTCCTCGTTCAACAACGAGACCTGGTACGAGCCATTTGGCACGTCGCTGCGCATGAGTGATCTCGGCTACAACAACCAGACCCAGTCGCGTATCAACATCGGCCTGAATGACATCGATGCGTATATTCACGGCCTGTCGATGGCAATTCGGACGCCTGAGCCTGCCTACGAGGAAATCGGCGTTAAAGTCGACGGTGTATACCGACAATTGAACGTCAATCAGCTACAGATCGAAAACGAGTACTACAGCCCGGTGCGCCCGAAGCGCGTCGCCCGCTCCGGCGAACGGCCAACCGCGGCGTTACGAAGAGGGGGAGTCGAATACGTCGAGATTCGATCGCTGGACATCAATGTGTTCGACCCCTGCGGCATCAATCAAAATACGATGCGCTTTGCTGAGGCGTTCCTGATCTATTGCCTGCTTGAGGACAGTGCTCCTCTCGATGACGCCGGACTGCTTGAAGCGAATGCCAATCAGCTTGAGACCGCGCGGCGCGGCAGGGACCCCGCGTTGAAGCTGCGACGTAATGGGGTGGAGACCGCACTTGCGATCTGGGCGAACCGTATTCTGGACCGGGTTAGCGCCGTCGCCGAACTGATCGATGCATCCGAAGGCAGCGATAGCTACATGGGCGCAGTCAGCGCGGCGCGCACGCTTGTTGCTGAACCGAATGCAACGCCATCGGCGCGTGTACTCGAAGAAATGCGCACCACGAACTGCAGCTACTTTGATTTCGCACTGGCGATGTCCAGGAGCCATCGCGACTATTTCACATCAATTACAGCATTGTCCGATGCGCGGCGCGACGAATTTGTCAACGAAGCTGGAGAGTCCGTTGCGAGGCAGCGCGACATCGAGGGCAGTGACGACATCGGCCTCGATGAATACTTGTCGCAGTATTTCGCGGCGGACTAGTTCAAAACGGTAACGGCGTACCGTTGTCAAACGAATAGTCGTGGTGCAGTGATTGCAGCCGCTTTGTCATCGGTCCAGGCTTGCCGCCGCCAATCGTCCGACCGTCGGCCTCGAGCACCGGGGTTAACTCACCACAAGTTCCCGTCGTAAACACCTCGTCCGCGGTATAAAGTTCGGTGAGCGACAAGTTGCGCTCATCAGCCGGGATTCCCTCTGCATGGCAGATGTCCAGGATCATGCGCCGTGTGATGCCCGGTAAACAGCTGTCGGCATGTGGAGTAAGCACGTCGTCGCGTTTGACCAGGAAAAGATTGGTGTCATTCGTCTCCGATACGAAGCCGTTGACGTCCAGCATGATCGCGCTGTCGACGCCCGCGACGTTCGCCTCGATTGAGGCGAGAATATTATTTAGCAGGTTGGCGTGATGAATCTTCGAGTCGAGACATTGCGGCGTGTTTCTTCGAGTTGCTGCAGAAACGACGCGAATACCGTTACCCGCGTATATCGGGGGCTTCCATTCGGCAAGGACGATCAACGTGCAGCCTGACTGATTAAACTTCGGATTCATGCCGGAGGTAATTTTTTCGCCGCGCGTCAGCGTCAGGCGAATATGAACCTCATCTCGCATACCGTTCGCCTCGAGCGTCCTGAAGACAGCCTGCTGTACGTCGTCCGTCGACGGTACTGCCGCGAACGCCAGCGATTTGGCCGAGTTCTGCAAACGCTCCAGGTGCTGCTCCAGTGCGGCGATGCGCCCCTTGTAAACGCGCAGGCCCTCCCAAACGGCGTCGCCTCCCTGTACGCCACTATCGAACACGGATATCCGCGCCTCATTGCGGGGCTTCAAATCATCGTTGATGCCGACGAGAATATCGGCGTTGCGGGCATCTGGCAGTTTCAAGGGCTGTCTCCATTATCATCGGCGCGAATCGCATGCGTGAACAATCGCTCATACCATGGTTTGCACTCGTCGAGCAGGGCACGTAAATGTTTCGGAAAGCCGGACTTCGCCCGGTATGGCGCGAAGCCGGTACTCTGGTGGACGGCGTGGTACCAGTGCGGAGCCCACACACCATCTTCGAGCCTCGGTCCCGCTTTCCAGTGCAGCATCCGGGCTGTGAACGGCAAGGCAATCCGCTGACAAAGCTGGCGCAGAACCATTTCCGGATTCAATAGCAACTCCCTCGAATCAAGAACCGTGGGCGTTCGGCCGGCCGCGTCGAGAGATGTGTACAGATCCCACTGTTGTTGCAGGCCAGTATCTTTGAGCGCAGCATCGGGCAGCTGAATTGTAAGCGATGGCAGCATTTCGCGCGGATTTCGGACCAGCAGTATGTTTCGGGTCTGCTGCAGAAAATCGAGATCCAGGTCCACGAGGTGATGTGCCATGTGCTTCATAAACAAACGGGTATCGCCCATTTCGGCCTGTTCGGCGAGAAGGTCCTGCATCAGCGCATCGCCGTCACAATTCACCGTCTGTAAGACTTTGTCACGGCCGGGATGCGGCGCACCGCTGACGCGCAGGTAGTGCCCGTACAGCGGCTCGTCGACGACTTTGACATCGTCGTGCTGCGCAAAGCTGTACATCAACGCCGTCGATACGTTGCGCGGGCCGGACCAGAGGCAAATCGGCTGCAACACTTGCTTGTCCACTCAGATTGGCGCTGCCAAGGTCGGCGGATTGTACTGATATCGGGGACAGACGGAAAATCGTCGCTGAACACAGGCCGAAAATCGCCCCTGATCCGGGCGCTTATCTGCAGATATGCGCAGTTTGCCGTAACCCGGTGTGCGCTGGTTCACAAAATAGTCATCGGTAGTGTGATGGCGGGTTCAATTTAACTAAACTTGGGGTCTGTCGCCTGTTTGGGCGGTGCTTATTGGGATCGCAGTGATAAGAGTTTTCGCGTTTGGAATCCTCCTCGGCGTGGCAGCCGCTTTGACGGCGCTGCATTTTGTGCCAATGGTCGATCAGTATCGTGAGGAATCGATTATTTCCGTCACAACGAATGGCGGTAATGCCGAGACATTTCACGTCAAGGTGCCGACGGATCGGATCATGATCGGTGCGCAGGGATTTGCGAATTCGTTACCGGCCGGTATGGAATGGCCCGATGATCCGCGCTTCCACGAGGTGCGCGCCGAAGTGTTCAAGTTGCGCAATTCTCGCGACGCGATTATCGGCGTTGCCAGCCGGTTTGCCTCGACGGATCCGGGGCTTGGCAACGTCATCGAATGGGTGTTGCATTTGCCTGCACGGGGAACGGTCTTCGCAAGAATTCCGCCGCAATCCGTCGATGGCGCCCGGCGGGTTGGAGAATTGCGCGCGGGCACACGCGAATTCGGTTCTTTGAATGGCCGGATGAGTGAACGTTGGGTCGCCGAGACTTCGGCTTCGGATCAGACCACTGCCGGACGTATCGAACTCCTGATGACCTTCGTTGGCAACGAGATTTACGTGCCCGAAGAGGAGCTTGCAGAATGAAGTCTCTGATCGTATTGATACTCGGAGTCGCGACAGGTGCTGTGCTTGCGCTCGGGTTTCTCTTCTTTAGCCCGTTTTCGGCCCAGAAGCCCTTGTCGCCGATATCCGTTAGCGAACGTGAGAAAGTATTGCTGCGCTACTCGGCCGTCGCCGAGAACTCGATAATTTTCACCAATAGTGGTGAGTCATCTGTACATCCCTTCCCTGTCAAAGTGCTGCAGCTTTGGGAGCCGCCAATTCGTCAAACCGACTTGCTGGTTACCGTACTGCGAGACGGCCGCAATCAGCCCGCCGGAATTGGCGTCAAGTTTTCGTCGCTATCGGAACGTACGCGGGTGCTCGAAGGCAAAGCGCTGGTGGATAGCGCCTGGTATATCCATATGCCGGGTCAGGGTTCAATGTTGATCGAACAGTCCGAAAATCATTGGTCATTCGTCCGCGATATCGTCGCCCCTGCGCACTGGAGTTCCGGTGACAACTGGCGCGGCAACTGGCACGGCACAATAACGGACGGGCCGGGCGCGCTCGGCACAGGGCGGGTCTACGGTGGCAGTGGTCGTTTTGCAGGGCTTGTATCCGAGGCCGTTGAGACATTATCGGCGAAAGCTTATTCCGCGGTGACTGGGCCGGTGGCGATGGAGGGGCAATTGACCATTGAATTGGCGGTCGGCACCGACAATATGGATGAGATTGAACGCGCGGCCAACGCACTCAGGCAATAGCGGTTCAGCCCAGATCCTTCAACATCGTATTGGGGTCCGCCAGCTTGCCCCGGTCCGGTGTCGCCGCATTCGCGATGAGTGGTTTGGCCTGCACGAAATCCCGCGGCGCGTTGATCGCATCAATGGCGATGAGGCGATCTTCCTGCAGATACAGGCAGGCGAAGGATCGATCTTCGGTATTGCCCCGCATCACGATCTCGTCGTGCCCCTGCGACAGACCTGCTATCTGTAGCTTTAGATCGTACTGATCGGACCAGAACCACGGTACCTGCGAGTAGTGCAGGTCCTCGCCGCAAACATTCGCCGCAGCCGTCTTGGCTTGCTCGAGCGCGTTATGCACGGACTCGAGTCGCACCCGCCGACCGTAGATGCTACTCGGATGTGACGTGCAGTCGCCTACGGCGTAAATGTCGGGGTCGCTCGTGCGGCAGCGTTCGTCGACGACGATGCCATTATCGGTGTCCAGCCCGGCCGCCTCGGCCAGTGCCGTGTTCGGTCGGATGCCGGCGCCAACAACGACGAAGTCTGTGTCAATCATGTGTCCGTCCGTGATCTCGACGGCAGCCACGCGACGGTCGCCGCGGAACGCACTGAGTCCCGTGGCGAGCCGCAGATCGACCCCCCTGGCGATATGCTCTCCCGCAAAAAAAGCCGAGACCTCTGGCGACACCACGCGACTCATAACGCGGTCAGCCATTTCGATGACGGTGACATCAAGGCCAAGCTGCCGCGTCACCGCGGCAACTTCGAGACCGATGTACCCGGCACCGACAATGACGAGCCGCTGCGCGCTCTCGAGTTCCTGGCGGATAGCATTGACATCGCGAATACTGCGCAGGTAGTGCACGCCTTCGAGCTCATGACCTTCGACAGGGACGTCACGCACACGCGATCCGAGTGCAAGTATGAGCGTGTCATAGCTAATGGCGTCGCCGTTTTCCGCACTCAGGGTTTTTGTAGATCGATCGATAGCCGTTATCCGGGTATGCAAGCGAACATCGATATTCGGATCGTCATAAAAGCTGTCCGGCTTGAAGTGCAGGCGTTCTGCCGCTATCTCGCCGGCCAGGAATTTTTTTGACAGCGGCGGACGTTGATAGGGCAGGAATGCTTCTTCACCGACGAGCACAATATCGCCGTCAAATTCTTTTTGTTTCAGGCTTGCGACCACCTGGCCGGCCGCATGGCCGGCGCCCGCAATTACGATTTTCTTGCTCACAGCATTTTTCCGTCCATCGAATTAACGGCAAACAGGCGTCAGCGGCCACAGTATTGGCAGCAATACCATTACCGTGACGACGGCGTTGTTGCTGAACCCGGCAAATGCATCGTTGGGCGTGACAAGACCTGTCACCGCGAGTGCTCCGAGGACGAGCAGCGCGACCAGGTCCATGCGAATGACTTCGCTGATGAAAAGGATCAGCGATATGGCAAGTATGCCAAGTACGGTTGCAATTTCCGGTGTCATGCAGGCGGTGCGATTACACTAAAAGTTCCAGGAATCCCTCTGCGATCAAGTTTATACACGAGCAGGCGCCGAAAAGCGTACCGGCTGTTTATACTCAGCGATAGTATTACTGCCGAAGCAAAGCCATGAGTGATTCCGATATGTACAGGGCACGTGTGACCAGGCAAGTCGCGCGGCATGACATTCGCGGTGTTCGCTACGAGGTCAGTGAATGGGGGGATCGCGGCAAGCCGTCGCTGATCTATTTGCATGGCTGGGGCGACTGCGCGGCGACATTCCAGTTCGTTGTCGATCAGTTCAGCCGTGACTGGTTCGTCATTGCGCCTGACTGGCGCGGGTTTGGCGGCTCACAGGTCGACACCCAGGCCTATTGGTTTCCGGACTATGTGGCCGATCTCGATCAATTACTGGCGATTTACAGTCCCGTTGACCCCGTGCGCCTCGTCGGTCATAGCATGGGCGCCAATATTGGTGGCTTGTACGCGGGCGCAATGCCCGAGCGAGTTACCGCGTTCGTCAACGTGGAGGGTTTCGGTCTCAGGAATTCCGATCCCGTGGAAGCGCCGCAGCGGTACCGTCGCTGGATCGAGGAGAGCCGCTCCCTGCCCGCATTCGCGAGTTTCGAGGACTACGGCGCCCTGGCCCGGCGCGTTAAAAAACGCAGCCCGCGGGTCACGGATGTGATCGCCGACTTCGTCGCGCGTGCCTGGGGAGAAGAGCGGGACGGTCGCGTCCACCTGCGGGCCGATCCGCGGCACAAGTTGCCAAATGCGGTTTTATACCGGCGCGCCGAAAGCGAGGCCTGCTGGCGCAGCGTGACCGCGCCGGTCCTGCTCGTGGCCGGCGCCGACAGCGAGTTCGCGTCATCGGCCGATCCGCGGCTCTCGCTTGGCATTCGCGATCTGCCGTTCGAATTTGCGACCATGGAGACGATCCCCGACGCGGGCCACATGATGCATTTCGAGGTTCCTGCGGCGCTCGCGAGCCTGATCGAGGAATTCTTTTGCAAATACTTGTAAATTTATCCAGTACTGTATAAAAAGACAGACCTTTTCCGATTCCGAGGTGTGCTTCCAAGGTGCTGGCAGCCGAGCAACAAGACGATTACCTGGCTCTCCTGAACCCCGCGCAACGCAAGGCGGCGACCTACGGAGAGCGTGCTGGCCGGGACCCGTTTCATGCCGGGCCGTTGCTCGTTATCGCGGGCGCTGGCACGGGCAAGACCATGACGCTTGCGCACCGCGTGGCGCACCTGCTGATTGAGGGCGTGGCTCCCGAGCGTATCCTGCTGCTGACCTTCACGCGGCGCGCGGCCGAGGAAATGACGCGACGTGTCGAGACGATCGTCCGGCGCGCAATGCAACAGAAAAGCAGATCGGTCACGCTGTCCATGAGCCTGCCATGGTCCGGCACCTTTCATTCGGTCGGCAACCGCCTGTTGCGTCGTTTTGCACACAACCTGGGCCTGGACCCCGGGTTTTCGGTTCTTGACCGGGGTGATTCAGCAGACCTGATGGATGTCGTGCGCCACGAGCTTGGTCTCGCGAAAAAGGCGCGGCGATTTCCGAAAAAGGACACCTGCCTCGCGATTTATTCGCGCACCGTCAATACGCAGCAATCACTGCGCGATTCGCTTGAGGTGACGTATCCCTGGTGTGCCGACTGGGAGTCCGAACTGCGGGAATTGTTTCGCAATTATGTACTTCGCAAACAACAAACGCAGGCGCTCGACTACGACGACCTCCTGTTGTACTGGAGACATCTCGTCGCCGAGCCGGAATTTGCGGCCGACATTGGCGGCTGGTTCGATCACGTGCTGGTCGATGAGTATCAGGACACCAACCTCGTGCAGGCGGAGATTCTCAATGCGTTGAAGCCGGCAGGCGATGGTGTGACGGTTGTCGGCGACGATGCACAGTCCATCTATTCATTCCGTGCCGCCGACGTTGAGAACATATTGGGTTTTCCCGATCAGTATGTGCCGTCAGCAGAAGTCGTCAAATTGGAAAAAAACTACCGGTCGTCGCAGCCGATACTGGACACGGCCAACTGCCTGATAGCGGAAAGCGAGCGCCAGTACCGAAAAAGTTTGTTTTCGAGCCGCAAGGACGGCGACAAGCCACGATATGTGACCGTTGAGGACGGCGATGCGGAGGCGGAGTTCGTGATTGAGACAATTCTCTCCAATCGCGAAGGCGGCATGCAGCTCATGGATCAGGCCGTGTTGTTTCGCGGTTCACATCACAGCGACCGGCTTGAGCTCGAACTCCTGCGGCGAAATATTCCTTACGTGAAATACGGCGGCCTCAAGTTTCTCGAGGCGGCGCATGTGAAGGATACGCTGGCGATACTGAAATGGGCCGAGAATCCGAAGAACGAGGTCGCGGCTTTTCGCGTCCTGAAATTGCTTCCCGGTATGGGTCCGGTATCGGCGTCAAAGTGCTTTGAGCATTTGCGGCAACATGGTTTCGGTATGGCCTCGCTGCGGGAATTTCGCCCGCCGGCGTCAGCGGTGCGAGACTGGGGCGCTTTTTGTGACCTGCTGAGTTCCTTGTCGGCGGCGGCACTTGATGAACACGCCTGGCAAACGCAGCTAACGCAGCTTCGGCGCTGGTACCAGCCACACCTGGAGCGACTGTACGACAGCATCGAGACTCGCCAGGCCGATCTCGAGCAACTCGAGCAAATCTCCGGACGCTATCCTACCCGCGAACGTTTTCTGACAGAGTTGACCCTGGACCCGCCGATGGCTGCCGGCGATCAGGCGGGCGATCCATTGTTGGACGAGGACTACCTTATTTTATCCACCGTGCACTCGGCCAAGGGACAGGAGTGGGACGCTGTATTTCTTCTGAATGTGACGGACGGCAGTTTTCCGTCAGAGTTTGCAACCGGCAAGGCCGAGCTGATCGAGGAAGAACGACGACTCATGTACGTCGCGATGACGCGTGCAAAACAATCTCTGTCACTCATCGCGCCGTTGCGTTTTCATCTCACGCAGCAGGCGCGCACGGGTGACAAGCATGTTTATGGCGCGCGCAGCCGATTCGTGACCGGCCGGCTCATGGATACGATGCATGAATGCTTCCACGGCAGATCGAAGCCAGGCATGTCGCAACTGAGGCCGCGATCCGCAACCCGAGTTGACGTTGCGGCAAAAATGCGCGAGATGTGGTAACAAAAAAAGGCGGTGGCAAAGTTACCACCGCCAATCGGTACGAAACAAACAGCATAAGGGATTCTCAGTTTGTTGCGTCAACCTCTTGCCTGACGAAATCGTGTCGTCAGGTATGTCATTCGTGTCATCGTCGAGTCTTGTTGCTTGTTACTCTTTTGATGCCTCGAATTCTGAAAAGGTTGCGATAATATTCGAATAAGCTGCGTGCAATATGGAATATGCTGCGGTCATATGCCGAAAATTGAGTTACAACTGTAACCGTGTAGCAGGAGTTTAGGATGACGACGACCGTTCGCGACCAGGTCAGCGATGAAGAGTGGGATTTGCGGGTTGACCTGGCGGCCTGCTACCGCGCCATCGCGCTGTACGGCTGGGATGATCTCGTGTTCACGCATATTTCTGCCCGAGTCCCAGGAGATGAGCGGCATTTCCTGATCAATGCTTACGGTCTGCTATTCGAGGAAATGACGGCCAGCAGCCTCGTCAAGGTCGACCTGCATGGAGACAAAGTTCTCGACTCACCGCATTCAATCAATCCCGCCGGCTTTGTCATTCATAGCGCCGTTCACGAGGCACGTCATGACGTCGGCTGCGTACTGCACACTCACACCAGGGCCGGCGTTGCCGTTTCGGCTCAGGCGGACGGCTTGTTGCCGCTGTCACAGCAGTCGCTGCTGCCCATGGTGACGCTGGCGTATCACAACTACGAGGGTGTGGCGGTCAATGACGCCGAAAAACCGCGGCTGGTCGCCGACCTCGGCAACAACAATGCACTGATTCTTCGCAATCATGGTCTCTTGACGACGGGCGCAAGCATTGCTGATGCGTTCCTGTTGATGTATGCGCTGGAAACGGCATGCCAGATTCAACTTCTCGCCCAGTCAACGAGCGGCGAACTAATCCACGTGCCACAGCCCGTCATCGACGGGATAGAGAAGCAGGCCGATAAAGCCCTGCAAGGACTTGGCGGGCAACTCATATGGCCCGGATTGCTGCGCAAGCTGGATCGGCTGGACTCATCGTTCCGCGACTGACGCCCGGCCAGCGGTCATCACGCGAGCGTTTGCACGCATGGCATTTGCCGGCTGACACTTTCATAATGTGGCGCTCCCGCATTTGCTACGAAAAACCGCGATGATTGTTGACACCAAACTGCTGATCACGAATGCCCGACTCATAAACGAAGGGCGAATCATTGATGCGGATGTCTTGATCGGCGGCGAGCGCATCGAAAAAATTGATGCCAGCATCAGCGCCGATAAGTCGACGACCGTGATCGATGCTGCCGGCAAATACCTTATGCCCGGCATGATTGACGACCAAGTCCACTTCCGTGAACCCG
>Ga0255058_10000265_pt1 | contig 31383 bp, 30 predicted proteins | sample Cases_109_9_MG_FD_188637 | JGI IMG/M metagenome (GOLD analysis project Ga0255058, IMG submission 188637) | Seawater microbial communities from Amundsen Gulf, Northwest Territories, Canada - Cases_109_9 | ecosystem: Environmental > Aquatic > Marine > Gulf | place: Canada: Northwest Territories... | reverse complement strand
GACGTGGAGGCTGAAGCCGAGGCGGAGGTGGAGGACGTGGAGGCTGAAGCCGAGGCGGAGGTCGAGGACGTGGAGGCTGAAGCCGAGGCGGAGGTCGAGGACGTGGAGGCCGAAGCCGAGGTCGAGGACGTGGAGGCCGAAGCCGAGGTCGAGGACGTGGAGGCCGAGGCGGAGGTCGAGGACGTGGAGGCCGAAGCCGAGGTCGAGGACGTGGAGGCCGAAGCTGAGGTCGAGGACGAGGAGGCCGAGGCGGAGGTCGAGGACGTGGAGGCCGAGGCGGAGGTCGAGGAGGACAAGGAACGGTAGGGTCCACCGAGGTTCCGATGAGATATCCAGCTGCGGGGTCCGGTTGCCCAATTCCGGACCCCGTTTCATTGAGGATTCGCCGTAGCGTGCGGCGACGAATACTCCTCACCGGCCTATCGGTCGTACTTGCCGGCGGTTGCGCCTCTTCGTCCGACAGGGGTATGGCCGAGCCGACAGGTATCGGTACGGCCGAGCGAGAAGCCCTTCGCTCCCTGGATGCTCTCGTCTCGGAGGGCAGCTTCATCCGGGCTGGTGAGCTGGCGGATTCTCTGTTCTCCGCATGGCGCTCCGATCCGAATCTCGTGTCGGCGGCGAACCGGGCGCTCTTTATCGGCGCGGTGGCGCTGCAGACAGCGGGTGAATCGGAGGTGGCGGCCACCCGGTACGAGGCTCTGATCGGACGCGCCTCGGGTACGCTCTTCGAGATGGCCGTCGGCCGGTTGGCGGAGATCCGGGTCCGGAACGGCCAGGAACTGGCTGCCCTGCAGTTGCTGCTGGAGTATCCGGGATCCATGAGCGAAGAGTCTCGGCGGGTGATGCGGCAGGCCGCCGGGTCTATCACCCTCGGCGAGCTCGAGGAGCTGGCCTTCTCGGCGGATCCCGGCCGGGCGGGGGGGCTGCTCCGCGCGGAGCTGGCGCGGGCGCTGGCGCTTGGTGGTAGGGACGATTCGGCGAGTGCCGTTGCGCGACGCGTTCTGGATGCGGAGGCGTGGTCTTCCGACCGGGAGCTCGCCCGACAGATTCTCGGGGGTGACTACCGGGAGGCGGCGCGGGTGCGGATCGGTTTGCTGATTCCACGCTCGGGCCGTTTCGCCGCCGCCGGCGAGCTCGTGGAAGAGGGCGCGAGGATCGCGCTCCAGGAGTACGAGCGATCCGCGGGAGCGTTGCCGATCGAGTTCGTGGTCGTGGATGACGGCTCCGGCGAGGCGGATGTCGTCGATCTCGTCCGGCGGCTGGAGCGAGAAGGGGTCATGGCTCTCGTCGGCCCCATGCGGTCGGAGGCGTTCGCCGAGGCTGCGGCCGGTCGACGAGACGACCGGCTGCTGATGGTCAGCCCGACCGCCACCGAGGTCCGAAATCCTGCCGAGAACGCGTTCACGCTGTGGGCCAAGGACCGGCGTCACACCGATGTGGCTCGGGACGTTGCGCAGTTCCTCGGCGGTGACGCCGGCCTGAAGCGCCTCGGCGTTCTGTATCCGTTCGGCCCCCTGGGCCAGAGCTCGTACCGATCCTTCGAGCAGGCGGCCCGCCAGGCGGGTGCCGCCGTCGTTGCGGCCAGCGGATACCGGCCCGATACGACGACCTTCCAGGACCCGGTGGGCCGGCTCGCGGTGGCGACGCCGGAAGCGATCTTCGTGGATGCGGATGCCATCCCGACAGTCCTCCAGCTCACGCCTCAGATTCCGTATTACGGCATCGAGGGCTTGATCGTCGCCGGCAGCGCCCTCTGGGGCGCCCCGGAGGCGCTACGGCGGTTGGAGGGCATGATCGGGAATGCCTGGATAGTGGGCGCGTACGTGGATCGGACGGCCGAGGCGTCCCCGTGGGCTACGTTCAGGGACCTGTACGAGCGGGAGTACCGGAAGTCGCTTCGCGACAACATGCTGCCCGCCCTCGGATACGATGCCATGCGCCTTATTCTCGCGTCGCTCGCTCGCTCGGGCACCGCCGATCCGGCGCGAGTGGCGCGCGCGGCGGCGGAACTCGAGGTCGCCGGCGCTACCGGTCTGTTTCGTCTCGATCCCGGCACGTCGACGGTGATTCGCCGCACGTTGATCCGTGCGTTGCGCGACGGCACCCTTCGACCCCTCGATGTCGCATCGCTGCTCCAGTGGCGAGATGCAGAGGCGGAAGAGGCGGCTCGCCGGGCGGAGGCGGCAGAGGACGAAGGCGGATGACTCCAGAGCCCGGCATGAGGATGCTCAGATGACGATGCGAGCCAAGCTGCACGAGCTCGAAGAGCTGCGACGCGCGAGTCAGGAAGGTGGCGGAGCCGAACGGCTGGCTCGCCAGCACGAGAAAGGGAAGCTCAGCGCACGCGAGCGGCTGGACGTGTTGTTGGATCCCGGCTCGTTCGTCGAACTGGATCGCTTCGTCGAGCACCGGTGCACCGACTTCGGGCTCGAGGATCAGCGATACCCCGGAGACGGGGTCGTCACGGGTTACGGGACGATCGACGGCCGGATCGTCTACGTGTTCAGCCAGGACTTCACCGTGTTCGGAGGCTCGCTCTCGGAGACACACGCCGAGAAGATCGTGAAGGTGCTGGACAACGCGCTCAAAGCCGGCGTCCCGGTGATCGGCCTGAACGACTCGGGCGGTGCGCGCATCCAGGAGGGCGTCGTATCGCTCGGCGGCTACGCGGACATTTTTCTACGCAACACGCTGGCTTCCGGCGTGATTCCGCAGGTCAGCGCCATCCTCGGCCCGTGTGCTGGCGGCGCGGTCTACTCGCCCGCCATCACCGACTTCATCTTCATGGTCGAGGGCATCAGCCACATGTTCGTGACGGGCCCGAACGTCGCGAAGACAGTGACCCACGAGGACGTGAGCTTCGACGAGCTGGGCGGCGCCGCGACGCACGCCCGGACTTCCGGCGTCGCGCACTTCGCGTACGGGGACGAGGTCTCGGCGCTCAGAGGCATCCGAGACCTCCTCGGCTATCTGCCGGCGAACAACAGCGAGGTCCCGCCGGACGTCGAGTCGGTCGATCCGCCGAAGCAGGCCGCTGAAGAGCTGCTCGACATCGTGCCTGATCAGCCCAACAAGCCGTACGATATGCACGACGTTATCGGCCGCATCGTGGATGGAGGCGAGTTCTTCGAGGTGCACGCAGAGTACGCAAGAAACCTCCTCGTCGGCTTTGCGAGGCTGGGCGGAAAAGCGATCGGGCTCGTCGCGAACCAGCCGGCGGTTCTCGCCGGAGTCCTCGACATCGATGCCAGCCTCAAGGGTGCGCGCTTCGTGCGCTTCTGCGACGCGTTTAACATCCCGATCGTGACGTTCGAGGACGTACCGGGCTTCCTTCCGGGCGTGAGCCAGGAGCACGGCGGGATCATCAAGCACGGGGCCAAGCTGCTCTACGCCTACTGCGAGGCGACGGTGCCCAAGCTCACCGTCATCACACGGAAGGCCTACGGCGGTGCCTACGACGTCATGTCCTCCAAGCACATACGTGGCGACCTGAACTTAGCCTGGCCCACGGCGGAGATCGCCGTGATGGGTCCGAAGGGCGCCGTCGAGATCCTTTATCGAAAGGAGATCGCGGCCGCGAAGGATCCAAAGGAAAAGACCGAGGAGCTGGAGCGGGAGTTCCGCGCGAAGTTCGCCAATCCGTACCAGGCGGCCGCGCGCGGCTACGTCGACGACGTGATCGATCCCCGCCATACGAGGCAGCATCTGATCTCCGGCCTCGAGGCGCTGGCAAACAAGCGGGACCTGAATCCGCCCAAGAAGCACGGCAATATCCCTCTTTGAACCATCCACCGTTCTCCCGGATCCTGGTGGCGAACCGGGGAGAGATCGCGGTGCGCGTGATCCGCGCCTGCCGCGAGCTGGGCATCGAGTCCGTGGCCGTCTACTCCGAGCCGGATCGTCTGGCGCCGCACGTGCTGCAGGCTGACCTGTCCGTTCCGATCGGGCCCGCCAGAGCGACCGAAAGCTATCTGGATGGAGGCAAGCTGATCGTCGCCGCACGGCGAACGGACGCGGAGGCGATTCACCCGGGATACGGTTTTCTGGCCGAGAACCCGGATTTCGCCCGTGCCGTTGGCGAAGCGGGCCTCGTCTTCATCGGCCCGTCTCCGGAGGCGATCGAGGCGATGGGGGACAAGACCCGCGCCCGCAAGCTCATGCGGGATGCGGGCGTGCCCGTCGTCCCGGGCTCGGACGCGCTAACCGGTGGCGACGATGTGGCGACGGCTGCGCGTGATATCGGCTTCCCGCTGATGCTCAAGGCCGCCGCGGGCGGTGGCGGGAAGGGCATGCGGATCGTACGCGCCCTCGATGAGCTGGAGCCCGCTCTGAAGCGGGTGCGGAGCGAGGCCGAGCAGGCGTTCGGCGATCCGCGGGTATACCTGGAGCGGTTTCTCGAGCGACCGCGTCACATAGAGATTCAGGTGCTCGCCGACGGATGCGGGACGGTCGTTCACCTCGGTGAGCGCGAGTGCTCGATCCAACGCCGCCACCAGAAACTGATCGAGGAGTCACCCTCCCCGGTCGTGGACGTGGCGCTGCGCGAGCGGATGGGTCGGGTGGCGATCGAAGCGGCTCGGGCGGTGGGTTATCGGGGAGCCGGTACCGTGGAGTTCCTCTTCGTCGACGGCGAGTTCTACTTCCTCGAGATGAACACCCGAATCCAGGTCGAGCACCCGGTGACGGAGCTGGTGACCGGCGTGGACCTGGTCCAGGAGCAGATCCGTGTGGCGGCGGGAGATCCTCTGGGTTGGGAGCCGGATCCCGGCTGGCCTCTCGGCCACGCGATCGAGTGTCGGATCAGCGGTGAGGATCCGTTCAATGGCTTTCTCCCGTCCGCTGGCCGCATCACCGAGCTGGAGGCACCGGCAGGACCGGGCGTGCGCTGGGATTCGGGCATATCCGTGGGCTACGAGGTGGGGCTGCACTACGATCCGCTGCTCGCGAAGCTCGTCGTCCACGGCGCCGACCGCTTGCAGGCGATCGGCAGGATGCGACGTGCGCTCGAGGAGCTGCACGTCGCCGGTATCATCACCACGCAGTCGTTCCATCTCGCCGTCATGGAAGAGGCCGACTTCCTGGCCGGTCGTCTGTCCATCGAGTATTTGGACGACCACCCTGATCTTCTGCACGATGCCGATACGCGACTGTTGGAAGCCGCGGCGATCGCTGCGGTCCTCCTGGAGGAGGAACGGCGCGACACGCCGAGATCTGAGTCGGCGCGGGTGGACGGCCGACCGCGGGTGCGTCCACTTAGTAGTTGGCAGCGTGCCGGGGGAGCGGACGGAGCTGGCTGGGGGCCTCGCTCGTGAAGTACTACGTGACGGGGGCCGGCGAGACGTTGCTCGTGGAGGCAACCGAGGCTGGGGTTCGCATCGCGGATCGGGAGCTGGATGCCCACATCGACGCGGTAGCCGGTTCGACCCGTCGCCACCTGCGCATCGGCGAGCGTGGAATCCGGCTCGCGGCGTGGCGAGCCGATGACGGATGGGTGATAGGGATCGGCGGCCGCGTGGTACGGCTCACCATCGAGGATGAGCGCACGCACGCGATTCGAGAGCTCGCGCCCGGCCTCGGGGTCGGGGCCCCTCGAGAGGTTCGCGCGCCGATGGCGGGGCTGGTGTTGCGGCTGGAGGTCTCCGAGGGGCAGCACGTCGACTCCGGTACGGGCTTGATCGTCATCGAGGCGATGAAGATGGAGAACGAGCTCCGAGCGCAGGGGCCCGGCATCGTCGCCTCGATCGCCGCGAAGGAGGGGGAGACCGTCAATCGCGGCGATCTCCTGCTCACTTTCGCTACGGAGGATGACTGATGGGGACGGGCGAGCGCCGAGAGCGCTTTGAGACCCCCTCCGGCATCGAGCTGGAGCGCCTCTACGGTCCAGACGAGGCAGCCGTCGATTACGACGCCGATCTGGGCGACTCCGGCTCGCTCCCCTTCACCCGCGGCGTCTATCCGACGATGTATCGGGGTCGCCTCTGGACGATGCGTCAGTACGCCGGATTCGGCACCGCGGAGGAGACGAACGCACGGTTCCGCTATCTGCTCGAGTCGGGCCAGACGGGCCTCTCGGTCGCGTTCGATCTTCCCACCCAGATGGGCTACGATTCGGACGACCCGATGGCTGAGGGCGAGGTGGGTCGCGTTGGCGTGGCGATCGACACGCTGGACGACATGCGGCGTCTACTCCAAGGCATCCCCCTGGACCGCATCTCAACCTCAATGACGATCAACGCCACGGCTCCGATCCTTCTGGCGCTTTACGTGGCATTGGCCGACGAGCGCGGCACGCCGAGAGCTTCGCTTCGCGGTACCGTACAGAACGACATCCTCAAAGAGTTCGTGGCACGCGGAACCTACATTTATCCCGTGGAAGCCAGCCTCCGCCTCGTCACGGACCTCTTCGCGTTCTGCACCACCGAAGTGCCGAAGTGGAATCCGATCTCCATCAGCGGCTACCACATGCGGGAGGCTGGAGCGACCGCGACGCAGGAGATCGCGTTCACGTTGGCGAACGGGCTGGAGTACGTCCGTTGCGCACTCGCCGCCGGCTTGGCGCTGAATGACTTCGCCCCCCGCCTCAGCTTCTTCTTCGCGTCTCACAACCACTTCCTGGAAGAGGTTGCCAAGTTTCGCGCCGCCCGCCGACTCTGGGCGCGGATCATTGCCGACATGGGAGGATCGGAGGCCAGCTCCCGATTGCGCTTCCATACCCAGACGGGAGGGTCCACGCTCACCGCACAACAGCCCTACAACAACGTCGTCCGCGTGGCCGTCCAGGCGCTGGCCGCCGTGCTGGGCGGCACGCAGTCGCTGCACACGAACAGCTACGATGAAGCCCTCGCTCTGCCGTCGCAGGATGCCGCCCGCCTCGCCCTTCGGACGCAGCAGATCCTGGCGGCCGAGAGCGGCGCGGCCGACACGGTGGATCCGCTGGGCGGCTCGTGGGCGATTGAAGCACTTACCGACGAGCTCGAGGCGAGGGCCGAGGCGTACATCGGGCAGATCGATGAGATCGGCGGCGCCCGTCACGCGATCGGTTTCATGGAAGAGGAGATCCATCGCTCCGCCTATGCGTACCAGAGAGCCCTGGAGGCTGGCGACGTCGAGGTTGTGGGTGTGAACGTGCAGCAGGAGACCGAGCCGCCGTTGGAGGTGAAGACGCCGGACTACGTGGGGCTGGCCGAAGCGCAGAAGTCCCGCCTCCGGGACTGGAAGGAGAGCCGAGAAGCGACGCCGGCGACCGAGGCACTGGATGCGGTGGGCGTGGCGGCGGCGTCGGACGCCAACCTGATGCCGCCGCTGGTAGCGGCGGTCAAGGCGGGCGTCACGCTCGGCGAGATCTCGGGAGGGCTCCGCCGAGTCTGGGGAACGTACGAACAGGGCTGACACAAGACCGAACAGGAAATCCATGCCAACATACGAGTACGTGTGCGAGGCCTGCGGGCACGAGTTCGAGCGGTTTCAGCAGATGCGCGAGGACCCGGTTCGCAAGTGTCCCAAGTGCGGGCGGCTCGAGGTGCGGCGCAAGATCTCCGCGGGTGGCGGCGTCCTGTTCAAGGGCCCGGGCTTTTATGCCACCGACTACCGCAAGCCGTCCCCGGGCGATGAGAAGAAGCCGAAAACGGAGCCGACGTCGAAGCCCGAACACGGCGGATCGGGGTCGAAGACGGGCGGCACGTCGGATGCCACGTCGGGTGACACGTCGGGTGACTGATCGAGGCCCTCACGGCCGAGACCCCGGAGGCATGCCTGACCTGGCCGCCGCGCTCGCCGTCGAGCTGAAGCGGGCGGCTCGGGAGGTCGGTGCGCCGGAGGGCTTCCAGCCGGAGCTGGAGCGGTCGCGCGATCTCCAACACGGGGACTTCGCGACGAACGCCGCCCTCGTGCTGGCGGGCCGCCTCGGCCAGCCACCCAGGCAGGTCGCGGACCGGATCGCGAGCGTCCTGGACGCGAGCGCAGCGGGCGTCGTCGAGGTGAGCGTAGCCGGACCCGGGTTCATCAACTTCCGCCTCGGCGACGCCGCGTATTGGCGGAGTCTATGCCAAGTGCTGAAGGCGGATCTCTCCTACGGCCGGAGCGAGGCTGTCTCACCGCTTAAGGTCAACGTGGAGTTCGTCTCCGCCAACCCGACGGGTCCGCTACATGTCGCGCACGGCCGGGGTGCGGCGATCGGCGACGCGGTGGCCTCTCTCCTGGAGTGGGCGGGGCACAGGGTCGTGCGGGAGTTCTACGTCAACGATGCGGGACGGCAGATCGATCTCCTGGCCGCATCCCTCGAGGCACGCTTTCGCCAGCTGGCCGGTGAGGAGGCCGAAGTGCCGGACGGCGGCTACATGGGAGCGTACGTGGAGGAGCTCGCCCAGCGCGCCGCGGCGACGGTGGGAGCCGAGGAGCTGGCGGAGATGGATGGCCAGGAGCGGATGCAACGCTTCGGGGAGCTCTCGATCGGGTGGCTTCATGAGGAGCAGGAGAGGGACCTGGAGGACCTTCGAGTCCACATGGAGGTGTTTCGAAAGGAGAGCGGCCTCTACGAGCGAGGCGAAGTGAAGGACGCCCTGGAGCGCCTGGACTCGGAAGACCTCACCTATGCCGAGGGCGGCGCCACCTGGTTGCGCACCACTTCCTTCGGCGACGACAAGGACCGGGTGCTCGTGAAGAGCGACGGCTCCTTCACCTACTTTCTGCCCGACATCGCCTACCACGTCGACAAGCGCTCGCGCGGCTTCGATCTCGCGATCGATGTGTGGGGGGCCGATCATCACGGACATGTTGCCCGCATGAGAGCCGCGCTGGAAGCTCTCGGGCTACCGCCGGATTTCTTCGAGGCACTGATCTTCCAGCTGGTGACGGTGATGCGAGGCGGCGAAGAGGTGCGGATGAGCAAGCGTGCCGGGCAATTCGTAACCCTGCGAGAGCTCTTCGAGGAAACGGGCGTAGACGTGGCACGGTACTTCTTTCTCATGCGCCGAGCCGAGGCGCCGATGAGCTTCGATCTCGAGCTCGCGCTGGATACTTCTGAAGCCAACCCCGTCTACAAGATCCAATACGCGCACGCGCGCATGTGCAGCGTCTTCGAGAGAGCGCGTGTCGAGGCTGAGTCGATCGATGCCTCGGAGGCCGATCTGGCCGAGCTGGCTCGGGAGAGCGAGCGCGAGCTGGCCAAGAGCTTGCTGCGCTTCCCGGAGGTGGTCCGCAACGCGGCGCAGGCCCGGGCGCCCTACCAGGTGTGTTCCTACCTGGAAGAGGTCGCTGGCCTCGTGAACGCCTGGTACCATGAGGGTAACCTCGATCCGTCTCTCCGGGTGATCGCCGAGGGACCGGCTCGGGCGGGCCGACTCGCACTCGCCCGAGCCGTGCAGATCACGCTTCGCAACGGCCTGGAGCTTCTCGGAGTGTCAGCTCCGAGGCGGATGGTGAGAGAGCAAGAAACGGAAAGGACTCCCGTCCCATGATCGAGATCCTTGTCGTGGGCAGCGTGGCCCTCGACGACATCGACACGCCGTTCGGCCAGGCCCGCGACGCGCTCGGCGGCTCGGCCGTGTACTTCAGCGCAGCGGCTTCCGCCTTTGCATCGGTGGGTGTCGTCGGCGTCGTCGGATCCGACTATCCGCTGGACCGCCTGCGCGCCCTGGAGGGGCGCAACGTGAACTTCGACGGGCTGGAAGTGCGGGAAGGGACAAGCTTTCGGTGGGCCGGAAAGTACGACTACGACCTCAACTCTCGGGAGACCCTTTTGACTGAGCTCGGGGTCTTCGGAGAGTTTCAGCCGACGATCCCGGAGCTGTTTCGCGATACGTCTCTGGTCTTCCTCGGCAACATCGACCCGAAGCTCCAGCTGGACGTGCTCAATCAGGTCGACGATCCGAAGCTGGTCCTGTGCGACACCATGAACTACTGGATCGAGGGGAGCCGGGCGGAGCTTCTGAAACTCCTCGAGCGCGTGGACATGCTCCTGGTCAACGACGCGGAGGCCCGCGAGCTCTCGGGAGACTACAACCTGGCGCGCGCGGCCTCATGGATTCGGGATCGTGGCCCGAAGTACGTGGTCATAAAGAAGGGCGAGCATGGCGCGATTCTCTTCGGGCCCGACGACGTCTTCTTCGCGCCGGGCTATCCTCTGGAGGAGATCTTCGACCCCACGGGCGCCGGCGATGCCTTCGCCGGAGGCCTGCTCGGGCATCTGGCTCGCGCCGACCGCCTTGACTCGGAGGAGCTGAGACGTTCGGTCGTCTACGGTTGCGCCATGGGCTCCTTCGCATGCGAAGCGTTCGGTCCGGATCGATTGATCGGACTCGGTGTGGCGGAGGTCGCGGAGCGAGTGTTGGCGTTCCACGAAATGACCCGCTTCGAGTCGCTGACCGCGCAGCCATGACGGTCCGCGAGCCGCTCACCTATCGGGATGCCGGGGTCGATCTGGACGCCGCGGCGGTCACGAAGCGGCGACTGCGGGAGCTCGTCGAGTCCACGCGCACGGAAGCGGTTCAGTCCGATTTCGGGTCTTTCGGGGGCCGGCTGGCCGCCGCTGGCGAGGAGCTTGTCGCCAGCGCCGACGGAGTCGGAACGAAGCTGGAGGTGGCCATCCGCTCCGGGCGACACGATACCGTCGGTGAAGACCTGGTCAACCACTGCGTCAACGACATCCTCGCCGAAGGAGCCACGCCGCTGGCCTTCCTGGACTATTTTGCCTGCGGCGAGCTGGATCCGGAGCTAACGGTGGAAGTGGTGCGCGGGGTCGCTCGCGGCTGCCGGAAGAACGGGTGCGCGCTGCTGGGCGGGGAGACAGCGGAGATGCCGGGCTTCTACCTGCCAGGTGCCTACGATCTGGCCGGTTTCATTCTTGGACGGATGGCGTTCCGGGAGGTCGCTGCGCGCGATGTCCGTGCCGGAGATTCGCTGTTGGGGCTCGAGTCGAGCGGGATCCACACCAACGGCTTCAGTTTCGTCCGAGAGGTGCTGTTCGAGCGCATGGGTCTGGAAGTGGCGGATCCGTGGCCCGGCCTCGGTGAGTCGGTCGCTGATGTGCTCCTCAGGGTGCACCGATCCTATCTGGAGGTTTTGCGCGGAGCCTGTGAGCAGAGGCGAATCCGGGCGCTCGCCCATATCACGGGCGGCGGAATCCCGGGAAACCTGGGACGAATCCTTCCGGCGGAGATCGACGCCGTCGTGGATGTGGAGAGCTGGACGCCTCCTCCGGAGTTCCGATTGCTCGCGGAGCAAAGTGGGGCCCCACCGGAAGAGATGTACCGGGTGTTCAACATGGGCGTCGGCATGATTGCGGTCGTGTCGCCGAACGACCTCGACGCGGTGGAAGCGGCCGTCCGGGATGGCGGATGCGGCACGGCGCGTTGCGGTCGGATGGTCGAGGGCAGCGGCCGGGTTCGGATACCGGGAGCGGACGCGGTCCCCTGATGGGCCGGGACGAGCGGTACATGCGTCGTGCGATCGAACTCGCCGAGCGCGGTTGGGGGCAGGTGGCGCCCAACCCGCTCGTCGGCGCGGTCGTGGTCTCGGACGACCAGGTTGTCGGAGAGGGCTTCCACGCCCGCTTCGGCGAGGAGCACGCCGAGACGGTCGCCCTGCGCGAAGCGGGAGCGAGGGCCGCCGGGTCCACCCTGTACGTGAACCTCGAGCCGTGTGCGCACACGGGGAAGACATCGGCCTGTGCGCGGGCGATCGGGGAAGCGGGCGTGCGGGAGGTCGTCGTGGCGTGTCGGGATCCGAACCCGGCGGCGGCCGGAGGTTTGGAGAGACTCACGGCGGCCGGCGTGAGGGTGCGTCTGGGGACGGCCGCCGCTGAGGCGTGCCGTCTCAATGCTCCCTTCTTCTGGAGGATGACGCAGGAGCTGCCGTACGTCGCGCTGAAGCTGGCCATCTCCATCGATGGGCGGATTGCCGCCGGGCCAGGCCTCCGCACGGCCCTCACGGGAGAGGTGGCCGCGGAGGAGGTCCATCGGCTCAGGGCCGGCTACGACGCGATCCTGGTAGGGCGCGGTACGGTCGCAGCGGATGATCCGTGGTTGACCGCTCGGGGGGCGATGGCACCGAGGGTCCCCCCGGTTCGGGTCGTCCTGGACACCGGATTCCGACTCTCTCCATCGAGCCGACTGGCTACGACGATCGACGAGGCGCCGGTGTGGGTGGTGGGATCGAGCGAAGCGGATCCGGAGCGCCGCCGGATGGTGGAGAGCGCCGGAGCGCGGACGTTCCAAGTGGAAGAGGCCGGCGGGAGGGTCGCTCTGACGGCCGCGCTGAAAGCCCTGACTCGGGAAGGCGTGGGAACGGTGCTGGTGGAGGGAGGCGCCAGCGTGGCGTCGGCACTGCTCGCCCAAGGGCTCGTCCACCGTCTCCATCTACTGATCGCGCCGCGCTTTCTCGGAGATGAAGGCGTGACGGCGTTTGCGGGCGTACCGCCTTCTGCCGCGGGCGACTGGGTCGTCTCGAGCCGCCGGCGCCTGGGTCTTGATTCGATGATCGTGTTTGAGAGCCGGGAGGCGCTGGAGCGCTTGACGGGAAAGAACGGCAACTGATGTTCACGGGGATCGTGACTGGCGTCGGGACGGTCGTGGAGCGCATACCGCGCGAGGGAGCGGTGGAGTTCATCGTTCACGCTCCGGAATACGCCGCGGAGCTCGAGGATGGCGAGAGCGTGGCCGTGGATGGGGTGTGTTTCACCGTAACGGGCCGGGACGCAGACAGCTTCAGCTTTACATCCGTCCTCACGACGCTCGATCGCACGACCTTCGGAGAGCTCGAGGCTGGGAGCAGCGTGAACCTGGAGCGAGCGCTTCGGGCCGGCGATCCACTGGGCGGTCACATGGTCCAGGGACACGTCGACGGGGTAGGAAAAATCACCGCGCTTGAGCGCCATGGCGAGACGGTCCTCGTGCGGATAAAGCTGCCGCCCGATATCGCCGCGCTCACTGTGCCGCGCGGCTCCCTCGCCGTGGACGGCGTGAGCCTCACCGTGACCAGCCTGGAAGGCGAGGTCGCGGAGATCGCGCTCATTCCGTATACATGGACACATACCTCGTTGGACCGTCTGCAGATCGGCGACCTGGTGAACCTGGAAGCCGACTTGATCGGTAAGTATGTCGAGCGACTCCTGGCCCCCTACGCGGGGGGAGACCCGGGCGCCTAGACCGGGTCCGCCGAAGCGCTCCGGCGCGCGGCGCTCCGAGAGCACCGGGAGCCCCGTCGTACATGGAAAGCGAGTGCAGTATGCGTTTCGATACGGTTGAACAGGCGATCGCCGCCGTCGGCAGGGGCGAGCTCGTGATCGTGGCGGATGACGTGGATCGCGAGAACGAAGGCGACCTCATCTGCGCGGCCGACAAGATCACCCCCGAGCTGATCAACTTCATGACGATCCATGGTCGGGGTCTCATCTGCTTGGCGCTTCCGCCCGAGATCGCCGACCGCCTCGACCTCACACTGATGTCGGACGGCCGCGAGCGCGATTCGATGCGCACCGCGTTCACCATGAGTATCGATGCCCGGCGTGAGTACGGGGTGACGACCGGGATTAGCGCCCACGACCGAGCGCGGACGATTCAGATCGCCGTGGACCCGCGAACGCGGCCATCCGACCTTCTCCGTCCTGGGCACGTCTTCCCATTGCGCGCGAAGCCGGGAGGGGTGCTCCAGAGGGTGGGCCAGACGGAAGCATCCGTGGATCTGGCCCGGATGGCGAAGCTCCAACCCGCCGCCGTGATCTGCGAGATCCTGAACTCGGACGGATCGATGGCCCGCCGCGAGGATCTGGAGCAGTTCCGAGACGAGCACGGGCTCGCGTTCGTCACGGTGGGTCAGATCGTGGCGTACCGCCTACGGCACGAGCGGCTCGTCCACCGCGTCGCGGAGGCGAACCTGCCCACGCCGGAGGGTGAATTCAGAATCATCGGCTACCGTAACGACGTGAACCACCGTGAGCACGTGGCACTCGTGCACGGGGATGTGGCGAATCGAGAAGACGTCCTCGTGAGGGTCCACTCCAAGTGCCTGACGGGCGACGTCTTCGGCTCGGGCCGCTGCGACTGTGGCGCCCAGCTGCACTCCGCGATGAGGCAAGTCGTGGAAGCAGGGGCCGGCGTGATCGTCTACCTTGACCAGGAGGGCCGCGGCATCGGCCTTCTCAACAAGCTGCGGGCCTACGCGCTCCAGGAAGAGGGGAAGGACACGGTCGAGGCCAACCAGGCTCTCGGCTTCCCGCCGGACCTGCGCAACTACGGCATCGGTGCCCAGATTCTGGCGGATCTGGGCCTGGGCTCGATTCGGATCATGACCAACAACCCGAAGAAGCTTGCCGGCCTCGAAGGATTCGGCCTGACGATCACCGGCCGCGTGCCGCTGGTCACGGCGGCCATCGGGACCAACCGCGCGTACCTGGAGACGAAGCGGGACAAGCTGGGGCATCTGCTCGGGCGCCCATGAGCGAGTATTCGGGAGGGCACGCGGCGACGGGCAGGCGGTTCTGCCTCGTCGTCAGCCGCTACAATCGAGTAGTGACGGAGCCGCTGGTCGACGGCGCGCGGCGTACCCTGATCAGACACGGGGCCCGGGAGGCGGATGTAGACGTCGTCCGGGTGCCAGGCGCCTGGGAGCTGCCGGCCGCGGTGCGCCAGGTGGCCGGTGGCGGATACGACGCGGTCGTCGCGCTGGGCTGCGTGATCCGTGGCGACACGCCCCACTTCGACTACATTTGCCAGGGCGCGACGTACGCCCTGGCCCGGCTCTCGGTGACGGAAAAGACGCCGATCACGTTCGGCGTGATCACCGCCGACACGATGGAGCAGGCGCGCGACAGGGTCGGAGGCAAGCACGGGCACAAGGGCGAAGAGGCCGCGATGGCGGCGCTCGAGCTCTGCGACGTGCTGGAGCAACTCTCCCGGGCTGGACGGTGAAGCCGTTTCTGGCGCGATCCAGGGCACGAGCATGGGCCCTTCACCTGCTCTATGCGTGGGAGATGAGCGATCGGGACTCGCTGACGGAGTTCACGGAAGCGGCCCTGAGGCACCGCCGCGTCTCGCCCCGGCACCGCCCCTACCTGGAAGTGCTCGTCGCCCGGCTGGACGAGCACCTCGCGGAGATCGACGGCCTTCTTCAGAGCCACATTCTGAACTGGCGCCTCGAGCGCCTGGCAGCCATCGATCGCAACATCCTGCGGCTGGGCGTCGTGGAGCTGCGGTACGTGGAAGAGGTACCGGGCAAGGTCGCGATCACGGAGGCGATCGGGTTGGCCGAGAGATACGGGAGCGATGACAGCGGCGCATTCGTGAACGGGGTGCTGGACTCCGTGTACCGGGAAGCCGCCATCGCCGGGTGAAGCCACGCCATCCGGAACGAGAATCCTCGTCGTCAACTGGCAGGACCGCCGCAACCCGCAGGCGGGCGGTGCGGAGATCCATCTACACGAGATCTTCGGCAGGCTCGCCGAGCGGGGCCACGACGTTACACTGCTCGTTTCCGGTTGGCGAGGTGCCCCGCCGACCGAACGGCTGGATGGGATGGAGGTGGTTCGCACCGGAAGCCGGTACACGTTTCCGCTGCACGCGCGCCGGGCCTTTCGGCGCATGGACGGGAAGCGCTTCGATCTCATCGTCGAGGACGTCAACAAGTCGCCGTTGTTCACGCCACGCTGGAGCGACACGCCCGTCGCCGTGCTCGTTCCTCATCTCTTCGGCACGACAGTGTTTCGCGAGGCGTGGCCTCCCGTGGCTTCTGCCGTCTGGCTGGCGGAGCGCCGGATGCTGCCTGCCTACGAGCACGTGCCGATACAGGCGATCTCGCGGAGCACGAAGGAAGATCTGGTTGAGCGGGGGTTCTCGGCCGACCAGATCCGCGTGGTCTACCCCGGCGTGGATCATCGTGTTTACCACCCGGACCCCGAGGTGGCACGGTTTCAGCAGCCAACGTTCGTGTACGTGGGGCGGCTGAAGCGCTACAAGGGGTTGGATGTCGTGCTGTCGGCAGCGGCGGAGCTCGACCGATCGGGTTGGTGCGGTCGAATCCTGATCGCCGGGACCGGCGACGACGAGGAGCGGCTTCGACGCCTCGTGCTGGATAGGGGTCTCGATCAGACCGTCGAGTTCTTGGGTTTCGTGGCTGTAGAGCGTAAGGTCGAGTTGCTGCGTCGAGCGTGGGCGATCGTGTATCCTTCTCCGAAGGAGGGGTGGGGTCTCAATAACGTGGAGGCAGCGGCGTGCGGAACCGCCGCGATCGCCAGCGACTCGCCCGGACTGCGCGAGTCCGTTGCTCACGAGAGATCGGGCTACCTCGTGTGCCATGAGGAAGTGAGTGATTGGGTGGCCCGCCTCCGGGAGCTTACCGACAGCCCGGAGCTGCGCGACCGCCTCGGACGCGGAGGCTTGGAACACGCTGCCGGCTACTCATGGGATCGAGCGGCCGACGAAACGCAGGCGTGGCTAGATGCCGCGCTCAGCGGCCGCGGGGGCCGCGGATAGGAAGGAGGATGGCATGCAGGTGATCATATCCGCACGGCATTTCGAAGTCTCCGAGGCGCTTCGGGGGTTGGTCGAAGAGAGGTTCTCCCGACTGGATAGGTTCGAAGAGCGCATCGGCCGAGTGGAAGTGACGCTGCTGGAGGAGAAGAACCGCTATGAGGTCGAGGGCGATCTGAGCATCGACGGCCGCGGAAGCGTTCACGCCCACGCGGAGGCCGCCGACTTTCGCACGGCCCTGGACAAGGTCGTGGCCAAGCTGGCCCGCCAACTGAAGAAGAGTCGCTCCCGATACACGAACCATAGCGCCGTCAACAAGGACCGTCTGATTATTCCCACGGAGGAGCCGACCGCTTGAAGAAGCTGCGAGTAGGCGAGCTGCTCGAGCGAAAGGGAGAGAGCCTCGCGCTGAAGGTCATCGCTGGCGAGGAGGGTCTGGACAGGGAGGTAGAGCGGGCCGACATCTCGAGTCCGGGCATCGCTCTCACGGGGTTTATCGAGCGGTTTCCGAGCGGCCGTGTTCAGGTCTTCGGCGAGACAGAGGTGGCTTTTCTGCGTTCGCTCGACCCCGAGGCGCAGCGCACGGCGGCGGAGTTCATCCTTCGCTCCGATGTCCCGTGCCTCTTCATCACCAAGGGGATAGATCCTCCGGAATCGCTGAAGACGGCGGCGAACGAGCACGGCATCCCGCTCATCCAGTCCCAGCTCAAGACCGGCGAGTTCTACCGCCGAGTCAAACCATACCTCGACGATGAGTTCGCGCCGACGACCGTCATGCACGGGTCGCTTGCGGATGTCTACGGCGTGGGCCTGCTCTTTATCGGAAAGAGCGGCATCGGCAAGAGCGAGTGTGTGCTCGATCTCGTGGAGAGGGGACATCGTCTCGTCGCCGACGACGTCGTCGTGGTCACGCGCCGCGGACACGACGTCCTGCTGGGCCGGGGTCTCGATCAACAGCAGCACCACATGGAGATCCGGGGCATCGGAATCATCGACGTCCGGGCCCTCTTCGGCATTCACGCGACGCGGCAGCAGAAGCGCATCGAGGTCGTCGTTCAGCTCGAAGAGTGGAGCGACACCGCCGACTACGATCGCACCGGACTGAGTCAGGAAACGACGTCGATGCTGGATGTCGACTTGCCGGTGGTGGTGATTCCGCTCAACCCGGGGAAGAACATCACCGTGATCGCCGAGGTGGTCTCGATGCGGCACCTGCTCAAGTACTCGGGGGTCGACAGCGCCCTCGAGTTCCACCGGAGCATGCGGCGCCGCATGCAGCCGGTTCGCGAGTACCTAGAGGAAGATTATGAGTGAAGTGCGCGGCGTCGTCGTCGCGCACGGGGAGCTCGCTTCCGCACTGGTTCGGGTCGTCGAAAGGATATCGGGCGTACAGGGGGCGCTGGAGCCAGTGACGAACGTGAGCTGCTCGCCCGACGAGCTGGCTGGCCGCGTGGCGCGGGCGGTCGGAGAGGAACCCGCCGTCATCTTCGTGGACATGGCCAGCGGAAGCTGCGGCTTCGCCGGCCAGCGCATTGCGAGGGATGGCAACGTCGCGGTCGTCTCGGGCGTCAACCTGCCGATGCTTCTGGATTTCGTCTTCCATCGCGAGATGGACTTCCGTGCCCTCGCCGAGCGGGTAGTGGAGAAGGGGAGGACGGGCGCGACCGCGGACGTGCCGGGCGAGTAGCCGATGCCGATAGCGGTGTACAGGATCGACGAGCGCCTGCTCCACGGCCAGGTTGTGGTGGGCTGGGGTCGCAGGTTCGGGATCGGTTTCTACGTCGTCGTTGACGACCGGATCGCCGAGACCGCGTGGGAGCGCGACCTTTACGAAAGCGCGTTGCCCGCGGGAGTCGAGTCGTTCTTCCTCACGGTCGAAGACGCGATCGGGCAGCTGCCCGAGTTGGAAGGGCGTGGCGACATCGGCATGGCGCTGACGGCGGGGACGGCGGAGATGCGCCGGCTCGGTGAGGTCGGGCTGCTGCTCGGTCAGGAGGTCAACCTCGGCGGATTGCACGCGACGGAGGGGCGTGAGCGGCTTCTGGATTACCTGTTCGCCTCCTCTGACGAGCTCCAGGACATTCGTGCGCTGGGCGACCTAGCCGGCTCGGTCTCGGCGCGTGACCTGCCCGGGTCACCGCGGGTTGGTCTGCGACGCTTGCTGAGGACGGTTGAGCGAGCTCGACCTTAGCCTCGGGCTGCTGGCCGCCCTGGTCGCGTGCGGCGCCGCTTTGGGTCTGGATGCCGCGTCGTGGCCACAGGTCATGATCTCCCGACCGATCGTGGCTGCGACCTTCGGGGGAGCGCTGTTGGGAGATGCCGCCTCCGGCTTTCTGGTGGGGGCCGTGCTCGAGCTCCTCGGATTGGGTCACACGCCCTACGGCGCGGCCGTCTACCCGGAAACGGGGCCGGCGGGCCTCCTGGCGGGTGCTGGCTTGGCCGCCAGTGGAGGAACCGACATCGGACCGCTGCTCGTCGCAGTGGCGAGCGGCTGGGCAATCGGCTGGATCGGAGCCATTTCGGTACGTATGCAACGACGGCTCAACGAACGCCTCCTCGCCGGTGGCGGCCTCGCCGCGCCGGCGAAGAGACTCGAACGCCGGCATCGCCTCGCCATGGTGCTCGATGCATTGCGTGCAGGGACCCTCACGGCCGCCTTCGCCGTTCCGGTCATGTTGTTGGTGAAGCTGGCTGACGGGGTCTCGATGATCGAGGGAGTGGTTGTCGCTTCGGCGCTGCTTCTGGTGGGGATGGGCCTCGCGGGAGGCGTGGGCGTCGGCGTGATGCGCCGACGCGCGACGGACCCGCTGCTGCTCCTGGCCGGTGGCGCGATAGCCCTGGCAATGATCGTGACGGGGCGGTAGCGGGGTGAAGCCCACGAGATCCGACCAGGTCGCATCGTTCCTGAGGTGCTTTGCCGTTCAGGGCTCCTGGAACTACCGCTCGCTGGTCGCCGGAGGCCTGGCCAACGCGATGCTTCCTCTGCTGAGACGCGTTTACGCGGGAGATCCGGTGCGCCTGCGGGCCGCGGTGGAGAGACATCTCGAGCCGTTCAACGGACACCCGTACCTTTGCCCGATGGCCGTGACGGCACTTGCTCGGCTGGAGCACGATGGTGAGTCTCCGGAGAGGATCGACCGCTTTCGCTCCGCGCTGCGGGCGCCCCTCGGTGCGGTGGGCGACGAGCTGGTCTGGGCGACGTGGAGGCCCTTCTGCCTGCTGCTGTCGATCACGCTGTTCTGGCTTTGGGGTCGACCATGGGTAGCGGTCGGCGTCTTTCTCCTAGCCTACAATCTCGGGCACATCTGGCTCAGGGCGTGGTCCTTCCGGCGAGGCTGGACCGAGGGTATCGGCGTCGGGAAGGCTCTCCGCGATCCTCCCTGGGCCCGCGTCGTGCCCTGGATCACGAGCCTGAACCTGTTGCTCATCGGGTCGGCCGTCGTGTTGGTGTCGTGGTTGGTGGCCCCGGATACGCTGAGCCGCTGGGGAGTCGCTCTTGCGCTGGCGGCCGCCGCCCTGCTGGGATACGCGCGGCCGGCGCTTGGCGAGCGGCTCGCAGCGGGCCTGGTTCTGGCCGCTCCTGTTCTTCTGGTCCTCCTCGGTGCCTGAGGAGGCAGGATGACCGGTGGCGAAATCGAGGTATCGACGCACGTGAGCGTGACGAATCGATACGGGCTTCACGCCCGTCCCGCCGCGGAGTTCGTCAAGCTCGCCTCGCGCTTCCGGTCGGAGGTGTGGGTCGAGAAGGATGGACTCGAAGTCAACGGCAAGAGCATCATGGGCGTACTGATGCTGGCGGCGGAATCGGGATCGAAGCTGCGCCTTCGTGTCGTCGGCGATGATGCCGAGGCGGCGCTGGAGGCTCTCGCCCACCTGATCGAGAGTGGGCTCACCGAGAACGAGTTGAACGAGCTTAGCTCCGCTGATGGAGAGCAGAGCCAATGAGCCGGATGTTGCACGGAATCGGAGCGTCACCGGGTCGAGCTCACGGGCTCTCCCAACGCGCAGGCTGGGACGTGCCTTCCGTGCCGCATCGAACGATCAGTCCGGTTGAGGTCGACGCCGAGGTGGAGCGCTTCGAGGAAGCGAGAAAGTGGGCCAGGGAGCGCATCCTGCAGATCCAGCGGGCAACGAACGAGCGCATCGGATCCGTCGAGGGCAAGATCTTCGAGGCGCAGGCCATGATGCTCGACGACCCTGATCTGATCTCCGGAACGCTCTCGTACATCCGCGAGAACTATCTGCCGGCCGAGCGGGCCATCGACTGGCATCTCCTGGAACTCCGGTCCCGCTTCGCCGACACGGCCCACGTCATGGCGCTCGATCGCCTCGCGGATCTGCGGGATATTCGCCAGCGCGTGCTCTCGCGGCTGCTGGGTCTCGAGGAGAGGGATGTGGTCTCGGAGTTGCCCGAAGGCGGAGCGGTTCTGGTCTTCGACGAGCTGACGCCGAGCCGGGCCGTGCAGTTGGGAGGTGATGGAGTGCTCGGCCTCCTCACGGCTACCGGGTCGCGGGCGTCTCACTCGGCGGTGATCGCTCGCTCCCTCGGCGTGCCCTGCGTCGTCGGCATCGGGCCACGGCTGGCCGAGCTGACGGACGGTCACGACGTGATCCTCGATGGCGCCACCGGGCGGGTGATCGTGCATCCGACGGAAGCCGAGATCGAGACCTACCGGCGCTCCGCCCTTCACACCAGCGAGAGGGAGCACCGCCTCGAGGAGCTCGCCTGCTGTGTGACCCAGACGACCGATGGCGCCCGGGTGATCCTGCAGGCGAACCTGGATCAGCCGGACGACGCGGCCGCCGCGCTGAGGGTGGGTGCGGAAGGGGTCGGTCTCTTCCGGTCGGAGTTTCTCGTGATCGGTCGGAGGACGATACCCGACGAAGACGAGCAATACGACGCGTATCGGCGAGTCGTGGAGGTTTTTCCGGAGCTCGGAGTCACGTTGCGCACGTTCGACATCGGCGGCGACAAGTTCCCGATCTTCCTGCCGATGCCGATGGAGGAGAATCCATACCTCGGCTGGCGTGCCATCCGGGTGTGCCTCGACCTTCCCGACCTGTTCCGCAACCAACTGCGCGCGGCGGTGAGGGCCGCTGAGCACGGCCGAGTGCGGATCCTCCTCCCCTTTATCGTCTCGCCGGATGAGATCCGGCGCACCCGCGAGATGCTGGACGAGGTGCGCGCCTCCCTGAACGCCGGTTCGGCTCCCGATGTGCCGCTTGGGATCATGATCGAGACCCCGGCCGCCCTGGAAACCGTGGACCGGTTAGCGCCACATGTGGACTTTCTCAGCCTCGGAACCAACGATCTCACGCAGTACACCCTCGCCGTGGATCGCGGCAACGCTCGCCTGGTGGACCTCTTTGATCCGCTGCACCCGGCCTTGTTCCGGATGTATCGCCGCCTGGCCCGGTCGGCGGAAGAGGAGGGCGTCGGGGTGAGCGTCTGTGGCGACCTGGCCCAAGATCCGGTGGGAGTCGCCGCGCTCATCGGACTCGGGTATCGAACGTTCAGCCTCGCGCCACCCGCTCATCCGGAGGTTAAAGAGGCGGTCCTGGCCGCCTCCGCCGCTGACCTGGCCGATATCGCGGCGCGACTCGAGGAGGGCGATCGACCCCGGGACATCCGACGCCCGTTCCGTCGTTATCTGAAGGAGATTCTGCCTGAGGGGGAGGGCCTTCTGGATCGCTTGTCAGTCATTTGAAGGTCGGGTACCTTCACGCGCGTTTCTTGCCGCGAAACCCGGAACGGGCCTGGTATGGGCCTGGCGCGGGCTCACATCGGGCTCAAGAGCGGGCTTAAAGGACGAAATGAAGCCAAGGATACATCTCTTCACATCCGAATCGGTTACGGAGGGTCACCCCGACAAGGTCGCGGACCAGATCTCCGATGCGGTGTTGGACTCCATGCTCGAGCAGGATGAGGTCTCCCGGGTGGCATGCGAGACCCTGGTGACCACCGGCCTCGCGCTCATCGCCGGAGAGGTGACGAGTTCGGCATCCGTGCATCTCCCCGACGTCGTGCGCGAGACCATTCGACGGATCGGGTACGACGATCCTGCGCTTGGCTTCGACTGCAACAGTTGCGCGGTCCTCGTGTCGATGGACAGCCAGTCGCAGGACATCGCCATGGGCGTGGATTCCGGCGGCGCGGGAGACCAGGGCATGATGTTCGGCTACGCGACGGACGAGACCGAGAGCCTGATGCCACTGCCGATCTCGCTCGCCCATCGCCTCACCCTTCGGCTGTCCGAAGCCCGCAAGCAGGGCATCCTCGACTGGCTTCGTCCGGACGGGAAGTCCCAGATCACGGTCGAGTACGAGGACGGGTCTCCGAAGCGGGTTACCACCGTCGTCATCAGCACACAGCACCACCCGGACGTTCCAAAGGAGCAGCTGGAGGAGGGGATCCGTCGGGAGGTCATCGATCCGGTGCTGCCGTCGGACATGTGCGATCACGACTCCCTCCGCTGCTACATCAATCCGACCGGGCGCTTCGTGATCGGTGGCCCCCAGGGAGATGCCGGCGTCACCGGACGCAAAGTGATCGTCGACACGTACGGCGGTGTGGGGAGCCACGGTGGGGGCGCTTTCAGCGGTAAGGACCCGACGAAGGTGGATCGTTCCGCGAGCTACGCCGCCCGCTGGGTGGCCAAGAACATCGTTGCGGCGGGCCTGGCGCGCCGCGCGGAGATCCAGCTGGCCTACGCGATCGGCGTGGCAGAGCCCGTGTCGATCATGCTGAACTCGTTCGGCACCGGCGTGGCGCCCGATGCCGAGCTGGAGAAGTGCGTCGAGAAAGTATTCGAGCTCCAGCCGTTGCAGATCATCCAGGAGCTCAACCTGCGAAAGCCGATCTTCCAGCGTACCGCCGCCTACGGCCACTTCGGCCGCGTGCCCGACGACGATGGCGGCTTCAGCTGGGAGAAGACCGACCGGGTGGACGATCTGAAAGCGTGCCTCTGAGGATCCGGTCGAGTCGCGGCGATCCGCTGCCAGCGAGGCGGCGGCCGGTCTGACGGTGAGACTTTTCTTTCATAGAGAGAATGTGTGAGGATCGAGATGAACGAGACGACGACCATAGAACATGACGTAGCGGATCTGAGCTTGGCCGAGGCCGGCCGGCTTCGGGTCGAGTGGGCCGAGCGGTTCATGCCGGTGCTCAGGCAGATCCGTGAGCGATTCGCTGCGGAGCGGCCGCTGGAGGGCGTACGTGTGTCCGCCTGCCTTCACGTGACCACCGAAACGGCGAACCTGATGCTCACTCTGCAGGAGGGCGGCGCCGATGTGCTGCTGTGCGCTTCCAATCCGCTCTCCACGCAAGATCCCGCGGCGGCCTACCTGGTCACGCGGGACATCAAGACCTTTGCCATCAAGGGCGAGGACAACGACAGTTACTACGATCACATCCGAGCCGCGCTGGCACACCAGCCGAGCATCACGATGGATGACGGCGCGGACCTGGTGGGGGCGATCCATATGCTGGCACTGGATCGCTACGATGATCTGGCTCCCGGCATCCGGGAGTGGAGCAGGGACCTGCCGGCCGGGCAGCTGGACACGATCCTCCAGAACGTGGTCGGTTCGACCGAGGAGACGACGACCGGGATCATCCGCCTGCGGGCGATGGCTGCGGACGGTGTTCTACGCTTCCCGGTGATGGCGGTCAACGACAGCTACACCAAGCACATGTTCGACAACCGGTACGGAACCGGCCAGTCCACGCTGGACGGGATTCTCCGGGCGACGAACCTGCTTCTCGCCGGCTCGACCGTCGTCGTCGCGGGCTACGGCTGGTGCGGCCGCGGCGTGGCCACGCGCGCCCGGGGTGCCGGCGCCAAGGTGATCGTCACGGAGGTGGATCCGCTGCGGGGCCTCGAGGCTACCATGGATGGCTTCCAGGTGATGCCGATGGCGGAGGCTGCTTCTCAGGGAGACCTCTTCATCACGCTGACTGGCGACATCGGCGTACTCCGGCAGGAGCACTTCGAGGCCATGAGGGACGGTGCGATCGTGGCCAACGCGGGCCACTTCGACGTCGAGATCGACATTCCGGCACTCGAAGAGGCGGCGGAAGGGGGTCCGAAGGAGCTCCGCCCGTACGTCGAGGAGTACCTCGTGAACGGACGTCGGATCGTGCTGCTGGGCCGGGGCCGTCTGATCAACCTGACCAGCGCCGAGGGCCATCCCGCGAGCGTCATGGACATGTCCTTCGCGAACCAGGCCCTAGCGGCGGAGTATCTACAGCGACACGGCGCGGCGCTGACGGCTGAAGTGCACCGCATCCCGGTGGATCTAGACCGTGAGATCGCGCGCCTGAAGCTGGCCTCCATGAACATCGAAGTCGACTCTTTGACGGCTGAGCAGGAGCGCTACCTCTCCTCGTGGGACCAGGGGACCTGACGGGTACGGGACGCGGCAGCTGATTCTCGGCGGGGGCGAGGGCATGGCCGACACGAACGGAATGACCGAAGTGAGCGTGGCGAGTCTGGGGCTGGACAAGTCCTCCAACACGCCCGTGGTCATCCTCAAGGAGAACGAGGGCGACCGCCTCCTTCCGATCTGGATTGGTCCGGGCGAGGCCAGCGCGATCGCGATGGAGCTCGCCGGGGTCAAGTTCTCCCGTCCCCTCACGCACGACTTGCTGATGACGATCGTTCGTGGCCTCGGCAGCGAGCTCGTGAGGGTGATCATCACGAAGGTCATCGAGAACACCTACTACGCCTCGCTCATCCTCCGGCGTAACGGTGAGTTCATCTCCGTGGATACGCGGCCCAGCGACAGTATCGCTCTCGCGCTACGGTCCAAGGCGCCGATCTTCGCCGATGATGAGCTGCTCGAGCTCACGGCCATGGAGATCGAAGAAGCCGGCTTCGAGGAGACGGCATTCGAGGGTTCCGAAACCTTCGAAGCCGAGGAAGCGCCCAAGCCGGGCGAAGAAGCGGCTGACGGAGAGGAGTTGCGCGACTACCTCAAGGGGCTGAACCCGGAGGATTTCGGGCGCTTCAAGCCCTGACGATCCGGCCGGACGCCACGTCGGGCGTCCGGCGTGGTTCCTCGGCTGCCCACCTCGGCACCCGAGTAGGCTTGCGGCGCGCGCTGCGCCCGGCTTACCCTTCGGCAGTACCTCGTACATGGATAGGCTGTAACGGAAGTCGGACGAGCCGACGCGGCCCCGCCACTGTGTGAGGCCGGCGCCCAGCGCCGTGTCCCCGGTCAGTAGCCACCGAGCGAATCGGAAAGGCGACCGAGGAGGCCTCGAGCCAGGAGACGACACCATCCATGCCCATGAGCAGCTCTTCGCGGGAAGAGCGTGGGCGGGTTGCGGTCTTCGACCCCTGGCCACGCCGTTCCTGGAAAGGTGCGACGCTTGGCCGTGAAACTTCGGGTGCTCGGGACCGCGTTTTTCTTTTCGGTCCTCATCTTCCAGCTCGCCAGCTCGCCCGGTGCCCCGTTCGTCGCGAGCGCAGCGACGGTCCAGAGAGCGGAGGAGGGCCGACCGGGCGGCCGATCAGACTCTCGCGACACGGTATGGGTCACCGACGACGAGGGCGCATCCGTAGCATTTTCTCGCTCCCCCCGGCGAATCGTCTCGCTGCTGCCGGCCGCTACGGAGATCCTGTTCGAGATCGGCGCCGGTAGGGAGCTCGTCGGACGAACCCGGTTCGACTCCCACCCCCCCGAGGCATCCGAGGTGCCGAGCGTCGGCGATGGGGTCCGGCCTTCCGTGGAGATGGTCGTCTCCCGCCAGCCCGATCTGGTCATCCTGTTCGCCGGGCCCGATTCACGGGCCGCGAGCGATGCTCTGCGGCGTATCGGCGTGCCCGTGCTCGCCGTCCACCATAACACGCTGGCGGATCTCCACCTGAACATCGAGCGCCTGGGCCGGGTCACCGGGCGTGATTCCGCCGCGGTGCGGTTGAGCGCCCGAATCCGCGACGACCTGGGAGGCATCCGGAGGATTACGCAGGAGCTTCCGGAACGCTCCGTCTACTACGACGCCTGGTGGCATCCTCCCATCACCATCGGCGGCGGTAGCTACCTGGACTCGCTGATCACGCTGGCGGGCGGTCGCAACGTCTTCAGGGATCTCGCGAGTCCGTCGCCGCAGGTGAGTCTGGAGGCGATCGCAGCTCGCGAGCCAAGTATCATTCTCTACCCTGTGCACCGCGGAGCCGAGCGCGCGCCGATCTCGGATCGGCCGGGTTGGGAGGTGCTGGGTGCGGTTCGGGAGGGCCGCATCAGGGTGTTCGATGGCGAGATCGTCGTAAGGCTTGGCCCGAGGATCGCCGACGGGGTCCGGGAGCTCGCGCGCGCAATCCACGCCGATTCTTCCTCCCGTCCTGGGTGGCCCACGGCTGGAAGTGAAGAACCATGAAGAGCTCGCGTAGCCACGCGGTCGGGCTTCTCGGCCTCGCGCTCCTGCTCGTCGTGGCGATGTCGGCGGCGCTCGCCGTCGGTCCGGCGAATCTCTCCCTGCCCGAGATCTGGAAGGCGCTGCAGCCGGAGGCCGGCGAGTCGCCCGCACGGGCGATCCTCCTCTGGGTGAGGCTGCCCAGGATCGTAGCGGCCGCACTGTCCGGCGCGGGCCTCGCGGTCTCGGGAGTCCTCTTCCAGGCGCTCCTCCGGAATCCGCTCGCCGAGCCATATCTGCTCGGCGTGTCGAGCGGCGCCGCGCTGGGCGCGGTCGCCGTCCTGTCGCTGGGACTAACGGTAGGTCCGGCAGGCGTCGGCCTGGCCGCGCTGGCGGGGGCCCTGATCGCGATCGCGACCGTGTTTCGGGTGGCGTACGCCGCCGGACAGCTCGACACGCGGGTGCTTATCCTCGCCGGGGTCGTCGTTGCCTCCTTTTTCGGAGCCGGCGTCATGCTCGTGCTGACGCTGGCCGAGGGGCGCACCGCGCGGTCGGCGCTCCTTTGGACGATGGGCAGTTTCGGGCAAGCCTCCTGGCAGATGAACATCGCTTTGGCAGCCTACTCCCTCCCGGCCGCTTTGGCGGCCTTCGGACTGAGCCGTCACCTGAACGCGCTGGCGCTCGACGAGGAGAGCGCCGCGCACCTCGGGACGGAGGTGGAGCGGGTCAAGAAGATCTCGTACCTGCTGGCATCGCTCCTCGCGGCGGCTGCCGTGAGCGTGGCCGGGGTGATCGGTTTCGTGGGACTGGTCGTGCCCCACGCCATCAGGCTGCTTTGGGGCGTCGACCACAGATACCTGATACCGATGTCGTTTCTGGCAGGGGGGTCGCTTCTTGTACTGGCCGACGCGGCGGCGCGGACGGTGGCACAGCCGCTGGAGATTCCGGTCGGTGTCGTGACCGCCCTGATCGGAGTGCCGTTCTTCCTCGTCCTCCTGCGGCGTGGCTACGCGAGGAAACCCCTGTGAGCTTCGAGCTCGGCGACGCCTGGTTCCGGTACCCACGCTCCGACCACCCGGCCTTGCGCGGGGTCAGCGTGGAGATCCCTGCCGGATCCCACACGGCCATCGTAGGCCCGAACGGCGCGGGGAAGACGACGCTCGCGAGACTCCTGTTGGGCACCCTCCGGCCCCAGAGCGGCTACGCGCTGTTCGAGGGCCGCCCGGCCGCCGATTGGCCGAGACGCGAGATGGCGAAGCGGGTGGGCGTCGTGGCGCAGGGGGGACCGCCCGTACTGCCGGTCTCCGTGATCGGGTTCGTCGAGATGGGCCGGAACCCCTATGTGCGTCCCTGGGCCCCCCTCGGGGAGGCGGATCGAGCGAAGGTGTCGGGCGCGCTTCGGCGTGCGGATCTGGAGGAGCTCGCGAGCCGGGCCATCACCGAGTTGAGCGGGGGTGAGGTGCAGCGGGCCAAGCTCGCCAGGGCCTTCGCCCAGGACCCGACGGTACTCGTCCTCGACGAGCCCACCGCGCATCTGGATGTGGCCCACGAGATGGAGATCTTCCGCCTCGTTCGGGATTTCGTGGACGCCGGAGGGTCGGCGGTCACTATCACCCACAGCCTCCACCTAGCGGGCCGGTTTGCCGACCGACTCTGCCTGCTTTCGGATGGTCGCCTCGAGGCTGTCGGATCGCCGATGGAGGTGCTGCGATCGGAGATACTCAGCCGCGTCTTCGACTGGCCGATCGAAGTGGTGGCGCTCGACCACGCCGGATTGGCGGGACTCCACGTCGTGCCCGTCGACAAGGGTCGAGACCCGACTCACTCCGAGGAACCCACGTGAGAGGCTGTGCGGTCCGCCGCGTCTGGAGGCTCGCGATGCCGCTTGCCCTCGCGGCGTCGGCACCGTTTCCCGGGACGTCCCACGCCCAGGAGGGCCCAGCGTTTCGCGGCGAGATCGACGAGGGAGCGGGCCCATACCGACTCACGGTGCTCGTTCGCTCGGAGTCCGGTGAGCTCGTGCGAGGTGCCGTCGTGCGCCTGACGTTCGCCGATCGGCCTTCGGCTACAGCGTCCCTGCTGGTCGAGGTCGGAGAAGGCATCTACGAGAGCGAGGAGGTGGAGGCCGGCCGCTACGAGCTCGTGGCAGAGGCTCTCGGCTACGAGACGGCGCGCCGGCCGGTCGAGGTCGACGGTGGCGGGATCTCGATCACGGTGACGCTCGGCGTGCAGCCTGTGGCCGTGACCGATGTGATCGCCGCCGTCAGCCGGCCTGACGCGGGGGCGATGCCCGGGCACGCCACGAGCCACATTCCCCTGGACGGCGGCCCCCGCACGCTGGCGGATCGTCTGGCCGAGGAACCCGGTGTCCAGGTACGACCCTCGATCGGGGGAGGGCAGGTCGGCACCGTTCGCGGCAGTCGCCCCGAAGGCCTTCTCGTGCTGCTGGACGGGCTTCCCGTGAACGACCCGCTCAGCGGTTCGGCCGACCTGTCGAGAATCCCGGTGGCGACCCTTTCCGCGGCGACGCTGGTGCGCGGCGCCTCTCCGCGCTTCGGCTCCGGAGCGATCGCCGGCGTTCTGTTGCTCGAATCCAGACGACCGGACGGCATGAGCGCCGCCGGGGGGTTCGAGGTGGGCTCGTTCGGCCGTCTGGCCGCTGACGGTTATGCATCGATCGGTGGAGAGCTCGGGACGCTCGCCGCCGGCTTCCGCATGGACGGGATCGAGAACGACTACGAGTACCCGAACCATGTGCTTCCCGGGAACCCCGTCGAGGTCAGGCAGAACGCCGACGCTGAAGGGCTGCACCTGTGGCTGTCGGGAGCTCCGAGGGGCCTGCCCGTATTCACGCAGCTTCGTTACGACGACGTGGAGCGGGGAGCGCCGGGACGGATGGGTACGCAGGCGTTCGATGAAGCACGATACACGGACCGCTCCGTGCAGGCCCTGCTGGGCTACGGATCGTCAAGCGGCCGGGTCACCGGCACGATGGTGAGACGTGACATCCTCTATCGGGACCCGCGGCGCAGCGTGGAGTCGACCCAGTCGCTGGCCAGCCTGAGACTGGCTGGCTCCGGATGGCTGCCGGCTCTCGCGCTGGAGCTTTCCAGCTACGTGGCCCGCGAAGCCGTGACGGAGGCAGGGGCGATCAACCGGCCGGTCAGGTGGAGTGGTGGAGTTTGGCTGGGTCGAACGTTCGAGACAGGGCGGCTCTCCGTGCAGCCGGGTGTCGCCACCGATCTGTCGACCGACGGCAGCGCGGTCAACCCGGAGATCGCCCTGGCCGCTCAACTGGGCCCCGCCTGGACGCTGTGGGGGAGGGCCGGCAGCGCCTACCGGCTTCCGAGCTTCGCGGATCTCTACGCCCCGTCGGCCAGGAGTATCCAGGCCAACCCGGATCTGGAGCCGGAGCGAGTGGTGATCGATGCCGAGGCCGGCGTCAGTTGGACGTCGAGCGCCAGAACCGACGCCGATGATGCTGGCTCCGCGCGGGGAGGCTTGGACGTTCAAGCGGTGGCGTTTTACCGCCGGACGAACGATCCGATCGTGTGGGTCGCCAGCGCGGTCGCGTTGTGGAGTCCCCGCAACCTGGATCGGTTGACGTCGGCGGGTCTGGAGATTCGCGGCGACGTGCCGCTGGGCGATCGAGGGCCCAGGGCGGGCGGATCCTTCACCTTTCAGCGAAGCCGCCTCGGGTTCGGCGACAATCGGAACCCGATGCCCTATCAGCCCGATTTCGCGGGCGACATCTACGTCGGCGGCGTGCTTGCTCATATCTGGCTCCGGTGCGCGGTCAGAATCGAGGGGAGCCGGACGACCACGCTCTCGGCAGTTCGTCGATTGCCGGCGTATGCCTTGATACGCCTCGATGCGAGCCGTGGATTCAGGATCGGTCCCCTCGCCCTGGAGGCCGCCCTGGCGGTCGACAATCTGCTAGACACGCGCTACGAGCTGATCGAACTCTATCCCGAGCCCGGCCGGAGCCTGTTGTTCCGGCTGGAGCTTCGTCGTTGACCCGAGGTAGCCGGGCACGCGCCCCGCTGCCGCAACCAGAGCAGAGACGATATGAGATCAAGCAGGCACAGCGCCCCGCGTTCACGCAACGGTGGACTCGTTTCGATCGGGCTCGGCTTGGTGATCGGGGTCGGCCTGGCGACCCTCGCCGGCTGCTCCTCGGACGGAGGTGACCCCACGGGACCGGGAGCGGGCGATCCTCCGGCCGCCCTGCTCGCCCTGCATTCGGTGGGCCAGACGATGCGGGGTTACGAGGTACGCGAAGAGATCTCGCCGTCGGGGGCCGCGATCGACCTGGGCGGACTCTTCGACGGCGATGCGATGGCTGTCGGAGGCGATGTCACGGATCTGACCGCCGTCGTGACCGAGAGCGTTTTCGGAGGGGATCGCGCGCTCGTGGTGGACGTTCCCAGCCGCAGCTCGGTCGCGGTCACCTTTCCGGACGAGACCGTCAACCCGTCCAAGCCCTTCGTGGTCGAGAGCCGTGGGAGCGCCTTCGTGGGTGGGCGCGCCTCCAACTCCGTCTACGAGCTGTCGATCACCGCACCG
>Ga0255058_10000264_pt1 | contig 31404 bp, 27 predicted proteins | sample Cases_109_9_MG_FD_188637 | JGI IMG/M metagenome (GOLD analysis project Ga0255058, IMG submission 188637) | Seawater microbial communities from Amundsen Gulf, Northwest Territories, Canada - Cases_109_9 | ecosystem: Environmental > Aquatic > Marine > Gulf | place: Canada: Northwest Territories... | reverse complement strand
ATTTTTTAGGGCAATCCGCCCGTTTCTATTTTAAGGATTTTTATTATGGAAATTTATGGATTGGGGTTAAACCTAATCAGGTTGTCAATAACGCAATTGTGAATAATATTTTGTTATTTCTTAACCGTATTTTTTTGCGACTGAACCAATCAATTCACTCACTTCTTCCTGCGACATGAATCACACAAGCGATTGTGACTTCCTTCAGAATTAAACTTTTCTTCACAGCTAAGGCAAATACGTTGCTTAGAATGAATTTCTTTTAAACCGGATAAACGTCTTGCTTCTTTTAATTCTTCAGGATCATTCCTTTTATTATAATGGCTCACTTAAATTTCTCGAAAAGATTGAATTAATAACATAAATGAAGAATAATTATTTAATCGTCAATCCAACTGGTAAACTAAATTTTTCCCGTAATTGTCTGACCTGCCCCTTTTATTTGTGCCACCTTCATAGTAGTATTTTTGCTGAGGGCACTATGAAATTTTAATCCTTATTAGGATTATGAATCAGCCAATCCCGTCAAAATTTAGCTAAAATCGTTAAGATTCTACGAAATTCTTGGAGGAAAAACAGAAATTGCTCCCGAAGGCCGAATTATTCAAAAAGAATCGAAGAATTCGCGAAATCCTGTTCAAAAAAAAGCGTTGATAGGCATGAAATTAATTGGGATAAAATTGAACCAATATATACGGGATTGAACCTAGTAAAATTATCTTAAAAATTGCTAAAGAAACTGATGAGTTTTGGAATTATTTTGGAAAAGTTTTGGGGATATATTTCCGTTTTCTTGTAAACTATTGAAAATTGGCGCGCCCAAGAGGATTCGAACCTCTGACCTACTGAACCGCAATCAGTTACTCTATCCAGCTGAGCTATGGGCGCGTTTGGTAATTTAAGGATGTTCAGCTAATTGCTTTCGATATAATAACAAATTTTCCCGGTTGACAGTCTAACGCGTGGGATATTGTTTTCTCTTCGATTTCTATTGGCTGGATTCCGCGGATGGCGGCCGGATTTAGATTTTTAAAGGTGATGTTTTATAATGCGTCTTCGCCATGCTCCATAGTTCTGATTCGGATAATATCTTCGATGGGAAACACAAAAATCTTACCATCGCCAATCCTTCCTGTTTGGGCTGTTTTAGAAATTGTCTCAACGACTTCCGCGCATATTGCGTCGGAAACGACTATTTCCAGCTTAACTTTAGGCAAAAAGTCAACCACATATTCCGCGCCCCTATAAAGTTCAGTATGCCCTTTCTGTCGCCCAAATCCTTTTACTTCACTTACGGTAATCCCCTTTATGCCAATTTCATTAAGCTTATCTTTTACTTCATCCAGTTTAAAAGGTTTTATGATGGCTTCTATTTTTTTCATTATTATAAGCTCTCCTCATTGCAAATTTTTAGAAGATAGCAGGTTTAATTTGGAAAAATAGTAACATAACCCCTAACTTTTGTAAATACTAATCGAAACTTCCAATTTAAGGAGCTGAAAATATACTATGTCTGAAAATGCGCCTATGACGGCCTTCCCATTTGTTATTTCTGAAAATGGGTTTCTATGTTCCAAACTATATAGAATATTTCCACCGGTTTTAGATTGCTATTTAAGGGGGAAATGATATTCTGAGTCCAAATGTTGATTCGTTGAAAACTATCGTTGCCGGAGCGGAGAGTTCGCTCTTAATTTTTACAACTTATTGAATTGTTGGTTTTTATGGATATATCGCACAGAGCAAAAAGAATAAAACCTTTCTATGTGATGGAGCTTCTTGAAAAGGCAAAGGAACTCGAGAAACAGGGGGAGGATATCATACATATGGAGATAGGCGAACCTGACTTCGCCACTCCTGAATTGGTAAAAGAGGCGGCCATTAAGGCCATTAAAGATAACCGCACTTTTTATACTCATAGTCTTGGGCTACCAGAGTTAAGAGAAAAAATTTCAGAATTTTATTTTAACAATGATGGAATAAATGTGTCCCCAGATAAAATTATTATAACAGAGGGAACATCGGGGGCTTTCTTCCTTCTTTTTGCGACGCTTATTGAGAGAGGAAAAATTTTAGGCATCCCCGATCCAGGGTATCCCTGCTATAAAAACTTTGGTCACCTGGTTGATGCGCAAATTCTCCCCATCCAAGTGTCTGAGGAAACCAAGTTCGAAGTGACTAAAGATCTCCTTGGCGCAGTGAAAGAATCCCCAGATCTTCTTGTAATCTCCAGTCCCTCTAATCCTACGGGAAGGGTTTACGCGCATGATACTATTTTGAATTTATGGGATTTTCTCCGTGAGAAAAAAAGCAATCTTATTGTAGATGAGATATATTCCGGGCTTTATTATAAGGGGAAGATTAAAAGCTCCCTTTCTTTATCAGATGAAATCATAGCGGTGAATGGTTTTTCCAAGACCTATGCAATGACAGGATGGCGGCTTGGGTGGGTGGTGGTTCCACAGGAACTAGTAAGGCCAATTCAGAAAATTGCTCAGAATCTATTTATTTCTCCCCCCACCATATCCCAATACGCCGCGATAAAGGCATTTGACGCTGTGGAGGAATTGGAAGAGATGAGAAAAACCTACAGGAAAAGAAAGGATTTTCTCATACCAGAGCTCAAGAGACTTGGATTTAATATATTTGTGGAACCTGAAGGGGCTTTTTATATTTATGCTGGGATAGAGCGTTGGGGAATTGATAGTATGGAATTTGTGGAAAGAGGCCTCCTTGAAGCAAAAGTCGCTTTAACGCCTGGATACGATTTTGGTTTGTTCAAGGCAGGTTCACACATTCGTTTTTCATATACGAACAGCCTGGAGAATCTTAAAAAAGGTTGCGAGAGATTGGGAAAGTGGTTAAAGGTTCTAACAAGCGAAAAAAAATAGGAAGAGGTCCCAGCTAATTTTTGGCGGTTTGCAGGGTTTACAACTTAACCTGCTTGCGTTCTAAATCAATTTGAAAGGTTTTTCTCGAAGTTTTAATTAGGATCAATGGGACCTTAACATTTTAAAAATTTTTAGCAAGGGCATATCTTGAGGTTTGTTTTTGCAGGGTTAGCCATGGGAATTAAATTAAATTATGCTTCTTGCACTAAAGATTCTCTCCTGGATGACTGCGGAGAGCTTCAAATTTCTATTTTAAGTGTGATTATAAAGGTTGTGCCAAAATGTAAAGCGCTATTAACTTCAATACTTCCGCCAAGCTCCCTAATGATTTTAGAAACTATTGATAGGCCTAATCCGTTGCCTTCACCCACATCTTTAGTTGTAAAAAAGGGTTCCATACAACGTTCAACATTTTTTTGGGTCATGCCGATACCATTGTCTTGAACTTCAAACAAAACAGATTTAGCTTTTGAGTTTTTAAAGAGACGGAGCTGTATCTTTTTTTGATAATTCTGATCTTCAGATTCTCCTTTTTTATCCACCGCATACTGCGCGTTGGACAAGAGATTCACAGCTACCTGTTCAAATCTGTGGGCATCAACCCTTAATTTTGGCAAACCCTCCTCAAACTCTGTCTCAATTTGGATGTCATTCAACTTCGCCTGTTCGTTAAAGAAAGAAAGTCCCTCTTTTATCGGAGCCGATAAATCTATCAGCTTAATAAATATCTCCTTGGCCTGGGCAAAATTACGCATATGGTTAATCATTCTTGTTGCTCTTTCCACTTGCTTTAATGTTCTCGACACAATCTCTGGAATCTTAGCCTTACTGAAAGCGATATTTTCCAAATCCCCATCAAGTTCTTCCACATTGGAGCGGATAGAAGCTAGTGGTTGGCTTAATTCATGGGCCACTCCCGTGGCCATCTCACCCAGTGAAATTAATCTTCCGGCATAAATCAATTGGGCCTCCTTTTCAAGAATTGCTTGTTCGGCTAATTTAAGCTCGGTAATATCCTGAGCCACGCAAACTACCCCTTCAACCTTCTTTTTTTTGTCAAGCATGACGGAACTTGAAAAAAGGACAGGTATTTTGCGTCCGAATTTTGAAAGGTAGGTTTTTTCTACATTGCTGGAAGGCCCATTTTTAATCAAACTATCGAGATCTATCTCTTGAAAAGGAGTTGCCCTTTTTACAAAGATCATACTTACATGTTGGCCGATCACCTCCTTTTCATTATAACCTAACAGATCACAGATGGCATAATTAGCCATTAGGATCTTAAAATCAGGGGTTAACACTACCAGAGTGTCATACATGCTCCGAAAAATATTATCCAGATAATCCCGGGAAACTGTAGTGTTTTGCAAGTCTTCGGCCATTGCATTAAAGGAATTTGCCAGCTCACTAATTTCGTTTTGACTTTCTACTTTTATTCTATGCTTCAGGTCCCTGTCAGCTATTTTGCGAAGCGCGATAACCACATTGGAAATAGGTTTAATTATTTTGTTCGCGGAATAATAGTTGAAGCCTAATGAAAAAATAATAATTCCCAAAAACGCTATAACAAAGATCGCCAGCACCAACTTTAAACTTTCTCCTATAATCTCTTCAGAAGCCATTAAACCGATGGCCCCAAACACTGTTCCATCCTCATTTAAAATCGGATGAAGGATGGTGTGATAAGCTATTTTGCCGATAAAAAGAGTATTTTGCGTCGTCACATTTCTTGTTTGGAAAAGCTTTCGGAGAATTGAAGGGTCAACTGAGGGAGGAGCAAAAGAAGTATAGATGGAGGCTTTTTCTTGATGAAATAAGCCCACTTCCACGCCGGTTTTCTGCTTAAGCGCCTCAATAAATTTTTGATCCAAAAAGATAGCTTCATGCAAAATGCCTTGAAGGTATTTATAAAAGGGTTCCACTATAGGCGCATAACCATCAATCCTTATTCCTCTTTCATTATCTTTGCTGAAAACAGCCAATACCGGAGTATATTCATTCTTTTTTTTCTCAATCCTGTCTAATAACGCATTTTCGAGTTTTAATGTCGCCGCATTTTCAGTAGAAACCAGTCTTGAACCGTCGGCATTATAAATGGTAAATATTTCAGCGCCAGCGGTGCGTTTTCTAAAAGCGGCTACTTTTTTCAAACTATCCCGCCCTTCTTCGCCAGCCGCTACTAGTTCAATTAAAAAAGTTTCTTTGGATAACGCTGCCACGCCCGATTTGAATTTACCCTTTAAAGATTGGAAATCGCTAAGGTACACTTCACCCCCATCTTGCGCTTTATTAATAATTATCTCATGCAAGGTTTCGTGAAGTTTTTTAGAATAGATGAGCAAGATGATTAAAGCCGGGATCAGAGAACCTAATAATAGATAAAGAAAAATCTCGGTCCTCAAGCTCTTTTTAGGATTGATGGTTACCATTATTGCTGGGACAGGCAAAAAGTCTATTGATAAATTCAACAGATCATTTTTTCATAGCCTTATCAATAGTAAAAGCTAAAATTCTGACCATATTTTTAATATTAAAATTTACCCCGTTAGAGAAAGCCACCGACTCCTGTCGGTGGTATAGATCATTCCTTATAGTGGTGGTTCACCCCGTTAGAGATTACGGAAACGACTAGTAATATAATGTGCCTGCTTTTAAAACTATCTTGGATCGTTCCCTATCTCTAACGGGGTTTACTATTTCGACGGTTGCTTTGTAAAGGTTAGCAAAAATCAAATTAGATTCTGATAGGGGTCAAATAGTTTTTTATACTCATCCATAGCATATCTATCTGTCATACCGGCGATATAATCGCAAATAGCTCTTTCTTTTAATTCATGATTAAATCTTTGTTGAACTTTTTGCGGTAAAATTACAACGTGATTTTTATAAGTATTGAAAAGTTCTTTAATAATTTTTTCGGCTTTTAATTCCATCCTGGCCACTCTATGGTGTTTATATAAGCTATTAAAAAGAAAACTTTTTAATTCTGAGTTCTTTTTTTCTATTTCAGGACTAAATGAAACTACAGCTTCTTTACATTTTTGAACATCTCCGGGCTGATGAATATTAAACCTTTTTATGTTTTTTAATGTTTGGAATACAAGGTCAGTTACCAGCTGGTTGATGATCATCCTGATAACCTGGTATTTTTTTATTGTAAAATCCGCTGAAGGGTACTTTTTTTCTATGGCCTTGTAATTATCTCTCCAAAAACGAACATTATTCAGCATATCTATTTTAAGTAATAAAGAGGTTATGCCATCATCCAAATCGTGGCTATTGTAAGCAATGGCATCTGAAAAATCAACGATTTGTGATTCTAAAAATGGAAAGCAATTTTTATCCCTTTTAGCTTTACGAGGATGGTCATATTTGGTGGAGTGTTTATTCATCCCTTCCAAAACTTCTTTAGAAAGGTTTAAGCCAGGAAATTCAGGGTTTCGTTTTTCTAATTTTGTCACAATCCGCACGCTTTGCTGATTGTGCTCAAACCCTTGGTGGTTTTTCATTAATTCATTTAATATCTTTTCACCAGAATGGCCGAAAGGGGGGTGCCCAAGATCATGGGCAAGCGCAATGGCTTCCGCAAGATCTTCATTCAGCCTTAGCGCTTTTGCAATTGAACGGGAAATTTGAGCCACTTCAATGGAATGGGTCAGGCGAGTGCGGTAATAATCTCCTTCATGATACACAAAAACCTGGGTTTTGTATTCTAACCTTCTGAATGCTGAACAATGGATAATGCGATCACGATCTCTTTGAAATGCGGTGCGAAAAGGATGCTTTTCCTCAGGATAATAACGGCCTTTAGACTGGTCATTTTTTACTGCAAAGGATGCTAAATGGTCTGTTTCCAGATTTTCCAGCTTTTTCCTGTCCAGCATTCGTTTAATATACACTTAAATAATTAAAATACAAAACCTAAATATAAGAATATCAAGTTTTTAAGTAAAAAAAAAGGCCGATTGAAAAACATCGGCCTCAGTAAAAAATGTCCAAAATTAATTAGCGGATTCAAAGTATTTTTGGGAACCAACTGGATCCGGCTTCATTGTTTTTTCCCCTGGTTTCCAGTTAGCGGGACAGACTTCGCCATTTTTTTCAAAGTATTGAAACGCTGAAATTACCCTTAATACCTCATCCACGTTTCTTCCAACGGGCAAATCATTTACGGTTTGATGACGAATAGCGCCTTTTGGATCTATTATAAATAAACCTCTTAAGTGAATGCCAGCTTGCTCCAAAAGAACCCCATAATCACGGCCTATTGTTTTGTTCAAATCAGAAAGAAGAGGCAAATTAAGCTCTCCCAATCCCCCTTTTTTTCTCGGGGTATTCACCCATGCCAGATGAGTGTAATGGCTGTCCACAGAGCATGCTACCACTTCAGCTCCTAATTTTTTGAAATCATCCGCCCTATCACTGAAGGCAATAATTTCTGTGGGACAAACAAAAGTAAAATCTAAAGGATAGAAGAATAAGACGAGCCATTTCCCTCTATAATCGCTCAGACTTATCTCTTTAAAACTAGTTCCTACCACGGCCTGTCCCTTAAAATCGGGCGCTTGCTGCTGAACTTGAATTCCCATATAAAATATCTCCTTTCAAAAAGTTAATCTTTTGGTTCATTTCCTGAAAATCCAGCTTTACATATGGTTCCTTCCCACGCATATAAATCTTCTCCTGAAAACCTTTATAAAAGAGTAGAGTTTAATTGTTTTAAGTGAAATAGAATACAAGCCTCCTTCCAAAAAATATTACGCCGCTACGCCAATAGATACCAATTAAAGTATACTAGATGAAAAAAATGAGACCTTAAGAACGCCCTATCACTTAAACATGCATTGCGCTGCTATCCCATCCCTTAAAAGACCCATTGATTATATAAAGTCGCCAATTCGATTATCTTTAGACTACCTCCTTTTTCAAAGGTTTCTTTTTTATGCGCTGTTTGCTTTTTCATTAGCGCTGTTTTGCATTCAATGTCAATGTAAGATAATTTCACAAAAAATATTCAGTGACACTATTGGTAAAATCAAGGAATTTTATTATTGTGCCAGTACGTACATGAAAATTTCTCATTGGACATTGCTGAAGTTTTAATTTTTCCTTCCATCGACCTGGCTTAAAAGTCGTGGCATTATCCCAATAGAATGAAATATCGGTAAAGCAATGTCTTGATCTTTACCTCGTTAAAGATAACGGAAACGACTGGTAAAATAATGTGCATACTTTAATGCTATCTTGGGTCGTTCCCTATCTATAAGGGGGTTTACTGCCATGCAATGCATTGAATGTCTTTGATGTTAATTTATTTAGTTGATGGGTTAGCAATATATTGAAACGTCGTCATTTTTCATTTTAATTATAACGGAGAATTCTTTTCATGTGTTTTCTCGGAAAAAACATTGACTTTGAACTTTCAAATGATATAATAGACTCAATTTTGCAACTACATTAGGTACTTAAGATACTTTAATTAGGGAGGAATTATGATCTGGCCTGGAATGGGCGAACTCTTTATAATCCTGATAATGATATTAATCATATTTGGGGCGGGAAAATTGCCTCAAATTGGCGATGCCCTTGGGAAAGGGATTAAAAACTTCAGAAAAGCCTCAAAAGAACTTCAAGAGGATAGTGAGGATGAGACACCTGCTCCCTCGATTGAGGGGAAAAAAGAAGACACTGCAGCTAAAGAAAGTGTAAAAGAAGGCCAATAAAGCTTTTAATCACCACCCTGCCTTTGATTTCTATTTTGTTCCCATTAACTCTTTGGATGGAAAAGGACTTTGTTGCGAATGTCTATTTTGGGGCTTCTGCGGCTATGACCTTTGAAAAAACTTTTCTGGGCGCAAATAAATCCTGCTGGTAAGATTTATCTTCCTTGGCTGAAAAACACAATTTCTCCAATATAGCGTTTAGTTTCTTATACTATTACTCTGTGAAAACTTGTTCTCCAGGGTGGAATCCCTATTTGGTTGCGGCCCCTTGGCCGCTTTATGCTGTAGATACCTTTCCCCTCAATTTACCTAATAATTAAGCCTCAAACCAAACAGATCAATTGTAAACGGACCAGCGAGTTTTTAATACAAGAATCAAAAAGATTTTTTGGAAGTAATACTATATAAGATATTGCTGCCCCCAATTACTTTCAAATATTTTTGCGACTCCTTTCTTTTGGCAAAAGTTTTTGTCTCCTATAAAAGATCTCTCCAACCCAGGAAGTTATATTTAAAGTAATTTTAACCTTCTTCTCCTCTGTATGGTTTTTCAGCGGTGAACAATGATGGATTCTAAGTTTAGAGTTGAATTCAAAGAATTGTTAGCAAGGAAAAACAGTAAAAGCCCTCACACCTGCCAAAGATTGAGCTGGGAAAGCAGGAACCAACAAACCTTTTTCCCGTAAAATTCTTTTATACTGAGAAAACTAACTCTTTCCTGTTTGCATGTTTTTTTTAGTTTGCTCAAAATGAAAATGTTCGGACAGACTCCTCTCTCATTTTTTTAATTTTTTGGCTTTCCTCAACCAAAAATTAGGGACTTTATTGTAATACAATTATTTTATTTCGCAGCAAAATGATTTACATACTAAAGGCGATTTTAAAAACCCAAAGAGAAGAAAAATTTCAACGCATGAGGTTTGCAAAGCCCAAATTATTTTCTTTGTTAGGGAACTTTTCAAATGTAAAAGTGATGGTATAAATGAAAAATTTAAAGTATAATTTGGCGTTTAGATTTTTCCATTATTTTTTATATGGTGTAGGTGGGTATGTATAGAGAAAAGCATATACGGAGCATCATAAAAACGATTTCCTGGCGGATTACAGCAACAATTACGACATTTTCCCTAGTTTGGATTTTTACAGGCCAATTAGGGACTGCTTTTGCTATTGGCGGCATAGAAGTTTTTTTAAAAATGTTTCTCTATTATTTACATGAAAGATTTTGGGATAAAGCTAAACTTGGGCGGGTAGAGGTTGCGCCTTTTGTATTATGGTTTACAGGTTTGCCTGTTTCGGGAAAAACCTCTCTTGCCGATGCAATGTATGAGGAATTAAAAAAAAACGGGCGTAAAGTAGAAAGGCTGGATGGGGAAAAGGTACGACAGCTATTTCCACAAACTGGTTTTTCAAAAAAAGAACGCATTTTGCATATTGAACGTATCGGGCATCTTTCCAGTATATTGGTTAAGCACAACATTATTGTAGTGGCGTCTTTTATTTCCCCTTATGCAGAGTCTCGCCAGTTTGCGCGCCAACTTTCAACTAATTTTATTGAAATCTATATCAACACTCCCCTTGAGGTTTGTGAAAAACGAGATACTAAAGGATTGTACTTGCGCGCCCGCAAGGGAGAAATTAAACAGTTCACCGGAATTGACGCACCGTACGAAGAGCCTAAAAATCCGGAAATTATTGTTGATACAAGTAGTATTGCTTCAGAAGAGAATGTAAAAAAAATAATGAAATATATAAAAAATAGGAATCTGGTGTAAATAATCACTTAAAATCGCGATAGATTTTAATCGAGTTTGTTTGATGGGCAAATTGCCGGATTGATCATCCACTCAGCGCTCCATGAATTTTTGTTCTGGTCGCTTCTGGACAGCTTTACAATGCACCCAGGCTGGAAATTTATTACGCTTTTGTTTTCATCACCGAATAAAAGAGCAGAGGAAAGCTTGCTCAAATAGGGAAGGTGTCCCACAATCATAAGATTTTTATCTCTTTTGTTTACTTCATCTTTCATTGGATCTATGTTGTCCATTGGAGCAATTCCGTCCCGCGCTTTTAACCCCGATGTTGCGCTTATGGTTTTTGCTAATTCATATGCTGTTTGTTTTGCTCTTAGCTTGTTGCTGTGGCAAATACTATCCACACAAATATCGAGATTTTTTAAAAAGCCTGCTACTTTTCGGATATTCGTAAAACCGAGATCAGAAAGCCCTCTTTTAGGGTCCTCTTTCAAACTATTAGATTCTGCATGTCGCGTCAAATAAAGCTCCATTATCAATCCTTCTGAGATAGCAATACTTTAAACAAATGGTCCTTTTCTATGCGCCAGAGCGAAGTTGCCCAAATAAATAATTAATAAAGTATATATATTTTATGTAAACATGCCAGAATACCCCGTTTGGAAGAACGGGGAGGAATGTTATCTTTATTTAAAAATTTAATGATTTAAATTAACTGTCGCTATATGAGGTTTTATTTTTAGGGCCCAAAATAGAAGGGATTTCATCAATAAGATCACGAGCAATTAGGGGAATTTGACCCTTTTTTTGCGAAACATTGTCGCCTAGCCATCCATGAACAAAAACTGCCGCTTTCAAGGCTTCTGCCGGGGGCACTTTCTGGGCGATCAAGCCGGCAATCATGCCAGCTAGCACATCTCCGCTTCCTGCTGTAGCCATACCCGGATTACCCGTTGTGTTAATAAAAGTATTTCCATCGGGTAGGGCAATAACAGTCCCCGCCCCTTTTAAGGCGACAAGGACATTGTAATTCTGAGCAAAACTCTGAGCAATCCCTATTCTATCAGACTGCACGACATGAATAGGTTTGCCTGTTATTCTGGACATCTCTCCTGGGTGAGGGGTAATAATTACCGGGGCTTTTAATATTTTAAAAATATTTAAATCTTCTGATAGGCAGTTCAAACCATCGGCATCAATAACCATTGGGACTAAACTATTAGCAATTACATCAAAAAATAGGTCTTTAGTCCTTGGGTGAGTAGATATCCCCGGTCCGATAAGGAAAGCAGACTTGCTTTTCAATGATTCAAGGATAATCTTCTTTGCGCCAAAATCTATGGTCCCTTGATCTGTTTCAGGGAGAGGGATGCTCATGGCCTCTAAAAGGTTGATTTCAATTGAGGCATTGAGGGATTTTGGAACGGCAAGAGTAACCAACCCTGTTCCCATCCTCAGGGCCGATAGGGAGGCCATGGCAGCAGCTCCCCCCATTCCGGTTGAACCCCCCACAACTAACAAATGGCCGTATGTTCCTTTATGGGTAGAGGGCTTCCTTTTCGTTAACAAAAATTGAATATCTTTTTTTTCAATTGTATGAACCTTTATGTTTTCAGTTTTTACAATTTTATCAGGAATGCTAATATCAACAACCTTAAGCTCTCCAACATAATTTGCCGCGGGATAAAGGAAATGGCATCTTTTAGGCCTACAGAAAGTGACAGTCATATTCGCCTGGACAACTTCTCCTTCCACATTACCGTGGTCAGAGCTTAGGCCAGATGGGATATCAATGGATAAGACAAATTTATTCAAACTGTTTAAAAAGGGAATAACCGACTGCAAGAATCCTTTTACAGGGGGTTTTATTCCTGTTCCAAGGAGGGCATCAATAAAAATGTGAGAGTGAATTAGTTTATTTTGAAAATTTTTGAGATGATCGTAGCTTTCAATCTCATTAATAGAAATGCCCATTTCTTGGGCAATATTCATATTAATTTTTGAATCGGGAGAGAGCGTTTCTTTTTTGGAAAATAAAAATATCTCACTATTTACACCTTTGTTATGAAGGTGTCGTGCCACAACTGCCCCATCGCCACCATTATTGCCCTTTCCTATAAAAACAGCGACTTTTTTTTGATTTAGGTTGTGAAATTTTTCTTCAAGAGCAAGGACAGATTGAATTCCGGCGTTTTCCATGAGGACGGTTCCAGGTATTCCACAATCCTTAGTGGCCTTTCGATCTATCTCTCTCATCTCTTTCCCTGTTAAGATTTCCATATAATATACTATAATAAAAATTAGATTATTATTTCAATTTAATTTTGCCTTTTAGTTATGTAAGGTGTTTTAGTGATAAAAAAGCATTGAAAAAAAGATCATAGGAAAGCGCATATGGTATATTAATGTTTGACAAATTTAGGGCGCGAATCCATCTGCAAATTTCTCGCTGTTTATCAATTTTAATATAGTTGAAGTCAATGCTTTTGCCGCTTTAGTTGTGTTTTTTTTTAATTCTATTGCGCTGGGGATTTGAGAAGGATGGGTCGCTAAATAATAACCTATTCCCAGTTTATTAATTTTGCCTTTTTTATTTGTCATTTTATTTATTTGGATTATAGAGTGAGAAACATCATCAGAAATTGACCTGATTGAAATAAAAGGCACTTTTTGCTGTTCAGCAGTTTTTGCTATAGACGCGGTTTCCATTTCCACTCCCAAAACAGGGTAATTCATTCCAAGCCATTCTTTGAATTTCACAGTGCCAACTACTCTGTTGAGTGAGATAATGTTTCCAAAAGTATATTTTATTTCATTCTCAGTTAAAATATTTTTTATCTTTTCCCCGTAATTATAAATGGTAGGAATTTTTGAAAGGGGAACTTTGTTAAAACGCAAAAGAGATTCTTCATTGTCGCAGTAAAATACATTATTGGACAAAATGAGATCTGATGTTTTTAATTCAGAGGCAACCCCTCCCGCAAAACCTATAGAAATAATGGATCGCAATGGATACATTTTTATAACGTCCAAAGCCGCTTTGTTTGCCAGAGACTGTCCAACTCCGGAGCGCACAATAATTATGTTTTCGTTTTTAAAATTGCATTCATAAAAAGTTGCGGCTCCATGAAGGTATTTTTTCTGGACAGTGAGATGTTGGATGATTCCGGTTAGTTCTTCTTTAATTGCGCCAATAATGCATATCATTTAGGGTTTTGGTCCAACCTTTTGGTATTAGCAAAACTCCTCATGGTTCTATCCTGATTAATTCAACCCATTTTGCGTTGTTGACGGGGAGGAATAATAGCTGGCAAAAAAAATAAAAAGTAATTTTAAGACGGAACTAATAAGGAATCCCATGCTTTATTAGAGAATACAACATTGACCTATTTTGGTTGAAAACACCGCGCAATTAGTTTGATGAAATATGACATAGGGGTTGTTGCTTTAACCATCGCGTCGCAGAGAGCCTAGGGCCTTATTCCATTGCAAAGAATGGGTATAAGCGCAATCGATAGACCAAATTAAAGGGACCACAATTGGCTTATATTACACTCTGATTAGTTATAACAAAAGATATGGCAAAACCAAAAAGGGAGGGCAAAAACTTGCGGAATGGGTTTAAATTTCATTAAAAGATCAAACGGTTTTTCTTTAGCCACTTTTTTTGGTTAAACTTTTTAACCAAAAATTCATGAAAAGCAATTTCACTTGAATCTAATTCTTTTCCATCAATATATTGCCTGCAAGTTTTTTCCTTTTTTTTATTTGAGGGCTTTTTGAAATTGCCTAAATCATCCTCGGTGGCATCATTAAGGCAGTCTCTAAGAGATGATAGGCTTTCTAATTTTAACACCATTACCATTAAAGAATTAGGCGTAAACAAATCCCTTTTGCGAATTTCCTCAATGATTTTTTTAACATCTTTCGAATTTAAAATTGCTTCCGTAATTGCTTTAGAAAGTTTTTCAAATTCCTTGTCTGGAAGGTTTTTCTCAAACACCTTTATCCCCCTTATTATTAAGTAGCTTTAATCAGATATTCTTTATAATATAATATTTTTCCACTCTGTCAAGCAATTCCTTCCACCAGTCCAGCTAAAGAGAATAAATTGGGATTTTGGAATCACTAATCCCATTTTAAATACTTCATTCTCGGAGGCTTTGCTCCTTGCTCAATGCCTCAGCATTTCTACCCGAGCAATTTACGTTTAGGAATTTCTGAATCTGAGTTTCCTTAAGATTTAAATTTTTATGTTGAACAGAATTTAAGTTTAGCGAAACTTTGTTTAGAATTTTATAATTGAGAAAAAATTAAGAATAATTTGAAATCAAATTCAGAAAACCAAAAACTTAGGAGTGATTTTTTTAATCAAAATTTGATTCCACTTTATCCTCCCGACAAAGGAGGGAGGATGGCAATTTCGTCGTCAGGTTTTAAAATAGTATCAGAATGAGCTATTTCCTGATTTACAGCAAAAAGAAATGAACGGATTTCTAAGGATTTTGCATTTTTATTTTCAGTTTTGATTTGGTTTATTAAAGTTTCTATTTTAGCTCCCTCTGCAATCTCAAACTCTTCACTTTCCTTGCCTAACCTATCCTTAATAGAAGCAAAATATAAAACTTTAACTTTCACAGATATTTAAAATATTATTTAATTCGTGAAATAATAATCCAGTTTTTTTAATAACTGCTCAAGGGATTAAAATAAATTTACCAATAGTTTTAAAATCAAAGATTAAGAGGCAATTATTAACCGCCTATAGCTGACATGATTCGTCTATTTGCTGTAGCGCCATGTTTATCAAAACAATGAATATCGGGTTTTTTCAATACTGCGGCTTGAATGGCCCTCTTCAATTCCTGGATTGAAACGTCTGGCCTTCTGACTATTGCGGCCAGATCTACCTGTTTCTCATGGCCCAGACAGAGGTGCAATTTGCCAGTGGCCGTTAAGCGAATACGGTTGCAATTCTTACAAAAATGTTGGCTTACTGCGCTAATAAAACCGATGACCAATCCATCTCCCTTTATGTATTCGTACCATGCAGGACCGGGGCCATGCATTGTGGTTTTTTCTAAAGAAAAATATTTGGCTACTTTATTGCGGATTTCATTGGAAGGAATATGATTTTTGCTCACATCCAAAGCCGAATTCCCGATTGGCATACATTCTATTAATCTCAGAATGGCCTTTTTCTTAATGCAGAATTTTACCATGGGTATTAATTCATCATCATTGATGTCTTTCATGACAACCATATTGATTTTAAGGGGAGTTAATCCAGCTTCAATCGCGGCGTCAATTCCCTTTAGAACTTTTTGCAAATCCCCCCCCCCGGTTATTTCCTTAAACTTGGACGGAACAATAGAATCAAGACTTATATTCACGCGTTGCATTCCGGAGCTTTTCAAAGATTGAGCATATTTGTCCAAATGAAATCCATTGGTGGTTAAGGATAGATCTTTTACTGGAGAAAGTCGGCTAATCTGTTTTACTAACATGCACAAATCTTTTCTTAATAGTGGCTCGCCGCCACTTAGCCGGATATGTGAAATACCAAATTCTGAAAAAGCTTTTGTGATCAAAAAAACTTCATCGCTATTGAGGTAAATTCGTTGGGGAGAATAAGGTTTTATGATTTTCTTTGTGGAGTTACAATAAAAGCAACTGAAATTACATGCTTCGGTAAGGGAGATCCTAAGATAATTAATTATTCTATCATTTTTATCTTTAAGCATCTTCAAATCCTCATCTCTGGCTGGAGTATAGTATGTTTGCCTCAATGCGGCAGGATTCATCCTGACTCAGGAAAGGGATAACCCTACACTAAGCAGATTTTTGTGTCAAGTCCCAAAATTAGGAATTCCAACAACGAGATTAGGGACGTTAGGAATTTCCAAATTTCAAATTATCTTAACAAAATCTAAATGACAGTATAATACCTTACGCTTTCAGGAGAAATAGCCCGTTTAGGTGACTGCCCCTTTTGTGGTGGTAAGCATGGCTTTGTTATGCGGGGCCCATAAAGAAGTTCATCGAAAATAAACGGTTGGATAGTGGTAATATTTTCAGTCAATTTCTATTCCTAATGATTTATCCTGAATTTACCGGTCCTCAAGGATGCTTGGTTTAACTTCTAAAAATTGTTGTCAAAGAATTTAGCAAGCGCATTCCTATTCCTTACAGCTGGCCTCTGTAAGCTAACAATTAGTATTTGTATTTTGCGGCGCTTAAAAGGTTGGCAGAATATCTACATTTTGCTCATTTATTAGGCAGCCCAAACAATTTTCCCCATCTGTAATGTTTTGTGTTCCCCTAAAAATCAGGCGTTTTCATTATTTAAAGCTTGGCATATAAATTGCTCCACAACACCCTAAAATCCAGATTTTTATAGGGATCTGAGTTTTTTTATTTTTTACTTTCAATTAATCCAATAGTTAGTTAGTATTTTGAAGTTATTTTCAAAACAGTAAAAATTAGGGGGTGATAGGTCGATTATTTAGTTTAAAACTTTGAAGTATTTAAATCATATTTCCATCATTTTTTAGGAGGAGCCTTGAATGAAGAAAGTTATTTATTGGTTGGGATTGGCAGTTTTTATTATTTCAATGGGTCACGGGAAGGCCTATGCTCTCGAAACTTTAGGTTTTGAGATAAGCGGTTTTGTTGATGCAAGCTTGTTTGGTAACGAAAATGCTGATGGGGTGAATGGTGCCCATTTTAGTTCTTTTGGTCTGGATCAAACTGAAATTAACATTTCAAAGGAAATTACCGATTGGGCCTCTTTGAGATTTGATTTAAATCATTGCCCAAGCGCGGGAGGATGTTTCGGAAATCCAGGCGCGCCTGACGATGATCTTATTGAACAGGGCTTTTTGACTTTGACAGCTCCTGTTGGAGACGGAATTACCTTTACCTTTGGAAAATTTAATGTGCCAATGGGATTTGAGCTTCTAGACCCTGTTGACATGTATCAATTCTCGCATGCGCTGGTATTTAATTTTGGCATACCGGTAAATCTAACTGGCGCTATGCTTTCCACATCTTTTAATATGGTTGATATAAGCTTTTATGTTGTCAATGGCTGGGATCCTTCCCATCCGGATATCAATCAAAACAAATCAGTAGGCGGCAGGATTGGAATAACCCCAATGGAAGGGATCAATTTTGGTATTTCAGGAATAACTGGCGATGATGGCACCGGAGGAGTGACAGGAGTGCCAGACACTTTGTCTGTTGTTGATATTGACGGGACAATAACCATAATACCTGACCTTACTCTGGGAGTGGAATTAAATTTTGGTTGGGACGAACAGGCCCCAGGCATATCGGCTGACGATGACGAGTGGTTTGCCTTTCTCTTAATGGGTCATTATGATTACACCGAATGGGGAGGAATAACCCTCCGTTACGATTATTTTGATGACGATGACATGGGGACAAGACTTGCAGGTATACGCGCGACAGCCATTGCTTCGGATGTCAGACAGGCCATAACAATTTCTCCAACCTTTGTTATTGCTGAAGGTTTTGGAGCGCTTTTTGAGGTCCGATACGATTTTTCAAATAAAAATGTTTTCGTGGATAGTAAGGGCGCAGTTGATGATAGCAATATTACTGGGGCCTTTGAAATGACCTACGCATTTTAAATTATTAATATCAGGTTTTAATGGTATCTCCCGCCACATTTCCTCCAAGGCAGTGGATTTGTTCTTCCCCGGTTAGTTCTTCGGGGAAGGACTATCCTCTGTTCTTCAACTTTAACCCTAACCCTCCATTTTAAATTGAAGTTGTAATTTCTTAAATAGTGTTTTACCCCCGTTAGAGAAAGCCACAGACTCCTGTCAGTGGTATAAGATCATTCCTTATAGATGGTGGTTCACCCCGTTAGAGATAGGGGATGTCCCCAGATAGTTTTAAAAGTGGGTACATTATTTTACCAAACATTTCCGTAATCTCTAGCGGGGTTCAATGCCACTATCTATAGTCATTAGAGAACATAGTTCTCTATGGGGTTTACACCCAGCAGGCAAAGAGACTTTTGTTCTTAATCTTTTTTGCGCTTCTAAAATATATATTTTTTGATTTCCTTCCCGCTATATCTTCATAAATTGGAGCATTTATTCTGCCCTAATAATATCTAATAGAGTTTCTTAAGCAGTGGTCTATGACTTCGGAAATGCCATTTAAGGCATTAAGCGGCTAATAGCTGCAACCACAATTTGGCTTTCTCTGCCGAATTGAACGGATTCCGAAGGAAGGCCGCCCGAAGGATTGAGTCCAAGGATGGGCGAAATCAAATAGGGCTGTCGCTCTGGAGGACAAACAAAAAACTTCAACAAAAAAGAAGTTATTACAGTGTAATAGTATAAAGCGGCCAGGGGGCCGCAACCAAAAGGAGCTACCGCTCCAGTGAACTAACAGAAAAAACTTGCCAAAAAAACAAGTTTTTACAATGTAATAGTATAAAAGCCCTATCGGAATCCCGCCAATAAAAAAGCGCCAGAACCAAAGGCGCTTTTTTTATGTAAATAAATTTTAGCTTTTGCTAACTAACTGGTTTGGGATTTAATAATATTAAACATCATAGTAAAGGGAAAACTCGTAGGGATGAGGCCTGAGAGCCATTTCATTAATTTCGTTTTCCCTTTTATATTCTATCCAGGTATCTACAGCATCCTGTGTAAATACATCTCCCTTTAATAAAAATTCATGGTCTTTTTCAAGGGCATTAATTGCCTCCGGTAAGGAGCCTGGCACCTGTGGAACAGCGGCTAATTCCTCTGGGCCAAGGGCATAAATATCTTTATCCAGGGGATCGCCGGGATCAATTTTGTTCTCAATGCCATCAAGGCCGGCCATGAGCATGGCGGAAAAAGCTATGTACCCATTACAAGAAGGATCAGGAAATCTCACTTCAGTTCTTTTTGACTTGGGGCTCGGAGAATACATTGGAATCCTTACACATGCGCTTCGGTTTCTGCTTGAATAAGCTAAATTCACAGGAGCTTCAAAGCCGGGCACCAATCTCTTGTATGAATTAGTTGTAGGGTTGGTAAAAGCGCAGAGAGCGGAAGCGTGCTTTAATATGCCACCAATATAGTGTAAGGCCATATCGCTTAAACCGCCATATTGACTCCCGGCAAAAAGAGGGGTATCCCCTTTCCATAAGCTCTGATGGGTGTGCATCCCTGAGCCATTATCATTCCAGATAGGCTTTGGCATAAATGTGGCGCTTTTGTTATTTCGTTTGGCTACGTTTTTAACGATATATTTATACCACATAAGATCATCGCACATTTTTGTCAGAGGGCTAAACTTCATATCTATTTCGCACTGGCCGCCTGTTGCAACCTCATGATGCTGGCATTCCACAGTAATTCCCACCTGTTCCATTACCAAAACCATTTCTGTTCTGATGTCCTGTAGGCTGTCAGTAGGGGCGCATGGGAAATACCCTTCCTTATACCTTGGCTTGTGACCGAGGTTTGGGTTTTCTTCACGGCCTGTGTTCCAACGTCCTTCATTAGAGTCAAGATGATAAAAACTATGCTGCTCCGCGGAATCAAACCGAACATCATCGAAAAGAAAAAATTCCGCTTCGGGACCAAAATAGGCGGTATCAGCTATCCCTGTCGATTTTAGATATGCTTCCGCTTTCTGGGATATATTTCGCGGATCTCGCGAATATTTTTCTTTCGTAATAGGATCAACAATGTTGCATATCATGGAGAGAGTTGGGTGGGCGGTAAAAGGATCCATAATAGCAGTGCCGGGATCAGGTATAACCAACATATCGCTTGCATGGATAGGCTGCCATCCCCTTATGCTCGAACCATCGAAACCAAAACCATCCTCAAAAATCCCCTCGTTCATTTCAGACACAGGCACAGAAAAATGCTGCCATATTCCCAGAAAATCCATGAACTTAACATCCAGCATTACAGATTTATTTTTCTTAGCAAACTCCAACACTCCTTTTGGGGTCATAATTATTTTTCCTCCTTTTTGTTAGGGTTATAGGGTTAATTGTTTAAAGTCATAAAATGCGTAATTCTATCTTAAACATTTTATTTTGTAAAGAATAACCAAAACCCGGTAGTGTCCTATTTTGAATAATTCTCTTAAATTACAACGCTCCTCATCAGAATTGCCTTTGTTGCTGTTTTGGCTTATATTTGCAGCATGTATTTGGAATCTCTTAAACTTTTTCTTAATAGCCTTTTCAATAAATATCTATTTTGGGTATCTATACTTTCTCTTATTATTAGTATTTATAATAGCTATTTTAATAAAGGAGAATCTGTAAATATGACAACAGGATTTTTCTTTTTTATTTTCATTGGGTTGCTATTTTGGTCAGGATTCAGCACCTTTCATGATTTAAGGGTAGAAACACTTTCAAAAAACAATAAACCACAGCTATATATAAAACCTGGCAGGGTTAAGGGCATGAGTTTTAATGAAAATGATAACCAAACTCACATAATTTGGATAATAGAATCGTTGAGACTTACTAATACCAGTTCCACAAAACCATTAGAAATTATCTCAATAACGTTAGAATTAGCGCGAAACGGAGAAGAACCAACCAAATTAATTCCATTACATCCACAGAACCGCCTTAAGTTACAAGCTAGATCAAAAATGACTCTTTATGGGATTCCTGAACCATCTGAGTATAAATATATCCAACCTAGCGATTCCTTTAGTATGGGTCTTATTTTTGTAGAAGATAGAAAGCCAACCCTTAAAAACCCTGAATTAAAATTGCTTGTAAGAGATAGCAGTACTGATAAAGTAAATGAAATTGAATACGGAGAAATAAAGGCTACAAAAATATCATGATGCTATCAATCAAGTAAGTCCTTCCAGCTCCAGATTGAATCCGTAATTCCTACCGCCATGCAAGGCGTAACCTGCAAACTGCTATGAACTCGCATAAAGTTGTAATGTGTAAAGTGTAGGGCTAAAGCCGCCTTGAGATTTTCAATCTTTTTGCTAAATGCATTAGTTAGCCTTGTGAACCGCCTCATTTGCATTCTAATGGTCAAATTCTGTCTTTCCACATAAGAAGTTGAGATATTTTTTTCACTAGGTTTTCCACTTAAAATTTTGGATAACACCCCCGATACTTTTGGTGGGGAATACCTCCCACGTCCTGCTTTGTCAGGAGAATACACTTTAATTAATTGAGCAAAATCAATATTACCGCCAAAAAACATTTCTATGGCATCAAGATAGGGCTTGAACCCGTCGGATGTAAGCTGTATGCGCCCATTATTTTTTAGTTTGTCTTTTAAGTTTGAAATAAATTTAAGTGTTGTCTCTAAATTTCTTTTTCCCACTTCATAATTAGGAATTAGCTTAGATTCAGCGTCCATTGAAACAAAACAGTATTGATCCCCCAATAAATCTGTATTTTTTTCTGATTCAGTTAATCTCTTTTCTTTCTTTCCTACAAATGTCCAAATTTCATCAACCTGAATTAAACGGCTATGAAAGCCTTTAATATGACTATCTGATATTTCTTGGCATTTATTCCCTACTTCAACTAAAAGCTTTAATATGGTGTCTCTGTGGCATCCTGTCATGCGCTCAGTTGATCTTATTGAGTTACCCTCTACTAATGCGTTGAGTATTTGTATTTTCTTATCCATTTTTAAAACGTTCATTTTGGCCCCCTTGATTGAGGCCCGTCATTAAGCTACAATAGACTACCTTTACGGGTGCAGTTCCATAGCTTTAACGGGCGTTGGAATTGCGGGCTATTGGTGTTAGCGCACTAATAGCCCATTAAATAAAAAGATTAGAATTTGATTGACAACTGGTGGTGGGTTTGCGAAAATATGTATGTACCCACCACATAAAAAAGGCGTTTGCATTAGCGTGTGTCTCCTTTTTAAATGGTGTGTTAAGGCGTACAGAGCGGCAACTCTGTACGCCTTTTTTTTTGTTCTATAATTTTATTTCTGGCCTGTGTGGTATAGAATTAAGTCTAAAAGTTAATTGTTTTAATGCATCCCAATTAACAGATATTTTTTTTGTTTCCTTATCAATTTTTAACAATTTATATTTTATAAGTTTTTCAATATCTCTTTTTTCAGTATAGGGGGTACGCTCGTAATAAAGTCCTTTAATATAAGGATGTTGTGAAAATTCTTTCATTAGCATTGGATCTAGATCAAACATAATTTCTAATAAAGCGGTTTGTCGTTTCAATAATTTTTTATTTCTCCTCAACTGATGTGAATAGTCCATTATCAAAGTTTGGGTTATTTTATCTAACATATGTTTTTTGGTTTTAGATAAATTATCATGTAGCCCTTGAATTGCGAACAAAACTAGAGGAATCAGGTCTCCTGTATCATCAGTTTGACGCAATAATTCCATATATTTTTTTCTTTCTTTATAATAAAATTCTGCCGTTGATGGAAAACAATATGGTTCAAAATCTCCTAAATGGTGCAATATTAAAGATTCTACTGTCCTAGCAACTCGTCCATTTCCATCTATAAAAGGGTGAACTCTAGTTATTAAGTAATGAGTTATAACTGCCTTAGGTATTGTCCAAAAAGCCATATCAGAACTATCGGTAGTTCTTAAATTTATAAATTTAACCACTTTTTCCATTTCATCAATTACCTCAAACCTATTTTTTAATACTGATTCTTGCCTTGGATCACCAAATGATACCTTCTGATCGCGATATTTACCTGGGTCGTTTAAGTAATAATTAATGTCTCTTGTCAAAGTGGTGTGAATTTGACTTATTACACCCTCAGAAATTGGATTATTTTTATTATTGAAAGACCACTCTTTTATAAATTCATATGCTTTTAAAGCATTTTTAGGTTCTTTCTCCCTATCTGATTTGAGAAGTTTACTTTGTGCAACATTATCCATTTCATCTAATTTAACATCTGAACCCTCTATTGCAACAGTACCATGTGCAGCACGATAAAGAACCATACGCTCAATGTCTTCTCGCCATTCAGGATAAAACGGTTGATCTTTTATAAAACTATGCAAATTCTCTAAATCAAAAATTTTACTTATTATTGAATATTTTTTTTTATCATCAACTATTGTATTTAAATCTAAATTGCAAATCCTCAACATTATTGCTCTCCTTAATTTTAGTATAATTGCTATAACTTTTGCTTAATTAAATTAATTGAATTTACTTAACTTAGCTTACTTTGATAAAATATTTTGCAACTAAATATGCTCCTAAATTTGACTTATAATACTATAGGCAGTTTGTCTTGTCAACTTTTTTTTGTTTTTTCTTTGAGAATTGTTGAGGATAGCTATAGAAAACCAAAATAGAGCATTGCCAAATTCCCCCCTATTTAATCCTCACATGAATGACATTTGATTTGGCATATCAAATTACATTGATATAATGGAAGCTGGGATTACTAATTATGTATGGGATTGGGAGGATTTATTAGGAGAAAAACTACATGTGTGAAACTTTACCGATCTAACTCTCGTAAAACTCTTTTTTAGTTAGTCCGGATTGATTAATCATATATTTCATAAGTGTATCACCATATAATTCTGTGCCTTTTTTAAGTTTTTTCACTGTAACAATTCTTCTTTGCTCTCCTGTGTAACCTTCCCATTGGGAATGGGAACTGCCGCTTTTATGTTTTCTTTTTTGTTTTTTAGGGGAAAACTTTAGCCTTTTTAGGATTGCCTCAACTTCTTTTTGATTTAAGAGAGGGTATTTTTTGCCCATTTAACAAGCATGAGCAAGGTGAACCGGGATGGCTTCTTCAAACACTAGTTTGGATTTGAATTCGTGAATTTTAAAGAGAAAGGCAATTGAATGGTATGCTAAAATATCGATTAAGGGGCTTTTTCGCCTAATAAGTGCAGGAATAGATTTTTTGTCATCAGTATCCAAAACAGCCTCAAGATAGCCAAAAATAGCGTCCTCTAATGACTTTTTGGCATCAATTAAGGTATCTTCTTCAACAACAAGGGTTAAGTCTATACACTTCGCAACCCATTTCCCATCATGGGCCTCATAACCATAACACCTTAATATTAAATCTTGTGGTTTCATGATTTAATTAACGGTAAAAATACCAAGAATTTATGATTAGTACTAAGTACCACTAGCTATACACCTATTAGATGTATAAAGTATAGGAAAAGTTGCAACTTTTGAAGTGGAGACAGTATAGAAAAATTGAGGGAACAATGTCAAGAATTTTTTAATTTATAAAATTAGCAATGTTTATGCCATGTGATTATTCAAAATAGGACACTACCCAAAACCCCGATAAAAAAATAAACCTGGGATTTATCTGGAAGCCAAAAATAATGCAGGGACTGCCCTAGGGACAGCCCCTGCATTGAAAAGAACCATTTGGAATACAGGTATTTTTAGCCTGTTAATTAAAATTTGGTTATCAACATATTCCTTTAATGGGTTGAAACCGAAAAATCAGGGTAGGCAACTGCTCCGTGTTCACTTAGATCCAAGCCTTCCCTTTCTTCTTCCTCGCTAGCTCGTAAACCAACGGTTGCGCTAATTATCTTAAACATGATAAATGCTGTAACAAAAACCCATATAAAACATGCAAAAATCCCTAATAACTGGACACCTACAATTTTCATATCAAACATCTTTTCAGCATTAAATAAGCCGGCTGCCAGAGTGCCCCAGGCGCCGCAAACTCCATGGACAGAAACGGCTCCGACAGGATCATCAACCTTAATCTTATCCAAAAAGATAATAGAGAACAGAACAACCACCCCAGCAATAGCTCCTGTTACAACAGACCAAAAAGGCGTGAGGTTAGCGCATCCGGCGGTAATTGCAACCAGCCCGGCAAGGGCTCCATTTAATGAAATCCCTGCGTCCGGCTTTCCGTAGACGCACCAGGCGGTAAGCATGGCAAATACAGCGCCCGCCGCGGCCGCCAGGTTAGTATTCACTGCGATAAGGGCAATGCTGGTATCCCCTACAGTGGTGCTCCCTGGATTAAAACCAAACCACCCAAACCACAAGATAAAGACCCCTAAAGCTGCCAAAGGAATATTATGTCCTGGGATAGGTTTTGACTGACCATCTTTCCCAAATTTTCCTATACGGGGCCCAAGGACTATTGCGCCGGCCAAGCCTGCCCAGCCTCCTACTGAATGGACCACCGTGGAACCGGCAAAGTCGATAAAGCCCAATCCTTCAAGCCAACCGCTCCCTTTATAAAGACTGCCCCAGGCCCAGCTTCCAAATACAGGATAGATGAGCATCGATACTATGGCGCTATAAAGTAAATATCCTACAAATTTTGTCCTTTCGGCCATGGCGCCGGAAACTATAGTAGCAGCGGTTGCGGCAAAAACAACCTGAAACATCCAGAAAGCATAGACCCACAGATCTTTGTCTTTATCAAAATCACTAAAAAAGAAACTACTGGTTCCAAACCAGCCGGTGGAAGAAACACCGAACATAACACCAAACCCGACAGCCCAATATGCTAATGAGCCAACGGAAAAATCCATAAGATTTTTCATGATAATGTTGGTTGCATTTTTTGCGCGGGTAAAACCAGCTTCCACCATAGCAAAACCTGCTTGCATAAAGAAAACCAGGAAGGCGGCCAGCAAGGTCCAAACAAAATTAAGATTGGTTTGAATCTGCCCGGTGGTAGGTTCATCCTCAGCCATAACAATAGATGGCAGCATCAGTAGCATCAGTTGGAGTATAAATATAAAACTACGCTTGTATTTTTTCATTGTTTTCCTTCCCGTTAAAAAAGTAAAAAGAAATTAATAATTATCCAAACTATATTGCTTCTTTCCCTTTATCACCGGTTCTAATTCGAATAACTTCTTTTAAATCAGTTATAAAAATCTTGCCATCGCCGATTTTTCCGGTTTGTGCCGTGTTAACTATGGCGCTTACTACTTGGTCTTCCATTTCCTTGGAAATAATGATATCCAATTTAACTTTTGGCAAAAAATCAACCTGATATTCTGTTCCTCGGTATAGTTCCGTATGGCCTTTTTGCCTGCCAAATCCTTTTACTTCAGTTACGGTCAATCCTTTAATTCCAATCTCGTTCAGTTTGTCTTTTACTGCATCCAATTTAAATGGTTTTATCACAGCTTCGACTTTAATCACTTTGCTACCTCCTTTCCTCATTTTATTATGTTGTTTATTAAGTATTAAAATTGTTTGTCATGGGAGAGCAATTTAAATGCCATTTTGAAATTATCCTATAAATAATTGAAAAATTAGCTTACCTTTAAAAATTTGACGCAATATGCCATAAAAAAAGCGCTCAAATTTAAGGCAGAAAAAAATAAAATGCCTATTTGTAAATCAAATTATAATAGTAGGAATGCTTGTCCCTCAAGCGCCGGTTGGAGTTCTTGCTATGTATTTTCAAGTCTTTTCTATGTCCTAATCCCTTAGTCGATCTTGACATGTGTTTGCTTCTGAGGTTAGAATTTTTTAATATTTGAAAAGAGGAGAATCTAATAATGAAAGGTTTTTATCAGCTTCCAGAAGGCATTAATAAAGATATTGAGATTTATCAATCCGAAATTGAGAGTTTTATGAAGGGAGAGATGCATCCCGCTCAATTTAGAGGGAAAAGGGTTCCTCGCGGTATTTATGAACAGCGGGCAAATGGCACATTTATGATGAGAATTAGGATACCCGCAGGGGGAATGACTCCGGTCCAAATGGAAAAAGTGGCGGAATTAAGTAAAAAGTTTGGGAATGGCATTCTTCATATTACTACCAGACAGGATGTGCAGCTCCATTGGATTAAGCTGGTCGATACGCCTAAAGTCATGTCAGAGCTTTCTGAAGTTGGTTTAACGACCAAAGGCGGAGGAGGAAATACCGTCAGAAATATCACCGCATGTTATGAGGCTGGAATTTGCAAAAAGGAATTGTTTGATGTTTCGCCTTATGCCATTGCCCTTACAGAGCAGCTCATAAAGGATAAAAAATCCTATACCCTTCCAAGGAAATTTAAAATAGCTTTCTCAGGATGCGGCGAAGATTGTTCTTTCGCCACTGTTAATGATGTCGGATTTATTGCTACTGAACGATCGCTTAATGGAAAAACGGAGTTTGGATTTCAGGTCTTTGTCGCTGGAGGAATGGGAGCTTACTCGAGGGTAGGGGACAGATTGGAAAGTTTTGTCCCCTTAAATGAAGCGGGGAATGTAGCTGAAGCAATCAAAAGGCTTTTTGATAAAAATGGAAACAGAAAAAATAAACATAAGGCCAGGCTTCGATTTTTGTTTGAAAAATTGGGGACAGAGGCGTTTGTGAAGCTCTATAGAGATGAGTTGAGAAATTTAAAAAAAGAAGGCGGCATAAAACTGGACATCAGGAAAATAAATTCCTCTTTAGAACATTCCAAATCACCAACGGGCAACACAGAGAACTCCCAAAAGAGTGATGCCTTCAAAAGGTGGCTTTCAGAAAATACCTTTTCTCAAAAGCAAGAAGGGTATAATTTTGTGAAAATTTTCCTTGAATTAGGGGATATTACCGCAGAGCAAATGACGATCCTGGCAGGTATTGTAAAAAAATTTAGAGAAGGCTCCCTCAGATCAGCGCATGACCAGAACCTTGTTTTAAGATGGGCGCACAATTCTGAATTGAAACTTCTGTACGATGAATTGAAGAAGGCTGGCCTGGAAAGGGCAGGGGCAAACACGGTGCAAGATATCATGTGCTGCGCCGGCGCCTCCACTTGTCGGCTGGGAATATGCTTATCGAGGGGTCTCTCTACGGCTATAAGCGAAGATCTTGAAAATAATGGCGGCAAATTAAATTCTCTTGACATCAAGCTAAAAATTAGCGGTTGCCCCAATGCATGCGGCCAAAATCCTATTGGACAGATTGGCTTCTTCGGCGCATCTCGAAGGGTGGGAACTAGAATAGCCCCATTTTACACAATTTCCGTAGGCGGGAGAGTCGGCCAGAATGAAACCACCTTGGGCGAGAATATTGGCATGTGCGCATCCAAAGATATTCCAACTCTCCTTAGGAAATTCCTGATGGATTTTGACTTAAATAGTCAAAATAAGGATTTTTATGAATATTTGAAAAGCAGGGGAACAAAGGTTTTGAAAGAGATGATCGGAAAACTCCAAAATGTTCCAATATATGACGATAATAAAGATTATTATTGTGACTGGGGAGCTGATGAGGAGTTTTCTCTTGCAGGTCGTGGTGAAGGAGAATGCGGCGCCGGGGTTTTTGATATGGTGGAAATCGATATTGCGGAAGCAAAGAAATATCTGAATATAGCTGGAAATCCAGCCCCTGAACTTTATCAAGCTGTCAATAGATCGTCTCGAGCCTTGTTGGTTATAAAAGGAGCGGAGCCTAAAAGTGATAGTGAGGCATTTGAGTTTTTTGAAGAGTTGTTTATAACTCCAGGATTAGTGGATAAAAAATTTCGAAGACTTGTGTATATGGCCATAGAATATAAAAATGGAAATTTAAAGGATGAGGCCTTAAAAAATAATGTTGATTTGATAAAAGAATTTGTCAAAACAATTGATGGTTTATATAATTCCCTGGATAACTCGCTCCAGTTCAAAACTGAAAATGAAAAAAAAGAGCCAAAAACAGAGGAGGCTAATAAAATGGAGTCACCGGCCCGTGAAAATTATAAGTCTTTAGATTTAAAGGGAGTTCAGTGCCCTTTTAATTATGTGAAAGCGAAATTGCAGTTGGAAACAATGGAGCTTGGGGAAACGCTTGAACTCTTTCTGGATGAAGGAGAACCGATAAAAAACGTCCCTAACAGTTTGAAAAATGATGGTCAAGAAATTTTAGAAATGGAAAAGGCCGACGAAAAACATTATAGACTTTTAATTAAAAAAAAGGTTTAGCTTTAAGGTTGAGATGAAAGAGTTTTTGGCAAGACCAGGATTTTTAGGCACATTTGGAACTCTAGGAGCAGATCTAAGCTATCTGCTGGCCCTTGTTTTCACCTCCCTTTTCCTTGTTGGCTGGTATATGGCCAGGAATCATAGGGGGAAGGCGCATCATGGAATAACTCTCTGGGCTATGACGACAATGCTTGTCTATTTTGTCTCATATTATTTAATTCGTCGACTTGGAGTCCTTGCATTTGAGGGCAAAGAGGGTTTCGGAGGGCCTGATTGGGTCTATTATAATTTTTTTCGCCCAATCTTATTTACCCACATACTCTTGGTTTGTGTGGCTATTGTCATGGCAGTTTATATGATAATTCTTGGATTTAGGGCTTCATCAAAAGAGGGAGGAAAAATGAGCCTAAAAAATGATGTCCTTAAGATAAAAAATAAGAATTTCTATATAAGTCTCTTGTTGGCTCTGGTAATTTTAGGATTGCTGGCTTTTGTTCGTTGCGGGACTATAGTATGTGTGATGGTTTATGTGGTTGGCTTTCTGATGGTTGCTTTTGTCTTATTGCTGGAGAAATTTTTGGAATGGCTTTTGCCAAGTGGAGCAAAAAGGCATAGGCTTTTGGGAAGATTAACCATGGTGATGTACCTCTTGCTCCTTGCTACTAGCACTTTGACTTATATTCTCCTTTACATTAGCTACACCCCAAAACTATAAGGGGCCTATGGCTGCTAATGATTCAAAAATTCCATATGCTGGAATTGAAATTCCGTTCAGGGTTTTCAGGAAATCCTCCAGTTGCCTTAAATTTGTTACGCCCTCACAACTTGCGCAATTGCTTAAAAACAATTATTGGGTCTTGAATTCAAGGCCGCGAGCTATTTTTTGATGAAACCGCGGATAAAACTCGATGGATAAAATAGCCAATACATTGGATTTCAGCATCACAATTTGACAGGAACAGGCAAATTGGAAGCCCGCCAAAAGGAGGTCTTCCGGAAGAAGATGGCGAGGAGAACCAATATCAACGGACCTATCACAAATCTCAATTTATTCCTTTTTTAGGGGTGAAGAATGCAAATCTTTGTTGATTTATATATTGAGTTATGTGAGAATGACACGATTTTAAAATATAGGATTAAGAAATGATTCCTCGCTCTATTTTTTTAATAGGGCCTTTGACCGAGAGGAGGTGAGTTGACCTGAAATATGAAACAGTATTTATTCTGTTGCCAGAATTGCCTGCCACTGAAATCGATGAAACAATAAAAGAGGCTGAAGACCTTATCACAAAAGAAGGTGGAACGGTGGTAAAAACCGAGCGTTGGGAGAAAAAACGTTTGGCATATACCGTTAAAAAGCACAAATATGGCTATTATGTGCTAATTCGTTTTGATGCCCCGCCGAGTTTAATTAGTTCTCTTGAAAGATACTTCAAACTGAAAGAGCATATTATCAAATATCTCACTGTTAAAATTATTGATACAAAGAAAAAGACCGATTATGCTTCTTTGTCCTCGATAAAGGATAAGGCAATCCCGAAAGAGGTTTCAGAGGAATAAAAGTAAGGTATTTAGAAATAATTCATTAGATAACAGTGACGATGAAATGTCCAAATAGATCGAAATTGGAGACTACCTATGGCTGGTGTTAACAAGGCATTTTTGTTGGGAAATTTAACCCGAGACCCTGAGCTGAGATATACAGCAAATGGATTAGCCGTTGCTGGATTTGGGCTCGCAATAAACCGTAAGTATAAGCAAAACAATGAGTGGAAAGAAGAAGTTTGCTTCGTTGATATTACCGTTTGGGGAAAACAGGCTGAAAACTGCGCTGAATACTTGAATAAAGGAAATTCAGTTTTTGTCGAAGGACGGTTAAACTATCGTTCCTGGGAAACAGAACAGGGGCAAAAAAGAAATAAATTGGAAATTGTGGCAAGTAATGTCCAGTTTTTATCCAGACCAGCGAAAAATATTAATGCAGAAGAAAAAGAGCAAAGTCATAATCTTGAACAACAAAATAATGCGCCTCCCCTGGAGGAGGATGTCCCATTTTAATCATTTGTAAGTATATTTTCCAATATTTATAATAGGCCCATCTTGGGTTATAATTTTTCCAATAAATAAATTTTAACATCCCTG